>Ga0308420_1000317_pt1 | contig 23004 bp, 31 predicted proteins | sample HotsprSampleMS55_FD_203802 | JGI IMG/M metagenome (GOLD analysis project Ga0308420, IMG submission 203802) | Hot spring phototrophic mat microbial communities from Mushroom Spring, Yellowstone National Park, Wyoming, United States - 20090730_MS55 ... | reverse complement strand
TGCGCAACGATGCGCACCGCCTGCGCGTTTGCGATGCTGATAACCGACGTGTCCGCAGGTGCCGTCACATTCGCGTTGAAGAACCGCAAGAGCGGCTGGATGGTCTCCTGAACAAGCATCGTATGCTCCTCCTCTCGTGCGCCGTCACAACACAGCATCTTCTTTTCTTTCTATACAGTGTTGTGACAGCGCCCGTTGTCTATTCAACCGTTGATCCGTATCCCGTCGCCGCCACAACACATCATCTTCTTTTATTTATATGATGTGTTGTGACAGCGCCCGACTGTTGTGACGCCCGCGCCCGACGCGGGTTGGTCATCAGCAGTGTCACAACACATCATCTTCTTTTATTTCTATGCAGTGTTGTGACAGCCCGCCTCACCCAAACGTAGTACTCCCCGCCGCCGGTGTCATCAGCAGTAGCAGCGTCACAACACAGCATCTTCTTTTAATTAAGAGATGTGTTGTGACACTGCGCTTGTATTACGATCCGGCCGCGATCTCGACAAACGGGCTAACAGTGTTATTGCCCGCGCCGTCTGCCAGAATAAGCGGCGCGTTGACGAGCGGCGCGCCGTCGATCCGCACACCGAACAACCACACCGACTGCCGCTTGAGGAAGCGCGCGTGTTCGCTGAACGCGACGCTGAACGCTGCGCGTTCCACCATTGCGTAGTACGACAAATCCGCCAGCACCAGCGATCCCGCGCTCGTCACTGTTGGCAAATGTTCGCTGTAAGCAATCGGAATGCCTGCGAGCGTATCGCCGTACACCAACGACTGCCCGTTGACGGTATAGAGCAGCGTCTCGCTGAGTCGCGTCGCCATCAAGCGCGAGCGCCAGAACGGGTGTGCAATCCAGACCGCGGTAGCGCTGCCGGGCAACAAGCGCTGGATCATTTGCAGAATAGTGTTCGTATCGTTTTCGACCTGCGTGCCGCCCGTTGCCCGCGTCACGCTGATCGACGCGGGGTGCCCAACGATCCCGCGCGGTTGCCCGACGCCGGTTCCCCGCAGCATCACGCGCGCTTTCAGCACCGCGTAGGCGCGCCCGAACAGCGACACCAGCGTATCCTCAAGCGCCTGCGGCGCGTCGGTGATGAGTTCCGTCGCCGCCGCAACGTAGGCATCCGCCGAGTGTGGGCGGAAAATGCGCTGCTCGAACTTCGGTTCGCTCTCTGCAACATCCGCACTCTGTTCGCGCCAGATGAGCCGCACCCCGCCGACGAGCGCGCTGCTTTCAACGTTCGGCGCTTGGTCTTGCTCCAACACCGGCAGCGCCAACTCTGCCGCGTTGGTGCGCAGCATCAACGGGCCCCTCCCGGCGGATACTAACTGGTCGAACAGCATCGGCGCGCCGACCGCGCGGATGCGCTCCTCAAACTGCGTCGGTACAAGGAACCCGCCGCTCGCGCCGGTCGTTTCATCCAGCGCTTTCGTACTCTTGTACACCGCGCGCAACCGCTGAACGTCGTTGGTTGCAACGCACTTCAAGAAGTCGCCGAACGATCCGCCGTCTTCCGCAGCGGGCGCGCCGGTCGCCACGCCGACGCTCTGCGCTTTCACCGCCGCCGCGACTTCCTCGCGCAGCCGCGCGGCGATTTCGGCAGCGAGTTCCGCCTGGTTCATTACAATTTCCGTCATCTCCTTCGTCTCCTCCTTCATCTGATAACTAACCGGTAATTCCGTATCATTGTGCGCGGCTCGGCGGGCGTCGGCGTGATGCTCGCGTCCAGCCCTAAAAGCCAGCGTTTGATGTGCAGCGCGTTCCCGACCGGTTGACGCACCACCAGATGCGCCGCCGTCCCGCTCGACCAGCCCAGTTCCGGCGCGATCTGCGCGAGGTAGCGATACTTCGCGTCGAGCAACCCGCGTATGATAACGCCCTCGTCGGTGATCTCCAACGCGCCGTAGCCGATTGGCTCTTCGACGAGGATAATCCCCGACGCGGTTTTCACCGGCTGCGCGTGGTTGAGCCAGATCGGAGTTTCGCGTAAGCGTCCAAAGTCGGTTTCTCGCGTGAAGAACTCGTTTTCGAGATCAACGGCGTCGGGGCTGCCGAACACCACGAGCAATCCCTCAACGTCGCCGCTCTCGACTGCTTTCAGCGCCGCGCCGGGCGCGGTCTGCCACTCCATCTCTCACCTCCCCCTCTCCTTCAGCACCGCAAGCGCTTCCTTCAGCGCCGCCTCTGCCGCGTCTTTCAGCGACGCCCAGCGCCCGCGATGGACGCGCGCTTGCGGCATTCCGTAGACGTACCGCGCATACGACGCGGTGTTCTCAACGATTCTCGACGTTTTCGACAATTTCTTGATCCGCAACTTCTGCCGCAGATTCCCCGTTCGCCGATACCGCGATCCGGCGGGCGGCGGCGGATAGATTTGCATCACGCTGTGCGCCGCTGCTGCGCCGGCGTCAAGCGCGGCTTCGATCCGCGCTGCACGCGGCAGCAGTTTGCGCAATGCGTTATCGAGATCGACAGAGACGCTAACCCGCATTTACCCGCTCCAGTCTGACGCCGCACCGACAGCGCGGGTGCGCCGGGGGCCCGCTCCGTCCGCCCCACTCGTCTTCGCGCTTGCCGTGGAGCGCGCCGCAGATCGGACACACCCGCTCGTCGTTTGCGGTCTCCCAGATCATCACGTACTCCAGATTATGCTCGGCGCGTAGTCCTTCTCTGTACGCCCGCACGCCCGCCGTCGCCGCTTCGGTTGCAGCGGTAATCGCGACGGTCTCGGCACGCTTCGCTCCAACGACCGGTTCTATCATCTGGATGAGTTCGGCGCGATCCGCGCCCGGCATCCGTCGCCAAGCAGCAACCGCGCGGGCGATGTAGTCGCGCGTGTACGGATAGAGCAATTCTTCCACCTGGCGGCGCGTCGCTTCTTCCGCCCAATCCGCCAGCAGCGCATCAACGTTGACTGCGACACCGACCTCAACCCGCATCTCGTCTGCGAACAGACGTGCGATTGTCTCGATATTGCGGCGCATTGCGGGGTACAGTATCTCGTTGAACTCCTTCGCCGTAATCTCATCTGCGCCGTCGAGCATCACCTGACGCAACTGCTGAAACGCGCGCTTGAGGTCGCGGTACAGTTGCACCTCGTGCGGCATCAGTTCCGGTTCGGCTTCGTCTTTCTTCAGCGATTTCGCTTCAACGTCCGCCGGCTCCTCACTTACCGCGCCGTTGACGCCCGCCAGCCGCAGCGCCGTTCTCGTATCGAGACCGGCAGCCACCGCCTCGCGCGCAATCGCCAGCCGGTTGCGCAGCCGCAGCAGTTCTTGGTCTGCCGCGTCCTCAACGAACTGCGGGAGGTCAAGCCGCGCCCGGGCTTCGTTCAGCGTCAGAACGGGCTGCCCGGTGAGTCTCTGGATCGCTTCCGCTTTTTCCAGTTCCGAGTTCTGCACCGCGTCAATGCGCGCTTCGCTACAACGCAAAACTTGATTGTACGCAGTAAAGTGCGGTTGCAGCATCGCTGCAATTTCGCGCGTGCGGGGGAGGATCGTCAGTAGGATAAACGTCTGATAATCACGCTGAGCGGTGGCGTAGTTGCTGGCGTTGCTGAAGACGACCGACATTGGGACTTGAAACGCCGTCAACATCAATTCCGCTGCGCGCTGGAGCAGTTCCGGTTGCACCGCGTCGGAGAGCGTATCCCCCAATGTCACCGTTTTGATCTCGCTCGACAGTGCGAGATGCCGAAACGCATTGCGAATGCCGCTGACGAGTTGCCGCAGCCACTGCTCAAACCGCGAGCGCTCGGCGTCGGTGGGGCGCTGGGCGAACATCCACACCGTCGGACGCACCGCGCCGCGCTCGAAGTACGCCGTCTGGTAGCGCTCGGCAGCCAGCAGCGCGCGCGCTTGCGTGAGCGCGGTCGTCACCAACCCGACGCCGGGTTCAACCTCGCTCCTCACCGACGGTTCCCAGATGTGCAGTAGTTCTGTTTCCGGTTCAAGCCGCACTTCTGTGTTGTTCACACGGCGGGTGAACCCGACCAGCCCGCGTTTTGCGTCGGTGATCGGAGTGATGGTACGCGGGTGCAGACGACGGAGACCGAGCGGCGCGGCGGGGTCGCGCAGCAGATACGCCGCGCCGTACAGACACAGATCGATCTCAATTCCGCGAATGAGCGCAGCCAGTCGCTCGGCGTCGAATGCGACCAGCGTACCGCGCCGCGTCGTAATCTCCCACGGCAGCGACGCGAGGGCGTTCGCGCGCAGCGTCACCGCCGTCCGCACCACCGCGACGCGCTCATACGCCGTCTCGACATCAACCGCGTCGCCGTCACCGAATACGCCCGTCCAGGCGGACGGAAGGAAATCCTCAACATTGAGCGCTTTGATGTCGTAGCGCTCAAACGGCGACAGTACGAGTTGTGCGACCGGGTTAGACATCAAACAGCACCTCTGCGCTCTGCGACGCGCCCCACACCGCCAGCGCCAGCGCGATCACACCGTCGTCGTGACACCCCTCCGGCGCGCTGTAGCGGGCGCGACCGGACGCGGAAATATCGACGCTGTACATCTCCAGTTCGTTGAGCAGCCAGTCCAATTCCGGCAGCACAATCGTTCGCTGCTCCAACGCGAGCGCGAGCGTGTCAATCAGCAGCGGTTTTGTCGCTGCGGTCGTCGTAAACGCCTGGACGGGCAGCCCGGCGCGCTGCAACTCTTCGATGTTCGGCGCGCCGATACTGTTCGCTTCGGCGATCACCGCGCCGCCGCCGTTGCGCTTCCAGAATGCGACCAGAGCGCGGCGCTGCGCTGCGAAATCCACATCAACCAGACGCTCAACGTCAACAACGCAGCGCGTCTGCGGATCGAGCGCGGCAAATACGGTTGCGTCTTCGTAGCGCCCCCAGTCAACGCCGATAATCGCCGCCTCGCCGCTGCGTGCGATCTCGCCGACACAACTGCGAACGTTGCGGAACACTGCGCCGCCGTCATCTAAGAACTCGGCGTCGAGTTCTTGACGAGCGGCGCGTTCGGTCATTGCAGATCGCAGCAGCGCAATATCTGCCGGATCGAGACGCGGGTTGTCGTTGGTCGAACGCCGAACCGTCGCCCAGCGCGGGTCGTCAAGCGCGCTCTGGTGGATACGCCAGAAATCCCCTCGCCCTTTCGGCGTCCCGGCGAGGATCGCGCGCCCGCGCCGGTCAAGTAGCGCGGGGATGAGGTTTTCGCGCCAGATTGTTTCGAGATTGCGCGCCAACCCCGCCTCGTCCACCACAATCAGATCGTACCCGCGCGACCGCCCCGCGTCTTCATTGTCCAACGACCAGAACTCGACGCGCCCGCCGGTCGTTGTGTCAATCCGCCGCTCTGCTTTGTGTTCATCAGCAACCGGCGCGCGGAGCACGCGCCGCACTTGTTCCCAGACCGGCAGCATCAACTTATACGTTGGAGCGAAATACCCGACCGTCTGTCGCCGCACCAGCGCGGCTTCCACGAGCATTCGCGCCAGTAGATGTGATTTCCCCCACCGCCGCCCGGCGCGCAAGTGCACGAACCGCGCGTTGCGGGTCTGTTCCGCAACGGCGCGCTGGTCGGCGTGGAGGTGTGGAAGACGTACCTCATACCGTCTTGACGAACGCCGTCTCATCGACGATCACCAGTACGTCCCGTTCGGCGTTCGGTTGCTCATCGAACTGCGACAGAAACAGCCGCGCCGCCGCGACGCGCGCGCTTGCCGGCTCGCTGTCGTTGACAACGATCATAAACAGCGCACGCAGCACTGCGGCGCGGGCTTCATCTGTCAGCAGTTCTTCAGTCGTCATTTGTACTTGTAGTACTTCCGAGCGATTGCTTCAGCCTCAACCTCGCTCAGCGGAACGTAATACGAGATGCCAAAACCAACAAGCAGCGCCAGCGCCGACTGGACTTCAGCCGGCAGATCGATCCCCGCGAATTCACGCAGCGCCCAGGCGAGGATAACGACGGTCGCAGCGGCGAGCGCGCCGTAGGTGATCTTATCCAGCGGTTGCGAAAAGGGAAGATTCACGTGAAGCCCTCCTACTCCTCTCTCTGCGGGGCGTTATTCACCCCTCCATTCTCATTATACCGGAAACGCGCCGCATTTTCGTACGCCAGATCGCGGCGCGGGCGCGGGTGTCACAACACTGCGTATAATAAAAGAAGATGATGTGTTGTGACGCTGCTGATGATCCGACAGCGGGCGCGGGGGAGTACTACTTTCAGGTTGTGCGGCGGGTGTCACAACACTGCGTATAAATAAAAGAAGATCGAGTGTTGTGACACTGCTGAACAACCAGAAACCCCGCCGACGCCGGCGGGGTGTGGGAACGGCGGAGCGGAACTACTCGTTTCCCAGCGCGTACTCTATCAACCACCCACGCCAGCCTGCTCGCGCTTCATCGAGCGAGTTGTACACTTCGTAGTAGTAGTAGGTGCGCGGGTCAGGCGTCGCGTCTGGGTAGGGATCAACTTCCCACTCGATCTCCTGAATGTAGATAGACCCATCCTTAGCCTCGAAGACGATAGCAACCCCGCCGTTTGTTGTATAGTCATTCCACGCCCGCCCGTTGTCCCAAGTGTAGGGACGACCAAGCGGACGCGCCTTGATGCGTAATCTTTCGTAGTCCGCAACCCCGTCCTTCGGGACGGGGCCGTTTATAATCGTAACGTCTCGAAACATCGCTTTCCTCCTCTACTCACCGCGCCGCGCGTCCTCGTACCGCAACTGTTCCACCAGACGCCGCGCCTCGCTCACGGACGCGCGCCAACCGACCGGCTGTCCGCGGTACTCGACCGCGTAGTCTTTCGACTCGCGGTCGAACAGAATACGGTAGTCGCTGCCTTCTTCAATGACGATTTCACGCGCGGGGCGCGGTGCGGGGGCTGAGCGTCGTTTGGGCATCGAAGTACTCCTTTCTGATGATTGACTACGCACTCAGTATACCACGCGCGCGTCGGGTTGTCAAGCCGCAAAATCGCAGCGAAAATCTCGAAAATTGGGTATTGACAAACGGCGCGGGGTGTGGTAGAGTATAGTCACAGTAAATCAACGCTATCACATAGGAGGAACCTAAAATGCAGACCTACAAGATTTGGCAAGGCGAGCGAACATTTCTGCCCGGCGACGACGCCAGCAAGTACACCGTTATCGAGATTGTCGCCGAGGATATCGGATGGTTCATTGAATTACCAGATGAAGGCTTGTTGGGAAAAACATACAGCGTCTACCGCACTGAAAGTGAGATCATCATCCACGTGGTTCAGGAAGCCGGTCTCGGCGATCCTAGCTACGGCTCAATCCACCGATACCGCGATCTGAGCGAGGCGGCGGCAGACGGCTTCGAGCAGGCGCTGAAGGAGATGCGACTGCTCTAATCAACGAACCCGACCCGAACCCCCGCGCATCACAAGCGCGGGGTTTTCTTTTCCCCGCCGTCGCCAAGCCCGCGCTGCCGTCACAACACCTCGTCTTCTTTTATTTCTATACGGTGTTGTGACACTGCTGAACAAACAGAAACCGCCGGACGCGCGTCCGGCGGTTCTGGCGTTCGCGTCGGGGGCTAGTTGTGTTTGACAAACGGGGTGACGGCGAAGGTGTGACCATACCCGTCCTCGAACGCCAGCCAGCCTTTGGCGTTCCGGCGAACGCTCAGACGCGCCCGCGCGCCGAACAGCCGCAGCCCGCGCCGCAACTGGGCGACGCTGTACCAGTGTGGGTCGTCGATTTCCTTCGGGCGGAAGAGTTCGCCGCCGTTGCGCGGGTTGTCTATCAACGCGACGTAATCCCGCGCGCTCATCTCCTTCAGCGCCTTCAAGTTCGGGTTCTCAACGATCTGCTGCCAACCCCGACTCTCGTCGTGCAAAACCCCAAGCATCCGCGCGACCGGCGCTCGCGGGCAATAGAACTCCAACTCAATCTCTCGATACCCACCCGCCACCTCTGCGCCAAGCTGCTCGTCGTACCGCGTGGTCTGCGCGGTCGCGGTCACGCGGTTCCCGACAACGGCGACGCTTCCGATCCACGTCGCCTCCGCCAGCGCCTCCAGCACCCGCGCGGCTTTCGGCGAAATCGCGCCTTCGCCGCGCATAAACACTACGTCGAACTTCTTGGCGACCAGCATTACGCCGTCGGTCGCCAGTATCACGCCGTCTGCGACGTGAATGCCGGGGAACGGCTGGGCTTGAACGTCGATGGCGACGTTCAAAAAGCGGGCTAATTCTGAACTTGGCATATATCGTTCCTTTCTTGGATCACTAATCGCGTTTGACGTAAGGCGTTACCGCGAATAGTCTCCCCCAATCGTCCCGGAACGCCAGCCAGCCTTGCTCGTTCCAGAACACGCTGACCGTATCGCGCGCTCGGAACAGCCGCAACCCTTCCCGAAGTTGCCGGACGCTGTACCAGACCTTCGCGTCCGGCAACTTGAGTTGGAACAACTCGCTGCCGCGCACCGGGTTATCGACGAGTTCAACAAAATCGTTACTGCGCGCGGCTTTCACAAGTTTCAGCGACGGCGCTTCACACAGCAGCGTTGCGTCCGGCGGCGTGCAGCGCGGCAGAAACGACTCGATACATAAAGTGTAACACGCGAACGGCGGGAACGTCACAACCAAACGCTCAGAGCGATCCTCGTACTGTTCCCGCGTAACGAGACTGACAGCAGTCCCGTCAACCTCGATGTAGTCCAGATACACCTCGTTGGCGAGCGCCGCCAGCGCCCTCGCGGTCGCGGGAGGGATCATCCCCTCGCCGCGAATGTATTCGGAATTCAGACGGTACGCAACCAACACCACGCCGTCTGAAGCGACCAGCGTACCGTTCGCCACACGAACGCCCGCATAGGCGGGCGTCTGAACGTCAAGCGCGACGTTCAGAAACTGAGCAAGCATCGAGTCTACTATTTTCGTTCCTTTCTGATAATAGAAAAGCGCGGCGTGCGAGGGTTCGCAGCCGCGCCTGGGTTGTATTATGCGAATGGGTTGGTGATGCAAATCTCGAACTTGTAGATGTACTCATCCAGCGTCATCTCTGCGTGCGTTTCGCGTGGTTCGATATGCAGCGAGCGGACGTTTCGGCAATCCAGATCGATGTTTTGCGCGCTGACGCCGATGTTCTCGTACATATCGCCGATGTTGGCGTATATATACAGAAAACTCTGATCGCACGCATAACCACCGTCCCACTTGCCGAACCGAACTTCGTGAACAACCGCCTTGCCATCGGTCGCCCGGTAAAATGTACGCTCTATCCTGCTAAAGCGAGAGTCGCCGTCTCCCTTGTAAACAACTCCGCCAAGCCGCTCGCCGTCGAAGGTGATCCAGCGAACCAACTCATCGACTGTTGATATATACCCGTCCCACACGCGAATAGTCGTAGCCATAGCAGTGTTCCTTTCTGTGTTGGTGAAATCGATTACGGTTATACTATACCACAACCCGCGCGCGTTGTCAAGCCCCAATTTCAGTACGTTCCCACCCCGCGCGCCCACTCGTCCGGCGTGAGCGTCGGCGCTTCGACGGACGGCAACGCCGCGTCGCCGCGCGTCTGGGCGATGTGCTGCGGGTTGACGGCGAGGTGTGCGCACGCTTCGGTGATGCTGCTGAATACATACACCAGCGCTTGATCGTATGTGATCCCGCCGCGCCGCCTTCCGATCCGCACCTCGTGCACCACAACGCGCCCGTCGTGCACGCGGTAAAACGTTCGCTGAACGTTGCGCTCGCTCATCCCGCCGATCCGCTCGCCGTCGAAGGAGATCAGGTACACCCGCGCGTCGCCCGCAGCGATGTAGCCGCCCCAGATAGTTATCATTTCCACCTCCTCTGTTAAAACAAAAAAAAAGCGCCGGACGTTCGCCCGGCGCTCCACAACGTCAACCCGCACCGCTACCTCGCCAGCGCCCACACGCAGCGGGCGAGCGCTTCTGAGAGCGTCGCCGCGTCTGTCTCGTATTGCGCCAGCGTGCCGAGCGCGCCGTTCCAGTACGCGACCTCGACGCGCCAACCGCCCGCGCGCCGCTCGATCTCGACGCAGACGACACGCGGCAGCGCGAACAGTGCGTCAAGCGGCGTAAACGCTGCGGCGTTGATGTCAAGCGCGAGAGCGTCGATGGCGTCGCTCGCGCGGGCGACGTTGATGATCCGGTCGCACTCGCCCGCATCGGTCAACACCGCGCAGACGGCGTGCGGGTGTCGTTCAAACTGGAGTTTCACCGCTTGCCTCCTTAACAAAAACGAAGGGGCGATCCGGTGAACCGGATCGCCCCGAACTACTCATTACAACTCATCAAGCGTAACCGTCCGGCGGGGGATTATCCCCGCGCACTCCATCTCCCAGCGGAAGGCGTCTGCCGCCTCGTCCAGCGAGGGGAAGATATACACCTCCCCATAATCACACTCGCCTTCCCACCGACTCCATCGAACCCGATGGGCGACAACCCGCCCATCGGCGGCGCGGTAGAAGACCGTGCTCGTCCCCCGATGATTGCTCTCTTCCTCAACCGCGCCGAGGGTCTCCCCCTCAAACTCGACCGTTACATAGTCCGACAAATCGTTGCCCATAACGACCCTCTTGACGCCCTTCCAAAGATTAACCGTAGTCATAGTTGCCCTCCTTTCTGTCAGTGAAAGTGATTACGCTCATATCCTACCACACCCCGCGCCGGTTGTCAAGCGGGAAATTCGCCGGAATTTCCGCGAAATTGGGGCTTGACAAATCGCGACGTGTGCGGTAGAGTAGAGACGTAAACAATAATCACCCTACGAGAAAGGAAGGCAATCCTATGGCAACCATCAGCATTTGGCGTGGCTACCGGCACTGGAACTGGGACGAAGAGAACGATTACGAAGTAGTGACGTATGAGGACGCGCGTGAACTCGGCGCTGTTCGGTTCAACGACGAGGAAGCGGACATTCAGTACCGCATCATCGAGTGGGATGAGAATATTGTCGTCTTCTTCGTCGAGCGAAAGGGTCATTACGTAGAAGCCGAGATTTACGAGTACCCCTCGCTTGAAGAAGCGGCTAAGGAGTACCGGTTTGTGCTGAAGAAGGCGGGCGTCATTCAGTAGACGACCCGCCGCAACCCAGAAACCCCGTCCGGCAACGGACGGGGCTTCTTATTTTCCCTTACACTTCCCGCAATGTCCGTACCGCAGCGCAGCCGCGTACTGCTGCTGCTTCGCCAGCGCCGCACCGCAGTGCGGGCACCGGTACGACGCAGTGCGCTGCGTATGCGCCGTATGCGTATCCGTATGCGCCGTATGCTGCGCCGTATGCGACGCATCCGGTTGCGGATGCGAACTGCTGTGCGTATGCAGCAACGTCGCAAGCGTATACGCCAGCGTCGCAAGCGGCGCGCTCTCCAGCACCGACAGCGCCAGCAATAACCAATCGAACGACGCAAGAAACTGCGCCGCGCCGCTCAGCCCCGCCGGAACGCGCGCGGCGTAGTCTGCCAGAACGTTGAGCGTAATCGCAGTGAGCACCGCCGCCCGCGCCACGCGCGCCGCCAACCGTTGGCGCTGCCGGTCTGCGAACGCCGCAAACGCCAGCGACAGATACGCCAACTCAATCCCGACCGCCGCCAGCCAGCCCGCCAACTCGCCGCGCGTCGGGGCGAGGGCGCGCTGGACGCCCAGCGCGGACGGGGCGCTGAGCAACAGAACCGATAGCGTTGCGAGAATGCGGAACTTCACGAGTACATCTCCTTCACCGTCACAACATCTCTTCTTCTTTTATTTCTATAGCGTGTTGTGACAAACACTCGCCTAAGCGTCGCAGAATCCCTCCTCGCAGAAGTCGCTTTGGTCGTCAAGCGCAGCGTCCGCACGCAACACCGCGATCTCGTCTTTCCCGCGCTTCCGCCGCTCCTCGTTGATGCGCCGCTCCAGTTCCTCACCCATCTCGCGCAGCGCCGGGTACTGTCTGAGCAGTTCCGCCTGGCTGCGCACCGATCGGTACGGGCAGAACCAGCACGACGATTTCGGCGGCGTTGCAAGCCCGGCGCGTTCGAGGATCGCGCGGCAGTCGTTGCGGGTAAGGCGCTCGTCTACCAGCGGGTAGACGTTTTCGATGCGCGCAGAACCGGAATCGCGCATACGGTGGAACTCGTCAACGCTGATCCCCAGCATCAGTTGTATCTTCTCACGCGCGTACTTGTCGTACAGATAGCGTCGGATCGGTTCCACCTTGTACTGCCGCGTGCACTGGCGGCGCAGCATAAACGAGCCGTCTCGTGCGCGCCACGGCGCGGGCGTAAACGCCGGACGCGCAAGCATATCCCCGTACAGATCGCGCTGGAGGATTGTGATGCTGCGGTTGTACGTCTCCCGCAGCCAACCCGCGAAGCATTTGACGTACTCGCGCGTGTTTGGCGCTTCAGCATCGAGAAGATCGACGTGGACGATTTCGTCTATTTGCCACCCGCGCTGCATCGCCAGTACGACCAGCGCGGTGCTCTGCACGCCGCCGCCGTAGGATATAACCGTTTTCATAAACGCTCCCCTCGTTCCCCCTCACCCGCGTCCAGCGCGGGAAGGACGTACACTTCTGCAACATCAACCCCGTCGTCGAGGAGGGATAACCGCATCTGGTGCACCGCAACGCGCCCGTCCTCGGTGCGGTAGAGGACGCACCGCTCTACCCACTCGTCTGCGTGCGCTATGGTGACCATACCGAGATACTCGCCGATGAACCGCACCAGATGCGTACTCCGAAACGTGTTTCCTCGAATACCGCCCCAGAGTTCGATCTCTTCCATTTCTCATCTCCTTTTTCAGTCCACAACCGCCAACCGCGCCGCGCGCGCCCAGTCGCCGTTACGAAACCGCAGCCCTAACGCCCGCGCCTGCTCTCGACTGACGCCCGCGCGCTGGAGCGCCGCCAGCGCCGCGAGCAGCGCATCGTCCCCGCCGTCCCCGTCCCCGCGAAACTCCCCGATTTGGGCGATTTTTGCGGGTTCGGGAACGGTCGGGACGGGGACGGTTGGGGACGGGGACGGAACAACACCCGTCCCAAGCCTTTCTGATGCCGTATCCGCCCGTCCCCGCCGTCCCGCCGCATCAGCACGCGCTGGGACGGGGCTAGAGGCGATTTGCGGCGTCACAATACGCGGGGACGGCTCAACTCCGTCCCCGACGCGCGGGACGGGCGTCTGTGTATCAGCCGTCACAACACATTCGTTTCTTTTATTTATACGCGGTGTTGTGACATCACTGAAGAGCAGCGTCTCCAGCAGCGCTGCGTCGTTGCGCGCGTTGATCAGCGCGTCGAAGTCTCCGACCAACACCGGCGTGCGGACGAGAAACTGCTCGTTGTTGTGCCGCACCACGAACAGCCCGCGCTCGCCGGGCGGCGGCGGCAACTGCGACGGTCGGTACACCAGCGCCTTCGGATCGCGCATCCCCAGTGCCGGGGCGTCCTGGCTTCCGTCCACCAGCGCGCCGGAGATGAGGGTGGATAGGTTCATCCGCCACTCAAGCCGCTTGCCGGTGGGCGTCTGCATCGAGACGATAACCCGAATACCCAACGCCCGCGCTTTGCTGACCAGCGCGATCAGCAAACGTTCGGTCTCGTCAACCACATCGATGATGTCGGTTGCGAGTACGACCAGCAACGGCAGCGGATCGGGCGCGGTCTGATTGTACTCCTCGACGCTGCGCACCCCGGCGCTCAACAGCAATCCGAACCGACGCTTCGCCTCTTCGTTGATTGCACCGATCGCGCTCAGTATCCGCTGCTGCCCCTCGTCGCCGTAGCCACCCGCGGGAGGAAACAACATCTGCGGCAGCCGCGCGAGGTTGGGCGTCAACCAGTCGCCTTTGCCGTCGAGGATCGCCCAGCGCACCCCGCGCTCGTTGAGCAGCGTCGCGAACCACAGCCGCAGCAGGTGATCCTTCCCGCAGCCGCTGGTTCCGTACAGCCCAATATGCAGCGCGTCGCTCCCGAAGTCCAACCAACGAAACGCGCCGGTCTGGTCAACACCCAGCGGAACCGCGAAGCGCGCCGGACGCGGGTCGGCGGGGTTGAACAGTGATGGGGAAGGAAGCGTCACAACATCATCTTCTCTTTTATTTCTATACGGTGTTGTGACAGCAGCGGGGGCTGCGGCAGCGGGGGCTGCGACGCCCGCGCCCGCACCGGCGGGCGCTTGCTCATCAACCGTCACAACAGTATCTTCTTCTTTATTTATACGCGGTGTTGTGACACTTCCGGCGAGCGCCGTCGGCAGCCGGCCGCGCTGTTCGAGTTGCCGCTCGACCCGATACGCGGCGTCGTTCAATGCGTGATAGACGCGCACCGCCGCCTCGCGGTTGGTCGCCGCCGCCAGCGCGAGGAACGCGAAGACGCCGGCAATCGGGTCAACGCTGAACGCAACCGCGACGCCGAACAGCATCAAAAATACTGCTTTCCCGCTGACGTTCACCTCCCGCCTCCTCCGCCGCCCCCGCCGCCGGACGCGCGGACATTCGCGGCGAGCAGCAACGCCGTTACTGCGCACAGAACGGCGAGGAACTCAAACGCGAACGATGCGGCAAACGTCCAGCCGACTTTCGCCAGCACCGCCGCCGCGCCCTCCAGCGCGTCCGGCAACGGCGCAAACAGTCCGCCGCGCTGCCATACCTCCACCAACGCGACCGCTTCTCCGAAGTCGGTGACAATATCAAAAAAGATGAAGAAGTACACCATCCACTGGAGCGCCCGAATGTCGCGCTGCACCAGTCCGACCGTTGCCAACTCAATCAGCGTCGGCAACAGCGTGAGGAACAGCGCAAACAGCGTCAACCATTCCGCCCCCGTCGCGAGCACGTCGGCGGCTATCGGCTGAATGAACCGCCAGGTCGGTACAAGGTCGTAGCGGTACGCCAGTGCTCCGAACACATACGCGAGAATGAAGAAACAGACCGACGCCACGCCCGCCGGAACCCCGCGCACCCCCCGCGCCCAATCGACGGCGCGTTTGAGGTTGTCGCTGAGGTCAAGCGCGCTCAGCAGTCCGTCCGCGACGTTGCTGTTGACGAGGGCGAGGATGACGCCCCCCGCGATGATCCAGGCAATAACGTCACTCATACCACATCCACCCTTTCTTTTTCAACGTCCACTTCCCCACCAGATACGCGCCGTCCGGTGCTTTGTCGCCCGGCGCGTATTCCGGGCGCGTTCCGCCCTCACGCACAAAGATCACAAAAACACCGGCGGCGCGCGACATCGGATCGCGCTTCGCTCTGTTCTCACACCGCAAGAGAGCGCGCTCCCAGTCCTCTAACTCTTGGTGTGGGATAGGTTCAATCTTCCACCACATTTTCTCCCTCTTTCTTCATCTTCAACAGCGTCTTCCTCAGACGCTCCGCTTCCAGCGGCGGCATCACCCAACGCGGGCGTTTTCGGGTTGCTCCCGCGCACGCCGGCAGTACCGCAACCCGCACTGCTTGCAGGCGGCGGAACGCGGTGAAGCGACGGTACAGACGATACATACTCTTGTTCATTTCCGCTCCAGCGCCTTCGCCAACATCTGCACCACCGTTTCGTGAACGTATCCCCACCGCAGACAGACCGCCGCGAGGTCGCGGTAGGGTTGTCGCAATCGCTTTGCTGTAGTGTGCAGATCGGAAAGAACGGCAACTACGTTCTCGTCAAGACGCCAGCACAACCCCAGATGCGCTTCAGCCGCCGCGTCGGGATCGATGTACGTTTCCCCGACCGCCGCGCTCTCGCGGAGCGCCGGGATGTGGTAGCGCAGAAAGTATCTGATGAACGTCGGGCGGTACCCGACGGTCAACATCAGTTCGGCGACCGCCTGCGCGTCGTTGCGCAGTTTGTGGCGCGTCCAACGCAGCAGTCGCGTCTCGTCTAATTCCGCGCCGCGCAGTCGCGCTGCGAAGAACGACATCGCGGCGCGCAGATCGTCGTCACGCATTTCTGACCACCACGCACAATCGACGCATTATCTTCGTATTCGGGATAATCCCGCGCCGGAAACAGACGAGCACCGCCCGCCGGTCGCGGTCGTCTTCGATGCGCCACACCGCGTGCATCACGCGCAGCGCAAGACGCAGCGCCGCACTGTCGAGTGCGTCGCTCAACGCGGCGTTCCAGTGGCGGTTGATGAACTCACCCAGCAGTGCGGGTGTGCACTCGTTGTTCAAGAGATACTCCGACAGCGCCTCCCGATCCGTCAGCGCCCGCCGCAGCAGTGCGCGCGCGGCGTGACGGTCGAGCGGCGCATCGGCTGCCAGATGTGCGTACCAGCGCACAAAGCGTTCCGCTTCGTCACTCATCCTTCCGCTCCTTTCCGACAAGTTCATCAAGCACGCGCCGGGGCATCATTACCCACTCGCGGTCAACGCGCGCGCCGTTTTCGGTTCGGGTTGGCACATCATCCCCGAACACCAAAACGAACAGCGGGATGCGCTCAAAGCGCGCCGCGCGGTCGATTGTCTGAAGCAATGCGTCGAGCGTCGGTTTGGTCAACATCTTTCGCCTCGCTTTCACTTCTACCGCAAATCCCGGATTGTCGCCGACAAATCCATCAACCCCGAAGCGCGTGAGGTGTCCCACACGCCCCGTCGACGACAAAAGGCGGGCAAGCGACGGATCGCTCACCCGCCCGAAGATGGCTTGCAACGCCCGTAATGCGTCACGCTCCTTTCGCTTCCACCGTGGCTCGCTTTTAGAACGGGACTTCATCTTCTTTCGTCTTTCGCAGCCTCGCGCGAACGGGGGCGATGTGCACAATCTCGTACCAGCCGCTAGGCTTGGTCTCGATTGTGAGTTGATATTCCCGTCCGACCGCGCTCTGGACGAACTCCTCAGCAGCGTTGAGTTGTTCGTCCGTCATCACCGATACGCCGTACAACGCTGCCAGCGTCTTGTAGAGATTGGTAACCTTCCCGCCGTTTGGATGCGTCAACCGTTTTGGCTTCCGCACCCACTTTGAGACACGCAGCGGGTTCCCGTCATCGTCCTCGACCTCGAACTCAAACACAAAAACATCCTCAAGTTCCGGCTCCGGGCTAAGCCGCGTCTCAAACGTCGAACGCTGACGCTCTTTGACGCCCAGAAACCGCCCGATGTACGCGCCGTTCAGTTGTGGGCGCTCACGCCCGTTTCCGTTGTGGATAAGTTCCTTGAACATACCTCCATTCCTTTCTATCACTTCGGCGCTCTCGCCTTACTCCGCAGTATACTCCAGAACGCCCGTTTTGTCAAGCGACTCGCACCTCTTGCGGAACGGACACCACCGGCACTCTTCCGTTCCCCACGCCGTCGCTTCTGCAATATACCCCTCCAGCGCCAGCGATTGCAGTCGCAGCGCCTTATACAACAACGCCTCCGCGCGGGCGCGGTCAACCGCGAACCGGAGTTCTTCCATCTCGCCGGTGTCTCTATTGACCAGCAGCACAACGCCGGTCTGCGCCTCGACCAGCGCGGCATAGACGCTGATCTGATCAACATACTCCTCGATCTTTGACCGCGACGCCCACTCACGCGCGCTGACGGTTTTGATGTCGATCACCGTCAGCGTGTTGTCGTCTTCGACCAGCAGCGCGTCGATCCGCCCGGAGATCGCGCCGCTCACCACCCGCACTTCCGTCTCGACGCGCCCCGGAAACGCCTCGACCAGCAGCGCTTCGAGATGCGCGTGGATTGCGTCGCCGATCAGTGCGGAAGGGCTGTCTGCGCGCGGCGCGTCCGGTTCGCAGCCCAGCAGCCCGAAGGTGATACGCCGATCACAGCCGGAAATCTCGCTCGCGTACACCCGATCCCGCGCCGCGACCGGGCGTCGTTTTGCGGCGACGACACTGCGGATCGCGTCAACGAGCGGTTGTTGTCGTTGTATCTTCACTCCAAAAAAGCCGCTCATCAGTATTTCCTCCAATTCTTTGAAATCGGGTTTGCTTCGACCGCAGGCGGGCAGCGCTGCATATACCGCTGCGCCGCGTCAAGCATTACTTGCTCCAACCAGCGCTGTGCGTCCTCTTCCGGCAGCGACGCGGGTACGATAGCGAGCGCCTCATCATAGATCGGCGCGACGATCATTCGTTCGATCCCCAGCGTCGCCTCAACGCCGCCCTCGCGCGGTTCGCAAAGCCGGAAGGCATCCGCCATCGCTTGCGCCATAATCACCGCATTCCCACCTTGGCAAGGGTGGTTCATCGCTTGCCGTTGGATCGCCCCGCGCTGCCGCCACTGCTCGTTGTTCGACGCAGTAGGTTTCGGCAGCGTGAACCACCGGCGCAGACCGGCATACGTTGTGATGTACCCGACGGTCGATCCGTCGGCGCGCCGCGCGGACTGCTCGAACGGCGCGCGGGCGGTATCCGCAAACCAGTTCGACAACACCGGATACACCGCCCGGAAGTCACGGAAGAATTGCGCCGCCTCGTCTGCCGTTATGTGTAACTTCTTCGCCAGCCCGACGGGAGTGCCGCCGTAGAAGTATAAGAACGCAACCACCTTTGCGACTTGCCGCGTTGACTTCTTATACTTCGTACTGATGACCTCCATCAACCCGCTTTCGATCACAAACTGCACCGTTCGCCGGGCGTCCCACGCCGCCGGAATAACGTACCCTTCGACCGGCGTCTGCTGGAACGTCAGCGTGGTCGGCTCCGGCTCCGCAACGTCCCCGCGCCTGATGTGGAACATCAACGCTGCGGTAACGCTGTGGTTGTCGCCGCCGGACGCGAACAGCGCCAGCAACGCCGGGTCTTTCGACAGATCGGCAACAATACGCTGTTCCATCGCCGAATAGTCGGCGTTCACAAAGACGTACCCTTCCGGCGCAACGAACGCACTGCGGTAGTCCAGATCGTCACCCTCGCCGCGCGGGATATTGAGCAGATTCGGCTCCCCGCACGCGAACCGCCCGGTGTCCGCCCCCGCGATCTTGAGGTGAGGGTGCACCCTCCCGGTCAGTGGGTGGATGTGCGCTAGAAAGCCGCGTCCGTATGTGGTTACGCGCTTCTGCCAGTGCGACCAGACGCGGTACAACTCAAAAAACCGACGCCGCTCCGGGTCGTCTTCGTACTCGCGTTCGACTTCGCCCAACTCTTGCTTATCGAGCGAATCGATGTTCACCCCACGCATCTTCGCCGCGGTTTTCACCAGTTCGCGTTTCGTCAACTCGTTCGGTTCGACGCCGAGGTACTCCGCAAAATGCTCCGACGCAGCGCGCAGCCGTCGCTCCGCCTCATCTGCTAACTCGTTCCAGCGGGCGGCGTCGATGCGCAGCCCGCAGTACTCGACGGCGGCGGTCGGGACGGTGAGGCTGACGAACAGCCGCACCGCATCCGGCACGCCCAGCGCCTCAGCGCGCTGTTGCTGGCTGCGTTGGATCGGGAATAGCACTTGCACATCTTTCAGCGCGTATTCGACTTGATCCGGCGTCGGCTCAAGCGCGCCGGGAACCGCGAACGTCTCGCGCACGCTCTTATCGAGCGTCTCACCCGTCCAGCGTTCGGTTACTGCTGCGAGCGAGTGCGGAACGTCCAGCCCCAGCGTGATGACGCGATCCGCTACGACGACATCCCACGCGACACGCGGGAAAACGCCGACGGTGTGCAGCACAAACTGCACATCAAAGGTGAGGTTCGCCCCGACCAGCGGCACGCGCTCGAAGATCGGAATGAAAACGTCGAGACCGACACGCCGCACGTTGAAGCAGTAGGCGTCGCCGTCCGGCGTTGCGAACTGGACGAGGAAAATACGAGAAGTACGCGGGTCGAGACCGGGGCGCACCGGGTCGTTGACGTAGTCGCCGGATAAGAGCAAGCGGGCGATGTGACGCATCACCCACGCCGGTACAACCTCGTCGGCAAGCGCCGCAAGCGCGTCCTCCAGATCGTTGATGCGCCGCGCCGAGGTCTTCCCGCCGCGCGGGGCGTCGTTGAGGAGACGCCGAAGACGCTGCTTCTCGGCGAGACGGTCAACCGGCGGTGGTAGCGGGTCGGGTAGATCGTCGGGATCGGGATCATAAACCAAGCCCCACCGGTTGCGCTTGAGATACGCGAAGTACGCCTTGTACGCCGTCTTTGTTCGCTCTTTCGGATAGCGAAACAGCGGTTGCGTCTCGATGTCGAACGCAAGCGCTTCGCATTCGAGCAGCGATTGAACCGCATCACGCGCTTCGTCTCTGTCGTTGATGTACTTCCTCAACTTTCACCAACCTTTCTGAAATGTCGTATTCTCGATGTTTCCGCAGCGCCCCACGCCGCGTGCGCAGCCAGCGTGCGGTTGAGGGCGTGCGCAGCACATCGAATACTGCCAGTCCGTCGGTGAAGAGAATAGCAGCATAGACGGGGATTGTCAAGCGACGCGCCGCGTCGACGACGGATTGCGGAATAATCGTTGTGCGGTACGTATCGGATCGAATCGACCGGCGCTTGACCTCCAACGCCGCGACCGGTCGCTCGCCGTCAACGATCAGAAAATCCAGCGGCGCGTAGGCGTCCAGTCGCACCAGCGTCAGATCGAGACGCTGCGGGTAGAGCAGCAGCGCCGCCGCCTGCGCGATCAAGCGTTCGTAGGGCAGACCGAACGCGGCTTGTTCGTCAAAGGATCGCACCGCCGCCCCCTAGTGTACAGCAGCAGCAGCAGCCGTCACAACGCCGGACTTTCTTTTATTTCTATGATGTGTTGTGACAGCAGTTCCGAGAAACTCGTACACCGGCGCGGCGCGTTCCGCGTGCCGCTTGCGGATGCCGGTGGTGCGCAGGCGCGCCCGGTCAACGCCCGTCAGCCGGTAGACGCGCACGCGCTTCCCGCCGTCTACCCGCTGCTGCTTCCCTTCAATCCCAACGCCGATCCTTTGGAAGAGCGCGCCGACGAACGACATCGGCTTCGCTCTGAAGTCGGCGCGCACCTTGATCCCCAGCGCGGCGTGGATCAACAGCCGGTTGCGCTCTACGAGGTCGAGGAACTCTTCGGTGATTGCAATTTCTGCACCCTCTTCGATCCGCAGCCGCAGCGCGGTGAGCAGCGCGTTGAACCAGATCGCGAACAATGCGAACCGGTTGCGGTCTGCACTGAAGCGCCGCGTCGTCTCTATCTCGTCCAGCGCCTTCGCTATCTCTGCGTCCTCAACCGCCGCGAACCGCTGCGCCTGTCCGTATGCGCCGCGTTCGTCATCAAGGACAAGATCGGCGTCAACGGTGATGCCGTAGCGTTCCTCAAGTTCTGCTTTACGCTCTGCGTCGCGCTCTTCCTCATCTGTCTTCGCGTCGTTCGGCGCGGGCGCGTTGGCGATCCGTTCGGCGCGGGCGCGCTCTTGCGCTTCGCGCTGCTCGCGCAACGACTTCGCCAGTTCGCGGCGTTGGTCGTCCGGCAGATGCGGCTTGTCGCGGTCATCCCAGACTTCTACGCCTTCCGCCGCATACGCGCCGACGAAGTTATCAAAAAACGCATTCTTCTGCGCGGCGGTTTTGGCTCGAACAACGCAGTACAGATCGAGGTAGACGCGATCCCACTCCGTCGCCGGTTCCGCCGCGCCGGACGCGCGCGAAACGCGGAAGTCGTTCTCCAGTTCGCGCAGTTTGGCGAGGTCGCGGTAGGCGTCGGGCGAGGTCGGTTCGTCCATTCGCTTCGTTTCGACGTACACGTTGATCTCGCGTTCGAGCGGGTTGCGGATACGACCGAGTTGCTGACGGAAATCATCCACATCGCCCACGCCGACGCCGTTGCGCGCGATGCCGAACAAAGCGAACCCCTCGATGTCGATTGAAACCCCCGTCCCGACCGACGGAGAGTAGATGAAGACATCAACATCTCGGAGAATGTCGTTGATGCGCTCAAGCGTTTCGTTGTTGTTGTCGCTTGTTTCAGACGTAATCTTCAATATCCGCGCTTCCGGCGCGAACTGGCGGTAGAACAGTTCGGCGCGGTCGGCGTCGGCGCGTGTGTTGCACGCAAGCGCGATTTTCCACGCATTGGTTTCGTACCACTCCAGCGACTTCTGGAGTACGTCTTCCGGCGTTGGCAGTAGTACGAGATGATCGATTGCGCGATGCGCGTACTCATTTTCGACGTAAGCAATAGGTTGGTCGGGAAACGCAGACTGAATGAACGTCAGCGTCGCCTCGCCCACATCGGCATCGGCGAGAATGATTAGCCGCGCCTTGCGCAAGTGCTCCATCAGCGCCCCGACCGCGCTGACTTTTCGGCTCTTTAGATTGCGGTCGTTGACGATTGCTTTCAACACTTGTTCGATCTCGTCAACGATCACAAGATCATACGGCGCGTCTGTCTCGATTTTGTCGAGACTGTGGATGGTGGTGGCGACGCGCGGCGCGTTCGTAATCCACTTCCCGTCTTCGTAGTACGGCGTGAGGTTCAGCCGTGCCGCGCTCTGGCGCACCAGCGAGACGCGGTGCCCCACCGACAACACCCTATTGTAGCATTTTGCCGCTTCCGCCAACCACTGTGTTTTGCCTGTCCCTTTTGCGGATCGGATGACAACGATATTCGGGTAGTTGTCATCCGGGTCGATCTCAATATCCAGATAGCGTTGGTTGATACGAATCGCGTCGGGCAGTTCCGGCGACGTAACGTACCCGCCGCGCAAGCCGGGGATCGTCCCTTCAAACCCGTACTGTCGGGCGAGGTTGACGAGGACGCCGATACCGCTCTCGACGTGATCGGGCTTCCGGTGCGCTTCCCAGTTGTACGTCCACTTGTCCAACACCTCCGCCGCGTCGGTTTCCGGCAGCGCGGACTGGATCGCCCAGACCGCTGCCAACCACATATTGTACTCCAGCCCGTCGCCGGGGATGTACTTCAGCAGCGTCTCGATTGTCTCGCGCGTCGCCGCGCCGCCGGTGCGCTTCGGCGCGAGGAGCGGTCGCCGGGCGAACTGGGCGAAGTCGGACAGATCGTAGTAACGGTCGCTATTGCTGATGACAACAACGGGCTTCTTCTGCGGGCGCTGCTTCCAGTTGTACGACCCGATGACGCGGATCGACCGCGCGGCGTCGCTCGTATTGTCGAGCGTCCAGCCGTACCGCGCGGCGGTGAGACGCAACTGCGCCTCGA
>Ga0308420_1000305_pt1 | contig 23283 bp, 21 predicted proteins | sample HotsprSampleMS55_FD_203802 | JGI IMG/M metagenome (GOLD analysis project Ga0308420, IMG submission 203802) | Hot spring phototrophic mat microbial communities from Mushroom Spring, Yellowstone National Park, Wyoming, United States - 20090730_MS55 ... | reverse complement strand
TGCACCGGCTCTTTCCGGAGCCGCTCGAAGCGCGCGGACAGGCGCTCTATTCGAGCGCGAGCTACGGCATCGGCGGTGCCGCCGGCGCAGCGCTCGCCGGGCCCGCCTGGGAGGCGCTCGGCCCGGCGCCGAGCTTCGCGCTGAGCGCGCTTTTTGCCGCCGGCGGCGCGATGCTCGTCGCGCGAAACGTACGGATGTAGGCTTGTCCCGAGGCCGCTTCGCCGTGCGTTACGTGCTCGTGCGCATCGCAACCTGGATCCTTGCCGTCGGGCTGTTCTCCGGCTGCGAGACCGTGCAGACGACCCGCCCCGGGGCGGTGGGCGTCGAACGCGAGCAGACGATGCTTGTCTCCTCGGCCACGGTGAACCGCAGCGCCGAAAACGCGTACCGCCGCGTGCTCGCCGAAGCGCAGCGAAGGGGACGGCTCAACACCGATCCGGCGCAGCTCGCCCGCGTGCGCCAGATCGCGGCGCGGTTGATCGGGGAGACGGCGCTGTTCCGGGCCGACGCGCCGGGCTGGAAATGGGAGGTGAACGTGATCGCGGCGAAGGAGGTCAACGCGTGGTGCATGCCCGGCGGCAAGATCGCGGTCTACACCGGCCTGCTGGAGCGCCTGCATCCCGACGACGACGAGCTCGCAGCGGTTCTCGGCCACGAGATCGCGCACGCGCTGCGCGAGCACGGCCGCGAACGCGCTTCGCAGGCCCTCGCACAGGGCATCGGCCTCACCGTGCTCGGCATCGCGCTCGGGATGCCGGAGGCGGCGATGGATCTCACCCAGCTCGTACTCGACCTCACCTTCAACCTGCCGAATTCCCGCGCGCACGAGGTGGAGGCCGACCGCATCGGCGTCGAGCTCGCCGCGCGCGCAGGTTACGACCCGCGCGCGGCGGCGAGGCTGTGGGAGAAGATGCAGCGCGTGGGGCGGGGCCAACCGCCGGAGTTCTTCTCGACGCATCCGGCGCACGCGACGCGCATCGCCGAGCTGCGGGAGACCGCGGAGCGGGTGAGACCGCTCTACGAGGCCGCGCGCGCAAGGCGCTAGTGTGCGGCGCGCGCTGTGGGATAATTCTCCGTTCTATCCGCGAACGCGGGCGCGAGCCTGCCGCAACGCAATGGGCCGCACGCTCTACGACAAGCTGTGGGAGAGCCACGTGGTGCACGTCGAGGACGACGGCACCGCGCTGCTCTACATCGACCGGCATCTGGTGCACGAGGTCACGAGCCCGCAGGCCTACGAGGGCCTGAAGCTCGCCGGCCGCAGACCGTGGCGGCCGGATTCGGTGATCGCCACCGCCGACCACAACACGCCGACCGATGGATGGGAGCGCGGCCTGGAGGGAATCGTGGACCCGATCTCGCGCCTGCAGGTCGAGACGCTGGACGCGAACATCCGCGCGTTCGGCGCGCGCGCCTATTTCCCGTTCCTCGACCCCCGCCAGGGGATCGTGCACGTGATCGGTCCGGAACTCGGCGCCACCTTGCCGGGCATGACGGTAGTCTGCGGCGATTCGCACACCAGCACCCACGGCGCTTTCGCCTGCCTCGCCTTCGGCATCGGTACTTCCGAAGTCGAACACGTGCTCGCGACGCAGTGTCTTCTCGCGCGCAAGATGAAGAACATGCGCGTCACGGTGGAAGGGCCGCTCGCGCCCGGGGTGAGCGCGAAGGACGTGGTGCTGGCGCTCATCGGCCGCATCGGCGCCGCCGGTGGCAGCGGGCACGCGATCGAATTCGACGGGAGCACCGTTCGCGCGCTCTCGATGGAAGGGCGCATGACGATCTGCAACATGGCGATCGAGGCGGGAGCGCGGGCCGGCCTGGTGGCGGTGGACGACACCACCGTCGAGTACCTGCGCGGCCGGCCGTTCGCGCCCTCGGGTCCGGACTGGGATGCCGCGGTCGCTTACTGGCGCACGCTTGCGAGCGACCCGGATGCGCGATTCGACCGCGAGCTGAAGCTGGATGCGCGCGCGATCGCGCCGCAGGTCACCTGGGGCACCTCGCCCGAGATGGTGGTCTCGGTGCAAGAGCGGGTCCCGGACCCTGCGCGGGAGAAAGATCCGGTGCGGCGCGAAGCCATGGCGCGCGCGCTCGCCTACATGGGACTCGAACCGGGCACGCCGATCCAGGCGATCGCCCTCGACCAGGTGTTCATCGGTTCGTGCACCAATTCCCGCCTCGAGGATCTGCGCGCCGCTGCGGCGGTGGTCGCAGGCAGGCGGGTGGCGAAGAACATCCGGCGCGCGATGGTGGTGCCGGGCTCCGGGCAAGTGAAGGCGCAAGCGGAAAAAGAGGGGCTCGACCGTGTCTTCCGCGAGGCGGGATTCGAGTGGCGCCAGCCCGGCTGCTCGATGTGCCTCGGAATGAACGCCGACCGGCTGGAGCCCGGAGAGCGCTGCGCCTCGACCTCGAACCGGAATTTCGAGGGACGCCAGGGTGCCGGCGGCCGCACGCATCTGGTGAGCCCGGCGATGGCCGCGGCAGCCGCGATCGCCGGTCATTTCGTGGACGTCCGGCACTGGCGCTGACGATGAAAAAATTCACCGTTCTCGACGCTCTGGTGGCGCCACTCGACCGCGCCAACGTGGACACCGATCAGATCATCCCGAAGCAGTTCCTGAAGTCCATCCGGCGCACCGGCTACGGCGCCTACTGCTTCGATTCCTGGCGCTATCTCGACGTCGGTGCCCCGGGCATGGACTGCGCCAAACGGCCGCTCAATCCGGATTTCGTGCTGAACCAGCCGCGCTACCGCGGAGCCGAGATTCTGCTCGCGCGCAGAAACTTCGGCTGCGGCAGCTCGCGCGAGCACGCGATCTGGGCGCTCGCCGAGTACGGCTTTCGCGCGATCCTCGCGCCCTCGTTCGGCGACATCTTCTATTCGAACGGCCTGAAGAACGGGTTGCTGCCGGTCGCGCTCGCGGAATCGGAGGTGGATCGGCTGTTCCAGGAATGCTTCGCGCAGCCGGGCTTTCGCCTCACGGTGGACCTGGAGCGCCAGACCGTCTCCACCTCCGACGGTGCGCTCGTGTTCCGCTTCGACATCGCGCCGGCGCCGAAGTATGCGCTGCTCCACGGCCTCGACGAGATCGGGCTCACGCTGCGCCATGCCGAGAAAATCCGGGCGTACGAAGCGCAGCGGCGCGCGGCGTTGCCCTGGATGTTTCGCGACGCGCGATGAAAGTCGCGGTTCTGCCGGGCGACGGGATCGGGCCGGAGATCGTCGCCGAGGCGCTCGCGGTGCTGCGCCAGCTCGATCTCGGGCTCGAGCTCGCAGAGGCGCCGGTGGGCGGAGCGGCGTACGAGGCGCACGGCGATCCGCTTCCGCAGCGCACGCTCGCGCTCGCGCGCGAGGCCGACGCGATTCTCTTCGGTGCGGTGGGCGACCCGCGCTACGACGCGCTCGAGCGTGCGAAGCGGCCCGAACAGGCGATTCTCGGGTTGCGCAAGGCGCTCGGACTGTTCGCCAACCTGCGCCCGGCACGGGTGCACGAGGCGCTCGCGGACGCCTCGCCCCTGCGACGCGAGCGGGTCGCAGGGCTCGATCTCTTGATCGTGCGCGAGCTCACCGGCGACATCTACTTCGGCGAGCCGAGGGGGGTGCGCGATGCCGGCGCGGCGGGCCGCGAAGGTTTCGATACCATGCGTTACAGCGAAGCCGAAATCCGCAGGATCGCGCGCGTCGCCTTCGAGGCGGCGCGCAGGCGCCGGCGTCGCGTGTGCTCGGTGGACAAGGCGAACGTGCTCGAGACTTCGCGGCTGTGGCGTGCGGTGGTGAGCGAGGAAGCGCAGCGCCATCCGGATGTCGAGCTTTCCCACATGTATGTCGACAACTGCGCGATGCAGCTCGTGCGCGCCCCCGGGCAGTTCGACGTCATCCTCACCGGCAACCTGTTCGGCGACATCCTCTCGGACGAGGCGGCGATGCTCACCGGTTCGATCGGTATGCTGCCTTCGGCCTCGCTCGACGCCAACGGCAAGGGCCTCTACGAGCCGATCCATGGCTCGGCGCCGGATCTCGCCGGCCAGGGTGTCGCGAATCCGCTCGCGACGATCCTCTCGGCGGCGATGATGCTGCGCCATTCGCTCGGACGTCCGGAGGCGGCCGCGCGCATCGAGCGCGCGGTCGAGCGTGCGCTCGCCGACGGCTATCGCACCGCCGACATCCATACCGCCGGCACGAAACGGGTGGGCACCGCGGAGATGGGCCGCGCGGTGCGGGAGCGCCTGTGAGCGTACGCATCGGCATCGTCGGCTGGCGCGGCATGGTGGGCTCGGTGCTCGTCGAGCGCATGCGCGAGGAGGGCGATTTCGCCCACTTCGAGCCCGTCTTCTTCTCCACCTCGCAGGCGGGCGGTGCGGGTCCGGCGATCGGCCGCGCGTGCGAGCCGGTGCGCGACGCAAGGGATCTGGATGCGCTCGCGGCGCTGCCGGTGATCGTGTCCTGTCAGGGGGGCGACTACACCCAAGAGGTCTACCCGCGCCTTCGCGCTCGCGGCTGGCAGGGCTACTGGGTGGACGCCGCGAGCACGCTGCGCATGAACGAGGACGCGGTGATCGTCCTCGACCCGGTCAACCGGCCGCTGGTCGAACGCGCCCTCGATCGCGGCGTGAAGAACTACATCGGCGGCAACTGCACGGTGAGCCTGATGCTGATGGCGATGGCAGGACTCTTCGCGCGCGATCTGGTCGAGTGGATGACCTGCATGACCTATCAGGCAGCTTCCGGCGCAGGGGCGGCCGCGATGCGCGAACTGGTGGCGCAGATGGCGCACCTCGGCGAGGTGGCACGCCCCGCGCTCGCCGATCCGGCGGCGGGCGCGCTCGAGCTCGACCGGTGCGTCGGCGCCGCGATGCGCTCGCGCGAGCTGCCACAGGCAGAGTTCGGCCAACCGCTCGCGTGCAACCTCCTGCCCTGGATCGACCGCGACCTCGGCAACGGACAGAGCCGCGAGGAGTGGAAGGCGCAGGCCGAGGGCAACAAGATTCTCGGCCGCAGCGGGCGCCCGATTCCGATCGACGGGATCTGCGTGCGCGTCGGCGCGATGCGCTGCCACAGCCAGGCGCTTACGGTGAAGCTGCGGCGCGCGGTGCCCCTCGACGAGCTCGAGGCGATGATCTCCGAGGGCAATGAATGGGTACGGGTGATTCCGAACCGGCGCGACGAATCGCTCGCAGCGCTCACACCGGCGGCGGTGAGCGGCAAGCTCTCGGTCGTGGTGGGGCGGTTGCGCAAGCTGCCGATGGGGGACGAGTACCTCGCCGCGTTCACCGTCGGCGATCAACTCCTCTGGGGCGCCGCGGAGCCGCTCCGTCGCATGGTGCGCATTCTGCTCGAACGCACGCTCCGCGGTTGAGCCGCGCGGCGCGAATTTTCCTTGCCGTGCAAGGAACTACGGTGGATCAGGCGAGAAGGTCCGTGAGTTTGCACGCCTAACGCCATGATGTTATGGTTCCCGTCCGGAAACGGACGGAAAGGGGAACGATTGCCTAAATCTTTGCCCGCCGGGATCCGTCTCGCCGCGGCCATCGTGTTGCTGTGGTTCGCGCCGCTGCTCGTTTTCGCGGCAGGGCTCGGCCGCCTTACGGTTCTCTCGGCGCTCGGTCAGCCGCTGGATGCGGAGATCGAGATCGTTTCGCTCTTGCCGGGCGAAGAAGAGGGGTTGACCGCGCGGCTAGCGCCGGCGGAAGCGTTCCGCCAGGCGGGGATCGAACTGACCCCCGTTCTGCTCGGTGCGCGTTTTTCGATCGAACGGCGCGCAGGCCGACCCTACGTGCGCATGCGCACTACGCAGCCGGTCCACGAGCCGTTCCTCGATGTCCTGGTCGAACTGCAATGGGCGACTGGACGCCTGGTGCGCGAGTACACCTTCCTGCTCGACCCACCGGGCTACCGGGCGCCTGTAGCGGTGGCAGCGGCGCCTGCGGCCGCACCCAAACCGGAGCCCGCGCCCGGGCCACCGGCTCCAAAGGTGGAGGCGCGCCCGATCCCGCCTGCGGCAACACCGGCGCCGACGACGGTAGCGAAGCACGAGGTGCGCAAGGGCGAGACGCTCGGCTCGATCGCGCGACGCAATCTGCCCGAGGGCGTGACGCTCAATCAGATGCTGATCGCGCTCTTTCGGGCCAACCCAGATGCGTTCGTGCAGGGCAACATCAATCTGGTGCGGGCGGGGCGAATTCTCGAGGTGCCGAGTCGCGAGGCTGTCGCGGCGGTCGACCTCGCGGAGGCCGAGCGCCTGGTCCAATCGCATGCGGCGCAGTTCGCCGAGTACCGGCGTGCCCTCGGCGCTGCGGTCGCCGCCGCTCCGGCCGCATCGCGGGTGGCCGAGCGCGAGGTGGCCGGACGCATCGAGCCGAAACCGAGAGCGCCGACGCCGGCGGCCACGCGGGACGAGCTGAGGCTCTCGCGCCTCGATCCGGCAAAAGCGGGAGCACCGGCAACCCGTGCGGCGATCGAGGACGACCGCATCGCGCGGGAGCGCGCGCTGAAGGAAGCGCAGTCGCGCATCGCGGAGCTCGAGCGCAACGTCGCGGAACTCCAGAAGCTGCTCGAGCTGAGGAGCCAGCAGCTCGCGGCGCTGGAAAAGAAGGCGGCGGCGGTCGGGACCGAGCCTACGCCGAAACCGGCAACCGAGGCTGCGAAGAGGGCTCCGGAAGCGGCGAAGCCGGCAGCGGAGGCGCCGAAAGGCGCGGAGGTCGTTGCGCGGGCGGATGCGCCGAAAACGCCTGAAGCTGCGAAACCGGTCGCCGATCCCGTCAAGGCACCCGAGCCGGGGAAGCCGGCGGTGGAGATGGCGAAAGCGCGCGAGCCGGCGAAGACGGCGGAGGATCCGGGGAAAGCAGCGGTGAAGCCGCCAGCCGAGGCGAAGGCGCCGAAACCGAAACCGGCACCGGCGAAGGCACCCGAGCCCGGAGTGGTCGATCAGGTTCTCGACTTCGTCACCGATCCGGTGAGCGGAGGGGGGCTGGCGGCGGTGCTGGTGTTGCTCGCTGGTTATGCCTTCCTGCAGGTACGGCGCAGGAGGGCGGCGCAGCGTGCCGGCTTCCAGGACAGCGTTCTCGGCGCCGCGAGCGGAGCGGCAACGCCTTCGGTGCTCGGCACAGCGGCGCAGCAACCTGCCGCGGCGGTTGCAGCGGGCGCAGCCGGTGCTGCGGTGGCGGTGGCCGCCGCGGCGCAGCCGGCCACGACGGCAGAAGCCGAGGAGCTCGATCCGACCGCCGAGGCCGACGTCTATATGGCGTACGGACGCTATGCGCAGGCGGAGGAGATCCTGAAGGAAGCGCTCGCGAAAGATCCCGAGCGGCTGGCGGTGCACGCGAAGCTCCTCGAGCTCTATGCGAGCCAGAAGAACGCGCAAGCGTTCGAGCAGACGGCGCTCAAGGTGAAGTCGCTGACCGGAGGAAGCGGACCCGAGTGGGAAAAAGCGCTCGCCCTCGGATATTCGGTCGACCCGTCCAACCCGCTGTACGGGACGGCGGCCGAAAGCGCCGCCACCGCTGCGCCGACGGTCGCGGCGCCCAGCCTGGATTTCGATCTCGGTGCGGGCGCACCGGAGGTGTCCGCGGAAGCGAGTACCGCCGACGCCACCGCCCCGCTCGATTTCGAGCTGGAGACGGCGGCCGTGGGCCCCGATGCGGTCAAGCCGGATGCAGGGGCGCCACTCGATTTCGATCTCGGGGCGAGCGGGGAAAAAACCGACTTCGTGCCGGTCGATACCCTGGAGCTCGACAGCGAAGAGACTCGGGCCGCCGCCGGAGGGCTCGACTTCGAGCTCGACACGACCCGCGTCGGTGCAGCGGCCGTCGCACTGGAGGAGCCGGCCAAGCCGGTGCAGAGCGACCAGACGCTCGCGATGGAGTTCGATCTCGACCTCGATCTCGGAGAGACCAAGGAGGACAAAGACATCGGCGCCGCCGCTACATCGGCGGGCCTCGGTGCGGTCGGTCTCGACAGCGCACAGGCTCCGGAGCCCGCGGGCGAAGCCGAGGCGAAATGGCGCAGGATGAGCGAAAAGCTCGAGCTCTCCAGGGCATACCTCGACATCGGCCAGAAGGAGGAAGCGCGCGAGCTCCTCGACGAGGTCGTCCGGGAGGGTGACGCTGCGCAGCAGGCACGCGCGCGCGAGATGCTCGCGGGTCTCGGCTAGCGAGGAAGACAGTACACGCGGCGGCGCGCGGGCGCGCGCGGCCTTCGCGCTTCCGGCGTTCGACCTTCTCCGATGTCCGTCCGAATCGCGCTAGGCATCGAGTACGATGGCAGCCACTTTCTCGGCTGGCAAACGCAGCCCTGCGGCGGCACGGCGCAGGATGCGCTCGAGGCGGCGCTCGCGACGATCGCCGACGAGCCGGTTGCGGTCACCTGTGCCGGCCGCACCGACCGCGGCGTGCACGCCCGGGGCCAAGTGGTCCATTTCGACACCGGGGCCGCGCGACCGGCGAGCGCGTGGGTACGGGGTGTGAACGCGCTGCTGCCGCCGGCGATGGCGGTGCGATGGGCGCGCGAGGTCGCCTCCAGCTTTCACGCGCGCTACTGCGCGCGCGCGCGCACGTACCGCTACGTGCTTCTGAACCGCGCGGTGCGCCCGGCGCTCGGGGCGCGGTACTCGGGCTGGTTTCACGTGCCCCTCGACGTCGGACGCATGCGCGAGGCCGCGGCCGCGCTCGTCGGCGAACACGATTTCTCGGCGTTCCGTTCGTCCGCATGCCAGGCGAAGTCTCCGGTGCGCACGCTGTACGAGCTCGAGATCGAGCGTTCGGGCGATCGCATCGATTTCGTGCTGCGGGCGAACGCGTTCCTGCACCACATGGCGCGCAACATCGTCGGCGCGCTGCTCTACGTCGGCAGCGGTCGCAGGTCCCCCGAATGGGTGCGCGAGGTGCTCGAATCGCGCGTGCGTGCGCGCGCAGCACCGACTGTCGCGCCGCAGGGGCTCTACCTGGAGTCCGTCGAGTACGAGCCGCACTGGGCGCTGCCGGTCGGCTGGTCGCAGGCGCACGCCCTGCCGCTCGTGCACTGAAAGCGCCGATGCGAACCCGCGTCAAGATCTGCGGCATCACGCGCTCCGAGGACCTGCAGGCGGCCGCCGCCGCCGGGGCCGACGCGGTCGGTCTCGTGTTCTATCCCCCCAGCCCGCGCTGCCTCGATCTCGCCACCGCGCGCGCGCTGCGGCGCCAGGCGCCCGCGTTTCTCGCCACCGTCGCGCTGTTCGCCAACGCTTCGCGCGAGTCGGTCGCGCGCGTGCTCGAGACGGTGCGCCCCGACCTGCTCCAGTTCCACGGCGAGGAATCGCCGGAGTACTGCGAGTCGTTCGGGCTTCCGTACATCAAGGCGGCCCGCGTCCGGCCCGGACTCGACTTGCTAGAATACTGGCGTCCGTTCGCCGGTGCCGCTGCCTGGCTCGCGGATGCGTGGGTACCGGAATACGGGGGGGTCGGCGAGCGCTTCGACTGGTCGCTGCTGCCCCCTGCGCTCGAGCGTCCCCTCGTGCTCTCGGGAGGGCTCACACAGGCGAACGTGGGGGCTGCGATCCGGATGCTTCGCCCCTGGGCGGTCGACGTCTCGAGCGGCGTCGAATCGGCGCCCGGCATCAAGGAGGCGGCGCGCATCGCCGCCTTCATCGCCGAGGTACGCAATGCGGAGCTATGACCTGCCCGACGCGCACGGGCATTTCGGTCCCTACGGCGGACGCTTCGTCGCCGAGACGCTGATGTCGGCGCTGGAAGAGCTGCGCGCGGCGTACGCCGAGGCCCGCGCCGACGCCGAGTTCCAGTCCGAGTTTCGGCGCGAGCTCGCGCACTATGTCGGGCGCCCCTCGCCGGTCTATCCCTGCCGCCGCTGGTCCGAAATCCTCGGCGGCGCGCAGATCTACCTCAAGCGCGAGGACCTCAATCACACCGGCGCGCACAAGATCAACAACACCGTCGGCCAGGCGCTGCTCGCGCGCCGCATGGGCAAGCGGCGCGTCATCGCCGAGACCGGCGCCGGAATGCACGGCGTCGCGACTGCGACGGTGGCCGCGCGCTACGGCATGCACTGCGTGGTGTACATGGGCGCCGAGGACGTCGTGCGGCAGTCGGCGAACGTCGCCCGCATGAAGCTTCTCGGGGCGGAGGTGGTCGCGGTCGAGTCCGGTTCGCGAACTCTCAAGGACGCGCTCAACGAGGCGATGCGCGACTGGGTCACGAACGTGGACAGCACCTTCTACATTCTCGGCACGGTGGCCGGCCCGCATCCCTACCCGATGATGGTGCGCGACTTCCAGTCGGTGATCGGCGAGGAGTGCCGGTGGCAGATGCAGGAACTTGCGGGCCGTCAGCCTGATGCGGTGATCGCGTGCGTCGGGGGCGGCTCGAACGCGATCGGCATCTTCTATCCGTACCTCGAGGAAGAAGGCGTGCGCCTGATCGGCGTCGAGGCGGCCGGCGAAGGTCTCGCGAGCGGACGTCACGCCGCCTCGCTGTGCGCCGGGCGGCCGGGCGTGCTGCACGGCAACCGCACCTATCTCCTGCAGGACGAAAACGGGCAGATCCTGCCGACGCATTCGATCTCGGCAGGGCTCGATTATCCCGGAGTCGGACCGGAGCACGCCTGGCTCAAGGACAGCGGACGCGCCGAATACGTCGCGGTGACCGACGCCGAGGCGCTCGCCGCCTTCCTGGAGTTGTGCCGGACCGAAGGTATCCTTCCGGCGCTCGAATCGGCGCACGCGCTCGCCTACTGCGCGAAGCTCGCCCCGACGCTGCCGAAGCAGGCGATCGTGCTCGTCAATCTCTCCGGCCGCGGCGACAAGGACATGCAGACGGTCGCGCGGCGCGCGGGCATCGCGCTCTGATGTCGCGCATCGCCGCGCGCTTCGGGGAGCTGTCGCGCGCCGGCCGCAAGGCGCTCGTTCCCTTTCTCATGGCGGGCGATCCCGAGCCCGCCCTCACCGTGCCGCTGCTCCACGCGCTCGCCGAGGCGGGCGCGGACATCCTGGAGCTCGGCGTACCATTCTCCGACCCGATGGCCGACGGGCCGGTGATCCAGCGTTCCTCGGAGCGGGCGCTGCGCCAGCGCATGAGCCTCGCCCGCGTGCTCGCCCTGGTGCGCGAATTTCGCGCCGCCGACGCGCGCACGCCGCTCGTGCTGATGGGCTATGCCAATCCGATCGAGGCGATGGGCGAGGAGCGCTTCGTGCGCGAAGCGGCGGCCGCGGGGGTCGATGGCGTGATCGCGGTGGACTACCCTCCGGAGGAATGTGCGGCGTTCGCGACGCGCGCGAAGCGGCAGGGCCTGGATACGGTGTTCCTGATCGCGCCGACCAGCACCGAGGCGAGAATTCGCGAGATCGCGAAGCTCGCGGGCGGCTACCTCTATTACGTGTCGCTGAAGGGCGTCACCGGCGCCGCGCATCTCGACGTCGCCGACGTCCTCTCGCATCTGCCGCGGGTGCGCGCCGCGACGCGGCTTCCGGTGTGCGTCGGCTTCGGCATACGCGACGCGGAGTCGGCACGGCGGATCGGCGAGATCGCCGACGGCGTGGTGATCGGCAGCCGCCTCATCGAGGAGATCGAGGCGGCCCCCGCGGGCGAGGCGCCGGCGCGCGCCCGCGCGTTTGTCGCCTCGATCCGTCGCGCGCTCGATGCGCTCGCCCGCAGCGCGGCCGCATGAACTGGCTGCAGAAACTGCTGCCGCCGCGGATCCAGCGCGGCACGGTGCCCCGCAAAACGGTGCCGGAGGGCCTCTGGACGAAATGCCCCGCGTGCAACGCGGTGCTCTACCGCACCGAGCTCGCGAGGAACCTCAACGTCTGCCCGAAATGTGGCGAACACCAGCGCATGAGCGCGCGCGAACGTCTGGACGCGCTGCTCGATCCCGATGGGCGGTTCGAGATCGGCGCCGACGTGCTGCCGGTGGACACGCTCAAGTTCCGCGACCTCAAGAAATATCCCGACCGTTTGGAGGAAGCGCGCGCGGCAAGCGGCGAGACCGACGCGCTCGTGGTGATGCAGGGCGCGATCCGCTCGCTCGGGGTGGTCGCCGCCGCCTTCGAGTTCGAGTTCATGGGCGGTTCGATGGGATCGGTGGTGGGCGAGCGCTTCGTGCGCGGCGTACGCGTCGCGATCGAGCAGAAGCTGCCCTTCGTGTGCATCACCGCCTCCGGGGGTGCGCGCATGCAGGAGGGCCTGCTCTCGCTCGCGCAGATGGCGAAGACGACGGCCGCGCTCACCGAGCTCGCGGCGCGGCGGCTGCCGTTTGTCACCGTGCTCGCCGATCCGACGATGGGAGGCGTGTCGGCGAGCTTCGCGATGCTCGGCGACATCGTGATCGCCGAGCCGCGCGCGCTGATCGGCTTCGCCGGACCGCGCGTGATCGAGCAGACGGTGCGGCAGAAGCTGCCGGAGGGCTTCCAGCGCGCCGAGTTCCTCCTGGAGAAAGGCGCGATCGACATGATCGTGGACCGGCGCCAACTGCGCGAGCGCCTGTACGCGTTGCTCGCGATGCTCGCCCGTCGGCCCGTCGAAACCGGATCGTGACCCCGCGCTCGCTCGACGAGTGGCTTCGCTTCGTCGAGCGCCAGCACCCGCAGGCGATCGCGCTCGGTCTCGAACGCGTCTCCGAGGTGCGCGCGCGGCTCGGCCTCGCGTTCGGCTGCCCGCTGATCACGGTCACCGGCACCAACGGGAAGGGCTCGACCTGCGCGATGCTGGAGGCGATTCTGCGCGCGGCCGGCTGGCGCACCGGCCTCTACACCTCGCCGCACCTCCTGCGCTACAACGAGCGGGTGCGCATCGACGGTGTCGAGGTAGACGATCGCGCACTCGCCGAAGCGTTCGCCGCGGTCGAGGCCGCGCGCGCGGGCATCCCGCTCACGTATTTCGAATTCGGGACGCTCGCCGCGGCGTGGCTCTTTGCGCGCGAGCGGCTCGATGCGGTGGTGCTCGAGGTAGGGCTGGGCGGGCGGCTCGACGCGGTCAACGTGTTCGATCCCGACTGCGCGGTTCTGACGAGCGTCGGCATCGATCATGTGGAGCATCTCGGCGCGACGCGCGAAGAGATCGGCCGCGAGAAGGCGGGCATCTTCCGCGCCGGACGCCCGGCGGTGGTGAGCGATCCGAATCCGCCGAAGAACGTCCTCGAGGCCGCGCGTGCCCTCGGCGCGCGGCTTCTCCTCCTCGGACGCGATTTCGGCTACCGGGAGGAGGGCGCACAGTGGCTGTACTGGGAGGCGGAGGGACGGCGCGTCACGCTCGCGCACCCGGCGCTGCGCGGTGCCGCGCAGCTTCGCAACGCCGCCGCGGCGATCGCCGCGCTGGGCACGCTGCGGGACCGGCTTCCGGTCGAGATGGGCGCGGTGCGTCGCGGCCTCGCCGCGGTGAGCCTTCCGGGCCGCTTCCAGGTGCTGCCAGGCTCCCCGCGCCTCATTCTGGACGTCGCGCACAACCCCCAGGCGGCCGAGGCGCTCGCGGAGAACCTTGCCGCCAGCGGCGCCGCGGCCGGCACGCTTGCGGTCTTCGGTATGCTGCGCGACAAGGACATCCGGGGGGTCGCGCGCGCGCTCGCGCCGTGCATCGCCCGCTGGCATCTCGCGAGCCTGCCCGGGCCGCGCGGAGCCGATGCGTCGCGGCTCGCGCGCGCGCTCGCGCAGGCAGGGGTGCGCGCATCGGCGACCGAGCATGCAAGCGTCGCCGCCGCGCTCGCGGCTGCGCGAGGCGATGCAGGAGACGATGATAGAATCGTGGTGTTCGGCTCCTTTCTCACCGTCGCAGCGGCGATGGCGGAGCTTCGCGCCGCGCAACCTGCCGGAAATGGCTGACCACGAAGACGTCCATGCGCTGCGTCGCCGCGGCCGCCGCCGGCTCGTCGGTGCGATCGCGCTCGTGCTGCTGGCGGTGATCGTGCTGCCGATGGTGCTCGATTCCGAGCCCCCGGCAGCGCCCCCGCTGAGCGTGCGTATTCCGGCCGAAGACGACAGCACGTTTGCACCGCGTCCGGCACCGAAGGCCCCGGCCGCCCCGGTGCCGCAGCCGCAGGGCGAGGCGGCGGCGCCGGCGGAGAAGCGCGAGGCGAAGGCGGAAGCGGAACCGAAGCCGGCCGGCGGGGCCGAAGCGCCCGCGCCGAAGCGCAGCACCTCCACGCTCGCGGTCAAGGTGGGCGATCCGGCAGGACCGAAAGCGGATCCGGCGATGCAGCCCGCGCGTGCGCAGAAGGCGCCCGCAGCCACGGGACGGTTCGTCGTCCAAATCGGTGCTTTTCAGGACGGTGAGAAGGTGCGCGAAATCTCCGCCCGGCTCTCGGCGGCCGGGCTACCCCACTACACGGAGGCGGTGCCGGTGGCGTCGGGGACCGCGATGCGCGTCCGCGTCGGCCCCTACGCCAGCCGCGAAGCGGCCGACGACGCGTTGAAGAAGGTGCAGGCGCTCGGCTTCGCAGCGAGCAAGCTCGTCGGTCCGTCCCCGTAGGGCGCACGGTGAGCATCGCGATCGCGAGGTGCGCGCCGGGTGTCGCGCAGGCCACCGGCCGGGCGCACCGATGACCTGGCTCGACTATGCCGTCGCCGGCGTGTGCGCGGTGTCGGTGGCCGTCGGGGTCTGGCGCGGGCTGGTGCGAGAGACGATTTCGCTCGCGGGCTGGGTGATCGCGTTTCTCGCCGCGAACCTCTTCGCCGCGCCGCTCGCGCTTCTCGTGCCGGAGGCGATTCCGACGCCGGAACTGCGCACGCTGGCGGCGTTCGCCGCGATCTTCGTCGCTACCCTGGTCGTCGCCTCGCTCCTGGCGCTCGTTCTCTCGCGCCTGACGCGCGCGATCGGCCTCGGAGGTCTCGACCGCGCGCTCGGCGCGCTCTTCGGTGCCGCACGCGCGCTGTTGGTGCTCGGCGCGTTCGCGCTCCTCGCCGGTCTCACGAGCCTGCCCCGCGAACCCGCCTGGAAGAACTCGTTCGTCGGACCGTGGCTCGGCGCCGGCGCCCTCGCCGCGCGGCCCTGGCTTCCGCCCGCGTTCGCCGGGCGGCTACGGTATGATTAGCGGTCTACGCCTCGGGGATCGGTACCCATGTGCGGAATCCTCGGCATCGTCGCCCGCTCGCCCGTCAATCAGCTCCTCTACGACGGGCTGCTGCTGCTGCAGCACCGTGGCCAGGACGCGGCCGGCATCGTCACCTGCGAACGCAAGACGCTGCACATGCACAAGGGCAGCGGCATGGTGCGCGACGTCTTCCGCACCCGAAACATGCACGCGCTCGCCGGCCACATGGGAATCGCGCACTGCCGCTACCCGACCGCCGGCTCGGCGTTCAACAGTGCGGAGGCGCAGCCGTTCTACGTCAATTCGCCGTTCGGCATCGCGCTCGGCCACAACGGCAACCTGACCAATTCCGAGGCGCTCAAGGACGAGATGTTCCGCCTCGACCTGCGGCACATCAATACGGATTCCGATTCGGAGGTGCTGCTCAACGTGCTCGCGCACGAGCTCGAGCGCGCCACGGTCGGCACGCGCCTCGCGCCCCACACCGTGTTCGCCGCGGTGGCGGCGGTGCACCGGCGCGTGCGCGGCGCCTACGCGGTAGTGGCGCTGATCGCCGGCTACGGCGTACTCGCGTTCCGCGATCCCTGGGGCATCCGCCCGGCGGTGATCGGCGTGCGCGAGGCGGCGCAGGGACCCGAATACGCGGTCGCTTCCGAATCGGTGGCGGTCGAGGGACTCGGTTTCCGCTTGTTGCGCGACATCGCGCCGGGCGAGGCGGTGCTGATCGACAGCGAGGGCCGGATGCACAGCCAGCTCTGCGCCGGCGAACGCACGCTCCATCCTTGCCTCTTCGAGTACGTCTACCTCGCGCGGCCGGACTCGATCATGGACGGGGCGTCGGTGTACGAGGCGCGCCTGCACATGGGCGAGAAGCTCGCGGAGAAGATCCGGCGCCATTACGGTTCGCTCAGGATCGACGTCGTCATCCCGGTGCCGGATTCGAGTCGTCCGTCGGCGCTGCAGCTCGCGATGGGACTCGGCGTGCCGTACCGCGAGGGCTTCGTCAAGAATCGCTACATCGGGCGCACGTTCCTCATGCCGGGTCAGGCGCTGCGCGCGCGCTCGGTGCGGCAGAAGCTGAACGTCATCGCGATGGAGTTCCGCGGCAAGAACGTGCTGCTGGTGGACGACTCGATCGTGCGCGGAACCACCAGCCGAGAGATCGTACAGATGGCGCGCGAGTCGGGCGCGCGGCGGGTGTATTTCGCGTCGTCGGCGCCGCCGGTGCGCTTCCCGAACGTCTACGGCATCGACATGCCGACGCGCGCGGAGCTGATCGCGGCGCACCGCACCGAGGAGGAGGTCGCTGCCGAGATCGGCGCCGACGCCCTGATCTACCAGGATCTCGATGCGCTCAAGGCAGCGGTCCGTCAGGCCAATCCGCGTCTTGCGTCGTTCGAGACCTCGTGCTTCGACGGCGTCTACGTCACCGGCGACGTCACGCGCGACTACCTCGAGCGAGTCGAGATGCGCCGTGACGCGCGTCGCGACGAGTCCGAAGAAGAGGGAGCGCAGCTCGATCTCAACCTCGTCGCGTCGGCCTGATCGTGCTATAGTGCGGCCACGCGCCGATTTGAACCACAGCTTGCGGGCGCGCTACAAATCCAGCTAAAGCGTGCCGACGACACCCGGTCCGCTTGAGCCGGGTTTTTTTTCGGCGCGATCTGCCGTGCCGCGGCGGACCGTGGCGCAGGGCCTGCAGGCGAAAGGAAGGAGCCATGACCGACTCGCTGGCGACCCTGGGCGTGCGGGCCGGAATCGCCCGCAGCGGCTTCCGCGAACACGCGGAGGCGCTCTATCTCACCTCCAGCTTCGTTTTCGCGGACGCCGCCTCTGCCGCCGCCGGGTTCTCCGGGGCCGCAGATGCCTACGTCTATTCGCGGTACACCAATCCGACGGTGACGATGTTGCAGGACCGCCTCGCGGCGCTGGAGGGCGCAGAAGCCTGCGTCGCCACCGCTTCCGGGATGGCCGCGATCCTCGCCACCGCCATGGTCACGCTGCGCGCGGGCGACCACGTCGTGTGCTCGAACGCGGTGTTCGGCGCCACCGTGCAGCTCTTCTCCGGCCTGCTCGCGCGCTTCGGAGTCGAGACGACGTTCGTGCCCCCCGCCCGCATGGAGGCGTGGGAGGCGGCGCTGCGCCCGCAGACCCGTCTGCTGTTCGTCGAGACACCGTCGAATCCGCTCGGCGAGATCTGCGATCTCGGCGCGCTCGCCGCGCTCGCGAGAAAGGCCGGTGCGCTGCTCGCGGTGGACAACTGCGTCTGCACGCCGGCGCTGCAGCGGCCGCTCGCCCTCGGCGCCGATCTCGTCATCCATTCGGCGACCAAACATCTGGATGGCCAGGGGCGGGTGCTCGGCGGCGCGGTGCTCGGCCGTCGCGGCCCGGTGATGGAGGCGCTCGCCGGTTTCCTTCGCACGGCCGGTCCCGCGCTCTCGCCGTTCAACGCCTGGGTGATTCTGAAGGGACTCGAGACGCTGGAGCTTCGCATGCTCGCGCAGTCCGAGCGTGCGCTCGCCCTCGCGCAGTGGCTCGAGCGGCATCCGAAGGTCAGGCGTGTGCACTATCCTTGGCTCGCGTCGCATCCGCAGGCCGCGCTCGCGCGGCGCCAGCAGCGCGCCGGAGGCGCGGTGGTGTCGTTCGAGGTCGAAGGGGGCCGGCCGGCGGCCTGGAAGGTGGTGGATGCGACGCGGCTCATCTCGATCACTGCGAACCTCGGCGACGTGAAGACCACGATCACGCATCCGGCGACGACGACGCACGGGCGGCTTTCGCCCGAGGCGCGAGCCGCGGCAGGCATCGGCGAAGAGCTGCTGCGGCTTTCGGTCGGACTCGAGTCGGTCGAGGACCTGCAGCAGGACCTCGCGCGCGGCCTCGATGCCCTATAGGCTCACGAGGCGCGGACCGGCGGCATCCCACGCCAGATAACCGCCGCATTCGTACCAGTCGGGCAGGACCCAGCGCTCGCAACGCCGGCCGTCGACCTCGTGTTCATGGCGCGCCGGCCGGTGGGTGTGTCCGTGGATCATGCACCCGACCCGGTGGGCGCGGAACGCCGCGCGCACCGCCTCTTCGCTCACGTCCATGATCTGCGCCGCCTTGGCACGCGTCACCTCGCGGCTCTTCTCGCGCAAGCCGAGCGCGAGGGCGCGCCGCTCGGCGAGCGGACGGGCGAGGAAGTCACGCTGCCAGGCGGGCGAGCGCGCGGTGCACCGCCAAGCCTGGTAGTCGAGGTCTTCGGTACAGAGCGAATCGCCGTGGCTGATCAGCACCGGCTGGCCCTGCACCTCGATCACCGTCGGGTCCTCCAGGAGCTCGGCGCACGCCCTTTCGCAGAAACGCGCGCCGAGCAAGAAGTCGCGGTTTCCGCGCAGGATGCGAACGCCGACGCCGGAACGCCCGAGCGTGCCGAGTGCCTGCGCCACGGCGCAGGCCAGCGGATCCGCCGCGTCCTCCAGAGCGTCGTCGCCCAGCCAGATCTCGAACAGGTCGCCGAGGATGTAGACAGAACTCGCGCGCGCGGCATGTGTGCGCAGGAAATCGAAGAACCGCTCGTGGATCTGCGGGCGCTCGGAGGCGAGATGGAGGTCGGAGATGAAGAGCGTGCCGCTCACATCGTCCGCTTCGCGCCGACCACCGAGACCGACTCGATCACCACCGGCTCGCGCGGCACGTCGCCGCGGAACGGTCCGCCCGGTCCGGTCGGGAGCCTGGCGATGCGCATCACCACGTCCATCCCCGAGACGACTCGGCCGAATACCGCGTAACCCCATCCGTCGTGCGCGCGCGCGGCGTCGAGAAACGCGTTGTTCTGCACGTTGATGAAAAACTGCGCGGTCGCCGAGTGCGGCTCGGCAGTGCGGGCCATCGCGATCGTGCCGCTCTCGTTCGCAAGCCCGTTCTTCGCCTCGTTCGGGATCGGGGCACGGGTGGGCTTCTGACGAAAGGCGCGGTCGAAGCCTCCGCCCTGGATCATGAAGCCGTCGATCACGCGGTGGAAGATCGTGCCGTCGTAGTGACCCTCCTGCGCGTAGCGAAGGAAGTTCTCCACCGTCCTCGGTGCCTTCGCCGGATAGAGCTCGACGCGGATCGTGCCGAAGTTGGTGCGGATGTCCACCTGCGGATCGGCGGCGAGCGCCGCCGGCGCCGCTGCGGCACAGAACATCGCCGCGAGCGCGCGGCGCACCGCGCGCGGCCTCATGCGCCGCCCTCGTAGACGATCTTCCAGCGCCCCTCTTCCCGCGTCCAGTACTGCCGCTTGCGCATCACGACATTCGCGAGGTCGCTCGACCGGTAGTCCTGTTCGAAGGAGACGAGCACGAAATTTTCTCCCGGGTAGCGGAACATGGACACGCGCGCCACACCGACCTGGATCCAGCGCTTGCGTGCGTTGACCCGACGCTTGTGTTTCGCCCACGCGGCGAAGTCCTGGGTGCCGGAGCGAAATCGCGCCGAATAATGGGCGAGGTAACGCTCCGTATCGAGGCTTTCCCAGTCGGAGCGCCAGCGGGCGAGCGCCTCGTGGAGCTCGCGGCGCTCGGCCTCGAGCGTCTCGGGGGGCACCCACTCGAGCTCCTGGGCGATCAGTACCGGCGTCACTCCCGCCTGCAACATCCCGGCGAGCGCCTCGAGATCGGCGTTCGCGAGCACGAGACAGCCGTCGCTCGAGCGCGGTGGACGGCTGTAGGTCTCGGAAGGACTGCCGTGGAGCCAGATGCCGTAGCCGTTTCGCCCGAGATGGCGATCCCAGGCGTTGGGGTAGTTGATCGGAAATGCGCCCGCGCCGTAGAAGTCGGTGAGTTTGCTGCGAGGCAGGCTCGCGACCACGTGGTAGACGCCGATCGGAGTCTTTTGATCGCCTTCGCGCGCCTTCTCGATGCCGTTTTTGCCGAGCGCGACGTAGTAATCGGCGGCGAGCCGCGGGCGCCCGCCGTCGTTGTGCAGTACGTACAGCCTGGAGCGGCGCGCATCCACCGCGAGCGCATAACGCTGCCCCGGCTCGAGCTGCAGCACGTGGCGTGGCACGCGGTCGGCGGGTGGCCGCTCGCGCATCGCGCGCAGACGCGCGAGCGCTTCGGCACGCAGCGCCTCGACCCGGTCCTGCGGCACCGTCTTCGGCGCGTTGCCGAAGGTGGAAAGCGGCTGGGCGCGCGCGAGCAACAGATCGCCCCGGATGAGATGGGCGAGGCGGAAATTCGGATGCGCCGCGAGCAGGGCCTCGACGCGCTCGAGCGCAAGATCGAGACGGTTCTGTTCGATCGCGCCGAATATCGCCGAAAGCGCTTGCTCCGGGCCGGCGGCGCCGGCGCCGCCGCCGGTGGCGAGCGCCGCAGCGGCGAGGAGGGCGCACGCGCGCCGCGCGCTCAAGGCGTCACCCGTTCCTGCTCGATCCGCCAGCGCCCGTTCGCCTTGACCAGCACCAGTGTCTTGGTGCTGGTTGTGCTGAGAAGATCGGACCGGTAGGTCTGTCGGAAGGTGACGGTCGCGCGCTCGTCGCCGAGGAACGCGACTTTCGGCGCACCGACGCTCACCTCGATCGCCTTCGGTGCCGCGATGCGCTGGCGCCGCGTCTTTTCCCAGGCCGCGCGCGGCTCTCCGCCGGGTGTCGCGAACTCCTGCGCGTAGAAGGCGAGGTATGCGTCCGCGTCCTTTGCCGACCACGCCCTCGCCCAGGCGTACACGGTCTCCAGCACCTCTGCCTCCGCGGCTCGGACGGCCGTCCGCGCATCGGGCGCCGGTGCCGCAGCGACGGCCGCAGCGGGCGCTCGGGAGTCGGGGGCAGCCTTCGCTTCCCCCGCCGGCGCCGCGGGTGCGAGCGGCTTCGCTGCCGCTGCCGGCCCCGGCTTCGCCGGCGTTCCTACGAGCTCGCGCACCAGCGCGAGTTTCTGCTTCGTGCCAGCGTTCGAAGAGTCGAGCTGCAGCGCCTTGTCGTACGCCTGGCTCGCGAGCTTGGCGTACACGTCGCCGAGATTCTCGTACGCGGTGGCGTAGCTCGGATGGGTGCGAATCGACTGTTCGAGCGCTGCGCGCGCCTTGTCGTATTGGCCCTGTGCGGCATAGAGCACCGCGAGATTGTTGTAGGGTTCCGGCAGCTGAGGGTAGTCCTGCGTCAGGCGAAGAAAGATTTCGAGCGCTTCCTTGTGGCTGCCCTGCTCGGCGAGGATGATGCCTTTGAGAAACCGCGCCTGCGGGTCGCGCGGCTTGGAGGCGAGCGTGCGGTTCACGCGCTCGAGCGCCTGCGCGTGCTGGCCGGCGCGCAGGAGCCTGGTCGCTTCCTGGAGATCGTCGGCCCGTACCGCGGTAGCGGCGAAGAGCAGCATCGCGCCACTCACCGCCAGGGCCGTGACCGGAATCGAGCACACAGTCATTGTGTTATACTTTTCAAGGCCCTACGACAGGCCCGCGATTCTAGACCAAGCGCCGCGAGGCCACAACTTCGGAGCCTCGCGCCCGGCGCCCCGTCCCGCCATGCTGCGCATCTACAACTCCGCCACACGGCAGAAGCAGGTTTTCTCTCCGATTCGTCCGGGCGAGGTGCGGATGTACGTCTGCGGTGTCACCGTGTACGACTATTGCCACCTGGGGCATGCGCGCATGATGGTCGCGTTCGACGTCGTGCAGCGCTGGCTGCGCGCAAGCGGCTATCGGGTTACCTACGTGCGCAACATCACCGACATCGACGACAAGATCATCCGCCGCGCCGCCGAGAACGGCGAGCCGATCGGGGGGCTCACCGAGCGCTTCATCCGCGCGATGCACGAGGACGCGCGGGCGCTCGGCGTGCAGGCGCCCGACCACGAACCGCGTGCGAGCGAGTATGTCGGGCAGATGCAGGCGATGATCGCCCGGCTGCTCGAGCGCGGGCTCGCCTACCGCACGCCGAGCGGCGACGTCGTTTTTTCGGTGCGCCGCTTTCCGGGCTACGGGCAGCTCGCGGGCAAAACGCTCGACGAGCTGCGCGCCGGAGAGCGCGTCGAGGTGGATCCGGAGAAGGAAGACCCCCTCGACTTCGTGCTCTGGAAGCGTGCGCGGCCGGGCGAGCCTGCCTGGCCGTCGCCCTGGGGCGAGGGGCGGCCCGGCTGGCACATCGAGTGCTCCGCGATGAGCTCGGCTCTGCTCGGGGAATCGTTCGACATCCACGGCGGCGGCCAGGACCTGCTGTTCCCGCACCACGAGAACGAGATCGCGCAGTCCGAGGGCGCCCACGGCTGCCGCTTCGTCGGCTACTGGATGCACAACGGCTTCGTGCAGGTGGACCGGGAAAAGATGTCGAAATCGCTCGGCAACTTTTTCACCGTCCGCGAAATCCTCGCGCGCCACGACCCGGAGGTGGTGCGCTTCTTCATCGTGCGCGCGCACTACCGTAGCCCCCTGGCGTACGCCGAAGCGCACCTGGAAGACGCGCGCGCCGGCCTCACGCGGCTGTATCTCGCGTTGCGCGCCGCGCCGGCTGCGGCAGTCGCGGTGGACTGGGAGGAACCGCACGCGCGCCGCTTCAAGGCGGCGATGGACGACGACTTCAACACGCCGCAGGCGGTGGCCGAGCTTTTCGGGCTCGCGAGCGAGATCGGACGCGGGCGCACCGCGCTCGGTTCGCAGCTGCGGGCGCTGGGTGCGATTCTCGGCCTGCTCGGGCGCGAGCCCGAGCAGTTCCTGCGGGCGGGCCGCGCGGGCGCGCTCCCGGATGCGGACATCGAAGCGAGGATCGCTGCCCGCGCGGCCGCCCGCGCAGCGAAGAACTACGCCGAGGCCGACCGCATCCGGCGCGAGCTCGAGGCCGCCGGTGTGCTCCTCGAGGACGGGCCGCACGGCACCCTCTGGCGGCGCACCTGAGGCCAGCAATGCGCCGCGCGAGTTCTCCGGCGCGAAGCTCCGACGCCCGGGCGCCGTCGATCGTCCCGGGTTGCGCCCCGCTCGTGCTGGCGGTGGCGCCAGGAACGCTGGACCGCCTGGCCGATGCGGTGCTGGCGCCGGGCACGCCGGCCGAGAGGATCCGGGCGGTGTACTGGGACAGCGCGCGGTGCGCTCTTGGGCGCCGCGGGTACGCGCTGTGCGTCGAGGACAGCGGCGGCGGCCGCCTGCAGCGCCTCGAAGGCATCGCGGCGCGGGCCGACGGCGCCGGGCAGACGGTGCAGCCCCCCGCGCCGATTTCCGGATGCGAACCCGAACCCGCGCGCATCGCCCCCGCCGCGGTGCGCAGGCTGGCGGTGCGGTCAGCGCTGCGACCGGTTTTCACGCTCGAGTTCGAGCGCCGCACCGGGCGTATCGTG
>Ga0308420_1000296_pt1 | contig 23429 bp, 19 predicted proteins | sample HotsprSampleMS55_FD_203802 | JGI IMG/M metagenome (GOLD analysis project Ga0308420, IMG submission 203802) | Hot spring phototrophic mat microbial communities from Mushroom Spring, Yellowstone National Park, Wyoming, United States - 20090730_MS55 ... | reverse complement strand
ACCGGCTTCCTGCCGGTGCGGGCGTGCGGCTCGAAAGCCTCGACCCGGACGGAAGCCTCGCGCGCGCGATGCCGACCGAGCGCATCGTGGGCTGCGTGGTGCATCTTGCGGCCGCCACCGAAGCGCCCGGCGTCATCCGCCACAACCGGGGTACGCGGCTCATTTTGGGAGAGCCGGGAGGAAACAACGGCGCGCGCACCGCGCGCATCCGCGAGGCGCTCGCCGGCGCCGGCTTCGAAGCGCTCGCGAGCGATTTCATCGAAAAGGACTTCTGGGTGAAGCTTCTCGGCAACGTCAGCTTCAATCCGGTCTCCGCGCTCACGCTCGCGAGCGCCGACCGGCTCATCGCCGACCCGCAGGTCAAGGCCTACCTGGTGGCGATCATGCGCGAAGTGCTCGCGATCGGCCGCGCCGCCGGCGTGGACGCCGACATCGACCCGGAGGCGCGCATGGACATGGCACGCGAGCTCGGCCCTTTCAAAACCTCGATGTTGCAGGACCTCGAGGCCGGAAAGCCGCTCGAGATCGAGGGGTTGCTCGCCGGCACGCTCGAGATCGCCCGCCGCACCGGTGTGGCCGCACCGTTCACCGAGAGCCTGTTCGGCCTGGTTCGGTTGCGCGCCCAGAGCACCGGGCAGTACGCATGAGGTGCGCCCTGCTCGCTTCGGCGCTGCTGCTTGCGCTCGGCGCTGCAGCCGAGGTGCCGCAGGCCGTGCTCGAATCCTGCCGCACCCATGCCGAAGCGGAGGCCAAAAAGGCAGGCGCCGCTTCCGCCACCGTGCGCCTGGAGCGCGACGCCGACCTGCATCTCGAGCGCGGGACACGGCGCGTCGGCAGTCAAGCGCTCGCCGCGCTTCTGTTCGGCAACGGTGCCTTCCTCGTCCCGGGTGCGGTTCCGGTCGAGCTGAGCTTCGTGTGCCTGCTGGGCGTAGACGGCCGCGCGCTCTTCTTTCACTGGACGCCACGGCGCGACGCGCCGGTGCTCGCGCAGTGCCGCCGCGCCGCGAAGCCCGCCGACTGCCTCGACGCACTCCTTTGGGCCGCCGAACAGGACCTCGTCGAACTCTACGCGAAGCACTTCGTCGAGACGCGCCAGGCCGACAGCGCCGCGGGCGACGAACGCGCCTCGCGCGCTTTCCGCGCGAGCGCCGACGCTTTCCTCGCCTACCGCGACGCCGAGTGCGCGCGCCGCGGGGCGTCCGGCAGCGACGCGCACAAGGCATGCCTCGTCGAGCTCACCCGCCGGCGCGCGCGGGATCTGCAGTAGCACCGGGCCGCGCGGGCGCACCGGCCGTGGCCCCGTCGCACCGCCTCTGCGTCGCCCCGATGATGCGGGTCACCGACCGGCATTGCCGCTACTTCCTGCGCCAGATCGCGCCGGAGGCTTTCCTCTACACCGAGATGATCCCCGTCGGGGCGCTTTTGCACGGCGACCCCGCGCGCTCCCTCGCGTTCTCTCCGGAGGAGCATCCGGTGGCCGCGCAGCTCGGAGGCGCCGATCCCCGCGAGCTCGCACGCTGCGCCCGGCTCGTCGAGCGCTACGGTTATGACGAGGTGAACCTCAATCTCGGCTGTCCGAGCGAGCGCGTGCGCCGCGGCACCTTCGGTGCCTGTCTGATGGCCGAACCCGCGCGGGTCGCCGACTGCGTGCGCGCGATGCGCAGCGCGGTACAGATCCCGGTGAGCGTCAAGCACCGGCTCGGCCTCGGCCTGGTGGAAGACTATGGGTTCGTGCGCGATTTCGTGGGACGGCTCGCCGAGGCCGGCGTGCGCACCTTCATCGTGCACGCGCGCAACGCGATCCTCGGCGGACTCACGCCGAAGCAGAACCGCGAGGTGCCGCCTCTCCGCCACGCCGAGGTACACCGGCTGAAAGCGGACTTTCCACATCTCGAGATCGTGCTGAACGGCGGGCTTGCGACGCGCGAGGCGATCGCCGCGCATCTTGCGCGCGTGGACGGTGTGATGCTCGGCCGCGCGGCAGCGCGCGATCCCTGGCTGCTCGCGCCGCCGGGCGCGAGCCGCGCGGCGGTGGTGCGCGAGATGCACCGCTATGCGGTGCGCATGGTCGCGCGCGGCTGCGCGCTGAAGCACATCGTGCGCCCGATGCTCGGCCTCTACCACGGTCATCCGGGAGCACGGCGCTGGCGGCAGATGCTCTCGGACCCGCGTCGGCTGGCGCAGAACGATCCCGGACTGTTGCTCGAGGCGCTGGACGCGGTCGAAGCGGGCGCGGGGCAGGCCGCGCGCTGCGCCGAAGCCGCCGGCGTTCGGGTCTGAACGCGACGGCTGCGGCGCGCGAAACGCTGCCGGCGTACGCAAGCCCGACGGGGCAGCGGCGCGCGTTCCGGCTGGCGGACCGTGCAACGCCCGCTCACCCGCCAAGGCGGCGCAGGAAACGCGCGATCGCCGCGAGGGTTTGCGCCGGCTGATCGCGGTGCGGCGCGTGGCCGCAATCGGCGAGCTCGACCACCTCCACCGGCCCGCCCGCCTGACGCGCGATCGCGTCCACCTGCGCCATCGTGCCGTATTCGTCCTCCGCCCCCTGGATCGCGAGCACCGGGCAACGGATCGCGGGCAGGAACGATTCGATGTTCCAGTGCCGGAACTCCGGATCGAGCCAGACATCGTTCCACAAGCGGAAGGTCTTCACCGCATCGCGATGGTAGCGGGCGAGCCGCGCGGGGAGATCGGTGGTTTCGAATTGCCGGCGCAGCGCCTCGATCGAGCGCAGCGAGAGGTCCTCGACGAAGACGTGCGGCGCGAGCAGCACCAGCGCTTGGCATTCGTGACCGGCGCCGGCGTGGATGATCGCGATCGAGGCGCCGTCGGAGTGTCCGACGAGCACCGGATGCGTCACTCCGAGCGCCGAAAGCAGCGCGGGCAGCGTCTCGAGCGCCTCGCGATGCATGAAATCGGTTCCGACACGCGGTTCGGCGAGCACCTCCGAGCGTCCGTACCCGTAGCGGTCGTAGACCAGGGCGCGCGCGCCGTCGGCTTCCGCGACGCGCTGCGGGAAGTCGCGCCACTGGGCGATCGAGCCCAGCCCCTCGTGCAGGAAGACCAGCGTGCGCGCCCCCCCGCCGATCCATTCGTAGGCGAGGCTGCGGCCGCCGATGGTGATGTACGGCATCGGTTCAGATTAGCATGCACCGGTGCGCGCGTTCGCCTGGCTCGTCCTGTTCGCGACGCTCGTCCTGTGGACGGGCAACTGGATCGTCGCGCGCGCGGTGCGCGAGGAAATTTCCCCCGGCTTCGCCACCGCCGGACGGCTCGCGATCGTGATCGCGCTGCTCGCCCCCTTCTGCGCGCGCAGCCTCGCGCGAAAGGCCTCGCGCCTGACGCGCGCCGAATGGCGACCGCTCGCCTGGCTCGGCTTCACCGGCGGCGGGCTCCACCTCGCGCTGCAATGGCTCGGCCTGCATTACACCACCGCCACCAGCGCGACGCTCTACCTGTCCACCGCGCCGCTCTTCATCCTGCTCCTCGCGCCGCCGCTGCTCGGCGAGCGCATCGCCGCCATCCAGTGGGCGGGAATCGCCCTCTCTTTCTTCGGCGTCGCACTGATCGGCACCGAAGGAAAGTTCTCGCCCCTTTCGTTCAACGTCGGCGACGCGCTCGCGCTCGCCTCGATGGCGATGTGGGGCGCCTACACCGTCGTTCTACGGCTGCGGCGCGACCGGCTCGGAACGATCGAATTTCTGGTGCTGCTCTGCCTGATGGGTCTCCTCTGGACCGCACCCTGGGTGGCGTGGGAACTCTGGTCCGGGAAGAAGGTCGCGCTCACGCCTGCGGGCGCGGCTGCGGTGCTCTATTCCGCGATCGGCTCGCTGCTCCTCGCCTACGCCGGCTGGAGCTACGTCGTCGTGCGCCTCGGCGCAGCGCGCGCGGGAGCGACGATGCATCTGATGCCGGCGATCGCGGTCGCGCTGGCGGCGATCTTCCTCGGCGAATATCCGCGATGGTTCCACTTCGCCGGCCTCGCGCTGATCCTCGCCGGCGTCGGTGCCTCCACCTCGTTCAAATCCGCATCGGCCTCCAGTAGCCGGTGAGCTCGAGGTAGCCGCGGCCTGCGGGATGCCCCGCGGCGCTCGCGAGCACCGCGCCCTCCCAGTAAATCGTGCCGGTGCTCGCGCGCGCATCCAGCTCTTGATCGTCCATCAGCGGCTCGAGCCGCCATTCGCGTCCACCGGCCCCCACCCGCATCGCCACCGGGTATTCGGTGCCGGTGCGAGGCGAGCGCCAGCGCCGCAGCGGCTCGAACACCACCTCGGCAGGCGCGAGCGCACGCACCGCACCGGCGGCCGAGACGATCGTGCCGCCGGCGTAGAGCGTCCCGCCCCCCTTCGCGCGCATGCGGAACGCCATCCACGCGCCGCCGTCGTCGAGATTCACGCCACACCAGTCCCAGCCCTCGGCCTCGGCCGCCATGTACTGGCTCGACCATTCGTGGTCGTACCACGCGACTCCCCGCACCGCGAGGCGCGAGCCGGCACGCTCCACCGTGCCGCCTGCGCGAAGCTGGGGCAGGCTGTAGTAGTAGCTCGCCTCCTGCGGCCGGTGACCCTTGCGCGAATATCCCGCCTCGCCGTTCGGCACCGGCGGCCGGGTGGGCGCCAACTCGAGGTCGAAGCCGAAGCCGCGCGCCGCGATCCGCGCACGCCAGCGGCCGCCGTCGAGCACCAGGCGCCAGTCGTCCACCCAGACGCGGGTCCTGCCCTCCTCCGCTCCCGCCAGACCGAGCGCGGTGCGCGCGGCGCGCTCGTCGTGCTCGAGGCGCGCCTTGCGAGGATCGGCAAGCGCCGCATGCGCGACCACGATCTGGCGCGGAGTGAACGCGCTCGGGTTCGCAGTCGCGAGGTCGGGCCGTGCACGGAAAAAGGTCACCTGGAAGCCGAGCGTCTCGCCCGCCGCGCCGGAAAGCCAGCCGGTGACATACCACCATTCCTGCCGGTACTCGGGGTGTGCGCCGTGGTCGCGCGGAAACTCGAGGCGGCGCCCCGGAACCACCTCCGGATAGACCACAGCGGACGCATGCCCCGGCAGCGGCAGCGCCGTCAGCGGCGCGGCCAGGAATTCGCGCCGCCTCACCAGTCCTCCCGCACCGCGCGCACCGGCGCCATCCCGGTCGCCTCGCGCCCGGAAAACCAAGCCACGAGAGAGGCCGCGCCGACGAGCGCGGCCGACAGCGCGGCGAGCAGCAACCAGGGCGGGTGCACGTCCATGCTCCAGCCGAACGACTGTCGGTTCACCACGAAGATCAATACCGCGCCGATCGCTGCACCGAGCCCCAGGCCGCAGCCGGCACCGAGCGTGGCGAGAACACCGCCCTCGGCTGCGAGCATCGCGCCGATCTGCCGGCGCGTCATGCCGACGTGGCGCAGCATGCCGAACTCGCGTCGGCGCGCGAGGACGATCGCGCCGATGCTGGCCGAAAGACCGAAGAGACCCACCACCACCGCCACCGCCTCCAGCGCGTAGGTGACCGCGAAGGTGCGGTCGAAGATCGCGAGCGAACGGGCGCGGATGTCACCCGGACCGGCGATGTCGAGCAGCGCCCCTCCCGGCAGCGCGCGCAGCTCCCGTTCGACCGCATCCGGCGTCGCCCCGGGCGCGAGCCACAGTGCGGCGTCGTTCGCGCGCCGGTCGCCGGAGAGTGCGATGTAGGTCTCCCGCTCGATCACGATCGCGCCGTACTGCCGCGCGTAGTCGCGCCAGACACCGGCGACGACGAAGAGATGGCGCACGCCTGCGATCGGCAGCTCGATCCGCTCCCCGGGCCGCCAGCCCCACGCGTCCTGCACCGCTTCCGAGATCCAGGCGGGGAACGGATCTCCCGCCCGCGGCTCGTACGCCCGCCCGACGAGCGGAAGCCGCGCGCGGACGGCGCCGTCGCGCGCGAGCAATGCGACCGGCGCGCGCGAGGGGTCGAGGATCGCCCGCTGGCTGCGGATGAATTCCGCGCGCGCCACCCCTGGAAGCCCCTTTACCGCTTGCTCGAACGCGGGCTCGAGCCAAGCCGACTCGCCTGCGTGTGTGGTGCGAAAGTAGAGATCGGCTGGCAGCACCGCGTCGAGCCAGCGCTCGACCGAGTGGCGGAACGAGTTCACCATGATCGCCATCGCGCACATCAGCGAGAAGCTCGCGACGATCGCCGCGAAGCTCACCGTCGCCTGTCCGGGTGCCCCCCGCAGCTGCGCCGCCGCCAGCGCGAGCACTGGCGTGCGCGCGATCGGCAGCCGCTCGAAGGCAGCGCGCGCGATCCAAGGCATGAGGAGAATCCCGCCCCACAGCAGGCAGCCGATCGAACCGTAGCCGGCCAGCGGCAGGCCGCCGAGCGGTGGCAGCAAGGCAAGCGCCGCGCCGAGGACCAGCAGCGCGATCGCCGGCGCACGTCGCACCGCGCGCTCGAACAAGCGCTCGACGTCGCCTGCGCGCAACGCCTGCGCGGGCGCGACGCGCGCTGCATCGAGCGCCGGTAGCCACGCCCCGGCGAGCGTGGCCCCGACTCCCGCGCAAAAATAGAGTGCAGCGGCGCCGAGCGGAAACGGAAGCTCGGGCTCTACGGCGCGGAACATGCCCGCGCCGAGGTCGGTGCCGATCGTCCGGAGCGCCGCGTGCGCCAGCGCGTAGCCCGCGCCGATGCCGAGGGCGCTCGCGCCGGTGCCGAGCAGCGCCGCCTCGGCGAGCACCAGGCGAGCGAGCGCGCCGCGCTCCAGTCCCAGTACCCGCAGCAGCGCGTGCTCGCCGCGCCGGCGCGCGACCTCGAGCGCCTGCGCCGAAAACACCAGGAATGCGCCGGTGAGCAGCGCCACCAGAGCGAGTACGTTCAGGTTCACCCGGTAGGCGCGCGACAGGTTGGCGCCCGATTCGACCACCGCATCCACCGTGGAAACGTGCACGCCGGGCGGCAGCAGTGCCGCGATGCGCGCGCGCATCGCCTCGCGGTCCGTACCTGGCGCAAGGCGCAGGTCGATGCGATTCAGTTCGCCGATGCGCCCGAGGCGCCACTGCGCGGTCGCGAGGTCTGCGAGCGCGGCTACGGCGCGCAGCGCCGATGCCGGAAGCACCCCCGTCACCTCGAACTCCACCACCTCGAGCCCGACGACGACCGCCAGCTTTCCTTCCCGCGCGAGAGGTGCAGCACCGGCGGCAAGGAGCACCGTGTCGGGCCGCATCAGGTCGAGGCGGCGGCGTGGCTCGTCGCCGAAGAGTGCCGGCTGGATCTGCGCCGCGCGCAGGGGGTCGAGCGCCACCAGGCGCACCGTCCCGCCCTGCGCGAGACCGACCTCGAGCTCGAGCATCGGGCTCGCGACCGCCACGCCCGGAAGCCGCGCGATCGCGGCGTAGAGCGATTCGGGAAAGCCCTGCCGGCCCCCGCGGATTTCGAGATCGGCCTCCCCGGCGAGCGCGCGCACGCCGGCGGCAAGGTCGTTCACCGCTGCACGATGGACGAGCTGGACCGCGAAGCCGAGCGCCACACCGAGCGCGATCGCGGACACCGCCAGCGCGCTGCGCCAGCCCCAGTGACCGCGAACCGCGAGCGCGACCAGCCGCGCCCTAGACCGGAACATCCCCCGCGAGGGTGATCCGGTACATCACGCGCCGGAAGCCGTGGTAGTCGTTCACCGGATTGTGCAGCGTCGAGCGGTTGTCCCAGAACGCGAGCGATCCCGGATGCCAAGAAAAGCGGCAGGTGAACTCCGGTCGCACCTGGTGCGCGAACAGGTATTCGAGCAGCGGCGCGCTCTCCTCCTCGCTCATGCCGGAAAAGCGGACGGTGTGACCTCGGCTGACGTAGAGCGCCCTGCGGCCGGTTTCCGGATGGGTGCGCACCACCGGATGCTCGGCGACGAGCTCCTGCGCCACCGTCTCCCGGCCCTCGCTGCGCATGCGGTCCTCGCGCGTGCGCGAAGCATCGGCTTTGGCCGAGGAGTTCACCGCACGCAGCCCGGCGAGCATGCGCCGCATGCCTTCCGAGAGCGCCTGGTAGGCGGCGGTCTGGCTCGCGAAAAGCGTGTCGCCGCCGAAAGGCGGCACCTCGCGCGCGAGCAGCATCGTGCCCATCGGGGGGCGTTCGAGGTACGCGGTGTCGGTATGCCACACCGCGCCGAAGGCGACCCGCTCGTGCTCCAGCTTCTTCACCTCGATGATCGTCGGAAAGCTTTCGATGCCCTGCACGAAGGGGTATTCGACCGGCTCGCCAAAGTAGCCGGCAAAGCGCAGGAACTCGGCCGGCGAGAGGTCCTGATCGCGGAAGAACACCACCTCGTGCTCGAGCCATGCGGCGCGGATCGCCGCCACCGTGTCCGCATCCAACGGCCGCGACAGATCCACTCCGGAAATTTCGGCACCGAGCGCACCCGCGATCCGTTTGACCTGCATGCGGTCAGTATATCGCCGTCGCCGGCCGCCGCTACCGGCGCATGCGGCTGTGTACAATCGCCACGATCGAGGTCTTTTTTCCCCGGCTACGCACATGCCCCCCCGCGCCCGGGCGCACGGCGCCTCGCCCTCGAACTTCATCCGCCAGAGAATCGAGGCCGATCTCGCGAGCGGGCGACACCGCACCGTGCGTACGCGCTTTCCGCCGGAACCGAACGGCTACCCGCACCTCGGCCATGCGAAATCCATCCTGCTCAACTACGGACTGGCACGCGAGTACGGCGGGCACTGCAACCTGCGCTTCGACGACACCAATCCGGAGAAGGAGGAGCAGGAGTACGTCGACGCGATCCTCGAAGCGGTGAAGTGGCTGGTGCCCGAATTCGACGGACACGCGCTCTACGCCTCCGACTACTTCGACTTCATGTACCGCTGCGCCGAATATCTGGTCGAGGCCGGACACGCCTACGTGGACTCGCAGAGCGCGGAGGAGATCCGCGCGCGGCGCGGCACGCTCCTCGAACCCGGTGTGCCGAGTCCGTTCCGCGACCGCCCGGCGCAGGAAAGCCTGGCGCTGCTGCGCGCGATGAAGGCAGGCGAGTTTCCCGATGGCGCGCACGTGCTGCGGGCGAAGATCGACATGGCATCCCCGAACCTGAACCTGCGCGATCCGGTGCTCTACCGCATCCGGCACGTCGCCCACCACCGCACCGGCACGCGCTGGTGCATCTACCCGATGTACACCTACGCCCACCCGATCGAGGACGCGGTCGAGCGCATCACGCATTCGATCTGCACCCTCGAATTCGAGGACCAGCGGCCGTTCTACGACTGGCTGCTCGAGCGCCTGGCCGAAGGAGGGCTGGTCGAGCGGCCGCTGCCGCAGCAGATCGAGTTCGCGCGCCTGGAGCTCACCCACGTGCTGCTGTCCAAGCGCCGGCTGATCGAGCTCGTCGAGGGCGGCTTCGTCGAGGGCTGGGACGATCCGCGCATGCCGACGCTCGCCGGCGCGCGCCGGCGCGGCTACACCGCCGAGGGGCTGCGGCGCTTCGCCGAGCGCATCGGGGTCGCGAAGGAGAATTCGGTCATCGATTACACGGTGCTCGAGGAAGCGGTGCGCAGCCACCTGAACGAGATCGCGCCGCGGCGCATGGTGGTGCTCGACCCGTTGAAGCTGGTGATCGAGAACTGGCCCGAGGATCGGGTCGAGCTACTCGAGGTCCCGAACCATCCGCAGAAGCCCGACTGGGGCCATCGGGCGGTGCCGTTCGCAAAAGAGCTCTGGATCGAGCGCGAGGACTACGCGGCGGCGCCGCCGGAGGACTACCGCCGCCTCTGCCCCGGTGCCGAAGTGCGCCTGCGTTACGCCTACGTGGTCAAGTGCCTCGGCTTCGACGCCGCGAGCGCTACCGTGCGCTGCACCGTGTACGAGGACTCGCGCTCCGGCACGCCCGGAGCCGACCGCTACCGTCCGAGAGGCGCGATCCACTGGGTGAGCGCGCGTCACGCGCACCGCGCCGAGGTGCGTCTCTACGACAAGCTCTTCGCCGCGCCTCGGCCGCAGGGAACCGCCGACCTCAACCCGCACTCGCTGCGTCGCGTATCGGCGTGGGCGGAGCCCGCCCTCGCGGACTGTGCGGAGGACGAGCGCTTTCAGTTCGAGCGCCACGGTTATTTCAAGCGCGACCGCGGCGCGTTTTTGCGCACCGTCGCTCTGCGCGACTCGCGCGCGCTCTGAGCGCCGCGACGCCCGACCGCGCATGCGCCACACGCGCGCCCGCGATCCCCTCCCGCGGGCGGTCGTCGCGCTCGGTCTGTCGCAGATCATCGCCTGGGGGACGGCGTACTACAGCCTCGGCGTGCTCGCGAATTCGATCGCCGCAGACACCGGGTGGAGCCTCGGCTTCGTCTTTGCGGGCTTTACCTTCGCCCTGCTCGCGATGGCGGCGGTCTCGCCATGGGCCGGCCGCGCGATCGACCGCCACGGCGCCCGTGCGCTCATGAGCGCCGGCACCGCGATGTTGTCGGCCGGACTGTTCGCCGCCTCATGCGCGCGTTCCGGGCCCGGCTGGCTTGCCGCCTGGGCATTGCTCGGGGTCGCGATGCGACTGACGCTCTATGACGCGGCATTCGCAGCGCTGGTCCAGGTCGTCCCCTCGCGCGGCCGGCTCGCGATCTCGCTGCTGACGCTCTTCGGCGCGTTCGCGTCCTCGGTGTTCTGGGTGCTCGGGCACTACCTCAACGAGGCGTTCGGCTGGCGCGCGACGCTCGCCGTCTTCGCGGCGATCAACTTGGCGCTCGGCCTGCCGCTCCACCGGATCGGGCTCGCGCGCCGCGAGGCGGCACCCGGCGACCGCACCCGCGAGCCGGCTTCACCCGAGGACCCGCCCCTCGCAGGCGCACCCCGCATGGCGGCGATCGCGCTCTTCGCGCTCGTCATGGCGCTCAACAGCTTCGTCTTCGGCGTCGTTTCGGTGCAACTCGTGCCTTTACTCGAGGCCGCTGGCCTCGCGACCGCGGCCGCGGTGTGGGTCGCCGCACTGAAGGGGTTCGCGCAGTTCGGCGGCCGCGTCGCCGAGATCGTGTTCGGCCGCCGCCTGCACCCGATGACGGTGGCGCGGATCGCGATCGGGGCGCTGCCGCTTTCGTTCGCCCTGCTCGCGCTCTCCGGTGGAAACACCGCGCTGCTCGTCGCGTTCACGCTGCTGATGGGCGCCTCGCAGGGCGTGATCACCATCGTGCGCGGGGCGCTGCCGCTCGCGCTTTTCGGTGCGCGAGGCTACGGCGCGGTGCTCGGCCTGCTCGCGACACCCTCGCTGGCGGTGCTCGCCGCCGCGCCGGCGCTTTTCGCGACGATCGTGGAGCGCGCAAGCTGGAACGCGGGGCTCGCGGCCCTCGGCGCCGCCTCGGCCGGCTCCTGGCTTGCGATCGAGACGATGGCGCGCTGGTATCAGGGGCAATACCGCCGGGCCGGGGGTGCATAGTGCGGGCCGTCGCGAGCGAGCCTTGCTGTGCCAGAATGCGCGCGCAGAAGCGGAAAGGAAACGATGCACATCGCCATCCAGGGCGCGCTCGTTGGCCTCGGCGTCGCCGTTCTGTGGATCTTCGTCGATTACCTCTCGGTGCGGCAGGTCGCGGCGCGGCGCGCGCTGGAGAAAAAGCGCAAGGTGGAGCTCGACCCGAGCGAGCGAAGGCGCGTCGTCGCGACGATGCGCTTTGCGCTCGGCTTCCTGCCGATCGCGGGAGCCTTCGTCGGCTGGGCGTTCTTTGGCTGAGCGAGGCGGCCGCGCGGCAAGCGTCACGCGGGCGGAACGGCGCGCGGGCTCTCTGGCACGCTGCCCTTCAGGCGCGTCCATCGCCTTGATGCGAAAGAACAAATTCTCTCGCTCCGGCTGGTGTAAAATCCCGATGCGGATTCCCCGGGGAAGCTTGCGGTCGACCTGCGCACGGAGCCGGTTCGGAGGTTCCGGTGCTCCTCCCAAGATCCGCACCGACATCCACGTTCCGCGAACATGAGGCAATGAATATCCCAGCATCCGGACAGACCCGCTTCTCGGTCGGCAAGTACGAGGTGATCGCGCAGCCGATGCCGCACTCGGCGCACATGCTGCTCTACTCGATCTTCCGCGACGGCAAGCGCATCGGGGCGATGGCGAGCTTTCCCTCCGAATCCGACTGCCGCTTCCTCGAAAACCCCCCTGCGGTACCTCCGCTCAAGGTGCTGCGGCTGACGAACCGCCCCGGCCGCCCGAAGAAGCCTGCAGCCTGATCCGCTGCAGGGTCCCGAGCCCGCGTGGACTGGCTCTGGATCCCGGTCACCGTCGGGGCGGCGCTCGCCCAGACGGTGCGAAACGCAGCACAGCGAAGCCTGACTGGCGAGGTCGGGACGCTGGGGGCTACCCTCGTCCGCTTTCTCTACGGCCTGCCCTTCGGCCTGCTGTGGCTTGGTGCGGTGAGCGGATCGGGCGGTGTGGCGCTGCCCGCCACGCCGCCCCCCTTCTGGGGCTGGGTGGCGACCGGTGCGCTGAGTCAGATCGCGGCCACCGCCGCGTTGCTCCGGGCGATGGAAGAGCGAAATTTCGCGCTCGCGGTCGCCTATTCGAAGACGGAGATCCTTCAGCTCGCGCTGTTCGCGCTCCTGTTCCTCGGCGACCCCCTCGGGCCCGAGGCTGCCCTCGCCGTCATCGCCGCGACGATCGGCGTGCTCCTTCTCTCTCCGGTCGATCGCGAGCGCCCCTTCGCCACCCTCGCGCGCGGCCTCGCGTCCCGAGCGAGCCTCTACGGCCTCGCCTCGGGCAGCGGCTTCGCGCTCGCCGCGGTCGGCTACCGCGGCGCCGCGCTCGCGCTGCCGGAAGCAGGCTTCCTCGTCGCCGCCGCGACGACCCTCGCCGCCGCCCAGACCCTCCAGACCGCGGCCCTCGGCGGCTGGCTCGCGCTGCACGATCGCGCCGTGCTCGTGCGCGTCGCGCGCCAGTGGCGCCGCTCGCTCCTCGCCGGCTTCATGGGTGCCGCCGCCTCCGCCGGCTGGTTCACCGCGTTCGCACTCGAGCCGGCAGCCCACGTGCGCACGCTCGGCCTCGTCGAACTCGTCTTCGCCTCGATCGCCTCGCGCAGGTTGTTCCGCGAGCGTCTGTCGGGCGTCGAGTTCGCCGGGATGTCTCTGCTCGCGCTCGGCATCGCCGCGATCGCGCTCGCCCGCTGAGGGCGCGGCGCACGCGGACTCGGGTATCATTCGCGCGCCCGCGCGACACCCCGGTCCATGGCGCACCGTCCCGCTTCGCTCGCCCTCGCCCCGCTTCGCATTCTCGACCTCTCGCGCGTGCGCGCCGGACCGACGTGCGTGCGCCATTTCGCGGACTTCGGCGCCGACGTGATCAAGATCGAGAGCACCGAGCCGGACGATCTGGGTGGACCGCGCGAGGGTCCGGATTTCCAGAACCTGCACCGTAACAAGCGTTCGATCACGCTCGACCTCAAGACACCCGAGGGACGGGAGATCTTCGCGCGCCTGGCGAAGACGGCGGACGTCGTGGTGGAGAATTTCCGCCCCGAAGTCAAGCACCGCCTCGGCATCGATTACGAGTCGCTGCGCGCGATCAACCGGCGGATCGTCCTCGCGAGCATCTCCGGTTTCGGCGAGGACGGCCCCTACCGGGACCGCCCCGGCTTCGACCAGATCGCCCAGGGTCTCTCGGGGATCATGTCGGTCACCGGCGAGCCGGGCGGCCCCCCGCTGCGCGCAGGCTGCGCGGTGGCCGACGTCACCGCCGGACTGCTCGCCGCCCTCGGCATCCTGACGGCGCTGCTGGAACGCGAGCGCTCGGGCGAGGGCCAGTGGGTGCAGACCAACCTGCTCCAGGCTGGAATCCACCTTCTGGATTTCCAGGCCGCGCGCTATACCGTCGCCGGTGAGATCCCGCAGGCCGTCGGCAACGATCATCCGACGAGCATGCCCAGCTCGGCCTACCCCACCGCCGACGGTTACATGAACGTCGCTGCCACCGGCAGCGCGATGTGGGGAAGACTCTGCGACGCGATCGGCCGTGCCGACCTGCGCGAGCACCCGCACTACCGCAGTGCCGAAGACCGCGCGAAAAATCGCAGCGCACTGAACGCCGAGCTCGGGCGAGAGTTCGCGAAGAAGCGCACCGCGGAATGGATCGAGATTTTGAACCGCGCGGGCGTGCCCTGCGGCCCGATCCATCGCATGGACGAGGTGTTCGCCGATCCGCAGGTGCGCCATCTCGGGGTCGCCGCGTCGCTCGATCACCCGACGCTCGGGCGCATCCATCTGCTCGCGAACCCGGTGCGACTGTCCCGCACGCCGCCGGCGCTCGCCACGGCGGCCCCGCAGCGCGGCGCGCATACCGAGGAAGTGCTCGCGGAGATCGGTTACGGCAGGGACGAGATCGCGGCGCTGCGCCGCGCAGGAGTGGTCTGATGGCCGAGGTCCGCTTCTGGCGCGAGGGCCCGATCGGGCACGTGGTTTTTTCCAATCCGCCGCGTCTGAACGCGATGACGCTCGAGATGTGGCGTGCGCTGCCCGGGGCGGTCGCGGCGCTCGACGCCGATCCGGAGGTGCGCGTCATCGTCTGCCGTGGCGACGGCGAGCGTGCGTTCATCTCCGGCGCCGACATCTCCCAGTTCGAGCGACTGCGCGCCACCGTGGCCGCGCAGGCCGAATACGAAAGGGCGCTCGAGGAAGCGTACCGCGCCCCGATGAAGGCGACGAAGCCGGTGCTCGCGAGCATCCGCGGCGTTTGCATGGGCGGCGGCCTCGGCTTCGCCGCCGCCTGCGACCTGCGCATCGCCGCCGACGACGTCGCGTTCCGCATGCCGGCCGCGCGCCTCGGCCTCGGCTACAGCCCCGCCGGCGTGCGTCGCTTCGTCCACCTGATCGGCGCGGCGAACACCTGCGACCTTTTTTTCACCGCGCGCACCTTCGACGCGCGCGAGGCGCTGCGCATCGGCTTCGTGTCGCGCGTGGTGCCGGCTGCGGAGCTCGAGCGCGCGACCGCGGAGCTCTGCGCCGAAATCGCCGCGAACGCGCCGCTCACCGTCGCCGCCGCGAAGTTCGCGGTCCAGCAGGCGCTCGAGGACCCCGAGCGGCGCGACCTCGCGAAGGCGCAGCGCATGGTCGAGGCGTGCTTCGCGAGCGAAGACCACGTCGAAGGCCGGCGTGCGTTCCTGGAAAAGCGCAAGCCGCAGTTTCATGGGAGGTGACATGACGGCAGACCCGCGGGGCGTGGCGGAGATCGGACCATGAGCCGGATCGCGATCGTCACCGGCGCCGGCAGCGGTATCGGTCGGGCGGCGGTGCTCGCGCTCCTTGCCGACGGCTGGTCGGTCGCGCTCGCCGGCCGGCGGCGCGAAGCGCTCGAGGCGGTCGCGCAGGAGTCGGGCGCAGCCGGGCGCACGCTTTGCGTTCCGACCGACGTCGCGAAGGCCGACGCGGTGCGGGCGCTCTTCGCCGCGGTGCGCGAGAAGTGGGGCCGACTCGACCTCCTCTTCAACAACGCGGGAATCAACGCGCCCGGCATGTCGCTCGAAGAAATTCCGCTGGAGCGCTGGCAGGCGGTGGTAGACGTCAACCTCACCGGCATGTTTCTCTGCATGCAGGAAGCCTTCCGCATCATGAAGGCGCAGACGCCGCGCGGCGGGCGCATCATCAACAACGGCTCGATTTCGGCGCACGCGCCGCGGCCCGGCTCGGCGGCGTACACCGCTACCAAGCATGCGGTCACCGGGCTCACGAAGTCCGGTGCGCTCGACGGCCGCCGCTACGACATCGCGGTGGGCCAGATCGACATCGGCAACGCGCGCACCGAAATGGCCGAGCGAATGGCGAGCGGCGTGCCCCAGGCCGACGGGTCGATCCGCCCGGAGCCTCTGATGGACGTCGCCCTGGTGGGCCGAGCGGTCGCCCACATGGCGAGCCTGCCGCTGGACGCCAATGTCCTCTTCATGACGATCAAGGCGACGAAGATGCCCTTCGAGGGTCGCGGCTGAAGATCTCACGCGAAGCGCAGCAAGCGCTCCCTGTGCCGAGGAAGTCCATCACACCGGCTCCGGCACCGAGGCGAGGTGCTACGCGCTGCGCATCGCGCGTGCGTTCACCGCACCCGATCGACTGCTGCGCTGGAAGGCGCCTCGCACGGCCTGCACGACGATGGCCCGCGGCAGACGGTGCCGTCCGAGCGCGCCGGAGGATCGAGCGTCACCCGAAGGAACTTGCCGCAGGGATCGTGGAGTCGTCGCAGCGGGTGCGGCTTCCCGAACTCGGTCTCCTCGAACCCTTCGCGGAGCGACCGCGCGCCACCGCGTCGTGCTCCTCTTCGACGAGATCGTGAACGGTCTTCGCATCGCCGGGCACGGATTTACGGTGCACTGCCCGGGCCGAGGATGCGATGTTCGGCGTGCGCTTCCCCGCGCGAAAGCCGCTTCGCGGCCGCCGATGCCGCACCCTACCGCTTCGTGACGCCCGCCCCCTCGCGTGCGGTCTTCACCCACCGAAAGACGCGCACCGGGGGGATGTTGAGCAGTTCGAGTTCTCCGTAGGGCTCGCCAAAGAACGGCCGCGCGAGCCGTTCGACCGCGCCGGTCACCTGGTAGGCGACGAAACGGCCACCCGGGGCGAGTGCCCTCGCGATCTCCGCAAGTACCCGCTCGGCGCGGGTACGCCCGAGCGTGGAGAAAGGGATGCCAGAAATCACCGCGTCCACCGGTCCCATCCCGTGGGCGGCGAGCACCGCGCCCAGGTCCTCCGCGCTCCCCAGATGGGCGAAGAGACGCGGGTCGCGGATGCGGCGCAGGAGCGCATGCAGGCGCGGGTCGATCTCGATGCTGAGTAGCCTCGCGCGAGCGGGCATCGCGGCGAGGATCGCGCGCGTGGTGCCGCCCGTACCCGATCCGAGCTCGACCACGCTGCCGGCGAGCTCGACCTGCGCGAGATCGAGGATGCGCCGCTCGGCGAAGCGCGAACTCGGGACGACCGACCCGACCCGCGCCGGCCGGCGCAGGAACGCACCGAGAAAAGCCAGCCGATCATCGATTTCCTCGCGCAGACGCTGAGATCCTCCCTGCTTGCCAGGTGTCATGACCTTGTTTGCCCTCCCGTGATGCCCCGCTTCTCTCCGGTCGTCCGGGGATCTGTGCGGTCAACCACGGATTGTAGAACGTGATGCGCGATGGCGCATGAACGGGCGCACGGCTAGAATGGGCGCTCGGCGGCTGGACCTTGCGCACCGCCGTGTCCACGATCCTCCGCCTCGAACCGCCGCCACCGCGCTCCGCTCTGCGAGCGCGCGTGACGGCGCTCCTCGGTGCCGACGAGGCAGCCCTCGCGCGCGCGCTCGCGGCGCATGCGGCATTCGAGCCGCCGGCGCGCGAAGCCGTGTGCGCCCTCGCCACCGCGCTGGTCGAACAGCTGCGCGCGAGTGCCTTTCGCCGCAGCGCGGTCGAATCGCTGCTGCAGGAGCTCGATCTATCGAGCCCGCAGGGGCTCGCTCTCCTGAGTCTCGCGGAGGCGCTGCTTCGCGTTCCGGACTCTGCGACCGCCGATCGGCTGATCGCTGAAAAACTCTCGCAGGCGAGCCGCAGCCCGCGAGCGCGCCGTCCTTCCGGCTCGCTCGCCGTCCGGGCCGTTCTGCTCGGCCTCGAACTGGCTGCCGATCTCGTCGCGTCGCGCGGCGGGAAGTCGCAGCCGGCTGTGCGAGCGACCGCGCGTGCACTCGCACCTGCCCTACGACTCGCGTTGCGCAGCGCGATGCGCGCGCTCGGCCGTCACTTCGTCTTCGGGCGCACGATCGAGGAAGCGCTCGCACGCTCGCGCGAACCCGAACATCGCACCTTCCGCCATTCCTTCGACATGCTGGGCGAGGCTGCGCTCTCTGCCGCCGAGGCGCGCCGGCACTTCGAACGCTACCGCGACGCGATCCGCGTCCTCGGCGCCGCCGGCCCCTGGCCCGACCCGCTCGCAGCGCCCTCGGTCTCGGTGAAGCTCTCGGCGCTGCACCCGCGCTTCGAACATGCGCAGCGCGCCCGCGTGATGGCGGAGCTCGTGCCGGCGCTGAGCGCCCTCGCGCGCGATGCGCGAGCGGCCGGTCTCGCGCTCGCGGTGGACGCGGAGGAAAGCGATCGCATGGAGCTCGCGCTCGACGTGCTGGAGGCGCTTTGTGCCGATCGCGCGCTCGCAGGCTGGAACGGCTTGGGAATCGCGGTGCAGGCCTACCAGAAGCGCGCGTTCGCGGCGATCGACTGGCTCGCGGAGCTCGCGCGCGCGAGCGGCCGGCGGCTTTGCGTTCGGCTCGTCAAGGGCGCGTACTGGGATACGGAGATCAAACGTGCGCAGGTCGAGGGTCACGTCGCCTACCCTGTGTTCACGCGCAAGGTGGCGACCGACGTGTCGTACCTTGCCTGCGCGCGCCGTCTCTTCGAGCACGGCGAAGTCTTCCACCCCCAGTTCGCGACGCACAACGCGCACAGCTTCGCCGCGGTGTACGAGCTTGCGCGCGGCCGGCGCTTCGAGTACCAGCGCCTGCACGGCATGGGCCGAGACCTCTATCGCTGCCTGCCCGGCCTCGTCGCCCTCGACGTGCCCTGCCGGGTGTATGCGCCGGTCGGATCGCACGAGGAGCTGCTGCCCTACCTCGTGCGTCGGCTGCTCGAAAACGGCGCAAACACGAGCTTCGTGCACCGCATCGCCGATCCTGCGCTCGCGGTGGCCGAACTCGCCGCCGACCCCGTCGAAGCGCTGCGCGCGCTCGACTCGATCCCGCATTCGCGGATCGCGCCGCCGGCGCGGCTCTTCGGCGACGAAAGGAGAAATTCGATGGGTGTCAACCTTGCCAACGATGCCGAGCTCGCCGCCCTGGCGGAAGCGGTGAACGCCGCCCGCGGACCGTGGGAGGCGCGACCGCTCGTCCCGGGATGGGAAGGCGGCGGCGAGCCGCTCGCCGTGACCGATCCTGCCGATCGGCGCCGCCTCGTCGGCCGCTGGGTCGGCGCAGACGAAGGCGCGCTCGCGATCGCGCTCGCGAACGCCGCGCGCGCTCAACCGGACTGGGACCGCGTGCCGGCGGCCGAGCGCGCGGCGATGCTCGAGCGCGCTGCCGAATCGCTCGAAGCGCGCCGCGGCGAATTCGTCGCGCTCCTGGTGCGCGAGGCGGGCAAGACGATTCCGGACAGCCTCGCCGAGGTGCGCGAGGCGGTAGACTTTCTGCGCTACTACGCGGCCGAGGGAAGAAGGTCCTTCGGTGCGCCGCTCGCGCTGCCCTCGCCCACTGGCGAATCGAACGAGCTTCACCTGCGGGGACGCGGCGTGTTCGCGGCGATCAGTCCCTGGAACTTCCCGCTCTCGATCTTCACCGGACAGGTGGCGGCGGCACTCATGGCCGGGAACAGCGTGCTCGCGAAACCCGCCGAACAAACGCCGCTCGTCGCCTACCGCGCGACGACGCTGCTGCACGAGGCGGGCGTACCGCCGACCGTGCTCCAGCTCCTGCCGGGAGACGGGGAGCGCGTCGGAGCGGCGCTGGTGCGCGATCGGCGTGTCGCGGGCGTGGTGTTCACCGGCTCGACCGAAACCGCGCGTGCGATCCACCGCGCGCTCGCCGCGCGCGAAGGGCCGATCGCGACGCTCGTCGCCGAAACCGGCGGCCAGAACGCGATCGTCGCGGACTCGTCGGCCTTTCCAGAGCAGCTCGTGAAAGACGCGATCGCGAGTGCGTTCAACTCCGCCGGCCAGCGCTGCTCGGCGGCACGGCTGCTCTTCGTGCAGGAGGAGATCGCCGATCGCGTGCTCGAGCTGCTCGCCGGCGCGATGGCCGAACTCGTGATCGGGGATCCGGGCGAGCTCTCGACCGACATCGGACCGCTGATCGACGAACCCGCGCGCCGTGCGCTCGCCGCACACGCTGCGCGCATGGACCGCGAGGCAAGACCGATCCGCGTCCTCGAGCCCGGTCCGGCGTGCGCGCACGGCACCTTCTTCGGGCCGCGCGCCTACGAGATCGGCTCGCCGGCGCAGCTCGAACGGGAGGTCTTCGGCCCGATCCTGCACGTGGTGCGCTGGAAGGCGGGCGAGCTCGATCGGGTGGTCGACGCCATCAATGCCACCGGCTACGGGCTGACGCTCGGAATCCACAGCCGCGTGGACGCGACGGTCGAGCGCGTCTTCGCGCGCGCGCGCGTCGGCAACGTGTACGTCAACCGCAGTATCGTCGGGGCGGTGGTCGGCGTGCAGCCCTTCGGCGGCGAGGGGCTCTCGGGCACCGGTCCGAAGGCGGGCGGGCCGTACTACCTGCCGCGGCTCGCCGTCGAACGCACGCTCACCGTCAACACCGCCGCCACCGGCGGCAACGCGCGGCTGCTCGCGATCGGGTCATGAACCGGCGCGCGCTCTGCCGCTGGACGCTCGATCCAGAGCAGGCGATCGCGCTGCAGCGTCGTTTCGCCCCGGCTGTCGAGCGCCGAGACAGGCTCGGGCCGGTGCATACGGTGGGTGGCGTCGACGCGAGCTACGACGATGCGCGCGGCGTCGCCTGCGCAGCCGTCGTGGTGCTCGCGCTGCCGGAGCTCGTACTCGTCGACCAGGCGGTGGCGTGGGTTCCGGTGCGTTTTCCCTACGTCCCCGGCCTCCTCTCGTTCCGGGAGATCCCGGCGGTGCTCGCCGCCTTCCGGCGGCTGCGCGTCCACCCCGATCTGGTGCTCTGCGACGGCCAGGGGATCGCGCACCCGCGTCGCTTCGGCCTCGCGAGCCACCTCGGCCTCGCGCTCGACCGGCCGACGATCGGCGTCGCGAAAAGCCGCCTCGTCGGGGAATCCCGCACGCCGGCGAACCGCCGCGGCGCCTGGGCGCCGCTCGTGCACCGCGGCGAGCGCGTCGGCGCGGTGCTGCGCACCCGTGCGGGCGCACGCCCGATCTACGTCTCGATCGGGCATCGGGTGAGCCTCGGGACCGCGATCCGTTGGGTTCTCGCCTGCACCCCGCGCTACCGGCTTCCGGAGACGACGCGCACCGCGCACCGGCTCGCGGGCGGCGCCGTCGCTACGTCCTGAGCGGCTTGTAGCGGATGCGCCGCGGCCGCGCGCCCTCCTCGCCGAGGCGCCGCCTCTTGTCGGCCTCGTACTCCTGGTAGTTGCCGGCGAAGAACACCGCCTGCGAATCGCCCTCGAAGGCGAGGATGTGGGTCGCGATGCGGTCGAGGAACCAGCGGTCGTGCGAAATGACGAGGACCGACCCGGCGAATTCGAGCAGCGCCTCCTCGAGCGCGCGCAGCGTCTCGACGTCGAGGTCGTTCGAGGGTTCGTCGAGCAGCAGTACGTTCGCACCGGACGCGAGCTGGATCGCGAGGTGCAGGCGGCCTCGCTCGCCGCCGGAGAGCGCCTCGACCGGCTTCTGCTGGTCGGCGCCCCGGAAGTTGAATCGGGCGAGATAGGCGCGCGCCGGCATCTGGAAGCGCCCGACGGCGATCGTGTCCTGACCGCCGGCGAGCGCCTCGAACACCGTGCGTCCACTCGGAAGCGCATCGCGCGATTGGTCGACGTACGCCAGTTTCACCGTCTTGCCGACGACGATGCGCCCCGAATCCGGCGGCTCGCGCCCGGCGATCATGCGGAAGAGCGTGGATTTGCCGGCGCCGTTCGGCCCGATGATGCCGACGATCGCGCCCGGCGGAACCCGGAACGAGAGCCGGTCGATCAGCAGCCGCTCGCCGTAACCCTTGACGACCTCCACGCACTCGATCACCTCGTTGCCGAGCCGCTCGCCGGGCGGGATGAAGATCTCGTTCGTCTCGTTGCGCTTCTGGTATTCGTACTGCGAGAGCTCCTCGAAGCGCGCGAGCCGCGCCTTCGCCTTCGCCTGCCGGCCCTTCGGGTTCTGGCGCACCCACTCGAGCTCGGCCTGCATGGTGCGGATGCGCGACGCTTCCTGCATCGCCTCCTGCGCGAGCCGCTGCTCCTTCTGCGCGAGCCAGGAGGAATAGTTCCCCTCCCACGGGATTCCATGGCCGCGGTCGAGCTCGAGGATCCAGCGCGCGACGTTGTCGAGAAAATAGCGGTCGTGCGTCACCGCGACCACGGTACCGGGGAAGCGGTGCAGGTACTGCTCGAGCCACTCGACGCTCTCGGCGTCGAGATGGTTGGTCGGCTCGTCGAGCAGCAGCAGGTCCGGCTTCTGCAGCAGCAGGCGGCAGAGCGCGACGCGGCGCTTCTCGCCGCCCGACAGCGTCGCGACCTTCTGTTCCCAAGGCGGCAGCCGGAGCGCGTCGGCCGCGATCTCGAGCTCCTGGTCGCCGCCGGCGGCGTTGACGATCGCCTCGAGGCGCGCTTGCTCGGCCGCGAGCGCTTCGAAGTCGGCACCCTCCTCGGCGTACGCGGCGTACACCTCTTCGAGCCGGCGTTTCGCTTCGGCGAGCTCGGCGCGCCCCTCCTCCACCGTCTCGCGCACCGTTTTCGCCGGATCGAGCTGCGGCTCCTGCGGCAAATAGCCGAGTCGGATGCCGGGCATGCGCACCACCTCCCCGTCGTACTGGTCGTCGACGCCGGCCATGATCCGGAGCAACGTGGACTTGCCCGAGCCGTTCAGCCCGAGCACGCCGATCTTCGCGCCCGGGAAGAAGTGCAGGGAGATGTTGCGCAGGATCGTGCGCTGCGGCGGCACGGTCTTGGAGACCCGGCGCATCGAAAACACGTACTTCGCCATCGGTCCGCTTTCCGTCTATGGCAACGGTTCGAGCCGCACGAGCATGCTGTCGGGCTCGTCGGCGAGAAGATAGAGGAAGCCGTCGGGCCCGATGCGTACGTCGCGGATGCGACCGAGCACACCGGCGAGCAGTCGCTCCTCCCGGACCACCTTCTCGCCGTCGAGCGTCAGGCGCAGCAGCGAGCGCTCGCGCAGCGAACCGACGAAGAGATCGCCCTTCCAGCGCGGGAAGCGCTCGCCGGTGTAGAACGCCATTCCGGAGGGAGCGACCGTGCGCGTCCAGACGTGCAGCGGCTGTGCCATGCCGGGCTTGTGCGTTCCCTCGCCGATCTTCGTACCCGTCACGTAGTTGACGCCGTAGGTGATCACCGGCCAGCCGTAGTTGACACCGGCGCGGATCACGTTGATTTCGTCACCGCCCTGCGGCCCGTGTTCGTGCGTCCACAGGAGCCCTGTCACCGGGTGCAGCGCCGCGCCCTGGATGTTGCGGTTTCCGAGCGTGTATTTCTCCGGCTTCCAGCCGGGCCGCCCGACGAATGGATTGTCCGCCGGCACGCGGCCGTCGTCGTGCAGCCGGATCACCGAGCCTGCGTGATCGTCGGGCTTCTGCGCGCGTTCCATTTCGCCCCGGTCGCCGAGGGTGATGTAGAGAAACCCGGCGCGGTCGAACACGATGCGCGATCCGAAATGCCGGCCGGTCGTGCCCTTCGGGCTCTGACGGAAGATCACTTCGGCGCCCTCCAGACGGTTGCCGACGAGCCGCGCGCGCGCCACCTCGGTGCCGATCCCGTCGGCGCCGCGCGCGGCGAACGACCAGTAGACCAAGCGGTTGCGCGCG
>Ga0308420_1000292_pt1 | contig 23475 bp, 22 predicted proteins | sample HotsprSampleMS55_FD_203802 | JGI IMG/M metagenome (GOLD analysis project Ga0308420, IMG submission 203802) | Hot spring phototrophic mat microbial communities from Mushroom Spring, Yellowstone National Park, Wyoming, United States - 20090730_MS55 ... | reverse complement strand
CGAAAGTTTCATCCTCCACGCGGTTGCGCGAGAGAAGCTCATCTGTCGCTGCCATCACCGCCCGTTCGACGGGGGTGAAAAGATCACTGGTTGTCCAGCCCTTAATGGCTTGGAGTTTTTCTTCAGCAATGCCGACCATGCGCGCGACCTTCATGTGTTGCGAGTATTCAAAGCGGGATTCCCCGACGATGGCGGTCCGCAGGATAGCAAGCTCGCGCAACTGGGGGTTGAGGATACGCCCCGGCCGCAGGAGGGCCGTGAGAGAGTTGTGCGCCATGACTAACAAGTCCGGCACCAGGGCAAAGGTCGTCCAGTAGTCCCCCGGCGTGCCAGTCGCCGTGCCCGGTTCCGCAACTGGATCCCGGTCACCAAAGAACTGCCGATAGATGTCCTGCACCTCTGGCGGTGCCTCTGCCTTTGGCACCTGACGTAAGCGTCCCATACATCCCTCCTTTCACCGGGTCGACTCTACCATCTCCCTCGCTGCAAGAAGCGACAAGCAGTGAGGGAGGAAAGCTAGCAGAGCTGACATGGTAGCCGATCACTCTCGGACACGCAACAAACAGGGCGCACAAGATCACAAAGCCTTGCCCTGCCGTTTGCGCAGCGTTATGCTTAACACGGACTTGGTGGACGTCTGGTATGAGATCTCTGCCCGTCGGAGCGTGAGACGGACAGAGGTAGTGGTGGAATCCAGAGGAGGTGGCAGATGTTGCTCAACGACGTACATCGTGAAGAAGAGCGGTTAGCGTATCTACTCGGCCTCAGTACAGAACGTTATATCGCGCCAAGCAAGTCCCGTTCAGTGGTCCGGATGACGTTAGCCGGGGCGATTATCCTGTTGCTCCTCGTTATCTGGCTGCTCGCGGGCGTTTTGTAGGGGAGGGGTGCTCCTCCGAGCTGACTTGCTCTACGGCAGCCCTTGCCTCTCAGGAGATCTCCTCTTCCGTGCATGCGCTTACTACCCCGCCGGGCGAACAGAGATTGCAGCAAGGCGCCGCCGGCACCCTTCCCTGCTCGCCTGGAAGAAGAGAAGAGAGGCAAAACTGACCGCTGCTGTCAGTAAGGAGGGACGAGCTAAGATCTGGAGGCACGGAGAGGGCATTGGCCGCGAGGGCGCAAGAACTCAGGACATAGAGGCAATCCGCATGCCGTGCTATCGCGAGCGTATCGACGAAGGGCAATACACAGAGATTGTTGCCTCCTTACGAAGACGGCACGTGAGATTTCGGCTATTCACGCAAGACGACAGAGAGGGCTGAGCTGGACCACAGCACCCTGTAGCTGCTATCCTGCGCGAAACAGTTCGTGCGCAACCACGCGGTGCAGATGGCAGGTGAGCGAAGCACAGGGGTCAGTTATCTTGAAGCCCGGACGCAGGATAGCCTTGACCTCGCACTTCGCTGTCCCCTTGGGGAAGGGGAGGGCACGGGAAGATCGGCCCAAGATGGGCAGATAACAGGGAGGTGTAGAGAGCACGCCGGCGGGCTGATGCCAGGACAGCCCAGAGGGGAGGAGGGTACATGGTGGAACATTTCATGACCTTACCGGAATTCCGGCGAGCGGCGAAACGTATCCTCCCTCCGGGCCCGTGGGGCTATGGCGCCGGTGGGGCAGAGACGGAGACCACGCTGCGTCGTAACCGCCGTGCGATCCAGCGGCTCGCACTCCGCCAGCGGGTGTTGGTGGATGTTCGCCAGGTCGATCTCAGGACGCCCTTCTTGGGGATGGAATTGCCCTTGCCTGTGGCCATCGCTCCGATGGGAGGCCTCATCCTCTTTCATCCGCAAGGGGATTGTGAAATGGTGCGCGGTGCGGGGCCGAGCGGGACACTGGCCGTGGTGAGCGGGGTCACTGGCTGGCCGGTCGAGGAAGTGGCCCGTGCCGCCAGCGGGCCGTTGTTGTTCCAATTGTATTTTGGCGGCCCGCGCTCGTGGGTCCAAGAACTGCTGGGGCGAGTGGAGCGCGCCGGGTATCGGGCGGTCTGTCTAACCGTAGACCTGCAGGTGTATGGGCGGCGTGAGCGTGACCTGTTACAACGCTTTGATCCCCGTGCGGCGCGCGCATGTGCACCAAATCCGCCCCCTCCCGACATGGACTACCAAGCACGGCTGACGTGGGATGATGTCACCTGGCTCCAAAGTGTCCTCTCCATCCCTCTCGGGCTGAAAGGCATTATGACCGCAGAAGATGCAAAACGCGCGGTCGAGATGGGGGTGCAAGTGATCTGGGTGTCGAACCACGGGGGGCGGCAGCTTGACCACGGGCAAGCGACGATTGACGTGTTGCCGGAGGTCGTCGACGCCGTCGCCGGGCGCGCAGAGATTATCATCGACGGCGGATTCTCGCGCGGCACCGATGTCGTCAAGGCCTTGGCTCTGGGAGCCAAGGTGGTGGCGATGGGCAGGACGATGCTGTGGGGACTGGCGGTCGGTGGTGCCGCCGGCGTGAACCGGACGTTGGAACTGGTACGCGAAGAGATCGCCACCACGCTGGCGCTGTGCGGCCAGCCGAGTGTGCGCGGCCTCACGCCGGAACTCATCCGACGGGCGGAATAGGGACAGGGAGCGCCCCTGTGTGCTAGCGGGTGTCACTGACGCTACGAGATGCCCCTGGGTGGGGGGAAGCGCAGCCCGCCGGCCAGTTTCGAACGGCGCTGTAAGCGTTGTCCGTGGCAGCCTACGGCCGCACCTCGTAATAGGCGTTTATCGGGTTGTTCACCTCAAGGCGCCGGAAGCGGGTGAATCCAGCGTCGGCAGCCATCTGCCGGGCTACTGGCTCTGTAAACCCTAACGTCCCAAGACCGGCACCACCAGGCTCCGACAGGGCGGACGACATACAACAGAGTACGGAGAAGCCGTACCACATATGCGCAAAGGGGTTGGCAGCTAGATTCTCCTCAAACGTAGGGAAACAGTTGATATCGGCAATCAACCACGTCCCGTCCTGTTTGAGAGCTCGGCGAATCGCCTGAATCACGGCGGCAGGGTGTGCCATGTCGTGCAGACAATCAAAGGTCATGACGAGATCAAAGCTGGCATCTTCAGGAAGCGGATCCTTGCTGGCGTCATGAAAGGTCACGTTGCACACCCCGGCGTGGGCCTTATTTTGCTCTGCACGTGCCAAGGCGTATTGCGAAATGTCGTAACCATGACACAGTGACTGTGGGTAGGCTTTGGCGACCTCAAGCAGCGCGGCTCCGCTCCCACAGCCGACGTCCGCAACCTTTGCCCCGGCCTCGAGTTTCGCCACCACGCCGTCGAGTTGCGGCAGGACACGGGGCACGAGGTGGGCGCGGCACCACGGGGCTGCCATACGTTCGACTCCACGCGCTCCCTCCGGGCCGAACGCGTCGTATGGCAACCCGAGTCCGGTGCGAAAGGACGCTGGCAGTTGTTCTAACACGGCCATCTGCTGCGGGAGCGCACAGAACCCACCAGCGGCGAACGCAGAGCTGTCTTCATTGGCAAGGACCAGCGCAGCTTCCGGGGAGAGGGCAAAACGTCCATCGCCGCTGTAGTCGATAAGGCGCGCAGCAGCCTGTCCACGCAACCATTCCCGCACCCAGCGTTCGTGCAGACCGGTTTTGTGGGCCAGTTCTTCGCTCGTCACCGGCCCCGTACCGTCGAGCGCTTTATAGAGACCGAGCCGGTCCCCCAAATAAATCATGGCGGAGACTACCGCCCCGCCGAGATAACCGAACACCTGTTCGACGGTCTTCTTGACTTTGTCTCTGTCAATGTGTTGCTCGTATCTGCTCGTCGCCATGCGACATTCCTCCTCTCTGGCCACAGAGAACTCTTCGCGGCTTGACACTCCACCCCCGTCACCAGCAGCAGGGATCACCCGATACGCGCGCTCTGGCCCCCGTCCACCGGGAGAATGACGCCGGTGATAAACTTAGCCTCGTCAGAAGCCAGGAAGAGGGAGGCGTACGCGATATCCCACGCGGTGCCCATCTTGGCACCCAGAGGAACCTGGGCGTCGCGCTCCTTACGCAGCTGCTCTTTAGGAATGCCACGGGCTTTCGAGATGCCCTCGATGGCCATCGGGGTATCCATGAGGCCCGGCATGATAGCGTTCACGCGGATACCGTACTTCGCGTTAGCCAAGGCTAGCTGGTGGGTGATGGCATTGACGCCGGCCTTGGACGTTTTATACGCCAGGATGCCGACTGCACAGACGGCAGCAATAGAAGAGATGTTGAGGATGCACCCCTTTTGTTGTTGCCGCATAATCGGCAGGACATGTTTGCAGGGGAAGAGTACGCTCTTCATGTTGACGCTCAGGATACGGTCCCACACCTCTTCTGTCAGCTGGAGTACTTGGCCGTCACCGTCGCCGATGCCTACGTTGTTGTGCAAGATGTCGATACGTCCAAAGTGGTCAAGACACGCCTTGACGAACTGTCGACAATCCTCCTCGCGTGTCGCGTCGGCACGGTAGGCTACCGCCGTCCCGCCTTCCTGGGTGATCATTGTCCGCGTCTCTTCGGCCGATTCCAGACGGCGGTCGACCAAGAGTACCTTCGCCCCCTCGCGCGCATAGAGAATCGCCGTTGCCCGCCCATTGCCGATCGTATCACCTGGGGTCTGACCAGCCCCGACCACGATGGCGACCTTGCCTCGTAATCGATCGCCCATATGCCCCTCCTGTGTGCGAGCGCGGCACAGACAGCCGATCCTGTGCCGGGCATAGTCTTAGGTGTTAGCGAACGTCGGTAGTCCCTCATCCAGTTGCACACCAAACGTGTTCAACGCCATCGACACAAGGTTGTACTGGCCGACCGTGAACACCAGATCCATGAGCTGCTGAGTGTTGTAAGACTTAGCCAGTCCCTGCCAGGTCGTGTCACTGATGTGCGCATCGGCGTGGAGTTCGTCCGTTGCCTGCAGTAGAAGTCGGTCATGCTCGCTCCACTCCGGGGCGCTCGGGCCAGCCTTGATGCGATGGATCTCTTCATCCGTCAATCCTGCCGCGCGCCCGATACGCACGTGTTGCGCCCATTCGTACTCGGCCTGGCACAACCAGCCAATGCGCAGGATCACCAGTTCACGCTCACGCGCCGGGAGGGTGGACTTAAAGAGGACGTGGTTCCCGAAGACCAGCCAGCGGCGCATCAGTTTAGGGTGATGTGCTAGGGTCTTAAAAATGTTGGGTACGTCGCCCTGCTGCTCCTTGATCGGCCGGACAATCTCACGTACCTCATCGCTCCACTGGTCGGGTTGCAGTGGCTGCAACCGTGGCTTGCTGAGTTTCATCGACGCCTCCTTTCTTGCTGCCTCACGGTCTCGGTGTGCATGGTTATGCGTGAAGATAGCGTGGAGTGCAACACCTGTTGTACTGTCTCCTCTCCCTTGCAATGCCGTGCAGCGTGGGCGTATGTTCTGGTCAAAAGGAGGACACACCTATGACGCAGTACGTTTATGCTGGTGCGGCGCCGTTTGCGGCGCAGTTTAGGGATAGCGGTGACCCCACGGCGCCCGGAGGTCTCTTCCGTCAAGCGGTCGGTGAGAGTGAGTGGCAGACGCTCAGGACCGGCCTGCCCGACCATGCCGAGATTCGCGCGATCGCTATCCACCCCGACAACCCACAAATCATCTACGTAGGGGCTCAGGATGGCCCGTACCGCAGCGTGGACGGCGGAGACCATTGGGAGCGGCTGACTCTCCCCGATCGGGATATGGTGGTGTGGTCTATTCTGTTTCATCCGCGCAACCCGCGGACGCTCTTCGTCGGCACGGCACCCCCAGCCATCTATCGCAGTGACAACGGGGGGGAGAGCTGGCGGCGGCTCCCTATCATCGAACCGGCGGGCATGGTACGCACGATGGGGTTTCCCTGTCGTATTATCCGTCTGGCGGCCGATCCCTCCCAGCCGGATGAGCTGTACGCGGGGATAGAGGTCGGTGGTGTGATTCGTAGCCTCGACGGGGGCGAGACCTGGGACGACTGTACCAAGGAGTTGCTCAGGCTCGCCGCACAGCCGCATCTCAAGAGTCAGATCGCGAGTGATACCGAGATTGAGGGAATGATGGACTCGCACGCGTTGAGTGTGAGCGCAGCGCGGCCGGGTACCATATTTCTCGCCACACGTATGGGGCTCTTTTGCAGCCCGGACCGCGGAGAGAGTTGGGAAGAGATGAAGATCTGGCGCTTCTCTCCTTTAGCGTACGCCCGCGACATTCAGGTCGCGCCCCACGATCCCCGGACACTTTACGTAGCGCTCAGCTCTGCCGCACTGGGGCAGGTGGGCGCGCTCTACCGCAGCCAGGACCTTGGCCAGACGTGGCAGCGATTTGACCATGACGTCACCGTGCGCAGCACGATGATGACGGTCGCTCCCAGTCTCTGCGATCCACAGGTGGTGTACTGCGCAACCCGCAAGGGACAAGTGTTTGGCACGCAAGACGGGGGGACAACGTGGCGAGAGTGTCCCCTCCCGGCAGCACGACAGGATGTCTATGCGCTGGCATGTACGTAGGAAAGAGCAGTTGCTTTGGTCGCCCGAGATGGCGGTGTGCTGCTAGGAAGCGAAGGCGTCTAAGACGGCCCTGACCCCACGATCGTAGTCCCCGTCGATCGCCATGGGGAAGAGGACCACGTACGCCGCCCCTGCCCTTTCGAACTCCTCCACCTTCTGGTGACACTCCTGCGCGGTGCCCATGGCAGCGACCTGCTCAGCCATGCTCTCGGAGACTGCAGCCGCAGCTGCCTCCATATCTCCTCTCGCCGCAGCTACGGCGATCTCTCGCGCCTCTGCGGCGAACCCCTGTCGGGCAAGAAAGCGATTGTAGAGCGGACGTTGCGCGTAGGAAGCGAGCGTGCGTCGGACAGCGCGGAGTGCAATACCCCGATCCGCGCAGACGCAGCAGTGAACGAGCGGCGCAACAGGCACGGGGGCCGATCTCCCGGCACGTTGCGCCCCTTTGCTGAGATGATCCATGATCTCTCGCAAACCGTGCGGCGCACATTGCGAGGTAAAACAGCCGTCGGCGTACTCGCCGGCAATGTTCAGACACCGGGGTGACACACTACCTACATAGAGGGGAATCGGGTGTGCCGCCCGTGGCACCGCCAGGCCCATTGCCTGCATGTGGGAGAGGGACTCATGCTCACCGCGCAAAACGCTTCGCAACACTATAAGATAGGTGCGCAGGATCGCCGCCGGTCGCTCCATAGTGATGCCGTAGAGCTTGTTGAGCGCTTCGGAACTCGTCCCGAGCCCCAGCAGCAAGCGCCCCGGGGCAAAACGGTCGATCGTGATGGCATGGAGTGCCGCTAGGAGAGCGGGACGGAGATAGATGTTGGTGATGCACGTCCCCACCTGAATCCGCGACGTGACGCTCGCCAAATGTTGTGCCAGAGCAAGGGCATCAGAACCCGCTTCCGAAACCAGAACATTGCGGAAGCCGCGTTCCTCGGCCATGCGAGCGTAGGTGGCGATATTTTCCAGTGCGCCAGGAGCCAGGCTGTTGTAGAGGACAAGCCCCGGGGTCGACATTGTCTCTATCCTCCTGCTGCTGTCTTAGCGAAGATGTTAGCGCCGATAAAGAGGTGCATGTCAGACGCCAGGAGATCGTCAGGCGAGCACGGAGAGTTCATTACCCTCAGCGATCCCTGGACGATCGCTGAGCCTAGGCCGGATAGCACCCTGTAGGTTCGCTGAACCACACTATGAGGGATGACCTCTACTCATCATTCCTACCTCGACCGTCAGTACATCCCTACCGCTGCGTTCACTGTGTGATGTGCGCAGTGAGTTCATGCTGTTCCGTGTATGCTTCGGCTTGCCCTGCGACTACGAGCTTATGCTCTCTCCAGCGTAAGGTACGGATGGACCAGCCGCGACACTTGGAGAGCGAGCTTTGCAACCCGCACCTGGACGAGCAGCGTGGTCATTTTCTCTTTTTGCCATGTGCTACGCAGATTCCTACAAGAACGACCAGGGGGGAGGATATGCAATGCGGTATTTGTGTCGCTACGAAGATCGACGATTGGCAACTGATCAAATACGCTGAGGCCCTGGGCTACGATCGTGCATGGGTCCCTGACTCGCAAATGATCTGGTCCGATTGTTACGCCACCCTAGCCCTCGCTGTGCACAACACTGCGCGGATTCGCCTGGGCACAGGGGTTGCCATTCCTGGAACCAGGATTGCTCCGGTCACTGCGCATTCTATCGCGTCAATCAACCGTCTCGCCCCGGGTCGAGTATTTCTGGGCGTCGGCACTGGTCATACCGCCATGCGGGTGATGGGCATGGGACCGATGAAGATCGGTGAGTTCCGCGAGTACCTGCGGGTGGTGCGTGCCCTCTTTCAGGGGGAAGAGGTAGAGTATACCCATAAAGGCGAAACCCGTGCCATTCGTTTTCTGCATCTGGACTTGGGATTCATCAACATCCTGGGACGCACGCTGTCCTCTGCATCCTTCCAGCGGGCTTTGCTGCACGTTCAGATCGGGGGACGCGTCCATTAGAGATCGGCTTCATCGTCCCCTGCACTTTTGGGCTTTGATCCAGGATATGCGGTGATCATCTTTCCCAGGGTCGCCGGAGGTACCTAGGGGAGGTGTTTCACCGCCTCTTCCAAACGTGCGTCTAAGGCTTCCGCCTTGCCCGGCCCCAGGTTTGTCCGTCGCGCCAAGATCGTTCCCCACGAATCCCCCTCGTATTTACGAAAGCGCGCAGGATTCCACAGCTCCGCGCGCTTAAACGAGCGCGGGCAGTGAAAGTAACACTCCTCGACCTGGACCTCGATGGCAAGTTGCGCGGGACGGCCGCGCGCGCTTAGCTGCTCCAACAGGGGTGGATCATCGACAATGCGTGCCCGCCCGTTAATTCGCATGGTCCACTCTTCGCCCGGGATGATGAAGAGCAGCCCGATGTGAGGGTTTTCCAGGATGTTGGTAATGCTCTGGAACATTTTGTTTCCGGACCGGTCGGGGAGGTACAACGTGCGCTCGTCGGTGACTTTGATGAACCCAGGAGGATCCCCTTTGGGCGAGGCATCGCAGCGCCCGTGCGCGTCGGCGGTGGCCACGACGACAAACGGACACTGCGCGATAAAGCGCGCCGCCGCCTCATCGATATAGGGGAGTTTATGCTTGACGGTCAGGTCATCCGGCACGCCAAAGCGGGCGCTGAGTTCCGCCGGGGTACGAGGTGTAAGAGACATGCTGACCTCCCTCCTTCTGGCGTGTCGCATACGCAGGCGGTCGGTCACCGGGTTGCAAGACCCAGTCCCCCAGCGTCGGCCCGCCTCTCTACGGGAACAGGCTCAAGAGAGGTGACCCCTACCAGCCACGCCATCTGCATAATCCTTGCAGTACCTGACTCTACGAGAAAAGGCAGGAGAGAGTCAAGGGAAACGTGCCCACGCTTTGACAACCGCGCCTCTTTCGCAGGATAATACGTCCCCCGAGCAGAGAGGCGTATGACGAGCAGCACTCTCTGGGCAGAGACGCATCTGCGGGTGAGACAAACAAGAAGGGGAGGACCACCATGGCAGGGTGTTTAGACGGGATCCGCGTTCTCGATCTTGGGCGCTATCAGGCCGGTCCCAGATGCGCCATGCTGCTGAGTGACTTAGGGGCAGAGGTGATCAAGGTTGAAGCACCAGGGGGCGACGAGTCTCGCAGTCTGGGGCACGTGTACTGGGCAGCCTACAACCGGGGGAAGAAGAGCATTACGCTGAATCTGCGCTGCGAAAAAGGCAAAGCCGTCCTCAAGGAGTTAGTGCCGCGGGTCGATATGCTGTTGCAGAATTTCCGTCCTGGCGTGATGGATGCAATGGGCTTAGACTACCAGACCTTGCGAGGGCTCAACCCAGGCCTCATCATGATTAATGTTTCCGGCTTCGGCCAAGTGGGGCCATATCGCCATCGACCGGCCTATGATCCCATTGGCCAGGCGATGTCCGGCCTGATGAGCTTCACCGGATTTCCTGACGGACCGCCGGTGATGACGAACTCGCCGATCATCGACCGCATCACCGCACTCCATGCAACGATCGGGGCGCTTGCAGCGCTTCACCACCGCGACATGACCGGCCAGGGACAATCTCTAGACGTATGCCTGCTCGATACCGGATTCACCCTGATGGAGATCCCTATCGCTCAATACCTCCTCACCGGGAAAGAACCGCAACGGCGTGGCAACAGCCCGGGCGGAATCGCCCCTAGTAATACCTATCGTGCCCGGGATGGGTGGGTGTATATCCTCGCCGTCCCGCAGGATATGTGGGCACGGTTTTGCCGCGCGATTGGGCGGGAAGAACTCCTTGCCGATCCTCGATTTTCCAGCATTGCGAATCGCGCAGCCCATGCTGAAGCAATTGATACCCTGGTCTCTGCTTGGGTGCAGGAGAAGACCGTCGCCGAAGTTGTCGCCATTTTAGAACGTGCCGAGGTGCCGGTAGCACCGGTGCAGACGATTGCCCAAGCCGCACGTGACCCACATCTATGGGAGCGAAAAATGCTGGTGGAACTCGACGACGCGGAAAGCGGACGGACCTTTGTGCCGGGCCTGACCATCAAGTTTTCTGACACCCCCGGTGGCATTGGTCCGATCCCGCGTCCAGGCGAACACAACGAGGAGATTTATTGCACCCTGCTCGGCCATAGCCGAGAGGAGGTGGCAGCTTGGTGTGAAGAAGGGGTAATCTGACCCCTGCAAGCCGGGTGTCAGCCTCCATAAGGATGCGAGGAAGCGCATCGGCCGTGTACCCTGATTGTTGGTGACAGAACACGTAACGCCAAAAACACGAAGGAGGGTTAACGTATGGCTAGTGTCCAGATCTCCAAGGAAGAAATGCTCAAGCGCATCGCCCGCTTCGCAGAGCTCAAACCTATTGACTACTCGACCCTGGGGAGTGGGTATGTTCCTGAGGGTATGGAGGCCTTCAGTATTGTCGGTCAGGTGACGAAAGATCTCCCTGCCATCACCGCCGATCACGGGTTCACCATGGCGATTACCAAAGTCGCGCCAGGCAAGGGCGCACCATTGCATAGCCACAAGACGGTTGAGGTGTTTGTACCGCTCTCCGGCCAGTGGGTGTTTTACTGGGGGGACAATGGTGAGAATGAGGTCACCCTTGGTCCCTGGGACACGATCTCCTTCCCCGCAGGTCTGCTGGAGGGGTTCCGGAACGTCAGTAATGAGGAGGCATATCTCTTGGCTATTTTGGGTGCTCCGGAAGTGGGGGAGATAACCTACGGGCCGCGCGTGCAGCAGGCGTAGCAGGATACCGTACACGTTGCGTTCACCTTGCCAACAGGCTGTCCGAAGCGTGACTGCAGGGAACAGCTGCATCAAGGAGGCAAAAGCGATGGCAACATATGCGTTGCAGGCAGTGGAAATCTTCGGCAAAGGCGTAATGCAGGCGGAAGGCGTCGTCATTGACAAGGAGGGAAACGTGTATGGTGGCGGCCGCAACGGCGTCATCTACAAAGTGAATCCGGCTGGAGTAGTCAGTGAACTCACGACCCTCCCGTCCGGTTCTATCCCCAACGGTATTACGATGGATCGTCAGGGTAACTTCGTCTATTGTGACCTGGGGAAAAAGGCAGTGATGCGAGTGACCCAGAAGGGGCAGGTAACGATGATTGCCGACCGTGTCGGGACGTTGGCTCTGACCTTGCCCAATTTTGCCAGCTACGACGCGGAGGGAAACCTCTACGTGTCGAACTCGAGCACTCGGGATATTAACACCGCCCTAGTTGAGCTGACAACACCAGAGCCCAACGGGGCGTTGGTGCGCATCCGTCCGGATGGCAAAGGCGAGATCGTAGCGACAGGCCTCTACCTTGCCAATGGCACGGCGATCGATCCGCTAGAAGAAGCGGTCTACGTGCTGGAGAGTACACGGTACGATTGCCTGCGGATCGCGATCAAAAAAGATGGGACGTTCGGCAAGCCAGAAGTGTACGCGAAGGATTTCCCCGCCATCCCAGATGGGATGGCTTTCGACGTGGACGGCAACCTCTACATCACCCTGCCAGCGAGGGTGAAAGATGGCAACTTAGCTCCAGCAAATCAAGTCATTAAAGTGGACCCGCATGGACAATGGTCTCTGCTGATCGATGATCCGGCCGGAGAGAAGTTGGCGTTTCCTACCAACTGCGCATTCGGTGGTCCAGGGTTGCAGGACCTTTATATCGCGAACCTAGAAGGGGACCATTTCAACCGCGTGCGCACCTCGGTCCGCGGGCATCCGTTGTATCATCAGAGATAACGCTGGGGTGTCCTTGCGAGCTCGACCGGGCTCAGGGGGGGGCTGCCTTCATCGAGGCTGTGCGCGGGTGGATGAAGCGGCTCCTCCTGCTTACGAGGGAGCGGGCAGTATGCAGTATAAGGATAGGAGCTCTGTTTCGGAGGTGGCATATGATCACATTGTACACATTCTATCTTTCGACCAACGGCCGTAAGGTGCACATGGCGCTGGAAGAAGCGCAGGCCGCTTACACCATCACCCCGGTCAATCTCATGAAAGGGGAGCAGAAGAACCCTGACTACCTCAAGCTCAACCCTAACGGGAAGGTGCCTACGATTGTCGATGACGGAGTGGTCATGTGGGAGTCCATTGCCATTCTGTTGTATCTGGCCGAGAAGTTTCCGGCCGCCAACCTCTTGCCCGCGGCGGCGGCCGACCGGGCGCGGGCGTTGCAGTGGCTGGTGTGGCAGCCTACGACATTCAGCGCACCGGTAGGCGTTCTCTTTCGCCAACTACGGTTCACTGCGGAAGACCAGCGAGATCAGAAGGTTATTGACCAGGCGCGTGCCGAGGTGGCCAAGAATGCTGAGATTCTGGCCGGCGGACTGCAAGGGCGTGATTACTTGGCCGGGGCGTATTCAATCGCAGACATAGCATTCGTACCGTACCTGCACGTGCTGCACGAACTCGGCCTCTCCTTACCCTCGGAGGTAGAGGCCTACTACAAGCGTCTCGCTGCCCGTCCGAGTTGGAGACAAGTTTTGGCGTACACCGGCTAGAAGTGGGCGAGCATGAGGTCGTGCGACCCCGCGCTCTGGGCCGGTCTAATCCTGCGCGGGATAGCGCGGTACTGGCCTGCGGCCTTTCCTGCCCCGCTATCCATCGCTGCCCGTCCTATCTGCCAGGGGTTCTCCATTTATTTGCATCTCCAACTGCCCGGCTTCCCACGGCTCAGCCGTCTCACTCCTCTTCCTCCGGCAGGCTCCAGCGCAGGTGGAACAGGGAGCGCGAAGCGAAACGCGATGCCGACCTCGCGATCCACCCTGCTCGCGCCTCGATCTTCTTCGCCGTCAAGATGCCTTTCCGAACCAGGAGAGACTCGAACGCTGCCAGCCAGCACTCGTAGTAGCTCGGCCATTGCTCTTGGGGAGTCGCTTTTTGCTCCGCGGCGGCAAGCTCACTAATCAAATGGTCACGGAACTCGTCCCAAGGGTAGAGCCCCTGTTCGCACAGCGCAACTGCCATAGCAAAGACTTCCCCTTCCCACGGGTCTTGGAACACCAACTCCCCACTCTGCCGCGGAATGGCAGCTATCCCTTCCATATCGGCAATTTGGCGGTGCGCAAATGTGGCTGTCGCCTGTTTCTCGCGCTGCACTCGGGCGACCCCGATCATCGCCTCTCGCGTGACGAGCGCGGCTAATTCTTCCACGTGCATATGCTCCGTGCCAGGAGGACGCTCCGGTAACACGAAGTAACGGGTCTCCGCACTGCTGTTCCACACGCGGACCTCGACGCCACAGTCGAGGTCCACGCCGAACTCGTGCAGGACCTCGCGCGGGGTCGCGATGACACGGGAGCGGTACGACGGACTCTTATACCAGAAAGGCGGAAGGCCCAAAATCGGCCAGGGGTAGCACGAGCAGAGTGCGCACACGATGACGTTGTGCACCCTTGGCGTATTCTCTACCACCACCAAGCGCTCCCCTTGCAGTCCGCCAAAACCAAGTTCGGCGATCGCCGCCGTCCCATCCTGCAGCAACCGAGCTTTATAGGCAGGATCGACCCAGGCGCGTGCAACCACCTGCGCCCCCTTCAGGGGACCGATGTCATGCTCATAGGCGTTGATCACGGCATCGAGCCGGTCAGCAGTCACGAGTCCCTTGTCGGTCAAGAGGGACTCGATCGCTCCGGTCCGGATCGTGCAGACTTTGTTCCGTGCGGGGGTTAAGCGCCGCGGGTGGAACGCTGCTGTGGGCACGACGCGGTGGCTCCGACCCGTGTCCTGCGGTTCGTTCATTGTGCCTGCCGTCCTACAAGCTGCCAGGCAATCACGACGCTAAGAGCCTATCCACCTTCCTCTTCCTCCTCTCCGGCTTTGCCACCTGCTTCCCCGGAAAAGTTACAAATTGTAGACGCGGGCTACGTTCTCGCCGATCACCTTCTGGCGGGTTGCGGCAGACATCGGCTCGACCAACTCCCGCAGTTCCTCCATGTAGTCCCCGGTATGATCGAAATGGGGGAAGTCCGAGGCCCAGAAGAACTTGTCCGCGCCGACAAACTCCACCACATGACCAAAAGCTTTTTCATCCGGATCGCCTGAGATCCAGCATTGCCGGTAAAAGTAATAGCTCGGCTTCTCTTTCAGCGGCACCGAGCGTCCCAACGGACTATTGTAGACCGCGTCCATGCGGTTGAGCAAATACCCGGCCCAGCCTGCGCCGGACTCGAGGACAACGATTTTCACTTTGGGGAAACGGTCAAAGAGCCCATACTGGAACAGCGCGGTAAAGGCTTGCAGCGGCCCCTGAGCACCGTGCACGTTAAAGTGCCAGACTGCCCACTTCTGCATATCCCTGAAGCGCTGATGGACGCGCTTCGCCGGCGGCTCCCCGCTGGGATGAATGCCCACCGGGACGTCTAGTTCCTGCACCTTGGCCCAGAAGGGGTCGTAGTCGGGGTGCGCGTGCGATTTATTTGTCGGCGTAAAGGGAACGAAAAAGGCGCCCTTCGCCCCATTCTTGACTGCCCGCTCGAGCTCGCGCGCGGCCTCGTGCGGGTCCCCCATGGAGATGTGCGCGATCGGGATCAGTCGCCCACCAGAGTCCGCGCAAAACTCTTCCACCCAGCGGTTATAGGCGCGGGCGTACGCAGCCTGCAGCGCAAGATCCCCGATATCCTCCGCTTCCCAGATCAGCCCGAGGCTTGGATAGATAATCGCCTTGTCCAGGCCTTCTTGGTCCATGCGCGCCAGCCGCTCTTTGGCGTCCATCGCACCAAATGGCGCCTGGTTCACATATGTCCGGTCCGGATGAGGCTCCAGCACTTCCGGTCCCTTGCCCATCGCGCCAAACTGCGCCAGCTGTCCAGGGCGTACGTATTTTGCCGGTCCGCCAGCGAGCTCAAGCACCTCTAATCCCTCGCGGTTCGTGCGGATACGGATCGTCCGGTCGCGATATTGGGGATCGATATACTTCTCCCATAAATCTGGGGGTTCGAGAATGTGACCATCCGCATCGATCGCGCCAGAATACGGGAACCGCTTGTTTGCCGTCATGATCTGCCCTCCTTGCTGGTCTGTGAGCTCCGCAACGAGTAGCTCCTTCTAATGTGTCTAGCGAACCAGACGGTTTTTGACAACCGTTTTGGCTCTGCCTCCGTCTGCCGCCGAGGCACAGGCAGGGACCCAGTCCCTCACTGGACGCAACTCTGCTCGCCAGTATGGCAAAAATCTGCCTTTCCCTCTTGCCTCCTCACCCCCCTTGTGCTTCAACTGCGCTAAGCAGGATACCCTCTGCAGCAAGGAGGACATAATGGCAGCACAAGAGAGTCCGCGATCGCACATCATCGATGTGAGCGAGTCCGAGTGGCAAAACGTGCAACCGGGCGTTCGTCTGAAGCAGCTCTGGATAGACGAGAAAACCTCTCGGCGAGCGCTCCTGAGCCGCATCGAGCCCGATGCCCGGCTTCCACTCCACCGGCACGCAGGCGACGAGTTGATCTTTGTCATCGAAGGGGCGCTCTCGGACGAGTTCGGCACGGTCACCGCCGGCAACATGGGCTACCGGCCGCACGGCTGTGTGCATACGGTGTCCAGTAAGAACGGGGCGACGGTGTTGGCGGTTGTGAGCGGGGGCACCGAACCTGCTGCGGCCATTGGTGATGCACCGCCTTCGCAGATATTCACACTAAGTGATCTCCCCTGGATCGAGGTGCTGCCCGGGGTGAAGCAAAAGAGAGTGTGGGAGGACCAAGCCACTGCACGCCGGGTCCTCGTTGCGCGCTTTGAGCCCGGGGCTACGCTCCCCCGTCACCGCCACGTCGGTGACGAGTTGATCTTTCTCATCGAAGGGGCGAACGCGGACGAAGCGGGTACAGTCACCACCGGGAATATGAGTTATCGGCCCAACGGGTGTGTGCACACGGTCACCACGAAAAATGGCGCGACAGCCCTCGCATTTGTCTGGGGCCACACAGAGCCAGTGTAAAGACAGGGGCGGCTTCCTGCTGGCCGTCCCACAACGCCATCACCTCACAGGTGAGGCATTTTCTTCTCTGCCGCACCACAGGTATAGTATCGTATAGCCCACAGGCGTTTCCCCTTCGTGCAGTTTGGATACTCAGCATATGACTGTGGTGGCCTCTAATGCGCGCAGAAACTGGCTCCCCTGCTCGTGCTGGGCTTTGTTTCTCCTGGTGTTGTCGCAGTGTGCGCCACAGCAGCATCCGCCAGAGAGTCCAGTCGCAGTTGAAGGTGCCGACCGGCCGGCAGCATCATCGGAAGGACAGTCGGTCCGGCCTCCATCCTTGACTCCAGAAGAACAGCTTGAGCTTTTCAACGTCAATCTCAACCGTGCCTAAAACAGGCGAGCCCCTTCGCTGCGGAGGGTCTCGGTTTCTCCGTCCCCCGAGCCTGCTGCCGGTGGCAGATAGCCTTGACCACCTCTTTCCCCTCACATAAAGGAAACGCATGGCCAAAAAAGCCACCGTACGGAAAGGGCCACTCCTGGGAGCCCATATGTCGATCGCCGGCGGGATCGACAAAGCGCTCCTCCACGGCAAAGAGATCGGATGTGAAACCGTCCAGCTCTTCACGAAATCCTCACGCCAATGGATCAGTAAACCCCTGAGTAGGGAAGAGATCGAGAATTTCCATACGGCACTGCGGGCGGTGGGGTTCCCCGTGGTTGTAGCCCACGGCTCATATCTCTATAACCTCGCGGCGCCGGCTGCAGGCCTGCGGCAGAAATCGGTGGACGGCCTGATTGACGACATGACACGCTGTGAAGCCCTCGGTATTGCCTATCTGATCGTTCACCCCGGTGCGCACATGGGGGCGGGGGAAGTAGCAGGGATCAAAACGATTGCCCAGTCCGTCGACACACTGCACAGCGCCTGCCCCGGGTACAAAACGCGACTCGCTTTGGAGATTACTGCCGGGCAAGGTTCGCATCTCGGCTACCGTTTCCACCACCTTCGACAGATCATCGATGCAACGGCCGCGCCGGAACGGCTGCGTGTGTGTTTTGACACCGAGCATGCCTTCGCCGCGGGCTACGATTTGCGCACGGCGGAGGGGTATGCCCAGACGTTCGCCGAGTTCGATGAGGAGATTGGGCTTGACTTACTGGTCGCGTTCCACCTCAACGACGCGAAAAAGGATCTCGGCTGTCGCGTTGACCGGCATGAACACATCGGCAAAGGGTATCTGGGCTTAACAGCTTTCCGCCTACTGCTGAACGACCCCCGCTTTCAGGGAATACCTATGTACCTGGAAACGCCGAAAAGTAAAGATTGTCACGAGGACCGCGAAAACCTCGCGACCCTACGCAGCCTCCTTTCTCGGTAAGTTGTGTGTGTCGCATGAGCGAGGGCAGGAACGCCTGTTGTCAAGCGCCTCGCCGGGTTGCGGAAGAGGGACTCTCAAGGTGCGCTGCTGACCGCTGAGCATCGAACCTCGCGTATGACTACGGCTCCCGCAAAACGGCTCGGCGTACACTGCGTGGCGCTGCTCGGCGGTCTCGGCATCGTGGGAGTGCTATTGTGGAATGCCGGGATCAGCGAAGTCGTCCGCTATTTGCAGCACATAGGCTGGTTCGCCCCACTGTTGATATTCCCCTACCTCAGCGTGGCCCTTTGTGATGCCAAAGGGTGGTTGTGTGCCATCCCGTCAGTGGCACAACCGGTTGCCGTGCCGCTCTGGCAGCTGACGCTCATGCGCCTGGCAGGGGAAGCTATCAATAACCTGACCCCGACCGCTAACCTGGGTGGCGAACCGGTCAAGGTCTACCTCCTACGTCTGCAGGGGGTGGCTGCGGATGCGGGGCTCGCTTCGGTCGTTGCGGCGAAGACGGCGCTGACAATATCACAGGTAGTGTTCATTTTGACCGGAGTGCCGTTTCTCCTCTACCGCCTGGAGTGGATGCGCCAAGAGTGGTGGATTCTTGGTCCCTTGGTCCTCCTTGCGTACAGCTTTGCAGCGCTACTCGTTCGCTGGCAACAAAAGGGGCTAATGGGAAAAGTGTTACGCTTGCTACGGCGCGTGCTCCCGCATTGGCGCGCACTGGCGCGCTGGGAGAACAGCGCCGAGCGGATCGACGCTCACCTCGTGCATTTCTACGGCGAGGATCCGAGGCGGTTTTTCTCTTCTGTCGCCTATCACTTGCTCGGCTGGCTGCTCGGCGCGGGGGAGGTGTGGGTTTTTTTCACTCTCATGGGAGTGCAAGCCACGGTGGTTGATGCCCTGATTATCGAAACCATGGTGCAACCATTCACTGCTGCAGCCCTGATCATTCCAGGGGCCCTTGGCGTGCAAGAAGCTGGTGGGGTGTTCCTCTGCCGCCTCCTCGGGCTCCATGAAGGAGCGGGCTTGACCCTTATGGCGCTGAAGCGGGTGCGCGAGGCGGTCTATAACCTGATCGGGCTGGCCGTGATTGCGCGTTTCAGCGGTGTGTTCCTGCCGCGGCAGTCTCACTCTTCGTAGAGCAAGAATTTAGCCCCACCCCTTCTTCTCCCACGCGTGACGCAGGCGGACGAAGCGTCCGGCGCGGAAAAGCAGCCAAGCCAGGGAGAGCCAAAACACCTGGGCCCCGATCGCTGCTCCCCAGAGAAACCACTCGAGCTTTCCCAGAGCTGCGCTGGCAACGATCAACACAGAAAAATCACGAGTAGTGAGAGCCGCGAGCAGCTTTTTGATCCACCTGTCTTCCCAGCCGTCTCGCTGTTCTCCCGCCACTTCGGTCTTTTCCGCCAAGGTAACGAGCGGAAACGCCAGGCATCCTCCCAGCACTAGGATCCCGGCAAGGAGCAGCGCGTGAGAGGACGGACCACCGCGCCACACGGCAACGCCGATGCCCACAAACACGGCCAGGTGCACGGCAGTGTCACACACGATATCGAGCCACTCTCCTAAAGGCGATTCCAGGAACTTCAGGCGAGCGATCTCCCCATCGCAACAGTCCAGCACGACGGCCCCTTGGAGGAGGCACGCTCCGACCAGCGGTCCCCAGTACCCGCCGAGAACGAAACAGAGCGCACCCAAGAGGCCTACGCCACAAGAGAGGAGGGTCACCTGGTTGGGACTTAACGAGGTGCGTAACAGCCAGCGCGACAGTGGCCGCGAGAGTTTGCGGTTGAAATATGTGTCCACAATCCCGTCCCGGGCATTCTCCAACGAGCGCAACAGTGCCCGCTCAGCGCGCGCCACGGTGCGGGAGTCCGTCACACGGGCGCAGAGTTGTGCGGAAACCTCTACAGCGTGGACGCCGCCCTGCAGCAGGAGGGCAACGCTTTCTTCCCAGGAGTTGCCTTGGGCTACGGCTAGCAGAACAGTTAACGTCAAAGCGTGGGGGGTCACGATAACTACTGGCACCCCATCGGTCGTCGCAACAACAACGCTACCGCTCCGCGCGACTCGAGCGGCTAGTGCGAGAAGGAGCGGGTGGCGAAAAACACTGTTCACCGGAAATAGGGCGCAAGAGAGTTGTTGACCGGGTTCTTCCCTCCCCCTGGTCTCTACGACAGTATTAGGCCCCATCCATACAAGCTGGGCCGTCACACGGGAGTCGCGCCTGAGCTCGGTCTGGAGCGCTTCCATGTCATGCGGCTCGGCAAGGAGGTAACACGTGGTCGCTCCAGCTTTCTGGGCTGTGAGGACTGCCCGTGTGAGAAGAGACACACCGCCTGCTTGGGTCAGAGGAGATACCGCTCCCACACCCCGCGCCACGATAACCGCTGTCTCTACCACCATGAAGAGTCCTTACTGTAGCGCACCCCCGGTCCCTGTGCAAGGGAAACCGTGACCTCGCTTTCTTTCCCACTCCTCGCATGATAATAGGGGCCCCGTGATACTTCTGCCCAGATGGGTCAAGCTCACCGCGTGGCAGAACAGAGAGCAGGGAAGAAGGAAGGAGTTGGTATGCGGACGTTGTTCTTGAACCCTCCCGCGTACGAGAATTTTGATGGCGGAGCGGGTTCACGGTATCAGGCGACACGCGAGGTGTGGTCTTTTTGGTATCCAACTTGGCTCTGTTATCCGGCTGGCATGCTGCCGGCGAGCCGGGTGCTCGACGCCCCCCCGGAGGGACTCGATCAAGCGCGCACCGTAGCCATCGCCAAAGAGTATGACTTCGTCGTGCTCCACACCAGCACGCCATCGTTCAAAATGGATGTGCGGACCGCGGAGATGATCAAGGATACCAATCCCCGCTGTATCATCGCTTTTGTCGGTGGGCACGCGACGGCGGTCCCGGAACAGGTGCTGGCCGCCTCTTCGGCCATCGACATCGCCGCCCGTAAAGAATTCGACTTCTCCGTCAAAGAGGTGGCCGAGGGGCATGAGTGGGAGCAAATCGCCGGCATTAGTTATCGTAAAGGCGGCAAGATCTATCACAACCCGGACAGGCCGTTGCTCACACCGGAAGAGTTGGACGCGTTACCGTTCGTGACCCAGATTTACTACCGAGATCTTGACTTCCGCAAATATAACAGTCCGTACTGTCAGTACCCGTATGTGTCGCTCTACACGGGGCGCGGTTGCCCGGCCCGGTGTACTTTTTGTCTGTGGCCACAAGTCACTACCGGTCATTCCTACCGAACACGGTCCGTGGATAATGTGATCGAGGAAGTCAAAGAGATACCCCGTCTCTTTCCAGGGGTGAAAGAGATCTTCTTCGACGATGACACGTTTACCGCCGACCCCCAGCGGGCACGCGAGATCGCACGACGGCTGAAACCGTTGGGCCTCTGCTGGTCTACCAACACCCGTGCCAATGTCGATTACGAAACGCTGAAAATCATGAAAGAGGGCGGCCTACGCTTGTTCGTCGTCGGCTATGAGTCGGGCAATGCGCAAATTCTCAAAAACATCAGGAAAGGCGTCTCGCTAGAAACAGCACGTCGCTTCACCAAAGACTGTCACAGGTTGGGGATCCTGATTCACGGGACCTTTATTCTCGGCTTACCCGGCGAGACCCGTGAAACGATACAGGAAACCATGCACTTTGCGCGTGCAATGAACCCGGAGACCATCCAGGTATCTCTTGCATCGCCATACCCGGGGACGGCATTCTACGACTACGCGGTCGAACACGGATATATTAAGCCTGACGACCTGGTCGACGAGACAGGGTATCAGAAATGCGTGATCAACTACCCGGCCCTCTCTGGGGAAGAGATCTTCGCCGCGGTCGAGAAGTTCTATAAATCCTATTACCTCCGCCCGCGATACATTGTGAAAGCGCTCAAGAAAATGGCGCGAGACCCCGACGAACGGAAGCGCATGTGGCAAGAGGGGAAAGACTTTTTCCGCACGATGCGCGCCCGTCGCCGGACCGCCCTGAAATCCCCAGTAGCATCACCGCCGGTCGCCTAAACCTGTTCCCATCTCCCCCCCAGGGCTATGGGAGGGGAGATCTGAGGTTCTGCGGGTATGCGTCTTTCCCTCTCTCTGCTTGTAGCGGGGCTCTCGTTGGTTGCATGCTGGTACTATCTCTTCGCGGTGTATGCTGCCTGGCGTCTGTTTCGTTGGGCCCCCTCTCCGGGGCGAGCAGCAACGCCTCCAGTGTCGCTCTTGAAGCCCCTCAAAGGGGCCCCACCTGATCTCTACGCGAACCTGGCGACGTTCTGTCAACTGGAGTACCCTGTCTTTCAGCTCCTCTGTGGGGTCAAAGACCCACACGACCCTGCGGTTGCAGTAGTGCGGCGGCTCCAGCAAAACTTCCCCGACCGTGATATCGTCCTTGTGATTAACCCAGAAGTGATCGGTCAGAACCACAAAGTCAGTACGCTCTATCACCTGTCCCGCGCGGCCAAGTACGACATCTGTGTGATCACGGACAGCGACATCCGGGTAGAACCAAATTACCTGCACGCCATCATTCCGCCGCTGCTCGCGCCAGAGGTAGGGCTTGTCACTTGCCCGTACCGGGCGAGTGCGACGTTTCCTTTCCCCGCATTGCTGGAATCGTTAATCATTACCACCTCTTTTACCCCTTCCACCCTGGTCGCGCGCCTGCTCGAACCGACGACGTACGCTTTCGGAGCCACCCTCGCCGTGAAAAGGCAGTGCCTCGCCGCAATCGGCGGTTTCGCTGCTCTGTCAGATTATCTGGCGGACGACTATTATCTGGGCTACTTCGTCGCTCGCGCTGGGTACCAAGTGTGTATCGTCCCTCACGTCGTAGAAACTCAGCCTGATGTTGCCACGCTCACCGGCCTCCTGTCTCACCAACTCCGCTGGGCACGGACCCAACGGACCTGCCGCCCTGGCGGGTACCTTGGCACCCTTGTCATCCATGGCACTATCTGGGCTGTCTGTGGATTCTCGTTTTTCTGGTCGACCGCTGTGCTCCCATTTCTTGCGCTTGCGACTCTAGGGCTGCGACTCGTTACTGCGACAGTTATCGGTAAGGTATTTTTACGCTCCCCTCTGCCACTCTTGTCTTTCCTACTTGTCCCCATGGCCGATGTGGTATTCTTTATCGTCTGGTGTCTCAGTTTCTGCGGGAATACGGTCCGCTGGCGTGAGCACACCTTTCGTATTCTGGAGGGGGGAAAAATGGTCAGAGTGAGCTGAAAAAGCACTATGTGCGCGACGAAAAAAGCGGCCCTGCGGGTAGCAATGCCATTAAGTTTGCCGCTCCACCGGCCGATTCTTTCCCCACAGGGAGGCACCTATGATTGAGCAGACAACAGATCCTGTGCAGATTCTTCCGGCCGACCTCCCTGACGCAGTTCGTCACACTCGGCGAGAACCGCGTTGGGATACGGTGCTCCCTCTGCAGTTGATGACCGGCTCTGGTGAACTCATCCCAGCGGTGATTCTGAACCTCAGCGCCTCGGGTCTCCTCGCTCTGATCGACATCCGCTTCTCCCCTTTACTCCCTCCTCCACGCGGCGCCCGTTTTGAGGTCGAATTTTTCTTCGAGGAAATAACAGTGCACCACGCCGTGATTGAAGTCCTGCGCGTGGAGAAGCGCACCGCATGTTTGATGGCCCTCGGCTGCCGATTCGTGCATATCCCGCCGGCAATCTCCGCAGCC
>Ga0308420_1000289_pt1 | contig 23507 bp, 18 predicted proteins | sample HotsprSampleMS55_FD_203802 | JGI IMG/M metagenome (GOLD analysis project Ga0308420, IMG submission 203802) | Hot spring phototrophic mat microbial communities from Mushroom Spring, Yellowstone National Park, Wyoming, United States - 20090730_MS55 ... | reverse complement strand
GCGCACTATGTGTAGAGCAAACCAGTCCCACATGTTTAACTTTTTGGATGAATACGAGGTGATTGTAGTTGGTGCAGGGCATGCGGGCTGTGAAGCGGCGCTGGCTGCTGCGAGAATGGGCTGTAAAACCCTATTGCTTACCCTGAATCTGGATCGCATTGCGTGGCAACCCTGTAACCCAGCGGTGGGCGGCCCTGCTAAGTCCCAATTGGTTCACGAAGTGGATGCTCTCGGCGGGGAAATTGGCAAGATTACTGATCGCACCTATTTGCAAAGGCGGATCCTCAATCGCTCCCGTGGTCCTGCGGTGTGGTCACTGCGGGCGCAAACGGACAAGCGGGAGTATGCCCGCGCTATGAAGGAGGTGGTGGAAAACCAGCCCAATCTCTACCTGCGAGAAGGTACGGTAGTGCGCCTACTCAGGGAGAAAGACCGCATTGTGGGGGTGGAAACTCAGTTTGGGGTGCAGTATGCCTGTAAGGCGGTGATTTTGACTACGGGTACTTTTCTCAATGGCAGGATTTGGATAGGTAATCGCTCCATGCCTGCGGGGCGGGCGGGGGAATTTGCGGTCAGTGGTCTCAGTGAACAGTTGAGGGAGTGGGGCTTTGTGTGCGATCGCCTGAAAACTGGCACTCCCGCTCGAGTGGACAAAAGAACAGTGGATTTTAGCCGCATGGAAGTCCAGCCCCCCGATGCCGAAGACAATTGGTTTAGCTTTGATCCCCGAGCTTGGGTAAAACGGGAGGAGATGAACTGCTACCTTACCCATACCACCAGTGCCACTCACCGCATTATCCGTGAAAATTTGCATTTGACCCCAGTGTATGGTGGTTTTATTGATGCTAAAGGCCCCCGCTACTGTCCCAGTATCGAAGATAAGATAGTGCGCTTTGCAGACAAGGAGTCCCACCAGATTTTTATTGAACCTGAAGGCAGAGACATTCCTGAACTGTATGTGCAGGGTTTTTCTACGGGCATGCCTGAGCCGATCCAGTTACAAATGCTCCGCACCCTGCCAGGGTTGGAAAACTGTCAGATGCTCCGCCCTGCCTATGCGGTGGAGTATGACTATCTGCCTGCGGTGCAATGTTACCCTACCTTGATGACCAAGAGAATCGAGGGCTTGTTCTGTGCTGGACAGATCAACGGAACAACGGGCTATGAGGAAGCGGCCGCCCAAGGAATTGTGGCGGGGATCAACAGCGCCCTGTACGCTAAGGGGAAGGCACTGCTTACTCTGCCGCGGGAGTCTAGCTACATCGGCACTCTGATCGACGATCTGTGTACCAAAGACCTGCGGGAACCCTATCGCATGCTCACTAGCCGCTCTGAGTATCGGCTCTGCCTGCGGTCTGACAATGCCGATCGCCGTTTGACACCCATTGGTAGGGAAGTGGGGTTGATCGATGACTATCGCTGGCAGATTTTTCAAGAAAAGCAGGCGCGCTTGCAAGCTGAACAGGAACGACTGCAAACTACCCGAATTAAGGAGCACGATCCCCTAGGGGTAGCGATCGCCCAAGATACTCAGCAGGCTATCAGAGGGGCAATTACCCTAGAGGACTTACTGCGGCGGCAAAACTTTAGCTACATTGACCTCAGCCGCTATGGACTGGGAAATCCTGCTCTATCTGTCTGGGAGCAAAGGGCAGTGGAAACGGAGCTGAAGTATGAGGGCTACATTCAGCGGCAACAACAACAGATAGAGGCGATCGCTAGATATAGTCAACGCCCCCTACCCCCTGACCTAGACTATGCCCTAATCCACACGCTGTCTAAGGAAGCTAGGGAAAAATTGGCGCAAGTCCGCCCCCTCACCCTTGGGCAAGCTAGTCGCATCGGTGGAGTCAGTCCCGCTGACATCAACGCCCTGCTTATTTATTTGGAAACTGCTAAGTTGACTGCTAAGCAACCAGCGATCGCCAGTTCTGCTTGATTTTTGATCCCTAATTCAATTGGCAGATAGGCTCTAGACAAAATGATAGGCAGGGAGAGGATCACTTATTTGCCACTGCCAGAATGATCCTGCCACAGGCTGGGATTTTACTGTTTGTTCTAAGGACTCAGACAGGGCAATATACTGCTCTGAAGTCAATAGCAAATGGCACTTTACCCCTGTGTCTGAAATGGTAGCAATTTGGTAGGGAATCTGCCATTTAGTGCAATACTGATTTAGGCGATCGCACCAAAGAAGGCTCTCCTGTCGTATGCGATCGCTCCAGTTCTTTTGTTGGGCATACTGTTGCTTCTTTGCCAACAAGTAACTTTTGCCACTAGCGGTACTTATGGTTTCTCGTGGGGGCATAGGAGGAGTTAGTTCTAGGGTGTATTCTGCTTTGCCTGCCAAAAACTGCAAGCGATCGCTCAACTGTTGGACATTTTCCTGCAAATACTGATACAGGGCAGACTCAGACACAAAAGCTATGCCAAAACGCATAGGCAGTAGAGGACGATCTCTAAACAAACTGGTAATTACCTGATCGTGTCTCAGCACTTTTTCCAACAAATCAGACTCAGGTAATTGGCGCAACGCAGAAACATCTACCCCCTGCTCTGCGATCGCCACTAGTTGCCCTGCTACAAAACATTGCACTGGCTGATTGGACAGACCGATTATCGTATCAGACAGCTGAAAAGGAGCCAGCAAAATAGCGTAAATGTAGAGCATGGGTTCTGCACCTAGCAAGCATCAGATATTAGTAAAAATCAGGCAAAGCAAGCACTCACAATGTTTTTCGGCAATTCCGCAACAATTTTTATCCAAAAAACTGTATATCAGCTATTATTCTAAACACAGTAATATATCCAGCACAAAATCCATTACGAAACATCATGGGTAATGCTATGACTACTCCACTAACAGGCAAAGCACTTCTGCAGAAACTGAAAGAGATCAGCCATCTGAGCAAGCGAGAACAAGCCCGTCAATGCGGCTACTTGTCTTCAACCAAAGGTGAGGATGAACGAGTAAAACTCACCAGTTTTTATGAAGCGGTGTTGGAGGCAAAGGGCTACAATCTCGATCCCAATCACCCCAAAGACGGACGGGGACGGGAACCCACCTATCGGGTCAGTGTCCATAAAAACGGGCAGATTGTGATCGGTGCGGCTTATACCCGCGCCATGAACCTATCCGAAGGTGATGAGTTTGAAATCAAACTGGGCTACAAACACATTCACCTTAAACAAATTGAACCAGAGAAGTGAATTAATCCGCTAGGGGGGAAAACACCCCCTTCTAGGGAACTATCTATTTTTGGTCTGACACTAGGCGTACATTTATCTAGCCAAGTCCAGCTACGCAAAGGTAATCTAGTATGCTTTAGTTGACTGGGATCGCTACTTAGTGCCTATCTACTCTGAAATGCGAGTAGGCAGACTATCAAACAGGCAAAAAATACAACTTATGCGTCTCTGTTGTCTCATCTATTCCAGCTACGCCGTTCCCAACTTGCCATATTAGGGTCAGAGCGAAATAAAAGCTGTCAGCCAAAACTATAATCCCATTATTCAAGATCAGTGGCATTTCGGCACATGGTCAATGAAAACCGTAACCCTATTTCCCTAACAAAATCAAAGAGCTAATTACGCCAGAGGTGCGGGCGCTATACAATTCTATGGAATTCTATGGCGGTCTAGCCCCACTAGGCGGCTTGCCCTAGAATGGAAAAAATTAGCAAGGCTCAAACCCTGCTATAATTAGAGACCGCAGACCAAAGGGCAGTTAACTCAGTTGGTAGAGTTCCTCGTTTACACCGAGGCGGTCGGGGGTTCGAGTCCCTCACTGCCCATAGATTGTAGACCGCCAGAAATCCATTGGTTTGCCCTAGTATAAAATAGGATTTCTGCGATTAGGCCCCAAAAGATGAGTCATTCCAAGCGAGCGCTGATTACGGGAATTACAGGACAAGACGGTTCCTTCCTATCCGAGCTTTTGCTGGAAAAAGGCTATGAAGTACATGGCATCATTCGCCGTTCTTCTACTATCAACACCAGTAGAATCGATCATCTCTACCAAGACCCCCACCTACCCAACACGAGACTTTTTTTGCACTACGGCGATCTCACCGATGGTAGTACCCTAAGGCGGGTTCTGGAAATCAGTCAGCCTGATGAGGTCTATAACCTAGGGGCGCAATCCCATGTGAGGGTGAGCTTCGATGAACCAGAATACACCGTGGATACTGTGGCTCTGGGTACCCTGCGCTTGCTGGAGGCGATCAGAGAATACCAACAGCGCACGGGGGCGCAGGTGCGTTTTTATCAGGCTGGCTCTTCGGAAATGTTTGGGCTGGTGCAAGAGGTGCCCCAATCGGAGAAAACGCCCTTCTATCCTCGCAGTCCCTATGCCTGTGCCAAGGTCTATGCCCATTGGCAGACCGTCAATTATCGGGAAGCATACAATTTGTTTGCCTGTAATGGTATTTTGTTTAACCATGAATCCGAACGACGCGGGGAAACTTTTGTAACACGCAAAATTACTAAGGCGATCGCCAATATCATCTACAAAAGACAAAAGAAACTGTACCTCGGCAACCTCGATGCCAAGCGGGACTGGGGCTATGCCAAAGACTATGTACAAGCCATGTGGCTGATGCTTCAACAACCAGAACCCGACGACTATGTGATTGCCACTGGGGAAACCCACTCAGTGCGAGAATTTCTGGAAACCGCCTTTGGCTATGTAAATCTGCGCTGGCAAGACTATGTGGAAATTGATCCCCGCTACTTTCGCCCGACAGAAGTGGAATTGCTAATTGGCGATGCCAGCAAAGCGCGGCGCAAGCTGGGCTGGACTCCCAAAGTCACCTTCCCCGAATTGGTAAAAATTATGGTGGAAGCTGACCTAAAAGCCCTCAGCCCATCGTAATTGTGCGGAGCAGGTAACCCAATACCGCCCCAATGATCAGGGCGACCAACTGCCCCGATTGCACGAAATTATTAAAACCTTTGCTGATGTTGCCCAGTACATCTTGGTTGAATTGTCTAGCACCGCCAGATTGGGCAACCAACTGCCAGTCCAGCTGGTGCATCCACTGCCAATCAAAACTAGTCATAAATTGGGGGTCGGCGACACTGAGCAAGTTGTGGGTGACATCAAGCATAGCTTAGCCTTAGGGAAACTGCAAACTAATCTTTTTTGATGGTATCACCCTAAGGGGAAATTCTGTACTACAGAGTACACCCCCTAACTGAAAGCCATCTACTACAATAAAGAAACTGCTTTTTTCGCTGTGTGTATGCCTGCAAGTCGCATTTCTGGTTTCTCTTGGTTGGTGGAAGAGCGGGATAGCTGTGGTGTAGGGTTTGTGGCGGATCAACAGGGGCGCGCCTCTCACCACTTGATCCCTATGGCGCTCAAAGCGCTGGGTTGTATGGAACATCGGGGCGGGTGTAGCGCCGACCAAGATTCTGGGGATGGCGCAGGTTTGATGACGGCGATCCCGTGGCGGCTCTTGCAGAAGGATTTCCCCGCCCTCGATCCTGAAATTGGAGCAGTGGGGACATTTTTCTTGCCCCAAAACCAAGAGCGACAGGCTATCTGTCGGGCAGTGGTACAGCAGTGTGCTGTGGAAGAGGGTTTGCAGATTTTGGGGTGGCGGGTGGTGCCTGTGAACTCTGCTGTATTGGGGGTGCAGGCGCGGGAAAACCAACCGCAAATTGAGCAGGCAGTGTTTCACATTACCGATCAGCTGAGGCGCCACAAAGGCAGTCGGGCAGATTTAGAGCGAGCGATCTATATCCTGCGGCGGCGCATCAAGCTGGAAATTGAGCGCTCCTATCCTGAGTGGCACTCTGAGTTTTACATCGCTTCCCTGTCCAGCCGCACCATTGTTTACAAGGGGATGGTGCGCTCGGCGGTGTTGGGCAGGTTCTATCTCGATCTCAATCACCCTGACTATGTGACTCCCTTTGTCCTATATCACCGCCGCTTTAGCACTAATACCATGCCCAAGTGGAATCTGGCTCAGCCGATGCGTTTTTTGGGACACAATGGGGAGATCAATACTCTGCTGGGGAATATCAACTGGTTTTTGGCGCGGCAGGGGGACTTGCACCATCCCAACTGGGGCGATCGCATCAAGGATATAATTCCTGTGCTGAAGCCCAATGAAAGCGACTCCGCTACTCTGGATCATGTGGTGGAGCTGTTGGTGGAAACGGGGCGCAATCCCCTCGAGGCAATGATGCTGTTGGTGCCCGAAGCCTATGACCACCAGCCAGCCCTCAAAGACCATCCAGAGGTTGTGGATTTTTATGAGTATTACTCAGGTCTGCAGGAGCCTTGGGATGGTCCCGCCCTGCTGACATTCAGCGATGGCAAGATAGTGGGGGCAGTATTAGATCGCAATGGTCTGCGCCCTGCCCGCTATGCGATCGCCCGCAATGGACTAGTTGTGGTTGGTTCCGAAGCGGGGACAGTGGATTTGCCCGCAGCGGAAATTGTAGAAAAGGGCAGATTGGCTCCAGGGGAAATGATTGCCGTGGATTTACAGGCAGGCAAAATTCTAAAAAACTGGGAGATCAAACGGCAGGTGGCACAAGCTCACCCCTACGGAGCATGGCTAAAGCAGTACCGCCACTCCATCCCCCCTCAACCCTTTAGCTCTGATTTGTGTTTTTCCGAGACGGAATTACTGCGCTATCAGACTGCCTTTGGCTACACCTTGGAAGATGTGGAAATGATTATCGAGGCGATGGCGCAGGATGGCAAGGAGCCAGTGTTTTGCATGGGGGATGACACCCCTTTGGCGGTGCTGTCCCAGAAACCCCGCCCTCTTTACGACTACTTCAAGCAGAGATTTGCTCAGGTAACCAATCCGCCCATTGACCCCCTGCGGGAGGGAATGGTGATGTCCTTGGCAATGTGTTTGGGTAGAAAAGGCAACCTGTTGCAAGTAAAACCCGAGTTCGCTAGACAGATCAAGATTAACTCCCCTGTGTTGAACGCTGGGGAGTTGGAAGCGATCCAAAATTCTGGCTGGCAGTGCCAAGTCCTGCTGACGCTTTTTCCTGTTGCCCAAGGGCCAGCGGGTCTAGAAGAAGCAATTAAATCCCTAGCCGATCAGGCAGTGCAGGCAGTGCGTCAGGGAGCGGAAATTCTCATCCTTAGCGATCGCCAAGTGAGTGCGGACTATGCCTACATTCCCCCTCTGTTGGCAGTGGGGGCAGTGCACCATCGCTTGATCGCAGAAGGGTTACGCATGCAGGTTTCTTTGATCATGGAAACAGCCCAGTGCTGGAGTACCCACCATTTTGCCTGTCTGATTGGCTATGGTGCCAGTGCGGTCTATCCCTACCTAGCCTTGGAAACCGTCAAAGCCTGGTGGCACAAACCCAAAACCCAGAACCAAATTCAACAGGGGAAACTACCGCCTCTAACCATCGCCCAAGCGCAGGAACGGTACCGCAAGGCGGTGGAAGGAGGCTTGTTGAAAATCCTGTCCAAAATGGGCATTTCTCTGTTGTCCAGCTATGCGGGGGCGCAGATTTTTGAAGCCTTGGGCATTGGCGAGTCAGTAATTCAACTGTGTTTCAAGGGCACTACCTCTAGAATCGGGGGCATGACCTTACAGGACATTGCCTCGGAGGTGCTGATGTTCCATCGGCAGGCGTTTCCCGAACTGCAGTTGCAAAAGTTGGAAAACTATGGCTTTGTGCAGTACAAACCCCATGGGGAATACCATATGAATTCCCCAGAGATGGTCAAGGCTCTGCACAAGGCAGTGGCAGAGGGGAAATACGACCACTATGAAATCTATCGCCAATACCTAGAAAACCGCGCCCCCACTGCCCTTAGGGATTTACTTACTTTCCAGAGCGATCGCCCGCCCATTCCCATAGAAGAAGTGGAACCCGCCAGTGCCATCGTGAAGCGGTTTTGTACAGGGGCGATGTCCTTGGGGGCACTGTCCCGCGAAGCCCACGAAGTCTTGGCGATCGCCATGAACCGTTTGGGCGGCAAATCCAACTGCGGCGAAGGCGGCGAAGACCCCCAACGGGCAACCATCATTAGAGATGTGAACCCTGAGACGGGCATTTCCCCCTCTTTTCCCCATCTCAAGGGCTTGCGCAACGGTGACACCGCCAATTCCGCCATCAAACAGATTGCCTCGGGCAGATTTGGTGTAACTCCTGCCTATCTGATGAGCGCTGAACAGCTGGAGATCAAAATCGCCCAAGGGGCAAAACCTGGGGAAGGGGGTCAACTGCCAGGTCCAAAGGTCAGCGAGTATATTGCCATGCTCAGGCATTCCAAACCAGGGGTGCCCTTGATTTCCCCACCGCCCCACCACGACATCTATTCCATTGAAGACCTCGCCCAATTGATCTACGACCTGCACCAGATCAATCCTAGGGCAAAGGTATCCGTAAAGCTGGTCGCCGAAATTGGCATTGGCACCATTGCCGCAGGGGTCGCCAAGGCAAATGCAGACATCATCCAAATTTCAGGGCATGACGGCGGCACAGGGGCATCCCCTCTGAGTTCCATCAAGCATGCAGGCGTGCCTTGGGAGTTGGGCTTGACAGAAGTACACACCGTGCTTATGGAAAACCAACTGCGGGATCGGGTGGTGTTACGAGTGGATGGAGGTTTCAAAACTGGCTGGGATGTGGTAGTGGCGGCACTGCTGGGGGCAGAAGAATACGGCTTTGGCACCTCGGCAATGATTGCGGAAGGGTGTATCATGGCGCGGGTCTGCCACACCAACAAGTGTCCCGTGGGGGTAACTTCTCAGCTAGAGCAGTTCCGCAAGCGCTTCCCCGGTATCCCCGACCATGTGGTGAACTTCATGCTGTTTGTGGCAGAGGAAGTACGGCAGATTTTGGCGCAATTGGGCTACCGATCCCTGCATGAGGTAATTGGACGCTCCGATCTGCTCACCAGACGGCAAAACCTGCACCTGACCAAACTCCACTTCGACCAGATTAACCTAGGGTGTCTGCTCCATCTGCCCGATACTAAAACCGATCGCCGTTTCCTGAACCACAGTCCCACCGCCCACGGCAACGGGGCAGTGCTGGACGACCAAATCCTCGCCGATCCAGCAGTGATTCAGGCGATCGCCACCCAAACTGACCTGCACCGTGCATATCAAATTGTCAACACCGACCGCTCCGTAGGCGCAAGGATTGCAGGCTATATTGCCCAGAAGTACGGCAACTCTGGCTTAGCCAGCGAACTGCATCTGCACTTTAGGGGCACAGCGGGGCAGAGTTTTGGGGCATTCAATATCAAGGGTTTGCGGCTCACTCTGGAGGGAGAAGCCAACGACTATGTGGGCAAGGGCATGAACGGGGGAGTAATCGCCATCTATCCTCCAGCGGATCACGGCTACGACCCCAGCGACAATGTGATCTTGGGCAACACCTGTCTCTATGGAGCCACAGGCGGCTATCTCTTTGCCTGCGGCAGGGCAGGGGAGCGATTTGCAGTGCGCAACTCGGGCGCCAAAGCAGTAATTGAAGGGGCTGGGGATCACTGCTGTGAATACATGACAGGGGGAGTGATCGTGGTTTTGGGCAAAACGGGGCGCAATGTGGGAGCGGGGATGACAGGGGGCATTGCCTATTTCCTTGATGAAACGGGCACTTTCAGGGACTATCTCAGCAGTGAGAATCTCAAAGTACAGCGAGTGATTACCAAAGCAGGATCAGCCCAGTTGTACGACTTAATTGCCATGCACGCCGCCCAGACCAATAGTGCCAAAGCAAAGCAGATTCTCCAGAATTGGTCAGACTACTTGCCTCTGTTTTGGCAGGTAGTTCCTCCCTCAGAGCAAAACAGCCCCGAAGCCTCTGAAGGAAGAGAAGAGTCCCTGCCCCTAACGGCGCTTTAGCCACAGGTTGGCAATAACTATGCTGTAACTTCCCCAAAATCTCTAGCTTCGTAGGCAGTGAAAACTGTACCATGCAAAACCAAAACAGACCTGATTTCAACAGAGGTAGGAATAAGAGCTAGAGTGGGATGGACAGAGAAAAACCATGAGCCTATTTGCCCATCACCAAGACATAACTGAGATATTTTGCTACATTGACGATTTCTTGCCTGAGATTCTTGTATCTTTATATGTAAAGTTTTATGTCGAATTTCAACATTTCTGCAATTCACCACTCTTTACTCGTTCTTAACCCTAGGCAACGCATATTCTCTTAGAATCAGTAACTACAGGAGTCCATGGAAACTATCAACCGAGCAGAGCGCTTCAGACAGCGCAGTCAGACAGTTACTAATCTGGTGGAAATCCTAGTTCATATCGTACTGCTGGCTTTGGCTTCCGTGCCGATTCTGATCACCTTAACCTTGGTGGGCATCCTTATTTATGAAGCATTTTCCTTCTTCCAGAATGTTGCCGTTGACCTAACCCCTGACTCGCAAACGGTCAGTCGTGGCTTTTGGGCAGGAATAGCTAAGTTTTTCAGCGATGGAACTTGGACAGTGGGGCAGAATGAGCCTACGGACGAAGGCTTTGGTGCAGGTGCTCTGGTGTTGATTGTATCCACCCTGATTGTCAGTGCCATTGCCATGGCGGTGGCAATCCCCCTAGGTTTACTTGCTGCTATTTATCTGTCAGAATATGCTCCTCCTTGGTTGCGCCTTGTGCTCAAGCCAGCCCTTGAGTCCATTTCGGGTGTGCCCACGGTGGTTTTGGGGTACTTTGGCTTTTTGACCCTTAGTGACCTACTCAAGCAAGTTTTCCCCACCATTGCCTCCCAGAGTGGCTTGTGTGCGGGTCTAGTAATTGGGGTATTCCTTATTCCCACCATTTCCTCTCTGGCAGAGGATGCGCTCCATGCTGTGCCAATGGAGTTGCAGGAAAGTGGCTATGCGTTGGGTATGACTAAGTTTGAGGTAGTGTGGCGCATTGTTGTCCAAACTGCGTTCCCTGGTATCGTAGCGGCGATCGCCCTTGCGGCATCCCGAGCTTTCGGGGAAACCATGATTGCCCTGCTAGCAGGGGGACGGGGTGGCACTGTGATCAATTTCAATCCTCTGGAGGCGAATACCACTATCACTACCTTTATTGTGGGCAGTACGGACGGCGACCTCAATCCTGGTTCCTTTCTGCGCAGTGCCGCTTTTACTATGGGTATGGTGCTGTTTATAATGACCCTAATCCTCAATTCCTTCGGTAACTGGCTAATCAGAAGAAATCGAGAATATCTCAGCTCTGCCTTGGTGTCTAAATTGGAGGTAGTCAGTAGCGAAGCGGAAGCAGAGGCGGCTAGTAGTTTAGAAGATTTGCATATTGCCCAAGCCCTGCCGTCCCCTTCTGAGAGACTAAGTTTTGCCCCTGCCTATGGCTTTAGAAACATAGTGGGTATGGTTTTCCATGGGGTTGCTTTGCTCTCGACGCTGGTGGGGATCATCTTTTTGGGGGTGATTATCTATCAAAATGTGGTAGCGGGATGGTCCTATCTAGACTGGCAATTCCTGACCAGTACCCAATCCACTGACCCTAAAGAAGCGGGGATCATTGTGCCTCTAGCGGGAACTTTTTGGATTACCATTCTCACTGCCATCCTAGTTATTCCCATTGGCATAGGGGGAGCAATTTATTTTGAAGAATATATGCCCGATGGTTGGTGGAAACGCCTGATTGATGTGCAGATTAGCAACCTAGCGGCTGTGCCGAGCATTATCTATGGTTTGTTGGGGCTAGGGCTATTTGTGCGTATCCAGCAGGTGCTTGCCAATGACAACCAAGTGGGGCGCAACATTCTCTCTGCCGCCCTCACCCTGACCCTGATTGTCTTGCCCTTTCAGATCATCGCCACCCGCTCCGCCCTCGACAATATCCCCAATAGTCAGCGCTATGCCGCCTATGCTACGGGTATGACCCGCTGGCAAGTGGTATGGCGTGTGTTACTGCCTGCGGCCTTGCCAGCCATTACCACTGGCAGTTTATTGGCTCTGACCACAGCGATCGCCGAAACCGCCGCTCTCATTGCCGTAGGTGCGGTAGCTTCTATCCGCTTTACCCCCACTGGATTAGACAGCCAGTTCATTACTTTGCCTGTTCAAATCTACTACTGGAGTGCCGCTGGGAAACCCTTTGAACCCCTGAACTCCGCCGCCATTATAACCCTGATTGGCATCTTGGTAATCATCAACTTTTCTGCTGTATTTATTCGCAACTTTTTCCGCCTGAAACCTAGATAAAGCAAGGTAACTGTTATGACTAATGCTCTCAACAATCACCCCGTCCCTCTGAAACTAGAAAATGTCACCGTATCTTATGGTGGCCATGTGGCCATTAAAGATGTCACCATGGACATTTATGAAAATCAAATTACGGCATTCATCGGCCCTTCTGGTTGCGGCAAAAGCAGTTTGATTCGCTGTTTCAACCGCATGAACGACTTAGTCAAGGGAGTCAAGGTGGAAGGGGAGATTTTGCTCTACGGGGACAACATCATGACACTGAATCCCATTGAAGTACGCCGTCGGGTAGGCATGGTATTTCAACGCCCCAATCCCTTTCCCAAGTCCATCTATGAAAATGTTGCCATGGGACTGCGGATCAATGGCTTTAGGGGGAGCAAGTTAGACCTAGATGAGGCGGTGCGCTCTGCTCTGGAACAGGTGGGGCTGTGGGATGAGGTAAAAAATCGCCTCAAGCAAAATGCCCTTAACCTCTCTGGAGGACAACAACAACGGCTGTGCATTGCTAGGGTGATTGCCCTGCAACCCGAAATTATGCTCATGGATGAACCCTGCGCCTCCCTTGACCCTGTGTCTAGCTTGGTGATTGATGAACTTTTGACCGAACTGAAGAAAAACTATACGGTGGTGATGATCACTCACAATTTGCAACAGGCGGCACGGGTAGCGGATCGGGTGGCATTTATCTGTGTGGAAGCCCATGGGCAAGAGCGCTATGGCAGATTGCTAGAGTATGCACCAGTCACCCAGATATTTATCAGTCCCGATCACCAACTTACCCAAAAGTATGTCAATACTCGGATCGGCTAGCCAAAAGGGATAGGAAATAGCCAATTAGGTAAAGGGAGCCACAGACAACAGTATTCCCTTCTACTTTGCCCAGCGCCTCTTCTAGGCTGGAGCAAGCCAAGGGGGGAGAGCTGATCAGAGGGCGGGCAATGTCTGCCAACCTGCTAGGGGGAATGGTTTGATGGTCTGGCACGGTTACTGCCATTAGCCGATCCTGCGCCCTAAGCAGAGTAGAGAGAATGCCCTGGGGGTCTTTGGTGGCAATTATGCCTACAATCCAAGTCACACTCTCTTGGGCAAAATAGCTATCGACAAATTGGCGTAAGTACTGTGCCGCCCCCACATTGTGTGCTCCGTCAATCAGTATGCGGTGTTTGTGCCACTCCACCCACTGCAATCTCCCTGCCCACTGGGTCTGTTCCAGTCCTTGGACTATTGCCTCGTCGCCAATTGCCCAGCCTTGCTGTCGCAGTTCTGTAATTACTCCCAAGGCGATCGCCGAATTGAGTTGTTGGTGTTCTCCCTGCAAACTGCAAGCATAGGTGTAGTTCCGCCACACCAGATGATTCCCCTGGGCTGTAGCTCTCTCCACTTGAATAAGAGGGGCATTGAGTTGTTGCGCCCTCTCCGTGATCACCTGTAAGGGTTCAGGGGGCAGTTCACAGATCACCACAGGGCGCCCAGATTTAATAATCCCTGCCTTTTCATAGGCAATTTTTGCCAAGCTGTCCCCCAGTCTCTGCCAGTGATCTCGACTGATGGAAGTAATTGCTGTAACCAGCGGTTGCGGGTGCACATTGGTAGCATCTAACCGTCCTCCCAAGCCAGTTTCAATTACAGCAATATCCACCTGTTGACGGGCAAAATACAGCCACGCCACAGCGGTAATTACTTCAAACTGGGTGGGGTAGTATTGGGGATCAATGGCAGATTCCACTTCTGCCAGCAGACCATCCATGGCGGAGGGGCTAATCCACTGCCCATTGATGGTAATGCGCTCCCGCCAATCCAACAGATGGGGGGATATATAGCGCCCCACTCGATAACCTGCTTTGCTCAAAATGGTGGATAGGAAAGCGCAGACAGAACCCTTGCCGTTAGTGCCAGCTATATGAATAGTAGGCACTTGGAGATGGGGATTACCCAAACGGTGCAGTAGGTTGAGAATGCGCTCTAAGCCTAAATGAATGCCAAAATGGGCGTACTCAGCTAATTTTTGGCAATAGCTCATTCATCTTCGGCAAATTGGAAGCGATAGATTTCCTCAGGGCTAGGCTCGGGGGAAGCGAGGGCAAACTCCACTGCATCTTCCACAATGTCCCGCACCCGCCGCTCAATCTCTTTAAGTTGTTCCGTCGTGGCAAGCCCGTGCTCGGTTAGCTTACTGGCAAAGATTTTGATGGGATCACGACTGAGCCATGCCTCTTTTTCCTCTTTGGTGCGCAGTTCATCGGGGTCGGCGAGGGAATGTCCCCGAAAACGGTAGGTGAGGCACTCCAAGAGGGTAGGACCCTGCCCCGCTCTGGCACGCTCGATGGCTTCCTTGGCATACTGGCGCACCGCTAGCACATCCATCCCATCCACTTCATAGCCTGGCATACCAAACACGCTGGCTTTTTTGTAGATAGCAGTGTCTGCACTGGCGCGCACATGGGCCATGCCGATCGCCCACTTGTTGTTTTCCACTACAAAAATGATGGGCAACCGCCACAGGGCCGCCATATTCAAGGTTTCAAAAAATTGCCCATTGTTAGTAGCTCCATCCCCAAAAAAGCAGACCGTCACTTGATCGGCAGTGGTATCCCCCATGACCTCACGGCGGTACTTGGTCTGGAAAGCGGCCCCTGCGGCTACAGGAATGCCCTCCGCCACAAAGGCAAACCCACCCAAGAAATTGTGCTCTGCGGAAAACAGGTGCATGGAGCCACCCCGTCCCTTGCTACAGCCTGTGGCTTTGCCAAACAATTCTGCCATGACCGACCTTGGGGAGATGCCTTTACTCAGGGCGTGCACATGATCCCGATAGGTGCTACAGGCGTAGTCATCGGGGCGCAGTAGCTTGGAAACTCCCGTAGATACTGCCTCCTGTCCGTTGTAGAGGTGGACAAAGCCAAACATTTTCCCCTTGTAGTACATTTCGGCGCACTTATCCTCAAACATGCGCCCTAGTACCATGTCTTCGTAGAGCACTAAACCTTGTTCAGGGGTAATTCCCAAAGCAGTGGGAGCAGATAGGGTTTCTGGGGACATTACAGCAGAATAGCTCGATTAAGTAACAGTTATCCTTATAATCCTAGCAATAATCGGGTTCCTTGGCGATCTACGCTCAAACTTTGCCACTGGGACTCAATGCCATGGGTGCGCCAAGTGTCCTGCATTACCTGACCTACCACAGCGGTTAGTTCTTTGGGGGCGATCGCCAATAAAGTAGGACCCGCACCACTGATCACCAATCCGTAAGCTCCTGCCTGCACAGCCGTTTCTCTCACGGTGGCTAGGGCGGGGATCAGGGGAGTACGGTAGGGCTGATGCAATTTATCTTGGAGTGCCTCCATCAGCCATTCCTTTTTGCCAGTGGCTAGGGCTTGGGTGAGCAAACCAAGATGGGCGCAGTTAAACACGGCATCTGCAAGGCTAATCTGTCTGGGCAATACTTGGCGAGCTTTGGCGGTAGACAGTTCAAATTCGGGGATAACTACGGCTACACCAATGCTTTCGTGCCATGCAATTTCGCAAATCTCCTGCCCTGCGATCAGACGGCATCCACCCAACAAGGCGGGGGCGACATTGTCGGGATGACCTTCTATTTCCGTAGCGATCGCTACTAATTCTCTCGCACTCAAAGGATAACCTGCAAGGGCGTTAGCGGCATAGACCCCTCCAGCGATCGCTGTGGCAGAACTACCCAACCCTCGAGACGGCGGTACTTGCATTTTGATATGAATTGATAGGTTGGTTTTGTCCCGTCCTAGATACTGCCAACAGCGTGCGAAGCTCTGATAAGCCAGATTGTGTTTATTTTTGGCAATGCGTTCTGCTCCTACCCCTTCGGCAGAAATCAGCACCTCATCAGCTAAAGTGAAGCGAAAGGTATTGTAAAGGGTCAGGGCTACCCCCAAGCAATCGAAGCCAGGACCCACATTGCCACTGGTAGCAGGGACAATTATCTCGGCGGTAGCAATCTGCTTAGACATGGGACAGGCAAATTATCTGGAAATTCCCTTGAAATATTGATTGTGGCACGATTTCTCTGCCAACTACTGCGCTGTCTCCATAAATTGCCAAAAAAATTAGCCCAGTCTTGATGGCACTGGGCTGTAAAGGAGCGCACTCCATAGGGAATTAGTGGGTGTGAGGCTTCCAGTTGTGCTCTGTCACTTCTTGGGTATTTAACCCAACTCCGTGGGCGGCACGCCCCAGCATGGAATCTTCACGCAGTCTGCTGGCTTTACGGTTTTGTACCACAGCCTTACGAAATTGCTCTTGCATAGCCATATATTTAACTCCTATTCAATCCCGACAGCTATACTTTAACACAAAGTTGTATCAAAAGCTACAAAATTGCTATTTTAATAACTAGTTTTTACTTATTTTAGGAAGTTGTTTTTTTTATAGAACTTATATGTCTAGCATGGAAATTAACCCCTGCTCCAAGTTGTGCTCTACCCCAGAGACTGGGCAACTGCCAAATTTAGTCAGAAAAAAGGGGGCGAGGAATAATCCCAAACCCCCAGCTAAAAACCTATGGCGAAAATTACTTAGATTGCAGTAATGCTGGCGATTTTGCCCCCTGCCCGCTGAATTTGTTGGATTTTGGCAGATAGCTCCCCATAGGGCACAAGGTAGGTGACACTGCTACGGCGGGTTTTGGGGTAGCCCAAACCGTAAATACCCACAGCCTCAATGCGGAATACCTTGCCCTTTTCATCCGCCCCCGTACCCAGACGCACCGCAGGGGCACTGTCTTTGGCACTGCGGAATGCCCAGCCCTCAGAGCCACCAGAGGGAGCCACAATGGTACTGGCAAGGTTTCCCCCCAGTTCACGGGTGAGGCGGGGATTTTTGCCTTCAATCTGACTGCGGGAACTATTGGCATAGCCCCGATAGAGGCGGAACATACGGTTGAAGCCCACCGTGCGCTGACCTGCTCCCGTAGTTAGAAAATCGCGGTAGTAGGGCACGATATTTTCGCCAAAGGCAGAGAGGTATTCCTCACTGTCAATGTAGGAATCAATGTCAGCATCGTAGCCCTGCTGAATATAGAGGTCGTTGTGGAAGGCAATCTCTGCCTCATCGTAGGGAGCGCGCCCCAAGAGGTGCTTATAGTTCAATTCAATGAAGCGCACTTGGGGATTGGGATAAAAAAACTTGCTCTTATAGAGTTCAGATTTTGCCAACTGGCGCACAAATTCCCGTACAGTGATATTGCCTTCCTTGAGCAGGGATTCTGCTACCACAAGGCGCTCACTTTGCATGAGATAATCATTGCCCAACACTTGGCGATAGATTGCCCGAATGACTAATTCCAAATCGTCGAGGCTGTAGTCGGGGCGCAGTTCCACTTTGGGGGTTTCTTGGAAGGGGGCGATCCCCAAGCGATTGGCGGCGTTAGTAACTGCCATGGAATTAACTCCTTCTTTAATAATGGAAGTTCAAAAATTAACTGGCAACGGAGATGTGCAACACCTTGCCCCCTGCACGGTTGATCTGTTGCAAACGGGCGGATAGTTGCTCGTAGGGCACAAGGTATGAGATGCGATCGCGCCGTGTCGGTGGACGATTGCCCAGAGCTGAGCGATTGGATACTTCCACCAGATAGGTGCGGGGCTTCCCTGCCAATTTTGCAGAACCTTGGGAGCGCTCAGGAACCCCTGTGGGCGGGCTAATGCGCAGGGAGGTATTTAATGCCACTTCTTGGGTGAGACGGGCTTTATTCCTGCCGTATTGGGAGCGATCGCTGTTGGCATAGCCCCGATAGAGCCGAAACAAACGGTTGAAACCTACCGTGCGCTGACCTGCTCCCGTGGTTAGGAAATCCCGATAATAGGGCACGATATTTTCCCCAAAGGCAGAGAGATATTCTTCGCTGTCAATGAAGGAATCAATATCGGCATCATAGCCTTGGGAGGCATAGAGATCGCTGTGAAAGGCAATTTCCGCCTCATCGTAGGGAGCGCGTCCCAAGAGGTGCTTGTAGTTCAATTCAATGAAGCGCATTTGGCAATTGCCATAAAAGAACTTCTCTTTGTATAATTCCGACTTCGCCAATTGACGCACAAACTCCCGCACAGTGATATTGCCGTCTTGGAGGAGAGATTCGGCGCTGATCAACCTTTCACTCTGCATCACATAGTCGTTGCCCAACACCTGACGATAAACAGCACGGATCACCGCTTGCACATCTTCACGGCTATAGTTGGGGCGCAGTTCTACAGGTGGGGATTCCTGAAATGCCGTAATGCCCAAGCGATCAGCTACAGTAGTTACAGCCATAGGTAGCTCCTGTGGTAGTAGGGTTTTGTTAAAGGAACAGTTGCCCAGATTTTGCAAAGGAATTTACAAAAACCTTGTGAAATATAGGTAAAAAAAAATACCTAGGTAGAGAGGAACCCTACCTAGGCAAAATTCAGCCGTTAGCTGAGGGCATTGATAGCGTAGTCAATGTAGGTATTGGCTTCGTTGGCGGCTTGCCCAGTCAAACCGTGGTTAGCTTTGATGTACTTCAGGGCTTCGATGTACCAGCTGGGGGACAGTTCGAAGGTGCGGTTGATCTCTGCCAAACCAGCGATCAGGTACTCGTCCATAGGACCAGTGCCGCCAGCCACCAAGCAGTAGGTGATCATGCGCAGGTAGTAGCCAATATCACGGGCGCACTTTGCCTTCCCTTCTGGGGTGGAGGCATAGTTGGGACCAGGCATGGTGGTGGTGTAGGGGAACTTGGTGTACACCGCTTGGGCGGCACCATTGATCAGGTTTTGCGCATTGTTGGTCAGAGCGCGGGCGGCTTCCATGCTAGCTTTGGCACGCTCATAACGACCGTTGACGGCTTGCAGTTCGCTGTTGCTCAAGAAACGACCTTGAGAATCAGCAATGGCGATCGCTTCAGTGATAGGGGTCTTCATAGTAAAACTATCTCCAAAATTTTCAGGTGTAACTAACGAGCAATACTAGGCAACGGCGGCGGCGGCGCGATCAAAGTAGCTAGCCAACTCAGACATCAACTGCGAGCAGTCGCCACGGGTGATACCGTTGGGATCGTTGGCGATGGCAATGGCGGCTTCCTTCATCTTTTGAATGCCCACTGCTACGGAAGCACCAGGAGTACCTAGGGCTTGATAGGTCTCCCGCAGACCATTCAGACAGCGATCATCAAGAACACTAGAATCGCCCGCCAGCATGGCATAGGTAATGTAGCGCAGGATGATTTCCATATCCCGCAGACAAGCCGCCATTCTCCGACTGGTGTAGGCATTGCCACCAGGGGCGATCAGCTGGGGCTGTTCTGCAAATAGAGCACGAGCGGCATCGGTGACAATTTTAGAGGCGTTGCAGGTGATGCGGTTTACGGTATCCAAGCGCTTGTTACCATCAGCGATGATGGCAGAAAGAGCATCGAGCTGGGCTTGAGACAGAAATTCGCCCTTGGCATCGGCTTGTGAAACCACTTTGGCAAATGCGTCAAACATAAATCCAAGTATCTCCGTGTTGTTTGTTATCAGGTTTAGGCTCAGGCTCACGCTCGATCTTCAGGTAAAACCCGTTGACCTAGCTGTTTGCCTTCTGAAAATTTTATACACCTCTAGAGGTACTCCTACTGTTACAAATTGCAAAGATATATTAACAAGCTATGGGAATTGACTGCTTTTTCTGTCCCCAGTCTGCCACAGGTTAAGGTGTCAGGATTACAACATTAGTTTTCTAGATTGCTTTGCCCTAGTTTGTTTGTGGCGTAGGCTCCAGCCATTTTCCGCCTGAGGAGTTAAAGCTAGGTCTGGTAGTTCTTGACCAGAATTTCACTGATGGGCGCTCTTTTGCTGGGAATGCAATTGATCATGCGGCTGGCTGTGATGCGATGGATGTGGAAGGGTTGGTACAGCTTGTCGAAGAAGTGGTCGTTGGGGTCAGTGTTGTGGGGATCAGAGTTGCTTAACAGCCACTTTACCCCCTGCTGATCCAGATAGTGACAGAAGTGAGCAAGGCGGATTTGTTCCTCATCCGAGAAGCTATGGGTGGAGTAGGCATTGAAATTGGCGGTTTTGCTGAGGGGGCGATAGGGCGGGTCAAAGTAAACAAAGGTTTCCTTGTCGCAAAACTTGGCACATTCCGTAAAGTCCGCCTGGGCAATCTGGGTATGTTTCAGGATGTGGGAAACAGCTATTAGATTGGTGCGATCGCAGATTTTGGGTCGTTTGTAGTCCCCAAAGGGTACATTGAACTTGCCTTGGGCGTTGACCCGAAACAAACCATTGAAGCAAGTGCGATTCAGGAAAATTATCTGGGCGGCTCTGCGCACTCTATCTGCTGATCTGGGAGTACCTACTTTTTGAAGAGAGGGTTTTCCTATAGAGAAATCTTTACTTTCAATTTCGCAAGTAACTGTTTTGGAAAATGCAGATTTGGGAATGGGGAACTCCCTATACTCGGGTTCATATTCATAATCTAGTTCCAAAACAGGTTTTCCATTATTGAACTCATGGCGCACTTGATAGAAGAACTCTGCTTGTTGAACCTTAGACAGGGAGTAGAACTTAGCCTGTAATTCTTCTAAAATCTCAATTAGTTCTTCCACGCAGGTTTGGATTACTTGATAGAGCAGAATTAAATCAGGGTTGCGATCGCTAATGTATAACTCTCTGGGTTGATAGGTCTGGGCAATAAAGAAAAAAACTGCACCACTTCCTAAGAAGGGTTCGGCGTAGCGGATAATTTGGGCTGGCAAGTGGGTTTGAATTTGAGGTAGTAGTTGTCCTTTGCCTCCTGCCCACTTGAGCACTGGCTTAGCGGCTAGGTTTTTCCACAGGTGATTCAAGGCGATCGCTCCTCACAGCGCAACAATCGTTCCCAAGTTTGCTGTAATTCCTTTTTGTGACGGATATTCTGCTCCACTGCTACATAGATTAACTCGTTTTGTAACCGTAGTGCCCACGCCTCTTGTTCGGGATTGGTTGGCGGGCGACGGAGTTCATTCTGCCGAAAGGATAGACCGCTATCCCAATTTAACAGTCTTATTAGACCAATGAGAGCATACTTCTGGCTGGGGCGCGCCAAGGATATGAGGGCTTGTATGGGGCGGTGGCTCGCCTGTGCTCGCAGAGTGGCATTTGCCTGACGCAGTAGCCAGATTTCGCCACTAGAAATGGGAACATCCGTAGTTAGGTTATCCACTTTAGCAAAGGCGTGAGCTTCAGCGTAGGACACCCGCCCATCCTGATTGAAGTCTGCCGATGGAACAGTTCTACCGAGGCGGTCTTTACCACTCAAACCCGCAAAAAAGCTGGAACTGTAGTCCCGATAGTCTGCCTCATTTACTTCAGGAGTACATCCTACAGAGGTGCGGGTTTTGATGGTGCCGAAAAAACCACAGCGTTCCTGTGGGGCGATCGCTTGATGGGGATCACCGCTCCGATAGATGATATTGCCAAAGGCACCGCTGTAACACTGCGCCATCATCACCACCACAGGCGGGCGAGCAGGCATGGTATCCAATAGTTCCGCTAGCTGTTTCACACTGACGGTTGGTTCCTGCCAAACGGTGAAACTGTTGTTTTCTGGATTGGATTTGTTGCGCAGACCGTGCCCTGTGAAATAGAAAAACAGAGGATTAGCACTATTGCCCCTACTGCGAAACCACGCTTGGATATTTGCCCATGAAGCCCTGCCACTCAAGTAGGGAATTTCTGCCTGCTTAAACTGTTCGCTTCCCTGTGGGTCTATGTAGCGCACCACTGCCTGCCCACTTTTGCCATCGGCGAACAGATAGGTCATGCGCTTAGCTGAGTAACCGAGAGTTTCTAGGGTGCGCTGGAAATACAACAGATTCTTTTCTAGGGCGATTTCCGTATTGGTGCGGTCTGAGCCACCCCCTACTGCCAAAAAGTCTGTCTTCATTGCCTCTAACTGGCAGGCATTGACAAATAGAGGGACAAGTTGTCCGAGAAGGATAGGGAAAATCATTTCAGAACAGGGTTAGTTTCATGTTCTATTCTATTTTCTAATCTAATCTGTTGCCAAATGGCAAAAAGCTGTGATCTAAATTCTTTTCCTTTGGGAAACCGCTAATTCCACAAGGGCGTTATGCTAGAGGTGTTAGGAAAACTCTAGTTTTAGTGGCTATGGATCAAGGCGATCGCAACCCTCCTCCCTCATGGAGAGACTATGCGGTTATTTTGGGCGTAGTTTTGGGGTTTTTGCTATTGGTATTTTGGCTGTTGGGGCTGTTAGTGGATAACTTGGTGTGGCTCATTCCTGCGGGGGTGGAGCAACAGTTGGGTAGGGTAATTGTGCCTAATTTCGAGCAACAGGCTAAGGCTTCCCCTGCTCAAGACACCCTAAATGCGATGTTGGATCGGCTGGAAGCCCATCTGCCTGATCGCCAAAAAGACCGCAGTTATCGCCTGTTGTTTATTCCTGATAGCACCATCAATGCGATCGCTATTCCAGGGGATGTGATTGTAGTTTACGGCGGATTGGTGCGCCAAGCCCAATCGGAAAATGAGCTGATGATGGTTTTGGGGCATGAACTGGGGCATTTTGCCAATCGAGACCACCTCAGGGGTATTACCCGTGCCCTGTTTCTGCAAATCCTACTGTCCACAGTTTTTGGCGACGCTGGCGACCTAGGCAGAGCCGCAGGGGGAATCATTGAAGCGCTGGCTAAGTCCAGCTATTCCCAAGCCCAAGAGTTACAAGCAGATGAGTTTGGCATTACCCTTCTCAATCGTACCTACAACCATGTGGCAGGAGCAGTGGACTTTTTTGAGCGGATCAGCAAGTTAGGGAACAGTCCTGTGCCTTTCTTGTCAACCCACCCTCACCCCAAAGATCGGGTGGCGCACTTGCAAGCAATTATCCGCCAGCGGGGTTATCGCCTAGGGGAGAAAACTCCCCTTCCTGCTGATTTACAAGGGGTTAGCAGTTAGTTCCCTGTTTTCCTATAGCTTGAGGTCCATCTGCTCAGGCTGAAATTCTGAAGATTCTTGCCACAGTTCTTCTGCCAATGCTACCAGTTCCTCTGCCACTGCCTGCAAGTCCTCTCTGGTGGTCAAGTAGGCGCGCAGGGCACTAATGGGGTCGAAAATTGCCGTGGGGCTGAGTTCACTGACTCGCACCCGATTGGTGTGGTTAATTACTTCGGGGTTGAGGCTGTAGCTGTGGGCGATCGCCATGGCTCTGTGCAGTTCTGGCTCGTCAATGGCAGTTAACTGTTCTGGTCTGATCTGGAAAATCAAACGGGCGATCGCCCCTTCTTTGAGTTCTCGCCTAATGGTATCTAGCAGGAGTTTTTGGGGGTCGGTGGCATTCTGCACATCCAGACGTATGGTGACAA
>Ga0308420_1000286_pt1 | contig 23639 bp, 24 predicted proteins | sample HotsprSampleMS55_FD_203802 | JGI IMG/M metagenome (GOLD analysis project Ga0308420, IMG submission 203802) | Hot spring phototrophic mat microbial communities from Mushroom Spring, Yellowstone National Park, Wyoming, United States - 20090730_MS55 ... | reverse complement strand
AGGGGTACGTGATCGCAGTGGTTCAGTTGCCGGGTGGCGCTACGGCCGAACGGACCGAGTCGGTGCTTGCCGAAGTTGAACGCTTTTTCCTGGCCCAACCTGAGGTGGCTAAGGTGATTGGGGTAAGAGGTTTCTCCTTCTTTGGCCGCGGCCAGAACAGCGCGCTTGCTTTTGTTCCGCTCAAGGATTGGCGCGATCGGCCAACCCCGGCGCAGAGCGCCCAGGCGCTGGTTGCCCGCACCTTCCGCGAACTGGCGCCGCGCCTTCCCGACGCGCTGGTGGTGGCAGTCAACCCACCGCCTATTCCCGAGCTGGGCGCAGTCGGGGGGTTCGACTTCCGTTTGCTCGACCGCACCGGGTTAGAGCGCGCTGGCCTGACTGATGTGCGTAACCGGTTACTGGCGGCTGCAACAAAGGATCGCCGCCTCTTAGGCGTACGCCCAGAGGGGCAGGAACCAGCGCCGGCGCTGCAGATCCAGCTTGATCGCGAACGGGCTGCCGTCTTCGGGATCGACCAGGCAACGCTCAACGAGACGCTGGCGATGACTTTGGGAACCGCCTACCTCAACGACTTCCTGATGCAGGGGCGGGTGCGGAAAGTACAGATGAGCGTGGCGGCACCGTGGACGACCAGCCCTGAACGGTTGCTCACCCTACCGATTCGCGGCCAAAACGGCCAGATCGTGCCGCTTGCAGCGATTGCTACCACCCAGTGGTACGTGGAGCCGCCGCGTCTTGACCGCTTCAACGGTTTGCCTTCGGTCAGGATCGGTGGCCAGGCGGCAGCGGGGGTTGCTTCAGGCGAGGCGATGGCGGCACTTGCCACCATCGCCCAGCAGCTTCTGCCGCCTGGGTATGACTTTGCCTGGGCTACTACCTCGCTGGAGGAGGCGCGCGCCGGCAGCCAAGCGCCGCTCCTTTTTGCTCTGGCCATTTTGGTAGTTTTCCTTGCCCTTGCCGCGCTCTACGAAAGTTGGCGCACGCCCGTGGCGATTCTGCTCATCGTTCCGTTTGGCGTGCTGGGCGCGGCAGCCGCGGTGGCTTGGCGCGGTCTGCCCAACGACGTCTTTTTTAAGGTTGGGCTGATCGTCATGATCGGGCTTGCTGCAAAAAACGCCATTCTGATCGCCGAATTTGCCCGGCAGCAGGAGGTGGCTGGGCGGGAGCGGGTGGCGGCGGTGGTCGAGGCAGCGCGGCTGCGGCTGCGTCCGATTCTGATGACCTCGCTTACCTTTCTTCTTGCCGCGGTGCCGCTTGCGATCTCCACCGGGGCGGGCGCAGCCAGCCGTCAAGCAGTGGGCACCGGCGTCGTTGGCGGGATGCTCGCTGCTACCTTCCTAGCCATCTTCTGGGTGCCGCTCTTTTACCGGTTGGTGGCGCCGCGCCCCAGCCAGGTGGCGGCAAATTCGTTGGCCGGCACCGGTCGCCCATAGAACCACCCTTGGTGGATCAGTGTGGGGAAGGGGGCGAGTGCGGCAACGCAAGCGGCGTTCTCTACCCCTTCGGCCACCACGCGAGTGGCCGTGGCCACAACGTTCCAGCGAATAGCTGGATCGGTGCGTTGGCTGGCCCACTGCAGAAGATGGTAGGGGGGAAAGGGGTGTAAGCTCACGATTAGCGGCGGAGGCGGGGCGCAGCCGGGCAGCAGGACGAGGCCTGTTCCCGCCAGAGCGCTCAGCACGGCGCGGCGGCGCACAGCAAAGAAGAAGGAGCGCATCGGGGTGGGGGGATCAGAAACATCGAGTCAGATGAAGGCGATTATAACCACTGAGTGAGCGGTGGTAACAAGGGCACCTCAGTATAGAAGCCACGACGCGCGTTTCTCCTTCCATTGGGCTTCGTCGCGGGCAGCGAGCCCCTCCAGATCGGCTGGGGTTGCGCTGGGGTCCTCCACCCACGCGCGCAGCCGTGGGCCGCCCGCGATCAGATCGATCGCCAATCGCTCGGTTTCGAATTCATAGGGGAAGATCCGCCAGAGCGGCGTTTCTGGCCAGAGGCGGCGGATCGCTTTCAACGCCAGCGCTACCAGCCGCCAAGGATGGAAGCGGTTGGGGTCATAGACCGGCGGTTCGGTGTGGATCATCACTCCGCCACAGCGCTGCCCAGTATGTTTGTGAAAAGTCGGTTCAAACCAGAAGGGGCGCAGTGCGCAACCCTCTAGCCACGCTGGGGCCAGGCGGGCCATTTCGGTGAGCAGGCGCTCTGGGTCGAGCCACGGCGCCCCGAGTGACTCAAGCGGGCGGGTGGTCCCGCGTCCCTCTGAGAGGGTGGTTCCTTCCAGCATCACGGTGCCGGGGTAACAGCGCGCCATCCACGGCGTGGGGGCGTTTGGGCTAGGGGGGATCCAGATGTGGGTGGTCAGCGGCCAGCCGAAACCGGGTGCAGCGTCGGGATACCAACCGGCCAGCGGGACGACCGTGAGCGACAGGTCCAGGTTGCCCACACTGGCCAACCAGCGTGCCGCTTCGCCCAGGGTGAGACCGTGGCGCATCGGGCAGGGGCCAGCGCCAACAAAGCTCTCCCATCCCGGTTCAAGCAGCAATCCCTCTACCGTCCGGCCAATGGGATTGGGCCGATCGAGTACCCACACTTCCAGGCCAACCTCTGCTGCTGCTTCAAGCGCGTAGTTAAGTGTGGTGAGATAGGTATAGACGCGGCAGCCAATGTCTTGGAGGTCAATAAGCAGCAAGTCCCCGTGGGCAAGCTGGCTGGCTGTGGGCCGCAGCCGTTCGCCGTAAAGGCTGAAGACGGGGATGCGAAGGGTTGGGTCGGTCTCGTCGGCAGAAAAGACCATGTTGTCCTGCTTGTCGCCGCGTGCGCCGTGCTGCGGGCCAAAGAGGGCGGTGAGCCTGGCACCCACCGTTGGAAGCCAGGCAGCAAGTGCTGCTGCCGCATGGGTGAGCGGCGGAAAGGGGGCAGCCGGCCCGACGACCGCCGCCGGGTGAGTGAGGAGCATGACGCGCCGACCGGCAAGCTGTCTGCCCCATTCGCGTTCGGTCAGTAACCGATCAAGGCCGCAGCAAAGCGTCATTGGGTGGGGTACGACCCGCTTCCTTCGCAGACAAACGGAAGCTGAGCGGCGTTGACAAGCGCCATCGTCTCTGGCCCCAAGGCCATCGCGTAGATCTTGTGCCGGGTGAGAAAGGCGACCTCGCTGGGTTGCAGGGAAAAGGAGGCAAAGATGGGAATTACCCGCCGCCCCTGCCACTCAGGGAAGTAGTCCCACACGGCGCCACTTGCCAACCACTTAGCAAAGCCGGTGAGGTATTCAGAACGGACAGTGGCTTTGACTTCGACAATAACGAGGTGACCCGGCCAGGCAGCGACAACATCGAATTCGCGCAGCGTGCCCTTTTCCTGGTGGCGTTTTTTGATCCGTTGACCAAGGAATTCCCATGCCGTTTCGTCTGGGGCACCGAAGTGTAGGCTGGAAAGCCGCGGTATGTTGGGATAGACAAGGTCTTCGGTGATCGTGCCGAGTTTGCGCGCCATGTCGCCCCACTGCTGGTTCATCTTGCCGATGGCGCGATCTACCTCCTTGCGCAGCTCCTGGCGGAAGCGTTCGTTGGCTTCAGCGAGTTCGGTGTGCAGATTGGCACGCAGTTGCTCGTGGAACTGGCGATTGCTCTCAGCCAGTTCGGCGCGCAGCTCCTGACGGAAGCGTTCGTTGGCCTCAGCGAGTTCGGTGTGCAGATTGGCACGCAGTTGCTCGTGGAACTGGCGATTGCTCTCAGCCAGTTCGGAGCGCAGCTCCTGGCGGAAACGTTCGTTGGCCTCAGCGAGTTCGGTGTGCAGGTTCGCACGCAGTTGCTCGTGGAACTGGCGATTGCTCTCAGCCAGTTCGGCGCGCAACTCTTGGCGGAAGCGTTCGGTATCGCGGGCTAAAGAGAAAGAGAGCGCTTGGATGTCACGCGACATCCGCGCCAGCGCTACTTGCGTTTCGTACTGCGCTTCGAAAAGTTTTTCGACCAGCGTCTCAAGGCGGTCGACTCGTTCGGCAAGGGAAGCCACGGCCACTTCCTTGGGCACTTTCCATCTACTATAGCGTATCGTTTCCCATTTTTCCACCCCCTCTTCCCGGTACAATCGCGCTTTTGTGCAAGAAGGGAAAGGCAATGGGCCAAGCGTGGGCCGAGGAGATTGCGCGGCGGCGCACCTTTGCGATTATCTCCCACCCGGACGCTGGGAAGACGACGCTGACCGAAAAGCTCCTCCTTTTTGGCGGGGCGATCCAGGTTGCCGGCGCCATCAAGGCGCGCAAAGCATCGCGCCATGCCACCTCCGACTGGATGGCGGTGGAGCAGCAGCGCGGCATTTCGGTTACTACTTCGGTGATGCAGTTTGAATATCAAGGCTGCGTCTTTAACCTGCTCGATACGCCGGGTCACCAGGATTTCTCCGAGGATACCTATCGGGTGTTGACGGCTGTGGATGCAGCGGTGATGGTGATCGATGCCGCCAAAGGGGTCGAGGCGCAGACGATCAAACTCTTGGAGGTCTGCCGCATGCGCCACACGCCGATCATCACCTTTATCAACAAGCTGGATCGCGAGGTGCGCGATGGCTTCGACCTTATTGCCGAGATCGAAGATATCCTGAAGATCTCGTGCGCGCCGGTAACCTGGCCGATGGGGATGGGGAAGCGGTTCCGCGGCGTTTTTCACCTGCTTGACGAGCGGATGTACTGCTTTGCTCCGGGGACGGAGCGGCGGGTCGACCTCGAAGTAATCCACGGGCTGATGAATCCTTTGCTCGATGAGCGTTTTCCCGTCGAAGCGGTTGAGCTGCGCGAAGCGGTGGCGCTGGCTCGCGAAGCGCTGCCCTCTTTTGCGCTGGGTGAGTTTCTGATGGGCAAGCAGACGCCGGTCTTTTTTGGTTCGGCGATCAACAACTTTGGGGTGCAAGATGTGCTCGATGCCCTGGTTGCCTGGGCCCCCCCGCCGCAGCCGCGTGATGCCACAGTGCGCGTCGTCTCCCCCGATGAGCCCAAGTTCTCTGGCTTCGTTTTTAAAATCCAGGCCAACCTCGACCCCAAGCACCGCGACCGGATGGCCTTCCTGCGCATCTGCTCGGGCCGCTACACTAACGGGATGAAGGTCTTTCATACCCGCATCCAGCGCGAAATGCGGCTGGCCAACGCCGTCACTTTTCTGGCTAACCGGCGCAACATCGAAGAGGAGGCCTACCCCGGGGACATCATCGGTATTCCCAACCACGGGCAACTGCAGATCGGTGATACGCTCACCGAAGGGGAGCTGCTGCAATTTACTGGCATTCCCTACTTTGCTCCGGAGCTCTTTCGTGCCGCGCGGTTGCGCGATCCGCTACGGGCCAAACAGTTGCATAAAGGGCTACAAGAGCTTGGCGAAGAGGGGGCAATCCAGGTCTTTACGCTAGAAGGGGGACAGCTGATCTTGGGCGCTGTGGGGGCGCTGCAGTTTGAGATCGTGGCCGAACGGCTCAAAAGCGAATACCAGGTAGATGCGATCTTCGAACCAGTAGAACTCTATACCGTGCGCTGGCTCACCTTTCCCGACGAGGCAACGCAAAGCCGCTTCGTGCGCGAGCAGGCAATGCGTATTGGGCGCGACGTCGACGGTAACCTCGTCTATCTGGCCCCCAGCCGCTACAACCTTGAGCTGACCATCGAAAAGTATCCCACCGTCGGCTTTTTGGCCACCCGCGAACATCGGCAGGTCTTTGCTTAGGGAGAGCGCAAGGCTGGCAGCTGGGTAGAGCCGTTACTTCATCTTTGCTACCTCTTTATAGGTGCCCCCTTCAACCTTGAAAAGAGCGTAGCTACCGGGCACGTCGCCAGCCTTATCGAACTCATGGTCGCCAGCTGCCCCCTTATAGTCGATCTCCTTCCCTTCGGCGAGCAGTTTCTTTGCCTTTTCCCACTCGCCGGGCAGAATCGGTTCCCCCGGAGCAGTGGCTACAGCGCGGAGCGCCTGCGGGAGTTTGCTCTTGTCGCCCTTGGCGGCCTCCATGGCAAGGGCGATCAGAAAGGCGGCATCGTAGCTGGTGGCGGCAAAAGTGGCGTTGGGATCAACTCCTGCTTTGCGTGCCATTTCGGAAAACTGCTGGAACGCAACCCCCTCTTCGCCCACCGGCGCCGAGACCAAGAAGTCCTTGAGGTTGGCCTCCCCAAGCGTCTTGATCAGGTTTTCATCGCGCATCCCGTCGGCACCAACGTACTGTTTGAAAAAGCCATTTTCGATCGCCTGGCGCAGGATGGTCAGTCCAGAGGCGTTGCCGTAGTCGAAGATCACCAGCGTGTCGGCGCCCCCTTTAGCCAGCTCGGCCAGGTCAGAGCGGTAGGAGGCCTTCTTGTCCTCATGCCCGCGGAACTGGGTGATCATGCCCCCACTGGCTTCAAATTCAGCCTTGAAAGCTTCGGCAAGCCCCTTGCCGTAGTCGTTGTTGACGTAGGCGACGGCCACCTGTTTCACCCCGCGGGCAAGGAGCGTACGCGCCAGTGCCCGGCCCTGGAAGTCGTCGGATGGGACGGTGCGAAAGACCAGGTCTTTGTCAGCAAGCTCGGTGATCTTTGGCGAGGTGGCTGAAGAGGAGACAACCAGAACGCCGGCTGGGATCGAAACCGAATTGACCGCAGCAAGGAGCGCCCCCGAACAAGCTGGGCCGACGGTGGCCGCGGCGCCAAAGACGTTTACTGCCTTGGTCATCGCATCGGTGGCCACCTGCGGGTTGCAGCCGTCGTCAAACTCTTGGTAGATGATCTTGCCAAACGAGGTACCGCCAGCTTGGTTGACCTGGTCCAAGGCCAATTTCATGCTGGCAAGCATGGCTGGGGCCATGCCAGCAATTGGGCCGGTGATGCCGCCAAGAAGCGCTACTTTCGCTTCTTGCGCGAAGGCGGCGCTGCCTGAGCCAGCTACTCCTGCCGCAACCAGCGCGGCGATTAGGGTACGGGGAAAGGTCATGGTAGGTCCTCCTTGTGACGTGGAAAAACGCAACGATTCTAACAACAATTTGATGGCCAGCGCTCACCGTCCAGCCGGTTCGGGCAAAATCCCCTCGGGCCGCCAACGCAGCACCAGCTGCAGCAACAGGCCGATCACAAAGACCCGGACATATTTGGCCTGTGTGGCCACCTCGGCTGGAAGCCGGTCGGTAAGCAACTCCGAAGCCGACCAGATCACCCAGATCAGTAGGGTCCCCAGCAGTGCCCCGCGGTTGTTGCCCGAACCGCCCAGAATGAGCATGATCCAGACCAAGAAGGTGACCATCATCGGGTCGATCGCCTCTGGGGTGATTGCGCGCATAAAGTGAACGTAGACCGCGCCAGCCAGTCCCATGATCGCAGATCCCAGCACGAACGCCTCCAGCCGGCGTGCGGCAACATGCTTACCCATCGCCGCGGCCGCAGTTTCATTTTCACGGATCGCCCGCATCATTCGCCCCCAGGGTGCGGTCAGTTGTCGCTCCAGGCCCCAGAAGACCAGAAGCACAAGCGCCCAGGTAAGCGCCAGATAGATAAGCTGCGACCATTCGTAGGGTAGGTCGCCAAAGGGACGGGGCACTTGGGTGATGCCGCGCACGCCGCCAGAGAGGGTATCCTCGGTGCGCAGCACCAGTCGGATTACTTCAGCAATGCCGATCGTAGCGATTGCCAGGTAGTCGGAGCGAAAGCGCAGCGTCACTTTGCCAATCGGCCAGGCGATCGCTGCCGCCGCGACCATCGCCCCCAGCCAGCCCACGGCCGTGGGAAGTTGCCAGCCCATGATCCGGTCGGGCGCGGGCGGCGCGGTAAGGAGCGCCGAAAGGTAAGCGCCCACGGCAAAAAAGCCAGCCACGCCGGCGTTAAAGAGCCCAGCATAGCCCCACTGGACGTTAAGGCCAAGGGTCAGAAGGGCATAGATGCCGATCAGCACCCCCATAAAGATCGCGTAGTTTAAAAGACCGACCGTATCCATCACAGCACCTTGCCTTGGAAAATTCCCTGCGGCCGAAAAAGCAGGATCGCGACAAGAATGACAAAGGCGGTGGCCATCTTATACTGGCTGGGCAGAACAAGCACCGAAAGCTCTTCGATCACACCGATCAGAAGCCCCCCCACAACCGCTCCTTCCACTCGCCCGACGCCGCCAAGGATCGCTGCGGCGAACATGGCAAGGAGCGCCGACCACCCCATCATCGTATTCAGCTCAGTGTTGATCCCTAGGAAGAACCCGGCTGCGGCGGCCAAGGCTCCGGCAATCAGCCAGGTAAGGCGCACCACTGCCTCGTTGTCGATGCCGCACAGGCGAGCAAGGTCTGGGTTGTCAGACATCGCCCGCATTGCCTTGCCCCAACGGGTATGGCGCAGAAAGAGCACAAGCACCACCATAAGACCAACCGCGGTGGCGAAGGTGGCGATTTCGCGCGGCCGAACCATCACGCCGGCAAACGATTCGGCGCGGACGATGCCGGTGGTGTACACCTGCGGGTCGACCCCCCAGAGCACTTGAACCACCGAGCGCAGCATGAGCGCCACCCCAAGCGAAGCCATCACGGTGAGGATCTTCGGGCGATTCTGCAGGTGGTGGTAAAAGAGGCGATCGAGCAGGATCGCCAGAAGCGCTGTTCCCGCCATCGCCACCGGCAGCGCCGCCCACGGCGAGAGCGACAGGGTAGTGGTCAGCCCCAGTGCCAGGTAGGCCCCTAGGGTTGCCATGTCGCCGTGGGCGAAGTGGGCAAAGCGCATGATGCCAAAAATCAAAGTGATACCGATCGCCCCAAGCGCATAGATGCTGCCCAAGATCAGGCCGGGGACAAGGTAGAAGTTGACCAATTCCATCACGGGGTTCGCTTCCTGGTTCACCCGCCCAAGAACATCTGGGCGATTTCGGGGTCGTTAAGGAGCTGCTGGCCGGTGCCTTCGTAGCGGTTGGTGCCGGTAGCCAGCACGTAGCCGCGGTCGCAAAAGGCAAGCGCCTGCTTAGCATGTTGTTCCACAAGGAGAATCGCCACGCCGGTGTCGCGCACGTTGCGGCAGATCTGGAAGATCTGTTCCATATATTTCGGCGAAAGGCCGGCGGTCGGTTCATCAAGAAGCAGTAGTTTCGGTTGCAGCATGAGCGCACGGCCTATCGCCACCATTTGGCGCTGGCCGCCGGAGAGGCTGCCAGCCAGTGCGTGGCGCTTGGCCTTGAGGTCGGGGAATAGGGCATAGATCCGCTCGAACTCTTCCTCGCGCACCGATCGGGAGAGAAACGCCCCCATCTCGAGATTTTCCTGCACGGTCATCTCGGCAAAAACGTTGCGCACCTGTGGCACAAAAGAGACGCCACGGCGGACGATCGCATCGGGCCGCCAGCCGGTGATCTCCTCGCCTGCCAGGAGTATCGTCCCAGAACGCACCTTCACTAGGCCAAAGACTGCCTTCATCGCCGTCGACTTACCAGCGCCGTTGGGGCCGACGATGACCACGATCTCCTGCGGGTTGACGGTCAGCGAAACCCCATGAAGAATGTCGGCATCTCCGTATCCGCCCCGCACCTCGTGCATGATGAGTAGCGGCTGATGCGCCTTGGCCACTGTGGGACTGTTGGGCAGAGGCGGGGGGTTCATGCGTTGCCCTCCTCGACGGTGAGCTGCTCGACCTCGGCAATGGCTGCCTCCACCTCAGGCGCTACCGTTTCACCCAAGTAAGCCTCAAGCACCCGCGGGTCGTTGCGCACGGTGGCAAAATCCCCAGCAATCAGCACCCGCCCTTCGGCCATGCAGACGACGGGGTCGCAGAGCTTTTCGATCATCTCCATGTCGTGTTCGATCAAAATGAAGGTGTAGCCCCATTCACGGTTCAAGATCAGAATCTTTTCCTCGAGCTTGCGCAATAAGGTGCGGTTCACCCCGGCAGCTGGTTCGTCAAGAAGCACCAGTTTAGCCTTGGTCATCATTGTTCGCCCTAGCTCCAAGAGTTTCTTCTGTCCGCCGGAAAGGTTGCCTGCGCGCTCGTTCATCACATGGGTCAATTCCAAAAAGGCAAGCACCTCCAACGCCTTTTGCCGAACTGCCTCTTCCTCAACAGTTACCCGCCGGTAGGCCAACCAGTTGGCCCAGAGCTGCTCGCCGCTTTGTTGCGGCGGCACCACCATCAGATTCTCCAGCACAGTGAGTCGACCAAACTCGTGCGGGATCTGGAAGGTACGCACCAACCCGCGGTGGAACCGCTCATCTGGGCGCAGGTGGGTGATGGTCTCCCCAGCAAAGCGGATCACGCCGGCAGTGGGCTGATAGGCACCAGCAATCACGTTAAAGAGCGTGGTCTTGCCCGCGCCGTTTGGGCCGATTAAACCGGTAATCTGCCCCTCAGCCACCTTTAGGGTCACCCGATCGACGGCGCGAAAGCCGCCAAAGGCCATCACGATCCCTTCCAGTTCCAGAAGCGCCATAACCCCTCTCCCAGCATACAGTTCGTAATGATAACGGCTAAATGCTGCGCTGGCCAGTGGGGTTTACCCGTGGGCGGCGGCACGCAAGGCCACAGCCGCGATGGGGTAGAATTTAATCCTTCCGGTTACGCGTTTGGCCATGAACCCCGTTGCGATTCGTTCATTGCGCGAGCGGGCGCTGCAGGTGCTTCTCTTTGAAGCGGGTGGGCTTCTGATCATCACCCCGCTCTACCGCTGGCTCAGCGGTGAAGGGTGGGGAGAATCGGTGGGACTTCTGGCGCTTCTTGCCCTTGTTGCTCTTTTATGGCAAGCGTTTTATGGTCTTCTATTTGACTGGCTTGAGGCGCGCTGGGCGCACCGGCCGGCCCATTTGCGTCCCTGGCCGTGGCGGCTTGTGCACGCTGCCGGGTTTGAAGTGACCCTTTTTCTGCTCACCTGGCCGGTGATTGTCTTCTGGAACGGCTGGGACTGGTATACCGCTGCAGTGGCTGACCTTGGGCTGGCAATTGCCTACACCGCCTATGCCCTTGGCTACCACCGGCTCTTTGACCGCTGGCGTCCGGTGCAGGTGGCAAAACGGGATAAGGACTAAGGCAGAAGATGGGACCTCTTTTTGCTGCGGACCTCAGCGTTTGGCACACCTTTGGCCTTGCTGCGCGCGCACACGAGGCGCTGGTGGTCCAGCAGCCGGACGATTGGTTGCGCTGGCAAGAGCGGCGCAGCCAAACGGCACTTCCTGAGGTCATCATCGGGCAGGGGAGCAACACCCTATTTCTAACCGACTTTCCTGGGCGGGTCGTCAAGATCGCCACCCGCGGCTGGCAAGTGGTAGGGGAGGATGAGCAATTCCGGTGGGTCGATATTGCTGCCGGACAACCTTGGGCGCCGCTGGTTGCCGATTGGGCGGCACGCGGCTGGGGCGGTGTTGAGAACCTTGCTGCCATCCCGGGAAGCGCCGCAGCGGCGGTGGTACAGAACATCGGTGCCTACGGCGCAGAGATCGGCGAATGGGTCGATTCGGTGGTCCTGCGCAACCGCACCAACGGGGCGCACCAGCGGCGCGAGCGTGCCCATCTGGCCTTGGGATACCGGACCAGTTGGCTAAAAAGTCCAGAGGCAGCCGACTGGGTGGTCGAAAGCGTGCGGTTGCGCCTGCCAAAGCGCCCTGAAGTGCGGGTCGACTACCCCGATCTGCGCCGCTGGTTCGCGCAGCAAGGGGTCGATCCCCGCGCCCTGCCCCCCAAAGAGGCGGTACGCGCCATCCATGACGCCGTTGTCGCCATTCGTGCCGCAAAACTGCCCGACCCTGCCCGATGCGGCAACGCCGGCAGCTTTTTTCTCAACCCTGTGGTCCCGCAGGCAGTTGCCGAAGCGCTGCGCCAGCGCTACCCAAACCTCCCCGCCTATCCCCATGACGCCGGTCAGGTCAAGATCGCTGCAGCCTGGTTGATCGAACAGACAGGTTTGAAGGGGGCGCAGGAAGGACAAGTCCGGGTCAGTCCGCAGCACGCTCTGGTGCTGGAAAACTGCGGCGGGGCAAACGGGCAACAGGTGTTGGCGCTGATGCGCCGCATCCAAGAGGCGGTCTGGGAAAGGTTTGGTCTATGGCTTTGCCCCGAACCGATCCTGATCAGCGCTACTGGCGTATGCCACTTTCCCTCCCCGCAGGCGAAGGCATGACCTTTTCTTCTCTGGCTGGCGTTCGCATCGGGGTGTTGGGGGCCAGTAGCCCAGTGGGGCAATGCCTGGCAGCGCGCCTGGCTCTTTTGGGCGCAGCGGTGCTGGCCTACGACCGTCAGCGTGCTGCTGCCGAACTGGGTGCAGAAGCGGCCAGTCAGGGGGCATTGCCCCAAGCGCGGTCTCCGGTCCCTTTGTGGATCAGCGCTGCCCCGCTTTGGGTCGTGCCCAATTATCTCCCAGCGCTGGCGCAGTGTCGCGCAGAGCAGTTGATCGCCCTCTCCTCAACCAGCGCAGTGACCAAAGCAACCAGCCTAGACCCTACGGAGCGTCAGGTAGCGGCGCAACTTTCCGCTGCCGAAGCGGCAATCATCCAATGGGCCGACGCCCATCAGGTGGCCTGGACGCTTCTTCGTCCCACCCTTATCTATGGCAATGGCCTGGATCGCAACGTGGCGGTGATAGCCCGTTTCGTGCGCCGTTGGCGTTTTTGGCCGTTGGTAGGCGGCGGATGCGGCCTGCGCCAGCCGATTCACGTCGAAGATGTGGTCGCAGCCGTCATTGCGGCCGTGCAGACTCCGGCAGCGCGACGCCGCACGCTCACCCTGACAGGGGGCGAGACGCTTACCTACCGAGCGATGGTAACGCGCATTGCCGCGGCAGCGGGTGTGCGCTGCCATTTCCTGCCTCTGCCGGCGGCTCCGCTTAGCGCACTTGCCCCTCACTGGCCGCAGCTTGCGCGCCTTTTGCCGGGGCTGCCTGAGGGGATGATCGGAATGTTGCTGCGTATGGCCCGTGATCAGGCCTTTTCTGCTGCTGAAACGGCGCAAATTCTGCCGCAGTGGCATCCGCGCCCTTTCGTTCTGGCCCCCAACGATTTGCCCAAACCGTAGGAGAAACCGATGACCGAGAGACTGCTGATCACCTTTCGCTCAGAAGCCGACGCTGACGTCATCATGTACCGCAAACACGCCGAACCGATCCTCAAACTTTTGGGGAAGAGTCCGGAGCAGGGGATACTGACCCCTAAGGAGCTGCCGGCAGCGATCGCAACGCTGGAGCGGGCTTGCGCTGAAGATCGCGAGCGGCAACGGGCTCAGCTTGCTCTGCAGCAGGCAGAGGACGATGCAAGCGACCAGCCACTTCCCGTCGGCTTCTACCAGCGTGCTTGGCCGCTATTGCAGATGATGAAACATGCGCTCGCTGAAGAGCGGCCAATCGTCTGGGGCGTCTAACGGGGCAAAAGGGGGAGACCATCGGTTGGTTCGCTGCGGCCAGCTCCAGCGCGCCAGGCCAAAAACGCGGCAACCCCATAAACCAGAGCAACGGTCAGTAACCCTTGGGCAAGCGGCAGCTTGCCTACCCCCCACGCCGCAGGGGCAACAATAAGGAGGTTCCCCAGAAAAAGCGCTTGGTTCACGCGTCGGTGGCCGATCTTCCCAGCTGCAGTTCCCCCCAAAAAGCGCGCCAGCTGCTGGTAGCAGTGGCTGCAGTGTGCCTCGGTCAGGCGCGCCCCTTGGCGCCAGCGCACCACTAGGGTAACCGTAGCATCGACAACAAAAGGAAGCGGCAGAAGGAGTGCTGTGGCAAGGGGTAAAACCTGCTGTACCACCCAGTAGAGCGCCCAGAGAAAGAGCGCCCACGGCAGAAAGGTACTGGCCACATCCCCCATGAAGATTCGCGCTGGCGGCCAGTTAACCACGAGAAACCCGGCAGCGGCAGCCGCGATCACCGTGGCCCAGCCCCACCACGGATCAGCGATCACATCCGGAGCAACGGCAAGCGTGTGACCAGCGGCGGCTGCGGCCAAGAACGCGGCCTCCTGCGCGGCAAATCCGTCAAGCCCATCCATAAAATTAAAGAGATTGATCCACCACACCCCAGCAAGCAGAACGCCTACGGCTGCAAGAAGCGTTGCCATCCACGGCCACTCCTGCCACGGAGAGACCCCCCGGTCGGCCAGCGCCCAAGCCACTGCACCCAACCCAGCACAAAGGGCAAGCAGTTGAACAAAGAGCCGCCGCGCCGGCGGCAACGGTTGCCAATCGTCCCGCCAGCCTGTTAGGGCCAACCCCGAACCTGCCGCAAAAAGCAGCCAACCCCACCCCTTGTCGCTCCAAAACAACAGCGCATAGAGCAGGCAGGCCGCTACCATGCCAATCCCGCCGCCAGTCGGGGTGGGCCGGTCATGGCTAGAGCGATGGGTAGGGTGATCAAACCACAGAAGGTGCGGCGCAAGCCACAAGAGCGCTAATGCACCACCAACAGCCAATCCTGCTGCCGATAGCCACAACGGCAGCCAACTTTGTAAAAAAGGGGATAACCAGTTGTCGGCCACAAAAACCCTCTGCTGATCATCGCAGTGAGGGCTGCTGCGGCAGGGCATAGATGCCAGGGGCGTTGCGCCAAAAACCTTGGTAATCCATGCCAAAGCCAAAGACAAAGCGATCGGGGATGGTCAGTCCGGTGAAATCGGCGCGCCAGCCAGGGCGCACCTTGCGATCGTGGGCTTTATCGCACAGTACCGCCAACGCCACACTCGCTGCCCCATCGGCCTGCAGCCGCTCCATGATAGCCGAGAGCGTATAGCCCTCATCCAAAATATCATCGATCACCAACACATGCCGGCCTGCCGCGACAGCGGTTGGCTGAACGCGCCACGCAATTTCTCCCCCTTGGGTAGCGTTGCCATACCGGGTGGCATGAAGATAAGCCACTTCTAACGGGAAGCGGAGCCGCGGCAGCAACTGCCCGGCAAAAATCAACCCGCCGTTCATCACCACATAGACCACCGGGAGCTTATCGGCCAACGCGGCGGTAATCTCGGTAGCCAACCGGTCGATAGCCGCCTGCACCGTGGCCTCGTCGGCCAGGCAATCAGCATGGTGCCAGAGCGCTTCAAGCGCCTGAAGCTGAGAGCGATCTGCCATAGAAACTCCTGACAACTGAGCGCTGGCCGGTAGCGAGAAGTGGCGCGAAGCTTTGCTCCATGCTACCAAACGAGCTATACTTTGACAAGGGCGGTATCGCCAGGAAAGGCACCAGCAGAATCGCCACGGTGCGCGCTCTAGGTAACGCAGTTAGGAGTTACGATTTAACCATGACAACCGCCGCTCAGAGCCTCCTTCGTCTGGCGCTTGCTTGCCAAGCACTCACCTTTGGTCTTTTCCGGACCAAAGCCGGACGCCTCTCCCCCTACTTCTTTAACTCGGCGCGCTTTAGCGACGGCGCCTCTTTTGCTGCCCTGTGCGACTGTTACGCCGAAGCGATCCTAACAAGCGGCCTTACCTTCGATGCCCTCTTTGGGCCCGCCTACAAAGGGATACCGCTTGTGGCGGGAGTGGCGATGCAGCTTGCTGCCAAAGGGTGTAACCGCCCCTTTGCTTTTAACCGCAAAGAGGCAAAAGACCACGGAGAAGGGGGGGTTTTGGTAGGCGCGCCCCTCACCGGGCGGGTGCTCATTGTCGATGACGTCATCTCTGCTGGCACGTCGATCCGCGAATCGGTGGCGCTGCTTACAGCAGTCGGGGCCAAACCAGCCGGGGTGGTGATCGCGCTCGATCGGCAAGAGCGCGGAGAGGGGCCTCTTTCGGCGGTGCAAGAGGTGCAAGCTCACTTTGGCATTCCGGTGGTTGCCGTGGCAACCCTGGCCGACCTCCTTGCCCTCTTGAAAGACGACCCGCAGCTTGCCAGCCACTGGGAAGCTGTGGCGCGCTACCGCGAGCAGTATGGGGTGGGGGGAGAAGAGTTGGGATAGTCTGGTGAGGTTCTTTTGCAACGTTTATCGTTGGAATGATCGGGTCTATTGACATGGACCATCCCTCTTGATATAACGAAAAAGAACCGAGCATCTCTTACAAAGGAAGATGCCGTGCAAGTAGCAGTAAAAGCCGTCAGTTGGAGCGGGGTCATGACCAAAGCCAAAGAGTGCTTTAAAAGCAAACATGCCGGGCTCACACTCATCGAACTGGCGTTGGTCTTGGCGCTGATCGGATTGCTGGGGTGGCTCTTTCTCCCCCCGACGTTTCAGATGCAGGAGCAGGAACGCATTAAGGAGACACGAGCAAAGCTTGATGCGATCGAGGCAGCGCTCGTTCGCTTTGTCATGCTCAATGATCGCCTTCCCTGCCCTGCTCTTGGAACTCTTCCCGATGACGCCCCAAGCGCGGGCTTAGAGAGTAGAGATCCGACTCAGCAGTCAGAGTGTAGCTCCGCCTCTCTGAACAACCCCGTAGTTCCCTGGCGAAGCCTTGGATTGACTGCTAAAGATGCTGTCGATGCGTGGGGAGTAAGGATTACCTATCGCCCGTGGACGAGTGGGCTCTGTTCATTGACGAAATCGTCGGGTTTCTCTTGCAGTGGAGCAACGGGAGCATCGTTCGCTAGCCGACCGGTTACAGGCCCGAGTGGCTGGAGTACTCTGCTTGGCTCTTCTAATTTGGGACATCGTGTGTGCAGTTCTCCGACCTGCCCCGCAGGAGGCCCTGTTTTGGCCGATCCCGATCCCGGAAAAAAAACAGGAGCAGCGTATGTACTGATCAGTCATGGCCCCAACCGCTGCGGTGGCTACTTGCCCAGCGGGCAGTATCTTGATCTACCAAGCCAGTGTCAAGGAGCTCCAGGCGGGCAAGGGGAACAGCGAAACCGCAACAACTTCCCACCGGCAAGCAATCTTCCTCCCAACGGCTACGTGGATGCTCCTTTTTCGGACAGCGCTGATAATAACCACTTCGATGATATCGTTCGCTGGCGGACAATCATGGCGGTGGCGGTTGAAGCACGCAAGGTTCAATAGCTCCGATGAATAAGCGAGTCCGTTCTTTTTATCGCGATCAGCGCGGAATCCTCGTTGTTGGGTTGATGGTTGCGCTGGTAACTGCCGCTGCGGTCGCTTTGGCGATGCAGATGGCCTCGCAGAGCAAGGATAGTCTGGCGCGTGAAGCGACCACTCTTGCCAATATGGAGCGAATCAGGGTGGCGCTGTGTGCCTATTACAAACTGAACAATAATCTGCTGTCTCCAGTGACACCCCCATCTACCACCTGTAAGGTTTTGGCCTATGAAGGTAACTTTCTTATCGGAGTTATTCTGGGTCTTCATCGTGCAATATTCCAATAGATACAAACGGTGATGGCACTTTTGATCAAAATGTCTGTGTTGATTTGATCAGCCATGGTCAAACGGGGGCTGGGGGATGCCTACCAAACGGGAAGCCGCTCTCATCATTGCCTGTTGGAAGTGATAGCCTTACTATTAGGTTTTCTACTTCTTCTAACCTCTGCCCCTGATTGCGATGTCTGCCAACACCTTGCCTGCCAGCCCACCGGATTCTGATGCCCAGGTGTTGGTAGTAGATGATGACGCGGCGATTACGGCGCTGGCAACGCTGGTGTTGCAAGGGGCCGGTTTTTCGGTGGTCAGCGCGGCCGATCGCCCTTCAGCGCTTAAGCTATGGCGTGCCCACCGCTTCCCGGTCGTGCTTCTCGACCTGGGGCTTCCCCCCCTTCCTCATGAACTTGATGAAGGATTGTCTCTTCTCACCTCGGTTCTGGAAGAAGAACCTTTGGTTAAGGTGCTGGTGCTTACTGGGCAGGAAGAGAATCTGGCCGCTTTTGCGGCAGTGCGGGCCGGTGCTTTTGATTTTCTGGCTAAGCCAATTGGCGGCGACGAACTCATACAGGCAGTGCGCCGCGCCCTCTTGTATTGGCAACAAGAGGTCAAACTGCGCAACGAATCGCAGGTTCGTCTGACCCTAACAGTGCCAACAGGAGCGGGTTTAAAAACGGTTCGCCGTGAAGCGGAGGAGCAGCTGCTGCGCGCAGTATTGCATGAAACCGGCTTTAACATTTCAGAAACTGCGCGTCGCTTGGGAGTCAAGCGGGAAAATATCTACTATTTCTTGAAAAAGCATGGCATCGATCGCCAACCCTCTTAGTCTGGTTGCGCTGCTGTCAACTGCGATCGGGGCAACGCTTCTCGCAGCACTCTTTTGGCTAAATAGGCGGGCGCGCCGGGTTTTGCGCGCGCAGCAAGCCTTGTGCGATCTCAACCTGGCCCAAGAAAGAGATGCGCTTCGTTTCCTGCGTGCCGCGTGGCCTGTGCTGGCCAACGCAGGCGCCTTGGGATGGCAATGGCGGTGCCAGTGGTACGGTCAGGAAGTTGCTGGGGAGTCGGGTCGATGTGGTGACGCTTTCGTCGTCGAGCGCCAGGTCACCACTGTTGCGTTAAGTGCCACCCTCAGAATCTGGTGCTATAGCGGAAAAGGAGAAGACCGTCTGCTGGCTGAAGCGCTTCTGGGCGTAGTGGCGTTGCTGGTGGAAAGCGACTTCTGGCTGCAGCAGGCGCGCGTGGAGGAGGGTTTGGCGCACGCTGAGCGGTTGCGGACGATTCTGGTTCATGAAGTCAAGAACTTGGCGCAGAGTGTCCAGCTTCTGGCAAGCCAATGGGACCGGTTCAGCTCAGAGGCTGCTTTCCCGCAGCGCGAACTGATTGGCGAGGCGCTAGCCCATGCTCGCGAAAGAGCCCAGCGAGTGATGCGCCAATTAACGCTGCGGCCATGCGATCAGTCCCTGGTGCAGATCGATGTGGCGAACTGGCTTGTGGAAGCGGCGAAACGGCGTAATATGATCGTTGCACAGTGCTCAGGTACCTCCTTGCTTGCCGTTCCTGCCGATCTGTGGGCGATTGTATTTGATAATTTTTTTGACAACCTCCTTGATGAAGCGCGACGCACGCACCGCACTCAGGTGCGCGTCTGTTTCAGAGTGGCCGCCAACGAAGAGGCGGTCACCATCACGCTCTGGGATCCTGATGCTGCGCCGCCCCCCTCTCCTGAGCGGTTGCTCCAACCCTTCTGGAGCAGCAGCGGAGGAATGGGGTTGGGGCTCAAACAGGCGCAATGGCTCGTCAATAGTGCTGGCGGACAGATCCATCTTGATCCGCACCCTCCCCAAGGCGGGCTACGGATCACGGTTGTCTGGCCGCTCGTCTCTAAAGAAGCCGCTCCCACATGATCAATGCAGGAGCGGCTTTCCCCGCGATTTGTTAAAAATCAGCGTCCTTAAAGGGTTACGCAAACGGTATAGGTTTGGCCTTCGTCATACGCACCGGCCACAGCGCCTGGGGCGGTGTTGTTCGCACCCTGCGTGGCGCGAACGCTTCCGGTACCCGGCGCGCCATCGTCCAGCTGGTTGTCGATGGCGGCGGCCGCCTTGCCGGGGATATTGCCCGCGCAGACCTGCAAAGTCGCCTGCGTGTAGCCCAATACGGCTGCGTTGGTAATGCCGACAAGCCCGCCATAGGCGTTGCGCGGCAGGGCGGCGGCGCCCGCATCCGCGGGGTTGCCGGTGATGAGCCCGGCTGCACGCAGGTGGCGGAAAAACAAGCCGTTCTCTCCCGCGCCGGTAAAGGTCTGAGCGGCGGTTACAGCGATGACCCCGTTGTTGTCTCCTGCCGCCATGCCGGCCCAAGAGCCGCCGCGCGCGGTAAGAGTCGCCGCCGGACCATCATCGCCGGGGAGGCGCTTGTAGCGGTCCTGGTAGCCGTAGTATGCCGCCTTTAAGCTGTTGAAGTCGTTGATCACGTTCTTGATCTTGGCGTTTTCGATCAGCTCCTGGCCCTTGAGCACGCCGCCGAGCAAGAGGCCGATGATGACCAGCACGATGGCGATTTCGACCAGCGTGAAGCCCGACTGAGAGTGGAATCGATTGCGTTTCATGTTGCGCTCCTTTTGCGTTGATGGTTGAACGCCGTTCCCGACCCGGCGCTGGGGCGCCGCGTCTGGAAGCGATTATAGGCTTTCGCCTGCGGCGCGCAAGTGTCTAAATTTTTTACATCGCGCGCCGCGCGCTCGCGAAGGAGCTGCTACCCCCAATTCCCGACGCAAGCAGGGGCGAGAGGATGAGCCGCAGCCGCCCAAAACGGTTACACTAGGAGCTCCGGCTGAGCTGGTGGTTGCGCATCCGGGTCCTACAAGGCCGCGCTGGGCGTTCCGCTGTCGTGGCCAATATAGGCCAGGGTCGGCCAGAGTTCGGCGATGCTAAAGCAGGACACGCTCGATGCCGCCATGATGCGCGGCGTCGACGTCACGGGTCAGCCAGTCGCGCCAAACGCCAACATGAACACCGCGCCCTCGGCTGGAGCGGCGCCTACAACAGTTTATGTGGATAACCCGGCTACGCCCTGGTACACGGTCTGCCGCCGTATCTGACCAGTCCCCCCTCTGGCGCTTCACCACGGCAACGTCACTTCGCTGCCAATACGGAGAGCGATGGCGTTGCCGTTTACATCCCAAAGCACAACACCGTTAAGAAATACCTGCAGACGGTAACCGTTGATGACAGCGCCATCGCGGATGAACCGATCGCTGAACCAGGCACCTCGGCGCCCTGCGGGAGCGAGCACAACGCCTGTTAAGCGCGCGGTAGGAGGGGCGGTCGATTCTTTGCCGCTTTCAGTAGCGCCTGCTCGTGCTGCCTCGATCATTTTCCGCTCAGTCGGGGTAAAAAAGAGGGGGCCCAACCCAAAAGCGGAGGGGGAAAGCAGTAGAGCAAGCAGAAAAGATAGAGAGCGTCGTCCCATTACCGATCCATTGAAGAGCTCGCTTTAACGAACAGGCGGGTAGAACCACCAGCGAATTTCACAGGTCACTTCTAGCCCTAAAGTCTGGCGTCGGGCAGTGCATCTCTCTACGCGCCCCCTTCCTTTCGGAGCGTTTTCAAACGCTTCAACGAAGCGTATCCACTCCTCTTCATGCAGATTGGTGAGGGTAACTTGAGCAGCTTGGTAGCCAACTGCTAATGGTTCGTTTAGTGATTGATCGTTCGTCTGCATTTGTCGAACAGCAGGAGGGAGCAAGTGGATTGCCGCCGGGGAGATCTCAAAGCGCAGTGACGGTAGGGGCAATTGGCGAAAATTGCTCAGCAGTTGCTCGGTCCAGGCGATAAGATCTGGTGCTGCAGCAAATCCGCTGCGCTGAAGACTTATAAAATAGTCATGGTGGGCACGCGCGTTTCGCAGCAGATTTTGAGAAATGCGCAAATTTTCTTGCGCATCGGAAAGACCGCGTTGCGCTGCAGATAGCTTAAGCTCGGCATCAGAGGACCAAAGGCTGGCCCCGTAGAGAGCGCCGCTACCAGCGATACAGCCAACTACAGCCCTGACGAGCAATTGGGTGAACGCTTGGCGGTAGTGGTTCCAAAGGTCGCGAGCAACGTTCATTTCGAAAATTCTAGGCACAACTGGAAAGGAGTGACTTCAATAGTTCTTTCGTTTCCCTTAATCGATGCGTGGGGCGCTGTTTCGATGGGAGGGGTCTGGCTCAACACTTTAATCGAGGGGTTGCGATCAAGTGCCGCAATGAGCTTTACCCAAGAATCATGCAACTCTCGTAGCGGGCGATCTGGTGGAGCAGACCCCTCAAGGCCAACCCAGACGCGAGGGGAGATGTTATTTGCTTTAGAGGCTACTTCAGGCGGTGGGCAAAGTGGGCCCGTGCTTACTGGGTTAGCCGATGCTGACGGAGGAGATGGGGCTAGATCAGTTTGCGGTAACGACCGTTGCCAGGTAAGTTGATTAAGACGAAAGAGCGGCGCCTGCCCCAAAGCATCGCTAATCTGCTCAAGAGTATTGGCAAGGGTGGGAGAGTCGGAAAAAATGGCGTTGTAGGAATCGATGGTAGCAAGGAGCGTATCAGCAGGAATGCCGATGGCGCTGATTGCTGCAAGTGTTTCTTGGGTACGTTTCTCCATGCCGAGCTGCTCGGCTTCAAGCTGCTGAGTCAGGCGCAGGGCAACAGAAGCCTGCCAAGCATCAACGGCTGCTGCAGCGAAAAGGGAACCATTTAGCAAAAGAGAACCAGCAATCAGTATCCTGCGCCACTGGAGAAAACGCCAATAGCGTAGCCAACGGGTGGGAGCAAGTGAAGGGGGAAATGTAACCCGCTGCTGCCACCAGCTAAGCAGTGCCGAAAAAGGATCGTCCTCAAACCGTTTGAGTTTTTTGGTAATAGCTGCCGGTGTAGGCTCAGAAAACCAAAACGTCGTATCTGGCGATGGCGGAATAACGCCCCAGAACCAAACAGAGATCGGGACATTGCGTTCCGCCAAACCCTGGTTATAGAGATACTGAACGGTTCGGTCGAGTTCAGCCTTGAGCTCCTGCGAAGAGAGTGGGTAAGTGATCAGGCGGGTAAGGACGATCTCCTGCTGCTGCCAAGCAATAAGACGGGTGCCAGCAGGGGAGGAGAGGACAATGAGGTGCGTGGCGCGATTCGTGATCCGTGCATCAACGAGGAGCATCCGCACAACTTGAGTGATCGTCCAAATACCTCTGATGGGTTGTGATGATGAAAAAAGTTCAGTTAAACATTGATCGAGAAATCCAGAATCAGTGATAGCCCAAAAAAGAAAGCGGGAGGGTGGTGTGATGAAGCTACGGTGACGACGATCAGGAAAGGCACCACGATAATCGGATTCCGGGAATATCTGGGTAAGACGGCGGGCGAGCAAAGCATTTCGCTTGCCAGCGAAAAGCGGAGGTATTGTTCCCCGCTCAATGGCTTCACTTGGGTGTTCAACAATGACAAGAAAAGGTAATCGAAAACTCCCATGCAATCTGATGGTCGGGTGGGAGCTATCACTGATCAATATCAACGGATGGATGATATTCATCTTCATTTGTCAGGCGCGTATCTTGCTGATCGTGTCGTAGATCGGCCCTAGCACCGCAATCATAATCCAACCAAGGATTAGGCCAAGAATCAAGGTAAGGGCAGGCTCTAAAAGGCTTTGCATCTTTTCAAGCGCTTCATCTACATCACGCATATAGTAGTAGCTGACATTACGCAGGGCATCGTCAAGCTGCCCAGTCTGTTCGCCGATGCGTAACATTCGAACAACTAAAGGGGGGAAAAGACCCGCAGCAGCAAAAGCTTCAGAAAGAGGCGTGCCCTGAATGACGCGATCAGTGGCATGCTCAAGAGCGGTGCGTACTTCTAAATTGCTCGTGATTTCATGCGTGAGCTCAAGTGCTTGTATGACAGGAACGCCAGCAGCAAACATTAGTGCAAAACTGTTGGCAAAACGAGCAAGGATAATTTTGTGTATGATTGGCCCCAATATGGGCAGTTGTAAAAGAGTGCGATGTAGCCATTGCCGATAGGGGGGATAATGGCGAGAAGTAACCGATGAAATGAGAATGACTGCTGTAGGAACAATAATTAACCAGTACCATTGATGGATGATGAAGTCAGAAAGAGCGATGAGCGCACGGGTAGGCAATGGTAACTCTTGTCCCATGTTTTTGAGGAACAGAACAAGCTGGGGAACAAGATAGACCATGAGAAAAATCACAACACCTAAAATGACAACAGTGACAAAAGCCGGATAGGTTAATGCTTTTTTAGTTTTGGCAGTCATTTCATCGCGCCATTTGAGTGCAGTAACAATTTCCCTGAGGACTTCAGGGAGTTGCCCAGTCGCCTCTCCTGTCTGAATCATAGTGCGCATCATAGGTTCGATTAGGGTTGGGTGACGACCCAGAGCCTCTGAAAATGGGGCACCATTT
>Ga0308420_1000281_pt1 | contig 23748 bp, 21 predicted proteins | sample HotsprSampleMS55_FD_203802 | JGI IMG/M metagenome (GOLD analysis project Ga0308420, IMG submission 203802) | Hot spring phototrophic mat microbial communities from Mushroom Spring, Yellowstone National Park, Wyoming, United States - 20090730_MS55 ... | reverse complement strand
ATCGCGGTGACCGCTGGCAATGTGGTGGGTGGGACCCTGCTGGTGGCCGGCGTGTATTGGGTCGCCTATTTACGCGGCGAGCGCCTACGGAAGGATGGGTCCCCGTGAAACGCTCCCTTGGGTTCGGCTGGGTCGCCTATTACTCAATCGAGTAGACAAGCAGGTTGCCGCGATCCCGAAGGATATGGCGTCGATATGACTGCTGCTGATCGGGAAGGGAGTGGCCTTCCTGGGTTTAGCAGATGTGATGCGGAAGTGGCTCACCCCTGGCGGCTATTGCCATCTCTGCTCGTGCAGAAACGCCATCACAAGGCGATTGAATTCCCTAGCCCGCTCGAAATAGACAGAATGTCCGGCTTGGGGTACGCGCACAAAGCGGGCATGGGGAATTTGGGCGGCGACGCTGGCCATGGCGTGCGGTGGCGTCAGCACATCCTCTTCGCCGACGAGTAACAGAGTGGGAAGGCGGTGTGTGATAATCGGCTGGATGTCATGTTTGATGCTCAACAACACAGGAATTACATCAGACGCAATGTGGGTGTTGAGCACCGAGATTTGCTGGTAGAGGAAACATAGGGCCGGCTCCCGTTCAGGAAAGTCGCGCGCATAGGCGTTGGTCAACACCTGGGCGAGGGAGCCCTGGGAGCGTTCCTGGATAGTTGCATGGGCGCTGTTCACCTCGGCCGTCTCGACTCCCCCTGTCGTATCACACAGCACCAGTGCTCCCGTGCGCTCAGGATACGCCGCTGCGAAACCGCACACTGTCCATCCTCCCATCGATTGTCCGACAACCGCAGCCTTCCGGATACCGAGATAGTCAAGGAGTGCGGCGAGATCGCGGACAAAGGCGCGTGGGCCCGGCCCCCCGGGAGTATCGTGGGACTGACCAAAGCTCCGATGATCAAAGGTGATGACGCGGTATGCTCTGGCAAACTCCGGCACCTGTTGCCACCAACTCAGATGACTTCCTCCGCCACCGTGGGCGAACACCAGCGCTGGACCGTTTCCGTGCACTTCATAGTATAGCTGGATCCCGTTGATCGGTGCGAACGGCATAACCTACCCCTCCTCGTCGTGACTTTTCGCTCGCCATGGTCAGCGAGGTGCTGATCGTTCAGCTACAATCTCCGTATTCGAGGCAACAACACGCTGGGCCTTGAGGTACGCAATATAGTCGTCGGAGTAGCCGAGCAAGCGACGCAGTACGGTATCAGTGTGCTCACCTAACAGCGGACCCGGTGCTGCCACATATCCCGGCGTGGCGGAGAGCTTGATGGGGGTGCCGTCAAGCACCACCTCGTCCCCTTCCGGCGTCCGCACACGCGCCCAATACCCCCGCGCGCGTAACTGCGGGTCCCGGTCCATGTCCTCGCCGTTCGCCACCACCCCGGCAGGCACCCCTGCCTGCTGCAATAGCGTCATCACCTCTTCGGCAGAATGCCGCCGAGTCCACTCCTCAACGTAACGATCAAGCTCCTCATGATGCGTCAGGCGTTGAGCCAGGGTGGCGAAACGCTGCTCCCTTGTCCATGCTGGGTACCCGAGGACCTGACAGAAGCGCTGCCACTCGTCTTCGGTAAAAATCGTGATGGCACACCACCGGTCTGGGCCGGCACAACGGTAGACTCCGTGCGGCGCGGCAGGTGCCTCCTGCGAGCGGTTGCCGTAGGGTAGGATCGTCGCCCCGTTGGCGAGGATATCAAGCAACGACGGGCCGATGAGGCTGGTAATGGTCTCGAACTGCGAGAGGTCAACGAACTGCCCCTGCCCGGTCCGTCGCCGGTGCCACAGGGCCATGAGCACGGCCAACGCCCCACTGTACCCGCCTGCCATATCGGCGTACGAATATCCCCAACCCGCCGGTTCCCTCCCCGGGTGGCGCATCAGCAGGGTGTAGCCGGACAAGGCCTGCAGGGTCGGTCCATAACTCACATAGTCTTTTTGCGGTCCGGTATGGCCAAACCCGGACATGCTCACGGCAATGATGTCGGGTTTGATCTGCTTCAGGCTTTCGTAGTCCATACCCCAGTTGCGCATGACCCGCGCACTGAAATTGTCGATCACCACGTCGGAAAGCGCGACCAGTTGGCGGGCGATCTCGCGCCCGCGCGGGTCGGCCATGTTGATGACCGTACTCTCCTTCCCGCGAAAGAGGTTGCCGGTAAAACCGCCGCGGCGGCTGCCCAAGTCCAGCGAGTCCCGCCGCTCGATTTTAATGACCTCGGCGCCCTGATCCGCCAGAATGCGCGTGGCGACCGGTCCGGCCACAACCCACGTGAAATCAAGGATGCGAACGCCCGTGAGGGCTCGTCGGGTTCCATGCTCCATACTAGATTGTCTCCCCCGTCAACCGCTCCGCGATCTCCCGGTATCGCGCCGCGGCTTGGGCAATAATCTCCGACGGCAGGCGCGGCGCCGGGGGCCGCCGATCCCACCCGAGAGAGAGCAGGTAATTGCGGATAATTTGCTTGTCATAGCTCTCCTGCGGCACGCCAGGTTGGTACACGTCCGCACGCCAGAAGCGCGAGGAATCGGGCGTAAACGCTTCGTCGATCAGTAGCAGTTGTCCGTCCCGCAGGCCGAACTCGAGTTTCGTATCGGCTAACAGAAACCCCTTACCCTGGGCGAGCGCGTGGGCGGTGCGGTAGAGTGAGAGACTGACGTCACGGACCTGCGCCGCGAGCGCAGGCCCAATCAGCCGCTCGACCTCGGCAAACGCAATATTTTCGTCGTGCTCCCCCTGTGGCGCCTTGGTGGAAGGGGTGAAGAGCGGTTCGGGCAACCGCTCGCTTTCGCGTAACCCGGGGGATAGTGGGATGCCGCAGATCGTCCGGGTTGCCCGGTACTCTTGCCAGCCCGAACCGGCAAGGTAGCCGCGCACAATGCACTCCACCGGTAGTGGCTCGGCTTTCTTGACCAGCATGGCACGCCCGGCCAGCAGGTCACGATACGGCCGACACGCCGGGGGGAACGCCTCGACGTCCGTCGACACGAGATGATGCGGGACGAGGTGCGCGAGGGAGCGAAACCAGAAACACGAGAGCTGCGTCAGTACCCGCCCTTTTCCCGGGATCCCGTCGGGCAACACCACGTCAAAAGCCGACACCCGGTCTGTCGCAACGATCAACAGGTGATCGCCTGCGTCGTAAATGTCTCTCACCTTCCCCCGCCGCAGCGGGGGAAGTCCGTCGATCGAGGTCGATAACACGATTGCGTCCGTCATGCCGTGATCTCTCCATCTTATGAGGACATAGCCTCTTTATCCATGTTCCCGTCACCGACACGCATGGCACCTCATATACCTGATCCGGCCCGGCGAGGCAATGCGCCGCCGTAGCAGGCGGTTAGTCAAAAATATCGAGGATTTCAGTCCAACGTTTTTTGCGGTGCCACCCGCTTTTCCCGGCTCGCCCCTCATAGCGGTCGTCATCGTACTCCCGCGGTCGCCGCTCCCAACGCATTTGCTCTTCTTCCCACTCCCGCTCGACCTCACGCGCGCGGCCGATGATCTTCTCCAACTCGCCACGATCCAGCCACACGCCCTTGCACGTGGGGCAAAGGTCGATCAACACGCCGGTCTTTGTCACTTCCTGCAACAACGTTTGACAACGCGGACATGTCATCACTGGCTTCTCCTCCTTTGGCTGCGGTAGTTGTGTGTTCACTATAAGCGTCTCCCGTGCGCCAGTAAAATAGATATTTCGTGAGTGACTGATAGAAAAAACAACAGAAAGAGCGGCAGCTGACAACGGCCGGACCGTTTGTTAGTGTGGGGACGTTTATCAACGTTGCCAAAGTCGATATGCGTCCCGCGGACATCTCTCGCCTGAGGCCTCTCCCCCGTGCCGCCCGATGGCCGCTCGTCTGGGGCACTCTCCTCCTTCTCTGCATTGCGGGCCTACTCTCCTTCGGGAGGCCGGGCGGAGCGCAGCCGCGCCCGGTTCCCCTACGGGACGACTTGGACGCCGACGAGCGCGCGACAATCCAGCTCTTCCAGCGCGCTTCTCCGTCAGTAGTTTTTATCACCACGATGGCGGTGCGGCGTGACCTGTTTAGCTTCAACCTGCTCGAGCTCCCACAGGGCACCGGCTCTGGTTTTATTTGGAGTGACCAAGGGTATATCGTCACTAACTTCCATGTCCTGCAAGGGGCGAATAGTGCCCGCGTGACACTTGCTGATCAGTCGAGCTGGGAGGCCCAGCTAGTCGGCATCGAACCCGACAAAGACCTCGCGGTTCTCAAGATCGACGCCCCCAGGGCGCGCTTACGTCCCCTCCCGATAGGGAGCTCGCGCGATCTGGCGGTTGGACAAAAGGTATTCGCGATTGGCAACCCCTTTGGTTTTGACCAGACGCTCACGACAGGGATCATCAGCGGGTTGGGACGGGAAATCCGTTCGGTCACCGGACGCACGATCCAAGGGGTGATTCAAACGGACGCAGCGATCAATCCGGGCAACTCGGGAGGTCCCTTGCTCGACAGTAGAGGCCGGCTCATCGGAGTGAATACCGCTATTTACAGCCCGTCCGGCGCGTACGCGGGCATCGGCTTTGCCGTACCGGTCGACACCGTGAAACGCATCGTCCCACAAATTATTCGCTACGGGAGAGCTATCCGGCCGGGACTCGGGATCCGCGTTGCCTCTGACCAACTCGCCGCCCGCCTCGGCCTGCAAGGCGTGCTCGTCCTCGACGTTCCTCCAGGAAGCGCCGCCGCACGTGCGGGCATCCGGCCGACGCAATACGACGAGCGGGGCATCATCCGGCTTGGCGATATTATTATCGGTATCGATGAGAAGCCGGTACAGACTTCCGACGAGCTCTTTCACCTCCTCGAAGAACATCAGGTGGGCGACACGGTGATTATTACAGTCCAACGGAACGATCAGACCCGCCGGGTGCCAGTAACACTGCAGGCGGTACAGTAGAGGAGATCCTCTTCCGCCTCTGCGTTTCTGGCCGCTAAAGACTATGCGACTATGAGCACCAAAAGCAGAGGTACTACGGATGGCTTCCCCCCGTTACCCCTCGTTGTATCAAATCAACACGCGGGTCTGGCTCACCCGGCTCTCCCGCGAGATGGGTTTTCCGGTCACTTTAGCGAACGTCCCGGACAGCGAACTCGACGCGCTCGCACGGCAGGGATTCGATTGGGTATGGCTGTTGGGCGTGTGGCAGACCGGCGCGGCAGGGCGGGTACTCTCCCAAACCCACGCGGAGTGGCGACGAGAGTTTCAGGAGACTGTCCCTGACCTGGAAGACAGGGATATTTGTGGTTCGTGTTTCGCGATCACCGGGTACACAGTGCACCAACAGCTCGGCGGGAACAGCGCCTTGCAACATTTCCGCCACCGCCTGTACCAGCGCGGTCTGCGCCTGCTCCTTGACTTCATTCCTAACCACACAGCGTTAGACCACCCTTGGGTGCAAATACAACCAGACTTCTACCTGCGTGGGACGGAAACGGATCTCGCTCGTGCTCCCGGTAACTACACGTGCGTTTCCACCGCTCAGGGGCCGCTCATTTTGGCGCACGGCCGCGATCCGTACTTTCCCGGCTGGCCTGACACGCTGCAGCTGAACTACGGTAATCCGGCGCTGCAAGAAGCGATGGCGGCGGAACTCCTCCAGGTCGCCTCCCTGTGCGACGGGGTACGCTGCGATATGGCGATGCTAGTGCTGCCCGAGGTCTTCCGACGGACCTGGGGCGTCGCCGCAGAACCGTTCTGGCCGCGAGCGATACCACGCGTCCGCCAACAATACCCCACTTTCCTCTTCATGGCCGAGGTCTATTGGGGCTTAGAATGGGAGCTCCAGCAGCAGGGGTTCGACTACACGTACGATAAGACGTTGTACGACCGGGTGCGCAGCCAACAGGCCGGGGCGGTACGCGACCACCTCGCAGCGGACCTTGACTTCCAAAGCAAACTCGTCCGCTTCCTCGAAAACCACGACGAGCCGCGCGTGGCCGCGGTGTTCCCGCCGCAGGTCCACGAGGCAGCAGCGGTCGTCACGTTCCTTACCCCCGGGCTCCGTTTCTTTCACCAGGGACAGCTGGTGGGCTGGAAAAAGCGCATCTCCCCCCACCTCTGCCGCGGGCCGGTAGAAGCGCCGGATCTGTCTTTACAGGACTTTTACGCACGCCTGCTGAAGTGTTTGTCTCATCCCGTTGTGCGGGACGGTGACTGGCGGCTCCTCGTGTGCAGGCCGGCCTGGGACGGCAACTGGACCTGGGACTGTTTCATCGCCGCCGCCTGGCAGGGACAGGAGGATCAACGACTCCTAGTGGCGATCAATTACGCCCCACACCAGAGTCAGTGCTATGTGCAACTCCCGTTCCGGGATTTCTGCGGCGGCCGCTGGCGGCTGCAGGATATGATGGGGACAGCCACGTATGACCGGGAAGGAGATGATCTGGTCGCACGGGGCCTGTATCTGGACATACCGGCGTGGGGGTATCACGTCTTCGACGTCCGCCGGCTCGTGTGACGGTCCGGGGAGGCCGTGCGGCGGCGGGCATGAGCCACTGAGCAGCGTGCCTCATCTCTCCGCCGCCCGTGTGCTTTCGGAGCGCAGGCCCCGCAGAGAGCGGACGGCGCCGACCATCAGGGTCACCAGAGTCAGGGGGACGACAAACGCCATCATGACCCAGCTAAAAAAAGAGAGCATGTCATGCTGGGCCGCATCCAGGATGAGGTAGGCCGTGTACGCAACATAATACGCGAAAAAGAGCACGCCCTCCCACCGCGCGATCAAGTGGCCGGTAAAAAAGATCGGCAAGCACGCGACCGCCACCGCAATCATGACCGGGATGTCGAAGCGCAGTGCCGCCGGCGGGACGGGAATCCCGTCCGCCGCCAGTACGCTCGAGAGCCCGAGCACTACCAAGATATTAAAGATATTACTCCCCACGACATTGCCAACCGCAATGTCACGCTCCCCCCGCAGGCTGGCGAGGAGCGAGGTCGCGATCTCCGGGAGGGACGTCCCCGCCGCGACGATCGTTAGCCCGATAATGAAGTCGCTCACCCCCATAGATTGCGCAAACGCCACCGCGCCGTTGACTAACCAGCGCGACCCGAGCACCAGTAATGCCAGTCCGGCGACAACCGAAACAATCTGGGTGAGCAGCGAGCCTCCTGCTTTCAGGCCGTTCTCGCTGATTTCCTGGGCGTATTCTTTCTCACCACCCCCACCCTCTTTGCGGCTCTGGTAAATGGCGAACAAGGTGTAGGCTACGGCGCCGGTAAAGAGTACGAACCCGTCGAAGCGGCTGAGGGTGCCGTCCGCGGCCAGGAGCAGCAGCAGGAGCGACACGCCCACCATGAGCGGCACCTCGAGCCACACGAGCTGCCTGGAAACGACCAGCGGCACGAGCAGCGCGGACAAACCGAGAATAAAAAGCACATTGAAGATATTACTGCCCACCACGTTACCCAGGGTAATATCCGCCTGCCCCGAGAGCGCGGCGAGCACACTCACCGCCATTTCGGGCGAGCTAGTGCCGTATGCTACGACGGTGAGTCCGATCACGAGCGGTGAGACACCCATGGCAGCGGCCAACCGGGACGCCCCACGGACCAAGAACTCCGCGCCGACGATCAAAGCCCCTAAGCCGAGGAGAAACAGAACGAGCGTGAGAATATCCACCTGCCCCTGCCTTCGTTTCGCGGTCCCGGACGGCGCCCGGCGCCACGCCTAGTCGTGAAGGGTGGAGGTCTTCTCTGTCGCGACCGAGCCGACCTGCAGCGCCGGTCGTGGATACACCAGGGAAGCAGCGATCGCCCCGCTGATGAGCGCTGCGACGACTATGAGTGACACCGCAATGGGAATCTTGTAGAAGTCCACGATCAGCAGTTTCATGCCGATAAAAACCAGAGCAAGCGCCAGCCCAACTTTCAGGTAGTGAAAGTACCCCATCACCCCGGCCAGGAGAAAGTACAGCGCGCGCAGCCCCAAGATGGCAAAGATGTTGGAGGTGTAGACGATAAACGGGTCGGACGTCACCGCAAAGATGGCCGGGATCGAATCGACAGCAAAAATGAGGTCGGTCACCTCGACGGAGAGCAACACCAAGAAGAGGGGCGTCGCATACCGCCGCCCGGCCTCGCGCACGAAGAAGTGGGCGCCTTGATAAGAAGGAACCAAGGGAACGACCCGCTTGCACAGCCGAAACAGCGGGTTCTTCTCCGGGTGCACATCCTCTTCTTGTTGCTGGAACAGCTTGACGCCGGTCACAATCAAGAAGCCGCCGAAAATGTACATGATCCAGTGAAACTTCTGGATGAGGGCGGCACCGGCCAGGATGAACGCCCCCCGCATGACGAGGGCGCTGAGAATGCCCCAGAACAGCACCCGGTGTTGGTAGGCGGGAGGAACCCCGAAGTAGGAAAAGAGCACGGCAAAGACGAAAATGTTGTCAACGGAGAGCGCCTTCTCGATCAGGTAACCGGTGAGGAATTCCAGCGCGCGCTCTGTGCCGAACCACGCGTACACCCCGGCGTTGAACAGCAGCGCTAAGGTCACCCACACGACGCTCCACGTCAAGGCTTCGCGCACCCCGATGGCGTGGGCCGTGCGGTGGAAGACGCCAAGATCCAGCGCGAGCATCGCGAGGACAAAGCCCGTGAACCCGAGCCATAACTGCGGGGTGCCGATTGTTTCCACTTCTCTTTCCTTTCGGGTGTCTTTCCTGGCAAAGGCGGGAGACGGAGGTCGTCCCTACGCAGCCACCCGCTGCCACTGCTGGGCCAGTGCCCGCAGCCGCCGGACGCGTTCGGCCGTCGTCGGGTGGGTCGAGAAGAGGTGCATGAGGCGGCTGCCGCCCGTCAGCGGGTTCACAATAAAAAGGCTTGCCGTCGCGGGCTGCGGTGCCGCTACCGGGATTTGCTGCGCGCTCAGCTCCAGCTTCTCAAGCGCCCGGGCCAACGCCACAGGGTCGCCACAGAGGCGTGCCCCGGCTTCGTCGGCCAGGTACTCCCGTGTGCGGGAAATGCCCAGCTGGATGAGCATCGCCAGCACAGGGGCGAACATCGCAAGGAGCAGGCCGCCGCCGGCCCCAGCTTCCTCTTCGCCCTCCTCCTGCCCACCCCCGAAGAATGCCGCAAAGCTGAGAGCGTTTGCTAAGTAACTCACCGCCGCGGCAATGACAGCAGCGATGGTCGATACGAGGATATCCCGGTTTTTGATGTGGGCGATCTCATGCGCGAGCACCCCGCGCAATTCCCGTTCGTCGAGGATTCTCATGATACCTGCGGTCACCGCCACGACCCCGTGGCGCGGGTTCCGGCCGGTGGCGAAGGCGTTGGGTTGCTCTTCCGGGATGACACACACGCGCGGCTTGGGGATCTGCGCCCGCCGCGCCAGCTCGTCCACGATCCGGTGTAACGAGGGGGCTTGCTCGGGAGAGACTTCCTCGGCCCCGTGCATACGCAGCACGATGCTGTCCGAGAAAAAGTACGCGCCGAGGTTCAGCAAGACGGCGAGCACGGTAAACCCGTATACATAGCCAGGCCCCAGGGCCCCTCCAACACTGATCAGTACCGCTGAGAGGACCCCGAGCAACAAGATGGTTTTGATCTGGTTCTTCATTCTTCGTCCCTCCTTGTCTCGGGAATTACGGTATGTCATTTATAAGCATTCACTATCCATAGGCAAATAGATAATTTGCTCGTTTTTTATAGATTAAATCTATACATCCGCTATGGAGTGGCTGAATTATCATCACCTATTATACTTCTGGGTGGTCGCACGGGAGGGCAGTATCGCGCGCGCGTGTGAGGAACTCTACCTCACCCAGCCGACGATCAGCGCCCAGCTGCGCGCCCTTGAACGCTCCTTGGGAGAACAGTTGTTCACCCGGGTGGGCCGCAACTTAGTCCTGACCGAGGTCGGCCGTGTGGTGTTCCGGTATGCGGACGAAATCTTTTCCCTCGGCCGAGAGTTGACGGATACGCTCAAAGGTCGCTCGCGCGGCAGGCCGGTGCGGTTTCTCGTTGGCGTGGTCGATGTCCTCCCGAAGTTGATTGCCTACCGGCTTCTCGAACCCGCGCTGCGCCTGGCCGATCCGATCCATATCGTGTGTCGGGAGGATAAAGCAGATCGTCTGCTCGCCGACCTGGCTGTCCACGAGTTGGACCTCGTGCTCACCGACGCCCCTATCGGTCCGACCATCAAAGTTCGCGCCTTCAACCACCTCTTGGGTGAGTGTGGCGTCACCATTTTCGGCACAGCGGAGCTGGCCGCGGTATACCGCCAAGACTTCCCGCGTTCGCTCAACGGCGCTCCCCTGCTCTTGCCGGCGGATAACACCATGTCACGGCGCTCCCTCGAACAGTGGTTCGCGGCCGAGGATATTCACCCGTTGAATGCCGGGGAGTTCGAGGACAGTGCTCTGCTCAACGAGTTCGGGCAGAGTGGCGTTGGGCTCTTCCCCGCGCCCTCAGTGATTGAGACAGAAATACAGCAGCGTTACGGCGTGCAGCTCGTCGGCCGCTTAGAGAATGTGCGGGAGCGTTTCTACGCCATCTCGGTCGAGCGGAAGCTCAAGCACCCCGCGGTGGTCGCCATCTCCGAGGCGGCCAGACAGAAGTTGTTCGGGTGAGAGGCCCGGGGTGATCTCCGCCTCTGGGCGGACCGCGCCCGCAGAGGACTTTAGATCACACCTGCGCGCGCGAGCTCGGCGAGGCGTGGCTCCTCTATGCCCAGCTCTGTCCCGTAGACCTCCGCGTTATGCTCGCCGAGGAGAGGCGGACGGCGGGAAATCTGCCACGGCGTCGCCGTGAAGAAAAACGGCCCGCCGGGATAGCGGAAGGTCCGCCCTAAATCAGGGTGCGCGACCGCAGAGAAAAATCCACGTGCGGTGAGTTGGGGGTCATCCACCAATGCCTCAGGTGGCCGGACCATGGCATACGGAATCCGGCGCAACTGCGCCCCTTCCATGATTTCTGCCACGCTGTAGTCCTTGGCCCACTCGTCCAAAACGTCGAACAAATGCTCGGCATGGTCACGGCGATAGTGAATATCCTCCCACTGCGGCTCGATCAGGTCTTGTGCCTTGCCGTCGGCCTTGACCCACTCCACTAGGGAGGTCCAGTCGCCCAGAGAGCAATGCATCAGGTAGCCGTCCTTGCACCGGACCACACGAAAATAGCGGCTCCAGTGCAAACTCCCCCGGCGTGTCTCGATCCCTAACCCCTGGTGATAGAACGGTGCAACATGTTCGACCGCTGCTGCGACCGCCTCTTGTATGCTGATGTCCACCCACTGGCCTTCACCAAGTGTGTCGCGAGCCCACAGGGCTGACATCGTGCCGATGGCGGCGAAGAATGACGCACTATGGTAGGCTTGTAATCCCAGTGCCCGTAACGGCGGCTCGTCAGGGTAACCATTCACATAGACCATCCCGCCAAGCGCCTGGGCAACGGTATCGGAGGAACGATAGTCGCGATACGGACCGGTCTGCCCGAAGGGGGTGATCGAGGTCAGCACCAGCCTGGGGTTGAGACGCCGCAGGTCTTCGTACCCGAGCCCCCAACATTCCAATGTTCCCGGTGCAAAAGACTCCACTACCACATCGGCTTTAGCCGCCAGCGCGCGCAAGAGCTCCTGTCCCTCTGGTTTGCTTAGATCGAGCGTGATCCCACGCTTGCTGGTGTTGTAGAACCAAAACACAAGGCTGCGGTCACGATGCGGTATCCCGCCGAGGAAGGGGCCGATCTCACGTGTCGCATCGCCGCCCGGAGGCTCGACCTTGATGACGTCGGCCCCCATGTCGCCGAGCAGCTTCGCACATAACGCGCCCTTGAGATCGGTCAGATCAAGGATGCGCAGATCAGACAACGCAGTGTGAGTCCTAGCCTCCATACCAGGTCGTTTCCTCTTCTCTTATGAGGCGTGTGCAAGCGGGTGAGCACGTTTCCATTCTGTTGCGACTTCCCCCATCGTTTTAAACACTACGCCTTCATGCCCTTTCATATAGTCGATCAATTGCTCTAGCATGAGGAGACGATGGCCACGGCCGATCACCTGGGGATGCATGGTCAGCGTAAACACCCCTTCGCCGACGCGTTGATAAAGAAAATCGAAGTCTGCCGACCAGATACGATAGACGTCCTCTGGGGTACGTAGACCGACGTGGTGTGCCGGCCAATGGAGTCCGAAATACGGCCAGTCATCCAAACTCCAGTCCACCGGCAGCTCGACCAAGTCAACTTCCTTGCCGAATACATAGGGTCCATCCGTGCGCACCTCATCGCCTACACGGCAGTAGTACGGCGTAAAGTCGTCGGCCATAAGACTGGAGTCGTAGAGAAATCCATACTCCAACAGGAGATTCACAGAAGTAGGACTCAAATCCCATGCCGGGGAGCGGTAACCGAGGGGCGCTTTGCCGGTGACCCGGCGGATGCAGGCGATGCCGCGTTCTAAAATACGGCGTTCGTCTTCCACAGGCACGGCCGCCGGGTTCTCATGGCAATAGCCGTGATGGCCGATTTCGTGACCGGCGTCAGCTATACGTTTCACCAGATCGGGGAATGTATCGATGGTGTGGCCAGGGATGAACCAGGTGGCGAGCAGGTGGTTACGCCGTAATACCTCGAGCAGTCGCTGGGTCCCCACTTTGCCGAATTCTCCACGGGAGATAGCACTTGGCGACTTTGCCCGCATCGGTCCGACCCAAATCGATATGGCGTCAAAGTCAAACGAAAGACAAACAGTGACGCGCTGTGCCATCGGTGCTCTCCTTTGCGACGGCCTGCCTCACAGCTCGACGAAGAGGTCTGTGACTCCCTCGCTGGTCAGCCGCGAGACTGTTGTGATCTTATCACTAAATTCCTTCAGGGCTCCCAGCGAACTGGAGCCGAGGTCGATGAGGATCGAAAACAGCGAAAAGCCCATGTCTTCCTTGTCGGTACGAAATGCTGCCGCCCACTCTGGCCGTACCTGGCATTCTCCGTCAGTAATGAAGACGATATCGCCACGCTTGAACCGTGACTGCCGCATACACTCTCGTGCTGCATCGAGAGGCTTTTCGAAGTCCGTCCCGCCGCCGGGAAAATACTCCGCTAATTCCATGACCATGTCCATCTCGACCTCGTAACGCTCGCGTGGATTGAGATCAAAGACCTGCAGCGGCATGTCGGCCGAAGAAAAACAGATCGCACGAAACAGCCGGCGCTGGCGGCGAGCAATGTCTAAAAGGGTGAGGGCTAACGCTTTCGCCCACACCTCTTTGTCCCCTGCCATAGAAGAACTGCCGTCCAAGCAGACGACCACCGGTCCCTTCCCCTTCTCTTCGATGCCACGCAAAGAGTACAGGAGGAGTTTCCCCTCGACCAAGCGGCGGGCGAAATCCTTGCGCAGCACCGGGTGGTGCAGGGTGAGCAGTTCATGCGGGAGCAAGCGGCTCACTTCAGCCCCCAGGCTGACTTCGAATAACTCTTCGTTCGTCCGTTCAAAGATCTTGCGCCGCAGGGCAAGGGCATGCTGTTTCATGCGGCCCACCATCTGCGCCAGTTTCTTGAGTTTCTCGTTCCCGGCGAGGCGTTTGCCCAGCTCGATTTGGCGGCCGGGTGAGGACTTATAGCCGCTACCGATAGCCAGACTCCACGATTCTACCTCTTGGGCGGCATCATCAAGGTCTTGCACGACCTTGATGGCCTCTTTACGGAAGCGGTTCTCCACCTCTTTTTGCAGACGCGAGAGATCCTCACTGAATTGTTTCGCTTGCTGCCGCAGGCGCGCTTCTTGGGCGCGCGCTTCACTGGCGAGCTTTGCCGCTGCCTGCGCGAGCAGTTCTTTCGCCTCTTGTGACACATCACCCTGTTGCCCGACCTCCTTGCTCAGGTCTTGGGCATTGTGGGCTTCGCTGATCCTTTCCTGGACAATCTCCTCTTGTTTCTGCATATTCCAGAGGTCGAGCAGGTCCCGCCGGGTCAGGGGTTTCTCGGACTTGAGCAAGCGGAGCGCTCCTTCACCCAACAGCACAGTTGCTAACCCCGCCTTTCCCTCGTCGAGCACGGTGGTCTCGCGTAGGAGCTGAGCCAGCTCCCCTTGGTGCAGGGCAGACAGGAGGACACGGTTTAAAGTCGCGCTCGGGAGTACCGCTGCTTCTTCGAAGAAGATCACGTTATATTTGAACAGCGCGCAGAACAAATCGTGTAACAGTGCATCGAAATGGGGGATGAGAGCGTTTCCGCTGGCTTCCAGACTGCGCAGCGAGGGTGAATCGTCACGTAGCGCGCGGTACACCGCGCGGTCATACGAGTCACTCTCAATCCAACACGCATTCTGCGGAATCGGTGGTGGGGGGGGGAGGATGAACCGCGATTTTTTCTTTGTTCTGGGCATGGGAACCTGCGGCACTAAAATTTCGCCAGTAACTGCTGCTGGATCGCTTGAATCTCTTGCCGGATAGTTTCAACTCTTTCTAGCGGTCGGCCGCTTTCCCCTGCCTTCTGGCTGATCTCCTCGACTTTCGCGAGAATGTGGCGGATCTTGGTGTGGACCTCGATCACGGCACGGGCCTGCTGCTCCCGGTTGTCCCAGGTCCGTTCGGCGTAGTCGCGCAGCTCGCGGGTCTGGAACAACAACTCCTGTACTTCATCCTCGTAGCCGTGAATCAGGCCGTGGATGACGTTATGCACTTCGGCACGCTCGCCCGGATCTTGCCATAGCACGTGTTCGAGAAAGAACAGGTCAGATTCGGTGACTGACGGACGGCCGTGGAGATAGGCAAAGGCCTGCAACAGGCCGACGCTCTGGCGGTAGCGACGGTCAGAAGCAATGATGTTTTTCTTGTGTAATTCGCGGCGAATGTCAGCCAGGCTGCGCAAGACCAGGCTCGGCACGGGCAGTGCTTGCGCCTCAGCCTGCAGCTGCCGCAGCTCATCGAGCGTGAGAGTGGTCCGCGCGGTCGGTTCTCTCGCCTGTAACATCTTCAGGAAGCGAAACTCTTCCCCGATGTAGCTGACAACAAAGCGCAGCAGGAACCGGTCATACAGTGCCAGCAGTTCGTCGTCCTCGGGCAACTCGTTACTGGCCCCGAAGAGGGTCAGGAGTGGTACGGGGGTCACTTGGCGGCCGTTGTGAAACAACCGCTCGTTGATGAGCGTCAGGATCGCATTCAAGATAGAGGAACTGGCTTTGAACACCTCATCGAGGAACGCGATGTGCGCTTCCGGCAACTTGTTGGCCGTTACCCGTCGGTAATCGTCCGCTTCCAACGCCTTTAGGCTCACCGCCCCAAAGAGCTCTTCGGGTGTCGTGAATTTGGTCAGTAGCCATTGGAAATAGGTGGCGCCCTGAATGCGGCGGCAAAGCTGGTCGGCCAGCATCGACTTTGCCGTGCCCGGCGGACCAATAATCAAGACGTGCTGCGCAGCCAATAGCGCGGCCAGCGCGCCGTCGATCAGCTCGGTCCGTTCGAGAAACTGCTGTTGTAACTCCTCTCGTATCTTGCGTAGTTTTTCTCGTGGATGCACATCCTTTGGCTTAGCAGATCGAGCAGGGAGGGACAATGAGCATATGGCTTATGGCTCGTAGCCCGCCCCCTCCAGTCGCTCTATGGCATATGGTAAGAGCTACATGTAGAGCGAGCGCGGCGAGCGCGCTCTATGGCTATAAGCGCAAAGAGAGGAGGACACTATGCCTGGAGCATTGGATGGAATCAAGATTCTTGAACTCACCCGCGTCGGACCTGGGGCATTCTGCACGATGATGCTGGCAGATATGGGCGCCGAGGTGCTGAAGATCGAACCACCCCCCTCTGGAAAACTGGCAGGCTCTGGGGCTTCTCCGAGCCCCCACGAGGCACGGAAGTTAGCGACCAGTTTCACCAATCGCAATAAAAAAAGCATGACGCTCAACCTCAAGGATCCCGCCGGACAGGCGGTTTTGCAAGAATTAGCAAAAAGTTATGACGTTCTTGTCGAAGGGTTCCGGCCCGGGGTGATGAAACGCCTCGGGGGTGACTACGAGACGCTGAGCCGGCTCAACCCGCGCCTTATTTATTGCTCCCTCAGCGGCTACGGGCAGGACGGACCGTATCGCGATTACCCGGCTCACGACCTGAACTACCTCTCGCTCGCCGGAGTTGCAAACCTGATCGGACATCCCGAAGGGCCGCCAGCGATCCCCCTCAACATCATTGCCGACTATGCTGGTGCATCGATGCACGGGGTGGCCGGCATCATGTATGCTCTGTTCGCCCGCGAACGCACCGGCAAGGGTCAGTTTGTCGATGTATCGTACTTGGACACGACCCTCTCGTTGCTCGCCGCGACCCCGAACGTGCGGGACTACTTCGCCGAAGGTATCATCCCTGCTCGTGGCAAGGGGGTGTTTGCCGGAGGACACGCCTATTACGGGTTTTACGAAACCAAAGACCATAAAATGATCACCATCGGGTGCACCGAGCCGTGGCTGTGGGACAACCTCTGTGACGCCATCAACCGACCAGACCTGAAAGACTGCGGCATGAAGGCGGGCGATTTCTCCGGGCCGGCCGATGAACGGCACGCCTACGCCCGGGCCGAACTGCAAAAAATCTTTCTGACAAAAACTCGCGACGAATGGTTTGACTTTTTGGCCAAAGCCGATGTGTGTGTGGGCAAAGTATATGAGGTGCCTGAAGTATTCCAAGATCCCCAAGTCCGCCACCGCCAGATGGCTGTCGAACTGGAGCATCCGGTGGCTGGCAAGGTGATGCAAGCCGGTATCGCCATAAAGCTCTCACATACCCCAGGGTCGATTCGCTCGTTCGCTCCGTATTTGGGCCAACATACCGAGGAGGTGCTGCACGGGTTGGGCTATAGCGACGCACAGATCGCTGAACTGCGGGAGAAGAGAGTAGTGTAAGCTCTAGCTGCAGGCAGCAGACCCACGTCCTCGTATGCCTCGCGTCTGTAGCTGGACGTACCTGTTGACATGACGTCCACTATACAGAGCCTGTGCCTCTGTTTTGACCGCGGTACGCTTGTCCTATCCGCCGTGCAACTTTCGCCCGCCTGTCTGCTGGCAAGGGGACGGGCGGGTTGATCGCTGGCGCACATCAGCCTTTCACTACCACTCGGCCCCTGACCAAAGAAATCCTCAAAGCGTTCAGCTGCGCGAGCATCTCGCCCTGGCGACATGCACGGTTCTGCACGAAGGGGCGAATGTACCCGAGGCAAGTGTGGCTCTTTATCTGGTTCGGGCTCAACGCGCGAGCCCATGCAGCGCGTGGGTCACCTGCTACGCACACGTGCGAGGAAGCAAGCGATTTTGTACGAAGCTGCCACCGCCGGCACGGTCGAAGAAGGAATCAGAGCCGTCGGCGGCGACAACATGACGCGTATCAATGACCGCCCAACAGCAACTCCTTCGCACGCCCAAAAAGGAGCGGGACCGAAGGGGCGATTTTCTCCCATTCTGGATCGTACCGTTTCCCGCGGCGATGCAGCATCACGTTGAAGCCGCTGATGACCCCGAAGCGATACCCCGCTAGTGCGCGATACCAAGCCACGTCTGGCGCTTTGCGCTGCATCCCCTCTTCGTAGAGAGCGATCAACTCCGCCGCCGACGGGAGAGCAAGGGTAGGCTGACAAGCAGCATCCCAACTCTGGGGGTCAGTGAAGACGAGCAGCCAGCCGAGGTCGAGCAACTGGCCCCCGATCCCAGAGATTTCCCAGTCTAAAACGGCGACCAACGTCTCCCCCTCAACGAGGAAATTCGACCCTTGAAAGTCCCCATGAAAGAGGCCGATAACGGGCTCCAGGGGCTGGTGTTGCAGCAACAAGTCTCGCACCTCCTGGCCTTGCGTGATCCACTGTGGCTCCGCTGCTTTCGCCAGGATAGGATCCCAAAAGCGGATCTCGCGTTCCAGTGAACGGGGCGCTTCCCAACCTGCCAGTTCCTTTTGCCAGTCGAGCCGGTGGATGTGGGTTAGCGCACGCATGACTTGACGAAAGAGACGAGCCATACTCTCCCGGCTCACCGCAAAGGAGAGGTCCGGTTCTGAAAAACGGATCGTCCGGCCGGGCAGCCGCTCGACCATGATGTACGGAACCTCGAACCAACGCGGATCGCTGCCGAACCAACGGACAGCTGGCACTGGAACCCCATTGCGTTTCAAAGCTTGGAGCAGAGGGACCTGCCGCAGGACGTCAGTATTGCCGCTCTGGCGCACCCCTTTGGGGGGGAGGCGCATCACCAGGGATTCCTGGCGGAGTTGGCCCCGGTCTTCAAAGGTGACGCGAAAGCCGAAGCTGAGGCCGGCGTGGCCAGGCATCACTTCAACTTGGTCAACGACCGCTCCTTTCCCATAATGGGCAACGGCAAAGTCTTGCAACTGACGCTCAAGTGCTCCTAAGTCTACGGCCATTAGCGGCTCTCCTCTTCATTCACACATAAGCTAAAACATATCGCTATGGTGGCAGTAAAGCCCCTCGCAGGGAGGGGGTTCTACTCTACGCGAAGAGTGACCCCTGTGAGATAGCCTTGTCTTTCTTTCCCGCGTTCCTACGTATCTCATTCACCAACAGGTGCGCCCGGCGGGTTGGCTCGGGTAGCCGGTACTTCGTACAGCAGGCCAACACGATCTCGATGGCCTTTGGCAGCGTGATCTTGTGGCCCTGGGAGACGAAAACGGGTTGGACCCCATCCTTGGTACGGAGGATCACTCCCACCTGCTCTTTGCCATGATAGAGCGGCTCGGTACTCCCCCGCTTTAACCCAGGCTCACGGTATTCCCCTACCAGGAGGCTTTTGGCACACCCGATAGATGGCATATCGAGCCAGAGTCCGAGATGGCTGGCGATGCCCAAACGGCGCGGGTGCGCAATGCCTTGGCCGTCACATATGAGGCAGTCGGGCTGCACCCTGAGTTTCTCCCATGCTTGGAGCACAGCAGGGCATTCACGAAAAGAGAGCAGCCCGGGGATATAGGGAAAAGGGACGGTCGCGGTCGCGTAGGCCGAGTCGAGCACGTGGAGGTCGTGCACTCGGAGCACGACGGCGGCGGCGAAAAGCCAATCGGATCCTTTATCGTACGATACGTCGATGCCAGCAATGGTTTCGATCCGCTGCGGTTCACTCCCGAGATCGAGCTGAGCACGCAGCCTATTCTGGATTTCAATCGCCTCTTCCGGGGAAACATCCCAGCGGTGCAGTCCCTGGTCACGCACGGCTTCTCTCCTGTACTTCTCTCTTTTACGCCCCGAAAAGTCTTTCAGCTAGGGATTGCAAGGCGGGGATAGCAAAGAACATGGTGAGAAAAACGGGGGACGTTTGCAATCGCAAGCAGAGTGATTAAAGATAGCAAACTGCCTTAGCGCTCAAAGGCTGAGGCGAGCACGCTCACGAAGGAGGTTGACATGGCAGAAGCAAGAACTGTCACTCTGCGGGGCAACCCGCTGACCCTTGGAGGGACGGAAGTAAAAGTTGGTCAGATCGCGCCCGACTTTACTGCCGTCGATAACAACCTGCAACCGGTTCGCTTAAGCGACGCCAAGGGCAAAGTCGTGATTCTTAGTGCGGTTCCTTCCGTCGATACGCCGGTCTGTGACAAGGAAACGCGCCGTTTCAACGAAGAGGCGGCCAAACTCGGGGCCGGCGTCGAAGTCTGGACCATCAGCATGGACCTCCCGTTCGCGCAGAAACGATGGTGTGGTGCTGCTGGAGTGGACCGTGTGAAAACGCTCTCCGATTTTCGCGATCGTTCGTTTGGCCAGAATTACGGCGTGCTGATTACCGATGGTCCACTCGCCGGGGTGGATGCACGGGCAGTGTTCGTCGTTGGCAAAGACGGCACGCTCAAGCATGTAGAATATGTCCAGGAAATCGCTAACGAACCAGATTATGACGCTGCTCTCAAGGCCGCGCGGGACGCCGCAGGGGCGTAAGAAGTCGCCAGCCAACGAACAAGGTCCGTTCGTGTCTTCTCTACGCTATTGCGGCGTGAATGCGTCAGTGAAAAGCCGGCCGAACGCGGGCGAGCCGTCAGAGCCGGCGGCTCTCCTGAGATCTTGCCCCTGCATGCTATTCATCCTCGCAGGGGGCATCGTGCCAGTCGAGCGCGGCGTGCCCTCTCTTTCCTGTCAACAGCAGATGGTGGTCCTGTCCCAGCAAACTTGTTGGCCTCTCACCGAAAGAGGCGACGCACGCAACGCGCCCCCTGGTGCTTGCTCTCCGACGCAAAAACCTCCACACTCGGGGGTGGCGACACTGGTATCCAGCAAGGAGGGCAGACAATGGAACGCAGCTTCCGGACCATCCGCGTGCGCGAGGTCATGACCACACGCCCCGTCACCGTCAGTCCCGAAGACTCCTTGCAACACGCCCTCGACCTGCTCGACAAGTACCAGGTGCACGAACTGCCGGTCGTCGAACGGGGCGGCCGGCTGATCGGCATCGTCACCGACGGCGACCTGAAGTTGCTGACCCCCGCTTATCCCCTCTTCCCGGCCCAGGAAGAAATCCGCCAGACGCTGCGCGACCTCAAGGTGGCCACCGCCATGACCGTCGAGCCGGTGGTCATCAGCCCCGACGCTACCCTGCTGGACGCCACGAAACTCCTGCTCGAATACAGCATCGGCGCCCTCCTCGTGGCAGAAGGAGAGCATTTGCGTGGAATCCTCTCAGTGAGTGATATTCTCCGCCTGATCGTCGAACAGCACGAGAGGTAACAACCCGCTCTCCCACGCTCACCTCCGATCTCCTCGTGCCCCGCGGCGAAGGTCCGTATCTGTCCCCCGTTACATCAAGGTTGACGCGCCGCAGTTCCTGCACCTGGCCGAGGAGCTCGTCGCCATTTTCGCCCAGCACGAGGGGAAGACCCGGCGCGCGTTAGCCGACGGGCTGCACCAGTACGCGCACGACAACACCGACTACCGCATCCGCCGCGGGCTGGCGAAGCTCCTCAGCGACGACGGCGGCGAGTTCACCCGAGCGGATCGCCACCCTCGCTCAAGCCCTGCTGTACCGCCGCGCCCAGATACAGTTGGCGACGAAGTGCTCCTAGACGGACCAGTCAGTCTGTTGCGCCTGTCACAGCAGTGCAACGTCCAGCGGATGGCCTTCCTCTCTGCCCTCCTGCTGCGCAGGCAGTGGAAGCTGGACAAATTCGCGCAGCAGGACCACTAAGACCCGCCATGTCCCTGCTCCGTCCTCGCGCAGGAAGCGGCTTGGCCATGCACGGCGGTATAGGGGACGGCAGCCAGCCGGCCCACTGTCCGGGGGTCGGGCTGCTACAATCGACCCATCTCCCGTAGCTCGCGCACTTTCGCCTCCTGCACGATCGCCCCTTCACGGTAAAGGGCTGCAATCTGCTCAGGCGTATACCCCAGACGGCTCTGCAAGATTTCCTCGTTATGCTCCCCGAAGAAGGGCGCGCGACAAGAGATCTCCACCGACGCAGTGGAGAAGTGGAACGGGGATTTCGCCACCGGAGTAGAGCCTAGGAGGGGATGGGGCAAATCCTGAAAGAGGCCACGTGCCTGGAGTTGCGGATGGGATGGCACTTGCGCAATGTCCAGTACCGGCGCGACCGGGAGGCGTGCCTCGGTGAGAATCCGCAGTGGAGTCTCATCATCCGCAAACGTCTGCAGCCAGTCTTCTATGTACTTCCGCACCTCAGACCGGCGTTGGCAGCGTGCCACCTGTGTGGCATACCGAGGATCGGTCTCCAATTCCGGTCTGCCCATCACCCGGACTAAGGGGCCCCACTGATGCTCGGCCACCGCAAAGACAAGATATCCCTTCTTGGCTTTGTAGACGCCGTAGGGACAAATGTTAAAGAAGTCGCCGCCGAAGCGCCGGGGCTGGATCTTCCCCCGGCTCATGAGGAACAGAGGGAAATTAATGTAGTCGAGATAGACGAGCGCTTCGAGTTGCGATACGTCGATATACTGTCCCTCGCCGGTCAGCGCGCGATGGAAAAGTGCTGCGCAAATGCCCAGAGCCCCGTGAATGCCGGCGTTCGGGTCGCCGAAGTAGTTGCCAACGTATTCCGGCGGCCCGTCCGGCTCCCCGGTCATTGCCATCACGCCGCTCTGCGCCTGGGCAACGATGTCAAAACTCGTATACTTGGCATAGGGGCCGTCCTGCCCATACCCCGAAACGGAACACATAATGAGGCTGGGATTGAGCTCTTTGAGAGACGCATAATCGAGCCCATACTTGGCCATGACCCCGGGACTGTAGTTCTCGACCACCACATCGACTTGGCGGACTAACGCCCGCACAATCGCTACCCCCTGGGGGTGTCTAAAATCAACCCCCACACTTTTCTTGCCAGCAGAGGCGGCAAGAAAAAACGCACTGATCCCGGGTTCGACGAGGTGAATCTTACGCCCGAGGTCCCCGTCCGGTGCACGTTCGATCTTGATGACTTCAGCCCCCATATCGGCCAGCAAGCGAGTTGCCGAAGGACCAGCCAAGTATTGTGTAAAGTCCAAGACCGTCACTCCAGAGAGGAGTTTCTTCTTGCCATGTACTTCCTGTCCCATGCATCCCCCTTTGTTGCGCTCGCGACTTGTCGCTAGTGGTTTGCAGGGAAGGATTTTCGCCTATCTGGCGGCAATCTGCAACGCTCCACGAGTTGACACCGATCGCATTTCGCCTACGATGGAACCTGAGGGTTGGCTATGAGCGCAACGCTTTCCTGGTGGGGACTGCCGCTGCTGGTTTGCGGTATAGTCATGTTCCACAAGGCTCTCCTCACTCATGCTACCGTGTATAGCTGGATACGGGCAGATGGAGTGCTGGTTCTCAGCAACGGCCCTGAAGAGATCCCCGCAGACCGGCGAGGAACGGTCAAAACTTTTACTGCACAGCTCACCGGGAAACCGACGCTGGGAGAGGCTCCAGCCCCCCTTCCTTCAAGCCCAGCAGTCAGCGTTGCTGACGCGCATGAACGTGGGCTTGAACGAGGTTTACAGATGGCTGAACGGCAGATTGCCACAGCGGGAGAACTCGCCCGCACCGTGCTATCCGCTGTCCCTCCTGCACCACCCATACGTATTATCATCCAGCAATCCGCACCGATCGTGCGTTATGCTGCCCCTGGTTACGATTCTCTCTTCTTCGGCTTCGTCGGCCCCTACGCGCCGTACTTCCCGTACGGGTGGAGCTACGCCTACGGCTTTCGCCATGGCCGCTTTATGCCCCATTCTCATTTCTTTCCAGGGACGCGCAGTCGCCGCCAGGGCCTGTTTTTTCCGCACGGGCACTTCTCGCAGAACGGGTTTCTCCTCGGCCACGGCTTCGTGATCCCCTAGTCAGACCCAAGGGGAACTCGCCGAGGACACCGAACGATGAGGAAGCGCATCAAAGCAGACACGAAGACACACCGAACCCGCTCCACGGCAGAGCAGGGAGGTTGAGGACCCTAAGGGAGGGAAAATCGTATGCTCATTCGCAAACGGCGCGGCTGGGAAATGCCCGAACACCTTGCCACACCAGAAGACGTCTACTTGAACCGCCGGAAATTTCTGCATGCCGTGGGAGTTACAGGATTGGGGGTGATAGGCACACTTACGGGTTGTAACCGAGCCGGCAGTCAACCGCCTACAGCATCTCCCGATTTGGTCGGATTACCGACGCCAAGCGCCACCGCCAGCCTGTACCCCGCTAGGCGCAACAAGCGTTTTACCCTTGATCGTCCGCTCACAGAGGAAGCGGTGGCTGCACGTTACAATAACTTCTACGAGTTCAGCCCCCGGAAAGAACGGGTGTACCGTCTGGTCGAGGCGTTTCAGACGCGCCCGTG
>Ga0308420_1000279_pt1 | contig 23857 bp, 20 predicted proteins | sample HotsprSampleMS55_FD_203802 | JGI IMG/M metagenome (GOLD analysis project Ga0308420, IMG submission 203802) | Hot spring phototrophic mat microbial communities from Mushroom Spring, Yellowstone National Park, Wyoming, United States - 20090730_MS55 ... | reverse complement strand
GGCGCCTTTCTCATCGGCTTCGTCGAGGCGCTCACCGTCTTCCTGCTGCCGGCGGGCGCGTTCCTCAAGGGCGCGGTGGCGCTCACGATCCTGGTGGCGGTGCTGATGGTGCGCCCGCAGGGTCTCTACGGGATCGTCTACGAGGAGGAGGAGCGCTAGCGCATGTACCCGGTGCTGCGCTTCTGGCGCTGGCTGCGCAACGACATCCTCGCGCTGCCGTCGCGCACGCTGGTGCTCGCATGGGTGCTCGGGCTCCTCGCCCTGCCGCTCGCGTGGCCCGATCCGTACGTGCTGCGGATCGTCACCCTCACCGCGCTCTTCGCAATCTTCGCCGCGAGCTGGGATCTCCTTGCCGGCTACTCCGGGCAGGTGAACTTCGGCCATGCGTTGTTCTTCGGGGGCTCCGCCTACTGCTCGGCGATCCTCGCGGCCAAGGTGAGCGTGCCGCCGTGGCTCGCGGTCGCCGCCGGCACCGCGTTCGCCGCGCTCCTCGGCCTCGCCTCCGGCTACATCTGCCTGCGCATGCGCGGGGCGTATCTTTCGCTCGCCACCCTCGCCTTTCCGCTGATCGCGGTCGGGCTGCTGCTCGCGGTGCCGCGCTTTTCGGGCGGCGAGCTCGGCCTTCCGGGCGTGCCGCGGCTCGCGCAGCCGGCGATCGCCAACTACTACATCGCGGTGCTGGCGATGCTCGCGGTCGTCTTCGGCCTGTGGAAGCTCGCCGATTCGCGCTTCGGCCTGGTGCTGCATGCGATCCGCGACGACGAGCTCGCTGCGCGCGCCGCCGGCATCCACACCCCGCGCTACAAGCTCGCGGTGTTCGCGATCTCGGGCGCGGCCGCCGGGCTCGCCGGCGCGCTGCTCGCCCACTACATGCGCATCGCGGCGCCGTTCCTGCTGGAGACCGGGCTGTCGTTCCAGGCGGTGATCTGGGGCATCTTCGGGGGCGTCGCCACCATCTACGGGCCGGTCGCCGCGGTGTTCGTCCTCTACCCTCTCACCGAATGGATCGGCGGCTTCCAGGCCTTCGGCGAGCGCCGGTTGCTGGTGTTCGCCGCGGTGGTACTGGTGGTTCTCCTGTTCATGCCGCGCGGGATCGCGCCCTGGGTGCGCGACCGTATCGAGACGCTCTGCCCGCGCTGCAAACAGCGGAACGCCGCCTGGCGCTCGGATTGCCGCATCTGCGGCGCGGCGCTCGCCGCGACCGAGCCTCGGCGCGCGAGCGCCCCGCGCGCCTGAGTCGGCCGATTCGCCGCCGGGCGCGGTGCAATTCCGCTCCCGCGAATGTTCCGGCATCGTGCCCGTCAGGACTCGAGGTAAAGCTCGACCGCGTCCTCGTCGTACGCGAACAGGTCCGCATGTCGCCCCCAGTCGATCGCGACGTCGAGCTGCTCGTCGGCCTTGTCGCCGAACTCGTTGCGCAGCGCATCGACGAAGAAGCTGCGCACGATGCGCTGGTCGTCGTCGCGCTGCAGCGTTTCGTAGATCCAGCGCACGAGCGGCACGCGCAGCACCCGTCCGGCGAGGATTTCCTTGCGCACCGGGATGCTCGCTTCGGCGTAGTTGCGACCGAGTGCGAGCAAGTGCAGGTCGCCGTGCTCGACGCGCACCAGCCCGAGACGTTCGGCGGCCTCCACCAGCGGCATCAGGTCGTCCAGTTCCATGCCGAACTCGCCGGCCAACCGCGGCAGGTCGGCGCGGCCGCCGTCGGCGGCGAGTTTTTCGACGAGCCCCGCGATCGCCTCCAGCCGCGCCGCCGGCAGCTTGCGCGTCGCCCCAGGGGCGCCGGGTGCGGCGCCCAGCACCTCGGCCTCGGTGCCGGTGCGCCCGGTCACCACGGCGTACACATGATCGGCGAGCGCTTGAAACGCCGTGTCCTGCCGGCGGCGCGGCTGACGCAGATCGACGCGCACCTCCGTCAGCACGCGCCCGGGATCCTTGGCCATCACCACGATGCGGTCCGCGAGCTCGACGGCCTCCTCGATGTTGTGCGTGACCATCAGGATCGCGCGCGTGGGCATCGCGCGCCGAATCCACAGTTCCAGCAGTTCGCCGCGCAGCGCCTCGGCCGACAGCACGTCGAGCGCAGAGAACGGCTCGTCCAGACACAGCAGTTCGGGTTCGACCGCGAGCGCCCGCGCGAACCCGACCTTCTGCCGCATCCCGCCGGACAGCTCGCGCGGATAGGCGTTCTCGAAACCCGCCAGCCCGACTGCTTCGATCAGCCGCTGCGCACGCTCGCGCCGCGCCGCTGCCGCCATACCGCGCGCCTTCAGCGCCACCTCGACGTTCTCGGCCACCGTCAGCCATGGAAACAACGCGAAAGTCTGGAACACGATGGCCGCATGCGGATTGACCCCAGAAAGCGCCTCGCCGCGATACCGGACGCGGCCTTCGGTGGGCGCGAGCAGCCCCGCAACCAGACGCAGCAGCGTGGACTTGCCGCAGCCCGATGGTCCGACGAGGCAGACGAACTCCCCCTCCGCGACCTTCAGGTTCACGTCGCGCAGCGCGTAGAACAGCCGCGGCGGCCGGCCGTAGGCCATGCCGATCGACTCGAGCTGCAGCAACGCAGCGGGTGCGACGGCCGGGGCGGCGACGGCGTGGGGCATGTTCACTCCAGGCGAAAGCGCGCCTCGGCCAGCCGATACAGGCGCAGCCAGAACAGGCGGTTGAGCAGCACGACGGTCACGACCATGGCGAGCGTGGCACCGGCCAGCAGCGCGTAGTCGCCCGCGGCGGTCGCCCGCGCGATCGTCGCACCGATGCCGACGGTGAAGTACGGGATGCCGGCGAATTCGACGTACTCGGCGACGATGCTCGCGTTCCAGGCGCCGCCGACGGCCGTGATCGCCCCGGTGACGACGTACGGAAACAGCGCCGGCAGCCAGAGCACGCGCCAGCGTTCGGCGGGCGCGAGTTTCAACATCGCCGCGCTGTCGCGCAACTCGCGCGGAACCGCCGCCGTGCCCGCGATGACGTTGAAAAGCAGGTACCACTGCGTGCCGAGCAGCATCAGCGCCACCGCCGAGAGGTCGAGCCCGCCCGGCAGATGCAGCACCGCGAGCAGCACGACCGGGAAGAGCGCGGTCGCCGGTACCGAAGCCGCGACCTGCGCGACCGGCTGCAGCACGGCAGCCAGGCGCGGCGAGGTGCCGATCGCGAGACCCACCGGAATGGTCCACGCGGCAGCGATCGCCAGCGCCGCGCATACGCGCAGCAGCGTCGCGCCGAGTCCGACCGAGATCTCCATCCAGGCCGCCGCCGGCAGCGTGGCGAGCAACTGCGCGGCGCGCGCCCCGCCGTAGACCGCCGCCGCCACCACCAGTGCGAACAACGCCAGCGCGCGCGCGCCGAGCTGCGCGGCGGGCGCAGGCAGCGGTCTTGCGACCGGGCCGCGCTGCCAGCGCGCATCGATACGTTCGATCCACGGATACCAGATGCGCGCACGGAACCGTTCGACGAGCCAGGCGCGCGCGAGCAGCTCGCGCAGCCACGCGTGCGGCGCCGCGGCCGGCTCCACGCTGTCGAGCCGGAAGCGTTGCGCCCAGGCGAGCAACGGCCGCCACACGAGCTGGTCGAGCGCCACGATCACCGCGACCAGTGCGGCCACGCCGAGCAGTACCGCGTGCAGGTCGCCCGCGTGGGCCGCGCTCTGCAGGTAGCTTCCGAGACCGGGCAGCCGGAAGTCGCGGTTGCCGACGGTGAACATCTCGGCGGCCATCAGAAAGAACCATCCGCCGGCCCAGCTCATCATGCTGTTCCAGACCAGCCCCAGCCCGGCGAACGGCAGCTCGACATACTTGAAACGAAACCAGCGCCCGAAGCCGAAACCCGCGGCCGCCTCGCGCAGTTCGCGCGGCACCGTCTTCACCGACTGGTAGAAGCTGAACGCGAGGTTCCAGGCCTGCGAGGTGAAGATGAGCACGATCGCCGCGAACTCCGCGGCCACGTTCGTCGGCAGCACGACGCTCAACGACAGCAGCACGACCGGCAGAAACGACAGGATCGGCACGCTCTGCAGCACATCCAGAAGCGGCATCAGCACGCGCTCGGCGCGCCGGTCGTGCGCGGCCCAGTAGCCGTAGGCCAGGCTGAAGGCGAGCGACAGCGCATACGCTGCGCTCATCCTGCCGATCGACGCCGCCGCGTACCACGGCAGCGCCTGCGGCGCGAGCGAGATCTCGGCGCCGGTGACCGTGGCCGGCGCAGCCAGCGCAAGCCGCACACCGACATAGAGCAGGCCCGCCAACGCGAGCAGGATCAGGCCGTCGCCGAGCGTGAGCGGCGGCGTCGGCGCGAACGCGATGTGAAAGTGCAGGCGGCGCATCGCTCGGCGGGCGGCGCATTCCCATCGGACGGACACCGGGGAGGGGTGGCGGCGCTCAGGCGGCCAGCGTCCCGATGCGGTCGAGTTCGCGTTTGAAGCCCGGCGCATCCCCTGCGATCCGCGCCAACGGCAACGCGAGGAAGGCTTCGATGCGCGATCTTAGGATGCGGTAGGCGCGTTCGAAGGCGGCGTCGATCTCGGCGTCGGTGCCGGTGGCGCACGCGGGATCCTCGACGCCCCAGTGCGCACGCAGCGCCGTACCGAGGTAGACAGGGCAGCTCTCTGCGGCGGCGCTCGCGCAGACGGTGATCACGAGGTCGGGGGCGACGGGCAAGCTCTCCCACGATTTGCTGGCGAGACCTTCTGTCGGGATGCCTTCGCGCTCGAGCAGCGCGAGCGCGCGGGGATGCACGTAACCCACGGGACGGCTGCCTGCGCTCGTCGCGCGCCAACCGGGCGGGGCGAGATGGTTGAAGGTCGCCTCCGCGAGGATCGAGCGGCACGAGTTTCCGGTGCACAGGAAAAGCACCAGGTGCGGAGCATCCATGATGCGGCGGACAGGGATCGAGGCGTCGCCGGAGCGGGCGGCGCAGGCGGGCTCGCGCGGCGACACGCCGATCGGGGCTAGCCGCAGCAGCCAGCGAGGGCCTTCCCCGGCATCGCCGCGCTCGCGCCCGCCCCCGGCGAGCAGCACCGCGCCGCTTCGCCAGCGCGCTCGCCGCCGTCGAAGGTCGGTACGGATCCGAAGGTATGGAACGTCTCCCAGGCAATTCCGGTCGGGTCGGTCACCCAGTACTTGTCCGAACGCGCATAGCAGCACGCGACCCCCTTCTCGGCGGTGGCGACCCATCGCTCCTGCTGCAGCCGCTGGCGAAGCGACTCCAGCTCCTCGCCCGAATCGGTCTGCACGCCGAGGTGATGGACGCCCGGCGTGGCGTCGCGCGACGAGATCGCGAAGTTCACCCGCGGATCCTCCAGCATCCATTTCGCGTAATCGTCTTGCACCACGACCGGTTCGGCACCGAATAGCGTCGAGTAAAAGCGGATGCTCCGCCCGAGATCCGACACCGATACGTGGACATGGAAGCGCTTCATCCGGAGTCTCCTTTCGTGGTTGCGGCCGCTGCGCGGCGCACCGCTCCGGCGACGGGCCCAGCCCGCCCGGCGGACGCACAGGACGGCACGTCGGGAAAACCGCCGCGGTCGGCGGCGCAGCAGTTCTCGGTGAGGAACGCGAGCAGCGCGTTCATCGCCGCGAAGTCAGCGGAATAAAAGACGAATCGACCCGCTTGGCGCGCGCAGACCAGCCTCGCGTTCGCAAGCTCCTTCAGATGAAAGCTCAGCGTCGCCGGCGCCAGGTCGAGCGCAGCGGCAATCTCGCCGGCGGCCATGCCGCGAGGGCCCTGCCGGACCAGCAGTCGGTATACCGAAAGGCGCGTTTCCTGCGCGAGCGCCGAAAGGCAACGGACCGCTTCGGCCGATTTCATGATTCTAAAGATATGGAAATATCGAACGGTCTGTCAAGCCCGACGCGCTGCTGGGATCGACCGTACGGCGATCCCCTCGGGCACGGTTATCGTGCACGCTGAGGAAAAGCGGCTTCAAAAAAGTTCCCTCGCCCGGCCGCGGCACCGGTGGGCAAGTGAGGTCATGCCGGCGCAATATCGCGGTCACAGACTCGGGCGCCGCGGAGATCGCGGCGCGAGACGGGACCGGCGGATGGCAGCGGACGGAAGCGGCAGAGGACCGTGGGACTGCGGCATCGTGGCCGCGCTGATCGACGAGCTCGGGCGGCTACGCGAGGCGATGATCGGCCTCGAGCGGCGGCTCGCGCCGCGAATCCGCGAGGTCGATCCGGCGTTCGCGCCGAGCGCGCGCAACCTCGCGCACTATCTTGCACTGCGGCGCACCGATATCCGGCCACTGCAGGAGCGTCTCGCCTGGCTCGGCGTCTCCTCGCTCGGCCGTGCCGAAACCCATGTGCTCGCGAACCTCGACAAGGTGCTCGGGATCCTGCACCGGCTGCTCGATCGCCCGTGGACGGCACGGGGAGAGGAAGAACCGGTGGGCTTCAATCGCGGGCGCACGCTGCTCGAGCAGCACACGGTCGAGCTGCTCGGTCCGGCGCCACCGGGGCGGGCGGTACGGATCATGGTGACGTTGCCGGCGGAGGCGGCGGACGATTTCGCTCTGGTGCGGAAATTCGTCGCCGCCGGCATGGACGTAGCGCGCATCAACTGCGCGCACGACGGACCCGCAGCCTGGACGGCGATGGCCGCTCACGTGCGGCGCGCGGCGGCCGCGGCCGGCCGGCCGGTGAAGGTCCTCATGGATCTTGCTGGACCGAAGCTGCGCACCGGTCCGATCGAAATCGGCCCTGCGGTGCTGAAATTGCGTCCGGAGCGCGATGCGTACGGGCGCGTGATCGCGCCGGCGCGGCTCGGCCTGCGCGCCGAGCCCCCAGCCTCCTCGCAGCCGCAGGGCGGTCCGGAGCTTCTCGCGCCGGCGGCGTGGCTCGCCCGGCTGCGCCCGGCCGATCGCATCCATTGCGTCGATGCGCGCGGTGCCCGGCGCACGTTTCAGGTGGTGCAGGCAGGCGCGGGGGCTGCGGTTCTCGAAACGGAGAAGACGGTCTACCTCACGCCGCAGACCGATTTGCGTCACCTCGGCGGGGGCCGACGCGGGGAGCGCATCGCGCGCCTACACGGTTTCGCTACTGCGCCCGGCCGCCTCCGGTTGCACCGAGGGGACGTGCTGTACCTCACCCGCTCGGGCGTCGGGCACCCCGCGCGCGGCACCGGCCGTCGTCGCTCGCCGGCGAGCGTGCCGTGCACGCTGCCGGAGGTCTTTCGCCAGGTACGGGCAGGAGAGCGCATCTGGTTCGACGACGGCCGTATCGGTGGCGTCGTTCGTCGTGCGACCCGCGAGCGCCTGGAGATCTCGATCACCGACGCACGCGACGGCGGCGAGTGGCTCGCCGAGGACAAGGGCATCAACCTGCCGGACAGCGCGCTCGAGCTGCCCGCGCTCGGCGAGCAGGACCGGCGCGATCTCGCGGTGGTCGCCAAGCACGCCGATCTCGTCGGCCTGTCCTTCGCGCAGCGCGCCGCCGACGTCGACCGGCTGCGCGACCAGCTCGCGCGCCTCGGCGCCGCCCACCTCGGCGTCATCCTCAAGATCGAGACGCGGCTCGGGTTCGAGAACCTGCCCGATCTCGCGTTCGCGGCGATGCGCAGCCGCGCCGCAGGCATCATGATCGCGCGGGGCGACCTCGCGGTCGAATGCGGGTACGAGCGGCTCGCCGAAGTGCAGGAGGAAATCCTCTGGCTCGCCGAGGCCGCGCACCTGCCGGTCGTCTGGGCGACCCAGGTGCTCGAATCGCTGGCCAAGTCCGGACGGCCTTCGCGGGCCGAGATCACCGATGCCGCGATGGGGGTGCGCGCAGAGTGCGTGATGCTGAACAAGGGCCCCCATGTGCTGGAGGCGATTCGCGTTCTGGACGACATCCTGCGCCGCATGCAAGCGCACCAGTCGAAGAAACGGCCGCTGATGCGCGCGCTGCGCTCGTTTCGCACGCCCGGCCTCGTGTCGCCGCCCTCCGACCGCGCCGCAACCGCCGGGCCCGAACCGGCAACCGGGCGAGGCGTGGCACGCGAGCGCGCGAGGCGCTACAGCATCCCGAGGTAGCAGGAGCGCAACGCCTCGTCGGCCATCAGCTCGGCGCCGGTGCCTTCGGCCCAGAGCCGCCCCTGGGAGAGCACGTAGTTGCGGTGTGCGATGCGGAAGATCTGTCCCACCTCCTGCTCGACCACCAGCAGCGGCACGCCGGCGGCGTGGATGCGCTCGATCGCGGCGAACACCTCCTCGCGCACGCGCGGTGCGAGACCGATCGAGGGTTCGTCGATCGCCAGCAGCCGCGCCTCGTACATCAGCGAGCGCGCCATCGCGAGCATCTGCTGCTCGCCGCCGGAGAGCGTGCCGGCGAGCTGGTGCTGACGCTCGGCGAGGCGCGGAAAGAGCGCGAAGCAGCGTTCCAGGCGGCTGCGGGTGGCCGCCGGCGAGCGCGCGAGGTACGCCCCGGCCATCAGGTTCTCGAGCACCGTGAGATCCCGAAAGGGACGCTGGCGGCCGGGACAGAGCGCGAAACCGCGCGCACGGATCTGGTGCGGTTCGAGGCCATCGATGCGCTCGCCGGCGAAGCGGATCTCGCCTTCGAGCGCGATCTCCCCGCGCGTGCCGCGCAGCAGTACCTTTTCGAATTGCACCAATCCGCTCACCGCACGCAGCACGGTGGACTTTCCGGCCCCGTTTGGGCCGACCACGCCGACGATCTCGCCTTCGCCGACCGCGAGCGAGACCCCGGCGAGGATCACCGCCTTGTCGTAGCGTACGCCGAGGTCCTTCACCTCAAGCAGGGGCATGCGCCGCTCCGGAAGTCTGCGCGAAGCCACCCGCGCCCAGATAGGCCTCGACCACCTTCGGATCGCGGATCACTTCCGCCGGCGGCCCGTCGGCGATCCGCTCGCCGTGGTCGAGCACGATCACCCGATCCACCACCGACATCAACTCCTTCAGCTTGTGCTCGATCATCAGCACCGCGGGCCCCTCCGAGTGCAGCCGTCCAAAGCGCCCCCCTTTGTGGATGCGCCGGATGGACTGCACGAGCAGCCCCGAGTCCACCGGCCCGATGCCCGCGAGCGGCTCGTCGAGCAGCAGCAGCTCCGGCTCGGCGGCGAGCGCGCGCGCCACTTCCAGGCGCTTGAGCTCCCCCTGCGAGAGCCCCGCGGCGGTCTCCTGCGCGAGCTCGGAGATGCCGACGAATTCCAGCGCTTCCATCGCGCGCGCCTCGATGCGCTTCACCCACTCGCCGCGCCTTCGCGCCCGCGGGGCGAGCAGCGGCACCATGACGTTGGCGATCACCGGCAGGTGGCGGAACGGACGCATATTCTGGAAGGTGCCGGCGATGCCGCGGTTTGCGATCTCCCACGGCGGAAGCCCGGTGATGTCCTCGCCGTTGAAGATCACGCGGCCGCTGTCGGGGCGCAGGATGCCGGTGACGAGACGCAGCAGCGTCGTCTTGCCGGAGCCGTTCGGGCCGATCAGGCCGGTGATCTGGTCGCGGCGCAGCTCGAAGCTGACACCGTTCACCGCCACCAGCCCGCCGAAGCGCTTGGTGAGCCCCTCGACGCGGAGAAAGGGCACGTTCATCGGCCGGGAAGCACAGCGGCTTCCTCGCGCAGCTCGCGGCGCGAAATCTTGCCGACATCGGTCTTCGGCAGCTCGCCGCGAAACTCCACGATGTGCGGCACCTTGTACTCCGCGAGCCGCTCGCGGCACCAGCCGCGGATGTCCTCTTCGCTGACCTTGCCGCGCGCGTCGCTCTGCAGCACCACGATCGCCTTGATGCGCTGTCCGACCGCTGGATCCGGCACGCCGATCACCCCCGCCGCGCGCACCTGCGGGTGCGCGTACAGCACATCCTCGACGTCCTTCGCGAACACCGAGTAGCCGCGGTACTTGATGAGATCCTTGGCGCGGTCGAAGAAGTGGAAATAACCCTCCTCATCCATGCGCACCAGGTCGCCGGTACGAAGCCAGCGCCGACCGGCCGCCTCGACGAAGGAATTCTCGGTCTCCTGCGGCTTTCCCCAGTAGCCGCGCATCACGGTAGGGCTGTCGAGCAGGAGTTCGCCTACCTCGCCCGGTGGCACGAACGCCCGCGACTCGGGGTTCCACACCGCAGCCCAGGTGTTCGGCACCGGACAGCCGAAGGAGCCGGTTTTCGGACGACCGAGCGGATTGACGTGGCTGATCGCGCTGGTCTCGGTGAGGCCATAGCCCTCGACGATGCGCGAGCCGGTGCGCCGCGACCAGTCGGTCACCGTGCTCTCGTGCAAGGTGTCGGCGCCCGAGAGAATCAGCTTCAGCCGCCGCCAGTCCACCTTGCCGGTGTCCTTGTGGTCCTTCAGGTACTCGTAGAGCGTCGGCACGCCGTAGAAGATCGTCGCGCGGTAGCGCTCCATCGCCTCCAGGATCGCCTCGGTGTCCGGGGTGGTGAAAAGCACGAGCAGGCTGCCCTGCACGAGCCCGTTCAGCATGATCACGACCTGGCCGTAGATATGGAAGAACGGCAGGAATGCGAGCACCACTTCCTTGTCGGGCTCGAACACCGGAAACACCGCGCGCGCGGCGGTGCTGGCAGCCACCAGGTTGTGGTGCGTCAGCATCACCCCCTTCGGATGTCCGGTGGTACCGCCGGTGTAGGGCAGCGCGGCGAGGTCGGCGCGCGGGTCGATCTCGATTCGCGGCGGCTCGGGCGGGCTCGCCGCGAGCAGCGCCTGGAAACGGTGGACGTTCGCCGCCTGCGCCGGCACGGTCCCGGGCGCTTCGCCGCGCAGGCGCCCGAGCACCCGTTTCAGCGCCGGGAGGTACTCGCCGATGCCGGTGACGATCACCGCGTCTAGCGCTACGCCGCACTTCGCGACCTTGTCGTACAGCACGTCCTGGCAAACGATCACCCGCGCACCGCTGTCGTCGAGCTGATGGCGCACTTCGTGGCTGGTGTACACCGGGCTGATCGGAGTGACGATCGCGCCGCACTTGAGCGCGCCGAAGTACGCGATCACGAACTGCGGGCTGTTGACGAGGTAGAGCGCCACCCGGTCGCCCTTGCGCACACCGAGCCGTGCGAGCGCGGCGGCGAAGCGGTCGGCCGACTCCCGCAGCTCCCGGTAACGGATCTCGCGGCCCTCGAACACGATCGCGGTGCGCCCGGGTGCGCGCTCGGTCGCCTCGTCGAAAAGCTGCGGTACGGTCCGGAGCGGAACCTCCACCGTATCCGGAACCCCCGGCGGGTAGTGTCGCGTCCACGGACGCGCGAGATAACGCGAGACCGGTTCCTGCATCGGATCCTCCTCGGCACCCGATTGTAGCGTCCGCCGGCAGCAGGGGAGGCCTCGTGGCGGCCGGGCCCTAGAATGGCGCCGACGCACGCATGACCGCACTTTCGCTTCTCGCCTCGCTGCGGCTTTCGTACCTGCCGCCGCTGATGGTGTACCTCGCCGCCGGCATCCAGGGGCTCACCGGTATCGTCGGCACCTTCTTCATCAAGGAGTACCTCGACCTCTCGGCGGAGTTTCTCGCCGCGCTCGGCTTCTGGGCGGTGATGCCCTACACCGTGAAGATGGTCGTCGGGCACCTGGTGGACCTCGCCTGGCGCTGGAAGGACGCGCTGGTGTTCCTCGGCGCGGGACTGCTCGCGGCGAGCATCGCGATCATGATCGGGCTCCTCGCCGAGCCCGAGGCGATGCGCGCGCTGATGCCGGCGGCGCACTGGTTCGTGCTGTCGAGTCTGCTCGCGCCGGTGGGCTTCATGATCCAGGACGTGGTCGCCGACGCGATGACGGTGGAAGCGGTGCCACGCACCGACGACGAAGGGCGCGAGATCGCCGCCGAGGAACGCCGTGCGATGCAGGTCACGATGCAGACGCTCGGGCGCGTGGCGATCATCGGAGGGCTGGTACTGGTGTCGGTGGTGAACGTGTACCTGATGGCGGGCGTGCACCTGCTGCCGGAGCACGAGAAGGCCGCCGCGTACCTGCGCGTCTACCAGTGGTCGCTCGCGATCCCGGCGGTGTCGGTCGCGGGGGTGGTGCTCGCGCGCTGGCTGCGCTGGCGGCACCCGGGGCGCTACGGCCACGCGGCAGCGCCGCCGCCCGTGAACGGGTGGATGCTCGGCGGCGCTGGCGCGTTCACCGCGGTCTCGATCGGACTGGGGCTCGCCGGCCTGCGCTACGGTCAGGAGATTGTCTTCGTTGCCTCGATGGCGATCGTGATCTTCCTGATCGCGCGCCTGGTGCGCGAACTCGATGCGGAGGCGCGCGCCACCCTGATCGGCACCGCTGCGGTGGTGTGGGTGTTTCGCGCCGTGCCCGGCCCCGGGGTGGCGGCGAGCTGGTGGATGATCGACGTGCTCGGCTTCGACCAGCAGTTCCTCGCCCAGCTCTCGCTCATCGGCTCGAGCCTCACGCTCGTGGGACTCTTCGTCTTCCGCCGCTTCATGGCCGAGCGCTCGATCTATACCGTCGTGGCCGTGCTCACCCTCGCCGGCACCGTCTTCGCGCTGCCGCAGATCGGGATGTACTACGGCCTGCACGAGTGGACCGCGGCGCGCACCGGCGGCGTGGTGGACGCGCGCTTCATCGCGATCGTCAACACCGCGCTCGAATCGCCCCTCGGCCAGATCGCGATGGTGCCGATGCTCGCCTGGATCGCGAACTCCGCACCGCCGTCGCTCAAGGCGACCTACTTCGCGGTGATGGCCTCCTTCACCAACCTCGCGCTCTCGGCCTCGCAGCTCGGCACCAAGTACCTGAACCAGATCTACACCGTGACGCGCGAAGTGAAGGATCCGGCAAGCGGTGCGGTGCGCATTCCGGCGGACTACAGCGAGCTCGGCGCGCTCTTCGTCGCCGCGACCACGATCGGGCTCGTCGCTCCTCTGGCGACGATCGCTCTCGTGCGCGCCGCACGCCTGCGCAGCGCCTAGCGACAGGTGGCGAGCGTCGCGATCCAGCTCCCGATCTCGGCGATCGTGCGCTCGGCGGCGCGCGCGAACGCGCGTGCACCCGAGGCGGCATCCCGGCCGGCATCGCCTTCGCTCACGCGGAAACCGCGCGCGGCGCCCCCGGCGGCGGCGCGAAGCTCGATGCGTACCTCGCTTGTCTGCGGCGTGCGGAAGACCTGGACGAATTCGTGGAGCTCGACCTCCAGCGCGCAGGAAGCGCCAGAATTCGCCGGAAGCGCTCGCGCGAGCTGGCGTCGGAAGAGTTCCGCCGGAGGCGCTGCCCAGCGGCTCGCGGCGAACGCGGCAAGCTCGGAGCTTTCGCCCCAGGCGAGCCGGTAGTGCATCGCGGTGCCGTCGTACGGCATCGCCGCACGCACGCTCACCGCTCGCAACGGCGGCAGGCTCGCCGCCGGGGGGGAGGCGCCGAGGTCGTACTGGCGAGACGGCGCATCGGTGCGGGGTGCCGCGCAACCGCAGGCGAGCAGCGCTACCGCCAGCGCCAAAACGGCCCTCACGGCACGAACCCCGGCTCGCCCGGACCCGGGCGCGCAGGCCGCGTGCCCCAGACGAGGCTCTGCGGCTCGCGCTCGAGGCCTTCGGCCAGCCGTGCGATGCGCTCGGCCCCGCGCTCCAGAGTCTCGGCGAGCGCGTGGACGCGCGGCAGGGTCTCCTCGCGCAGCGCGCTCGCGCCGGCGTGCGCCTCGGCGGCCGCGGCGCCGATGCGCTCGACTGCGCCGCGCGCCTCGGCGGCGAGGATCTTCGCCTCGCGCGCAAGCTCCGGCAGCGCCGCCGCCGCGGCAGCGAGCCGCCCGAGCGTCTCGCGCGCGAGCCCGCGGTTCTCTTCGGAAAGCCACGCCTGGATGCGCGCGTCCGTACGTTCGATCGCCCCCGGCAGGCGCGCCGCGCTGCGCTCCAGGTTCCGAGCGGCCTTCTCCAGGGAGGCGAGCGTCGTCCCGACGCGCCGGCGGTTGTCCTCGTCGGCCAGCGCTTTCAGCGCGGCGACGAGTTCACGCACCTCGCGCATCGCGCTCTCGGCGCCGTCGGCGAGCGTGTCCACGAGCGAAGGTCGCAGCGCGAGCTCCGCGATGCCGTCGGCGCCGCGCGCGGGCGGCGACGGGTCCGCGCCGTCGTCGAGCAGATGCACGTAGGCGATTCCGGTGATGCCCTCCATGCCGAGCTGGGCCCATGTGCCGCGCGTCACCGGAATGTCCTCGTCCACCTCGATCGTGATCAGGATGCGGCGGGAATCGCCGCGGTCGAGCGCGATCGCGGCCACGCGTCCTGCCGGCATGCCGCGGTAGCGCACCTGCGCTTCCGGCCGGAGCCCCGAGACCGGGATCGTCGCGACCACGCGATAGGTCGTGCGCGCGATCGGTTCCTTCGCGAGCCAGTGCGCCCAGAACACGAGCCCGCCCGCCAGGCCGAGGACGAAAAGTCCGGTGATCAGTGCGTAGGCGCGGCTTTCCATTCGGAACCCGCGCCGCCGGGCTGCAGTGCCCGCCGGCCGCGTTCTCCCCCGAAGAAGTTGCGGATAAAGCGGTGCTCGTGCTGGCGCACCGCCTCGAGCGTATCGAAGGCGATTATACGCTGGTCGGCCAGCACCGCGACGCGGTCGGTGAGCTCGTACAGCGTGTCGAGGTCGTGCGTCACCATCAGCACCGCGAAGCGCTGCTCCTCGCGCAGGCGCCGGATGAGCGCGACGAATCGCTCCGAGCGGTCGGGGTCGAGTCCCGCCGTCGGCTCGTCGAGCACGAGGAGTTCGGGCGAAAGTGCGAGCGCGCGCGCGAGCGCGACCCGCTTCACCATGCCGCCCGAAAGATTCGCCGGCAGGAGTTCGGCGTGCCGGGGTTCGAGCTCCACCTGCGCGAGCTTGGCGTGCACGATCGCGTGGATCGCCTCCTCCGACAGTCCGCCGCGCTCGCGCAACGGGAACGCGATGTTCTCGAACACCGTCAGCGCCGAGTACAGCGCACCGTTCTGGAACAGCATTCCGATCCTGCGGCGTGCATCGCGCACCTTCTTCGCGTTGCGGTCGTTCCAGGCCACGCCGAAGACGCGCACCGTGCCTGCGGTCGGGCGCTTCAACCCGACGATCACGCGCAGGAGCTGGGTCTTGCCGCTGCCCGAGCCACCCACCAGCGACACCACCTCGTCGGCGTGCATGCGAAAATCGAGACCGCGGTGCAGCACCGTCGCGCCGACCCGGTTGACCAGACCTTCGATCTCGACGATGACTTCACCCGACATCGCGCAGCAGGATCGCGAACAGGGCGTCGAGGACGATGACGCAGGTGATCGAGGCGACCACCGCGCGCGTGACACCGGTGCCGAGGCTGTCGGTGTTCGGAAGCACGCGCAGGCCGTAGTGGCAGGCGACGAAGGCGACCGCGAAGCCGAACACCGCGGACTTGCCGATGCCGATCCAGAAGTTCACCACCTCCACCGCGCGCGGCAACGCCTCGAGGAACGCCGCCGGGGTGATGCCGAGGGTGAAGCGCGAGACCAGCATCGCACCGGCGAGCGCGGCAAGATCGGTGCAGAACGTCACCAGCGGCAGCGCCAGCGCCAGCGCCACGACGCGCGGCAGCACCAGCCGCGCCGGCACCGAAACCCCCATCACCGAGAGCGCATCGATTTCTTCAGTGACGCGCATGACGCCGAGCTGGGCGGTCATCGCCGAGCCGGAGCGGCCGGCGGCGATGATCGAGGCGAGCATCGGCCCGAGCTCGCGCAGCACGCCGACGCCGACGATGTGGATGACCAGCAGGTCGGCCCCATAGCGCCGCAGCTGCAGCGCCGAGAGGTACGTGAGAACGATTCCGACCAGGAATCCCACCAGCATCGTCACCGGCAGCGCGGTCACGCCGGCGCGGTAGATGCCGGCGGAGAGCTCGCGCCAGGGAATCTCGCGCGGACGGCGCGCGAGACCGGCGCCATCGAGCACCAGGCGGCCGAGGAGCGCCGTCGCGTCGCGCAGGTGCGCACCGAAGCCCCAGGCCGCGCGTCCCACCGCTTCCAGCGGCGCGAGCGGATCGAAGCGGCGCGCCTTCGAAGGCACCAGCATGCCTTCGCTCACCTGGCGCAGCATCTCGGCGTAGCGCGTCGGCACTTCGATCTCGACCGCGCCCGCGAGCGCCTGCACGAGCCACACCGCGCCGGCGTCGTCCAGCTCCCTGATCTCGCGCAGATCCCACGCGACGCGCCCCGGCGCTTCGCGCCGCAGTTCCACGAGCTGCTGCGCAAGTTGGTGCCGGCGCTCCTTCATCCCGGCAAAGGTCCAGCGTCCGCTCGCGGTGACCCGGATCCGCGCCGGCCCTTCGGGCAGGCGTTCGATCGCGAGCGCAGCGGCGGTGTCGGCCATCGCGGGCGATGATAGCAACCGCGACCGCAGGCGCGCGCAGGCGGTGTTCAGGCGCGCGCGGCCGCCTCGCCCACCGGAGGAGCGACCTTGAGGACCTCGTCCATGGTGGTCAGCCCCGCCGCCACCTTCATCGCGCCGCTGACGCGCAGCGGCTTCATCCCCTCCTTGTACGCCCGCTCGCGGATCCGGGCGAGATCGGCACCGGCGCCTACTTCGGCACGGATCGTCGGAGTGCAGAGCAGCGTTTCGTAGATGCCGATCCGGCCGAGAAAGCCGGTCATGCGGCATTCGAGGCAGCCCACCGGCTTGTACACCGAAGCCGGGCGGACCGACTTCCACGGTGCGACGAGCGCGTCCCACTTCGCCTCGTCCTCGCCCCGTTGGAGCTCGACCTTCTGGCGGCAATGCGGACAAAGCGTGCGCACCAGGCGCTGCGCCATCACCCCGTTCAGCGTCGCATTGAGAAGATAGGGCGCGATGCCGAGCTCGAGCAGCCGGGTGATCGCGCTCGGCGCGTCGTTGGTGTGCAGCGTCGAGAGCACCAGGTGCCCGGTGAGCGCCGCCTGCACCGCCATCTCGGCGGTCTCGAGATCGCGGATCTCTCCCACCATGATGATGTCCGGGTCCTGGCGCATCAGCGCCCGTAGTCCCTCGGCGAAACCGAGGTCGATCTGCGGTTGCACCTGCATCTGGTTGAACGCCGGCTCGATCATCTCGATCGGGTCCTCCACCGTGCAGACGTTGACCTCGGGCGTCGCGAGCGCCTTCAGCGTCGAGTAGAGCGTGGTGGTCTTCCCCGAACCGGTCGGTCCGGTGACCAGCACGATGCCGTTCGGCCGCCCGGTCATCTCGTTCCAACGCCGCCGGTCCTCCTCCGTGAAACCGAGCTCGCCGAAGTCGCGCACCAGCACCTCGGGGTCGAAGATGCGCATCACCAGCTTCTCGCCGAAGGCGGTGGGAAGCGTCGAGAGCCGCAGCTCCACCTCCTGACCGTCGAGCGTGCGTGTCTTGATGCGCCCGTCCTGCGGACGGCGCTTCTCGACGACGTCCATGCGCCCCAGGATCTTGATGCGGCTGGTCATCGCCGCCAGTACCGCCGCCGGAATCTGGTAGACCTGGTGCAACACGCCGTCGATGCGAAAGCGCACGATTCCCACCTCGCGCCGCGGCTCGATGTGGATGTCGCTCGCGCGCTGCTCGAAGGCATACGTCCAGAGCCAGTCGACGATCTTCACCACGTGCGCGTCGTTCGCATCGAGCTGCCGGTTGGCTGCGCCGAGCTCGACCAGCTGTTCGAAGTTGGAAAGGCCGGAGACGGCCGCCGCGCCCCGGTTGGCGCCCTTGACCGATTTCGCGAGGTTGTAGAACTCGACTTGGTAGCGCTCGATGTCCGCCGGATTGGCGATCACGCGCCGGATGCCGAGCCGCAGGATCGCCCCGAGCTCCCGCTCCCACTCGCGCACGAAGGGCTCGGCGGTGGCGATCGTCGCCTCCTTCGCGCTCACCGCTACCGGCAGGATGCGAAAGCGCGTCGCGTAGGCCGAAGACATCACCTCGGTGACCGCGGCGAGGTTCACCTTGAGGGGATCGATGTGCAGATACTCCATGCCGACGCGCGCCGCGAGCCACTCGGTGAGCGCCTCCAGGCCGAGTGGGCGGTGCGGCGCACGCGCGCTCTTCCACTTCTGCTCGGCGACGATCTGCAGCGGATGGAGGCTGCCGCGGTAGTAGCGGCGCTCTTTCTTGAGCTTTTCGGCGGCGGCCGGTTCGACCAGGCCGTCCTCGACCAGCCAGTCGAGCACCTCGGCGATCGTCAGCCGCCGGTCGGCACCGGCCGGCGCGGCCTCCCGCGCCGCGCCGGCATCTCTCGGGTGTTCCGCGGCCGCCATGTCAGCGCGCATTATGCCCCCGCTACAATGCGTGCGCACCCCGCGATGACCGCCTCCGCCTCCCGCCCGCTCGCACCCGACGTCACGCTGCGCGAGGTCTGGGCGTGGACGATGTACGACTTCGCCAATTCCGGCTACACCACAGTGGTGATCACGGCGGTGTTCAATGCCTACTTCGTCTCGGTGGTGGCGGCAAAGGCGACCTGGGCGACCTTCGCCTGGACGGCGGCGCTGTCGGTCTCCTACGCCGCGATCCTACTCGCTGGACCGCTCGTCGGCGCCTGGGCCGACGCGCACGCGGCGAAGAAGCGTCTGCTCGCCGGGGCGACGCTCGGCTGCGTCGCGTTCACCGCGGCGCTCTATTTCGCCTCGCCGGGTGCGGTGGCGCTCGCGATCGCGCTCGTCATCCTCTCCAACTTCTTCTTCGGCATCGGCGAGAATCTGATCGCAGCGTTCCTGCCGGAGCTCGCGGACTCCCGCGCAATGGGGCGCGTGTCGGGCTGGGGCTGGTCGTTCGGCTATCTCGGCGGGCTGCTCGCGCTCGGCATCGCGCTCGCCTACATCAGCTGGGCGAGCCAACGAGGCCAGGGGGCGGCCGAGTTCGTGCCGGTTGTGATGGTGCTCACCGCCGCGCTCTTCGCGCTGGCCTCGCTGCCGACCTTCGCGTTCCTGAAAGAACGCGCACCGCCGCAACCGGCCGCCGGAGGCGCCTGGGCGCGCGTGCTGCGCACCGTGCGCGAGGCCGGGCGTTTTCGCGATCTGCGGCAATTCCTCGTCTGCATCCTCTTTTACCAAGCTGGAATCACCGCGGTGATCTCGCTTGCCGCGATCTACGCCGAGCAGGCGATGGGATTCAGCACGCAACAGACGATCGTCCTCATCCTGGTCGTGAACGTCACCGCGGCCGCCGGCGCCTTCGGTTTCGGACACCTGCAGGATGCGATCGGACACGTGCGCGCGATGCGGCTCGTGCTCGGGGGCTGGATCGCGATGATCGCGCTCGCGTGGGCGGCCGACGACGCGCCGACCTTCTGGGTGGCGGCGAACCTCGCCGGACTGTGCATGGGCGCAGCGCAGGCCGCCGGGCGCGCGATCGTCGGCTATCTCGCTCCGCCCGCGCGCCTGGCGGAGTTCTTCGGCCTGTGGGGTCTCGCGGTGAAGGCCGCGTCGATCTTCGGGCCGATCACTTATGGCGTCGCGACGCTCGTCTTCCCGGGCGATCACCGCAGCGGCATCGTCGCGGTGGGCGCGTATTTCGTGGTCGGGCTCTTGCTCCTCTCGGGCCTCGACCTGGAGCGTGGCCGTCGGGCAGCGCTCGCCGCCTGAGCGCGCCGCCGGTTGGAGTACACTTCGCGACCGCAAGCGACCACAGGAGGATCCGCCCATGACGATCAAGGTCGGTGACCGTCTTCCCGACGGCGTGCTCAGCGAATCCACCGATTTCGATTCCGCGACCGGCTGCGCAATGCCCCCGAAGGAAGTGAAGGTATCGGAGGCGACGAAAGGCAAGCGCATCGTGATCTTCGGCTTGCCGGGCGCGTACACGCCGACTTGCTCGGCGAAGCACGTCCCCTCGTACCGCGACAACCTGCAGCGGCTGAAGGCGAAGGGAGTGGACGAGGTCTGGTGCGTCGCGGTGAACGACGGTTTCGTGATGGCGCACTGGGGCCGCGACGAGAAGGCGCTCGGCTCGATCCGCTTTCTCGGGGACGGCAGCGGCACCTGGACGAAAGCGCTCGGGCTGGAGCTCGACCTCGGCGCCCGGGGCATGGGCCTGCGCATGCAGCGCTTCTCGATGCTGGTCGAGGACGGCGTGGTGAAAAAGCTGAACGTCGAGGCGCCGGGAAAGTTCGAGGTCTCGGACGCGGAGACGATGCTCGCCCAGCTCTGAACCGGGATACAACCGTTTACACAACGTTACCGCGCCGCAGGGGCGTATCGCGTAGCGTGCACCCGCAGGGATCTTGGATTTCACCGCAAGGAGCACGCTCATGAAACGTACCTTCGTTCTCGCCGCAGCGCTCGCGGCGGCAGCTTCCTCGACCCTCGGTGCGGATTCCGCGCCGGGGGACCGGACGGCACGCGAAGTCGGGCGCCCGCCGATGCACGAGCGCATGAGGGCGGCGCACCAGGCCTGCCAGCAGGTCGCCGATCGCGGTGCCTGCATGCGCGAAAGGATGTGCGCCGATGCGGCCGATCCGGCGAGGTGTCGGGCCGAAGCCGAAGATCGCCACAAGCGCATGCTGAGTCGCATGGACGAGCGCCAGGCGATGCACGAAGCCTGCACCGGAAAGCGCGGCGAAGAGCTGCTGCGCTGCCTCGGCGAGCAGCGCCGCGCGCAGCGCGGCAGGAATCGCGGCTAGCCGCAGGCCCCGGGCGCGGCGGCAGGGCCGTTCCGGGAGTTCTTGCCGGCAGGGACGGTCGTTCGTCCGCGCCGGGATTCTCGGCGCGGCTGCTGCCTGCGGAACCTGGCCCCGTTCGGATGGTCCGTAGCGTCGGGCGCGTCTTCGCGGACCGTTTGCGGGGATCTCCGGCTCGCGCTAGCCTCCCCGCGTTTGGACCCTTTCCACGATGTCTTCTCGACCTCCGCCCCGCCGCCTTGCATCGCGCGCGATCGCAGTGCGTGAGACACTCGGCCGCCTCCTCCTCTGGCTGCTCCTCGCGCTCGCGCCGCTCGCGCTCGCCGCCTCCGAGCCTCCACAGAAAGTTGCGTCGCTCGAGGGCGTCACCGAGCACCGGCTCTCCAACGGCCTGCGCGTTCTCACCGTGCCCGAGCCCGGAGCGAGCACGGTGACGGTGCACATCACCTACCTCGTCGGCTCGCGCCACGAGGGCTACGGCGAGAAGGGTCTCGCGCACCTGCTCGAGCACCTCCTCTTCAAAGGGTCCAGGAACTTTCCCGACCTCAAGCCGGCGCTGATCGCGCGCGGAGCGCGTTACAACGGGACCACGTCGCAGGACCGGACCACCTATTTCGAGACACTGCCGGCGAGCGAAGAGAACCTCGACTGGGCGCTCGCGCTGGAAGCCGATCGCATGGTCAACGCCCTGCTGCGCGAGGAAGACCTCGCGGCCGAGATGACGGTGGTGCGCAACGAGTTCGAAATGGGAGAAAACAACGCGCAGGCGGTGCTCTTCCAGCGCATGCAGCGCGCCGCCTTCGCGGTGCACAACTACGGCAACCCGGTGATCGGCTACCGCTCGGACATCGAGTCGGTGCCGATCGAGCGGCTGCGCGAGTTCTACCGCACGTGGTACCGGCCCGACAATGCCCTGCTCACGATCGCCGGACGATTCGACGAAGAGCGCGCGCTCGCGCTGGTCGCACGGCATTTCGGTCCGATCCCCCGGCCGGAACGCGATCTGCCGCGGCTCTACAGCGCGGAACCGGTGCAGGACGGCGAGCGCGAGGTCACGCTTCGCCGCGTGGGCGATGTGCCGCTCGTCGCCGCGCTGTACCGCGTCCCCGCGGCCGCGCACCCCGACTACGCCGCGGTGGACATCCTCGTCGAGGTGCTCGGCGCACCGGCCAGCGGTCGGCTGCATCGCGCGCTCGTCCAGAGCGGGCTCGCCGCCTCGGCTTGGGGGTACGAACGCATGCTGCACGATCCCGGTTTCGCGCTTTTCGGTGCGACGCTCGCGCGCGACGTCCCGCTCGCGGCGGCGCGCGATGCGCTGCTCGCGACCGTCGAAGGCACGGCCGCCGATCCGATCCGCGACGAAGAGGTCGAGCGGGCGCGCACGAGCCTGCTCGCCCAGTTCGAGAAAATACAGCTCGACAGCGGCTCGCTCGTACGCTGGCTCGCCGAGTACCATGCCGCCGGGGACTGGCGCCTGTTCTTCCTGCACCGCGAGCGTCTGAAGGCGGTGAGCGTGTCCGACGTGCGCCGCGTCGCCGCCGCCTACTTCCTGCCGGCGAACCGGGTGCTCGGCACCTTCGTGCCGACCGCGCGGCCCGAACGCGCCGATATCCCGCCGCGGCCCGATCTCGCACCCATGCTCGCCGCGCTGCGCGGCGACGACGCCGTGGGCGCCGGCGAAGCCTTCGAGCCCGAGCCGGAAAACATCGAGCGCCGCGTCGTGCGCCGCACCCTCGCCAACGGCATCCGCATCGCGCTGCTGCCGAAGAAGACCCGCGGCGGCAACGTGCTCGTGCAGCTCGTCCTCAACTGGGGCGACGAAGCGAGCACCCTGCATCGCGCCACCGCCTGCACGCTGGCGAGCGACATGCTCTCGCGCGGCACGTTGAAGCGCACGCGCGCCGAGCTGCGCGAGGCGATGGACCGACTGCGCGCGACCATCTCGGTGAGCACCGAGGGCGCCACCGTAGAGGTGCGCCGCGCGCAGCTCGAGCCGGCGCTGCGCCTTGCCGCCGAGATGCTGCGCGAGCCACGCTTCGACGCCGCCGAGTTCGAGGAGCTGCGGCGCGCGGCGCTCGCGAGCGCGCACGCGAGCCGCAGCGATCCGGCGGCGCGCGCGGCCGAACGGCTGGCGCGTCACCTCGGCCCTTACCCGCGCGGGCACTGGCGGTACACGCCGACGGCGGAAGAGCGCATCGAGGCACTCGAGCAGGCGACGCTGGAGGATGCGCAGCGCTGCTACCGGGAGCTCGTGGGCGCGAGCGGAGCGCAGGTCGCAGCCGTCGGCGATTTCGAACCGCAGGCGCTCGCGACGCTCGTCGAAGCGCTGTTCGGCGACTGGTACACACCGCACCCCTACCGGCGCATCCCGGCGCAGCACTTCGAGCGCCCTGCCCTCGAGGAGACGGTCGTCACGCCGGACAAGGCGAACGCGGTACTGCGCATGGGGATGAACCTGAAGCTGCGCGACGACCACCCGGACTATCCCGCTCTGCTGCTGGGCAACTACCTGCTCGGGGGCAGCTCCGGCGCACGGTTTCCGGTGCGGGTGCGCGAGAAGGAAGGTCTTTCCTACAGCACGTACAGTTGGCTCAGCGCCAGCGCGCTCGACGAAGCGGGAATGTGGGGGATCTCGGCGGTGCACGCGCCGCAAAACCGGGCGCGCGTCGAGCAGGCGGTGCGCGAGGAGCTCGAGCGCGCGCTGCGCGAGGGCTTCGCTGTGACCGAACTGGAGAGCGCAAAGAGGGGTCTGCTGGAAGCGCGCCGCCTTGCGCGCGCGCAGGACCGCGCGCTCGCCGCACGCCTCGCCCATTATCTGTTCCTCGGCCGGACCTTCGAGTGGGACGCGGCGCTCGAGAAACGAATCTCCGCCCTCACGCCGGCCGAGGTGCACGCCGCGCTCGCGCGCCACATCGACCCGAAGCGCCTTTCGCGGGTCTCCGCGGGCGATTTCCGCTAGCTATCCGATCGGATCGTAGCGGACTTCGAGAATCTCCAGCTCCTCTTCCCCCGCCGGGCTGTGGAAGCGCACGCGCTCGCCTTCGCGCGCCCGGAGCAGGGCGCGCGCGATCGGCGAGCGCCACGAGACGCGACCGCGCGCCGCGTCCACTTCGTCCGCACCGACGATGGTGACGGTGCGCTCGTCGCCTCCGGGCACCGAACGCACGGTGACGGTGGCGCCGAAGAACACCTGATCGGTGTCGCGCCCGGCCGAGTCCACCACCTGCGCACATTCCAGGCGCCGGATGAGAAAGCGCACGCGCCGGTCGATTTCGCGCAGCCGCTTCTTGCCGTAAATGTAGTCCCCGTTCTCGGAGCGGTCGCCGTTGGCCGCCGCCCATGCGACGGTACGCA
>Ga0308420_1000276_pt1 | contig 23932 bp, 27 predicted proteins | sample HotsprSampleMS55_FD_203802 | JGI IMG/M metagenome (GOLD analysis project Ga0308420, IMG submission 203802) | Hot spring phototrophic mat microbial communities from Mushroom Spring, Yellowstone National Park, Wyoming, United States - 20090730_MS55 ... | reverse complement strand
GTTTTGAGAGCGCGGGACTGAAGATCGTCGCGGCGAAAATGCTCACCCTGACTAAGGCCCAGGCGCAGGGATTCTACGCCGTGCATAAGGAGCGGCCATTTTTCGATAGCTTAACGACCTTTATGTCGTCCGGGCCAGTTCTCGTGTCCGTGCTCGAAGGCGAGGACGCTATCCAAACAAGCCGTCATATCATGGGAGCCACAGATCCGGCCAAGGCGGATGTCGGGACGATCCGCAGGGAGTGGGGGACTGACGTCGAACGCAACGCCGTGCATGGATCCGACGGTCCCGACACTGCACGCTGGGAAATTGCCTACTTTTTTAGTGAAATGGAGATCCACTCGCGTTGATCGACATCAAAGAACTAACCAAGGCAGAACTAGAGGCGTGGCTGGCTGAGAGAGGGGAAAAGCCTTTCCGGGCGCGGCAAACCCTGAAGTGGGTCTACCACCGTAGCGCTCAGACGTTTGCCGAGATGAGCGATTTGCCACACGCGCTCCGCCAGACCCTCGCCCAAGAGTTCGTGATCGGACGGTTGCCCTGTGTGCGTGTCACTCCGGCGGCGGACGGAACGCGGAAATTTCTCTTTGCGCTCCCCGATCGGCGTCAGATTGAAAGTGTCCTTATCCCTGCCGCAGGCCGTCTGACACTCTGCCTCTCTTCTCAGGTCGGCTGTGCCATGGGCTGCCGTTTCTGTGCCACAGCGCGGGTCAGACCGGTACGCGATTTAACCGCGGGCGAAATCGTCGGTCAGATTTGGGAGGTGCGACGTATGCTCCCGCCCGAGCAGCGCCTGACCAATCTCGTTTTTATGGGGATGGGCGAACCCCTAGCCAACTACGCAGGACTCGCGCGGGCATTGCTGATCGTGACTGCTGAATGGGGTTTTTCCTTCTCTCCCCGTCGGGTTACGGTCTCGACCGTGGGGCTCGTACCGCAGATGCGTCGGTTATTGGCAGAGACAAACGTCAACCTTACCGTTTCTCTTACCGCAACGACTGATCATCTGCGCGACGAGTTAATGCCGATCAACCGACGCTACCCGCTCGCGCAAGTGCTAGCCGCCTGCCGTTCCCTCCCCTTGGCGCCGCGCAAGCGGATCACGTTTGCTTACACCCTGCTTCAGGGGGTTAACGATAGTGAGGCGGAGGCGCAGCGACTCGTCAAGCTGCTGCACGGGTTGCGCGCAAAAGTGAACCTTATTCCTTTTAACCCGTTCCCTGGCGCTCCTTTTCTTCCCCCTCCGCGATCGCAGATCGAACGGTTCCGGCAGATCCTCTTAGACAAGGGGATTCATGCCACGATACGGGAGAGCCGTGGGCAGGATATACAAGCAGCCTGCGGCCAACTGGCCGCCCAACAGATGGGCTGGAGTCCTATAGGGTTCCAGGCCCACGAGAGCGCTCTTGCTGCGCCGTGAGGGCGGCGCAAACGGGATAACGAATGGTTACAAGGGAGTGAACACTGTGAGCACATTGGGTGTCATTGGCGGCAGCGGGCTCTACCAAATGAGCGGGGTGGAGAAGGGCGAGTGGGTGACGGTAGAGACTCCTTTTGGCGCTCCATCAGATGAGTATTTCGTGGGAGAGCTTGGCGGGGTGCGGGTGGCTTTTCTCCCGCGCCACGGGCGTGGCCATCGTCTCCTGCCTTCCGAGCTCAACTTCCGCGCCAATATTTATGGCATGAAGAAGCTGGGTGTGGAACGCCTCATTGCTGTGAGCGCGGTTGGGAGTCTCAAAAAAGAGATCGCCCCAGGCGATATTGTCATTCCCAATCAATTCATTGACCGCACGTACGGTCGTATGAGTACGTTCTTTGGCCGGGGGATCGTGGCACATGTGTCGTTTGCCGATCCCCTGTGTCACGACCTGAGCCGGTTGCTGGTGGAGGTTGGCCGAGAGGTGGGCGCCACCATTCACGCTGGTGGGACGTACGTGTGCATGGAAGGCCCGCAGTTTTCGACCCGTGCCGAGTCGTTCTTGTACCGGAGTTGGGGAGCGGACATCATCGGGATGACAAATCTGCAGGAAGCCAAGCTGGCACGGGAGGCTGAAATCTGTTTTGCGACGCTTGCCCTTGCGAGCGATTACGATTGCTGGAATGCTGAGGCGGGAGATGTTGTCATCGAGGATGTGCTCACCATTCTGTCCCGGAGTGTGAAGACTGCCCAAGATATTATCCATGGCGTAGCTAAGCGGCTCCCAGCCGAGCGTACCTGCCCATGCGTCCACGCCCTGAAGGATGCCATTATTACAGATCGCAAGCACATTCCGCCGTCGGTCAGGCAGGAACTCGACCTGATCGTAGGCAAGTACCTAGGCAAGTGAGGAGGGCGTTGCGATGAGCATTCTTGTCGTGGGATCGGTAGCCCTCGATACTATCGAGACGCCGTTCGGCCGGGTGGAAGAAGTGCTAGGCGGGTCGGCCGCCTATTTTGCGGTAGCGGCCAGCTATTTCGCACCGGTGAAGGTGGTAGCGGTCATTGGAGACGATTTCCCGATGCATGAACGCGCCCTGCTCTCCTCACCCAACATTGACCTTGGCGGGTTAGAAGTGAGGAAGGGGCGGACATTTCGCTGGACTGGTCGCTACCACGAAGACATGAATATTCGCGATACGGTGGACTTGCAGCTCAACGTCTTTGCCGATTTCGCTCCTGTGTTGCCCGCCCGGTATCGGGATACCCCTTTTGTGTTCTTGGGGAACATCAATCCTGGGCTGCAAGGAGGGGTGCTAGACCAACTGGTGCAGCCCCGCCTGATCGTGTGTGACACGATCAGCCATTGGATTGACTGGGCACGTCCAGAACTGGAAGCGTTGCTGAAACGAGTGGAAATCCTCGTGATTAACGATGAAGAGACGCGCATGTTGGGCCGTGAGCGCAACATCGTGCGTGCGGCACGCAATATCTTGGCCCTCGGTCCCCGCACCCTGCTCGTGAAGCGCGGGGAGTACGGCGTCATTCTGTTTTCGGCAAATTCCGTGTTCGCTGTGCCGGCCTATCCCCTCGAGGAAGTCTTCGATCCGACCGGCGCAGGCGATTCTTTTGCTGGGGGGTTTCTCGGCTATCTGGCGCAGTCCGGTGATCTCTCTGAAACCGGCTTCCGCAAAGCTATCGTGTACGGTAGTGTCGTGGCGTCCTTCGTGGTTGAGGATTTTGGCTTGCGCCGCCTTCGTACCCTCTCTCGTGATGATATCGACCGGCGTTACCGTCAATTTGTTGCTCTGACCGAGTTTTAAGCGCGCTTTTTGTGGTGGCTGATGGTCGGTGCACGGTAGTGCCTGGTGTGTTACAATGTGGGACAACTTCTCTGCTGTTCTTTGACCTGGGCTGGGTTGGAGTGCAGTGGGATGAGGAGCGTCTATGAAGCTGTGTGTCATTGGGACCGGATATGTCGGATTGGTGGCCGGGACATGTTTTGCCGAGAGCGGGAACGATGTGATCTGTGTCGATATTGACGAGCGCAAGATTGCCGCCCTGAATAGTGGCAAAGTGCCAATTTACGAGCCTGGATTAGAGGAGTTAATCCGCCGGAATACCACGGAAGGGCGCCTCCGGTTTACGACCGACCTGAGCCTTGCGGTCAAAGAAGGCATGGTATGCTTTATCGCGGTCGGGACACCAGCGGACACGGATGGTTCTGCTGATGTGCGGATGGTACTACAGGCGGCAAAAGATATTGCCCGTGTCATGCCCGGCTACCGTGTGGTGGTGCTGAAGAGTACAGTACCGGTCGGCACCGCGGACCGTGTACGTGAGGTGATGGCCGCATATACGGAACACCCCTTTGATGTAGTGTCGAACCCCGAGTTTCTCAAGGAAGGCTCGGCTGTCGAGGATTTCATGAAACCCGATCGGGTGGTGATAGGGGGAAACAGCGAACGCGCCATCTCTTTGCTGAAAGAGCTATACGCCCCCTTCGTCCGCACGGAGAACCCTATTGTGGTGATGGATAACCGCAGTGCGGAAATGACCAAGTATGCGGCCAACGCCTTGCTGGCCACTCGTATTTCGTTCATTAATCAGATCGCCAACTTGTGTGAACGGGTGGGGGCCGACGTTGTCGAGGTGCGTCGTGGCATTGGGTTTGACCGCCGTATTGGTCACTCTTTCCTCTTTCCCGGGGTTGGCTATGGCGGTTCCTGTTTTCCCAAAGACGTCCGTGCGATGCTCCGAACCGCCGAAGAGCACGGTGTGGACTTCTCGCTGCTCGAGGCCGTCGAGGCGGTGAACGAGCGCCAGAAGCGGCTGCTGGTCGAGAAAGTCCACCTTCACTTCGGCGAGCAGTTGCACAACCGCAAGTTTGCGGTCTGGGGGGTGGCGTTCAAGCCGCGCACGGATGATATTCGTGAGGCCCCTGCGCTTGTCATCATTGAAGCCCTCTTGTCTGCTGGTGCCGAAGTGGCTGTGCACGACCCCGAGGCGTTGGGCCGGGCGCGGGAGGTGTTCGGCGAACGAGTCTCCTATCACCGGGTCAATTACGACGCTTTGGTCGGTGCAGATGCGTTACTGATCGTGACAGAGTGGAACGAGTTCCGCCGCCCGGACTTTGGCCGGATGCGGCGGCTGATGAAAACAGCGGTCATCTTTGACGGGCGTAATCTCTATGAGCCAGCCACGATGCGGCAGGAAGGGTTTACGTATTACCCCATCGGTCGCACCCCGGTCATCGAGAGCGCATCCCTCCCAGAGGATAGGCACAAACTATGGCGCGCATCCTAGTCACAGGCGGGGCAGGCTTTATCGGCTCGCACTTGTGCGAGCGCTTTCTCCAGGACGGCGACGAGGTCATCTGCGTCGATAACTTAATCACGGGCAGTGCAGACAACATCGCTCACCTCTTCTCGAACCCGCGCTTTTCCTTCATTCCTCAGGACGTGACGAACTACATTTACGTGAAAGGACCCTTAGACGCGATCCTGCACTTCGCTTCACCCGCAAGCCCGATTGATTATTTGGAGCTGCCCATCCAAACCCTCAAAGTCGGGTCGCTGGGCACCCATAAGGCGTTGGGGCTTGCCAAAGAAAAGCGGGCGCGGTTCCTGTTGGCTTCTACCTCCGAAGTCTATGGCGACCCCTTGGTCCATCCGCAGCGGGAGGACTACTGGGGGAATGTGAATCCGATTGGGCCACGAGGGGTCTACGACGAGGCGAAGCGCTTTGCGGAGGCCATGACGATGGCCTATCACCGGGTCCATAAGGTGGAGACGCGCATCGTGCGGATCTTTAATACCTATGGCCCGCGTATGCGGCTCAACGATGGGCGGGTTGTGCCCAATTTCATCTCGCAAGCTTTGCGGGGAGAAGATCTCACCGTCTATGGAGATGGGAGTCAAACGCGCAGCTTCTGTTACGTGTCTGATCTAGTGGAGGGGGTCCTGCGTTTGCTCTATTGCGACTATGACGGACCGGTCAACCTGGGGAATCCGCAGGAGATGTCGGTACTTGAGTTCGCCCGCGTGATTATTGCCTTGACAGGGAGCCGCAGCAATATCTCGTTTAAGCCGCTTCCCGTCGATGACCCGAAGGTGCGACAGCCTGACATCGGCCTTGCCCGTCGCCTCCTGGGGTGGGAACCACGGGTCCCGCTCGAAGTAGGACTCAAAGAGACCATTGCCTATTTCCGCGGACGGGTGGAGAAGCGGTGACTGCAGGGAGGGCGTGTGCGTATCCTAGTAACGGGTGGTGCAGGGTTTATTGGTTCACATGTAGTGGAGGCATATATTACGGCGGGACATGAAGTGTTTGTTGTGGACGATCTGTCAACAGGAAAAGCGGAGCAGGTCCATCCACAGGCGCATTTCCTGCGTGCCGATATCCAAGATGCCGTGGTCCGGCGGTTGATGGTGCAAGAGAGGATTGAGGTGCTGAACCACCACGCCGCTCAAATGGATGTGCGCCGCTCGGTTGCCGACCCCCTCTTCGACGCGCGCGTCAATATTCTTGGTCTGCTCAATGTCCTTGAAGGGGCGCGAGAGGCGGGGACAAAGAAGGTCCTCTTCGCTTCCTCGGGAGGGACGGTATACGGCGAACAGGAGATCTTTCCCGCGCCTGAGGACCATCCCACGCGCCCGATTAGTCCGTATGGCGTGAGCAAGCGGGCAGGAGAGCACTACCTCTATTTTTATCAAGTGCAGTATGGCCTGCCCTATATTGCGCTGCGTTACGCCAATGTATACGGGCCGCGGCAAGACCCCCACGGTGAGGCCGGAGTGGTTGCCATCTTCACGTCACGTCTGTTGTCTGGGGTACAGCCGATCATCAACGGGGACGGCAAGCAAACCCGCGACTACGTCTTTGTCAGCGATGTGGCGCGGGCGAATCTAGCTGCGCTCCATGCCACCTATACCGGGCCGCTCAATATCGGTACCGGTATCGAAACCGACGTCAATCAGCTCTTTTATGCGTTGCGGGCATTGATAGACCCCGCTGTGCCGGAAGTACACGGACCGGCAAAGCCAGGGGAACAACGGCGCAGTGTGCTCGCGTGGGATCGCGCTGCCACAGTCCTGGGGTGGCGCCCGCAGGTACCCCTGGCCGACGGATTACAGCAGACAGTGGCATATTTTCGCACTCGACAGCATGGATACACGTCACATTCGGAACTTTAGCATTATTGCGCACATCGATCACGGCAAATCAACCCTCGCGGATAAACTGCTCTCGTACACTGGGACCGTGAGTGAGCGCGAACGTGGGACGCAATTTTTGGACACGATGGACCTGGAGCAGGAGCGGGGGATTACGATCAAAGCCCGGACTGTGCGCCTGCGGTATCGGGCGCAGAATGGAGAAGAGTACTGTCTGAACCTGATCGATACCCCGGGGCATGTCGATTTCTCCTACGAGGTCTCTCGCAGCCTTTCGGCCTGCGAAGGAGCGATCCTCGTCATTGATGCGACGCAAGGGGTTGAGGCACAAACGTTAGCCAATGCCTACTTAGCGCTCGAGCATCGGTTGGAGTTGTTGCCGGTCATTAATAAAATCGATTTGCCCAGTGCCGATCCTGACCGGGTACGCAAAGAGATTGAAGAGATGATCGGCTTGGACGGCAACGACGCCATCTTGGCGAGCGCAAAGGAAGGGCGCGGTATTCCGGAAGTGCTCGAAGGGATTATTCGCGCGTTTCCTCCCCCGCAGGGCGATGCGCAGGCGCCGCTCAAGGCGCTGTTATTTGATAGCTGGTTTGACACTTACCAAGGCGCGGTCATCCTCGTACGCGTATTCGACGGGGTCCTCCGCCGAGGGATGCCCATCCAGCTGATGTCAAGCGGTCGTGTCTACGACGTTGCCCGCATGGGGGTGTTTGCCCCGCGTCCCGTGTCGGTGGAAGCGCTGGGACCCGGTGAGGTAGGGTTCGTCATGGCGGGAATCAAGGAAGTGACAGAGGCCAGGATCGGGGACACTGTCACCGATCCTGCACGCCCGACCGCTACGGCGCTGCCAGGGTTCAAAGCGGTGAAACCCATGGTCTTTAGCGGTCTCTACCCGCTGGACTCAAACCAATACGACGATCTGCGCGATGCAGTGGAGAAACTGCGCCTCAACGATGCCTCGTTCACCTACGAGAGGGAGAGCTCCCTGGCGCTCGGCTTCGGCTTTCGCTGTGGGTTTCTCGGGCTCCTCCACATGGAAATTGTCCAAGAACGGCTCGAGCGAGAGTTTGGCCTCGAACTCATCACTACCACTCCAACGGTCGAATATCGGGTGGTGACCTTGTCCGGCGAGGTCATCTGGGTCGAGAACCCAGCCCGGTTACCGCCAGTACAGGAGATCGACCACATCGAGGAACCGTTCATTCTTGCCACGCTCCATGTCCCAACCGAGTTCCTCGGTAATGTGTTACAGCTCTGCCGGGAACGGCGCGGTGTGCAACGGGAGCTGAAATATCTCGGGACTAACCGGGCCATGCTGCTGTACGAATTACCCCTCAATGAGGTGATAGTGGATTTCCATGACCGCTTGAAGTCGGTCAGCCGAGGGTATGCGTCGTTTGACTACGATTTCCTGGACTTTCGCCCTGCAGATCTGGTCAAGCTCGATATGCGCATCAACGGGGAAATTGTGGATGCGCTTTCCCTCATCGTGCACCGGGACCATGCGTACGCGCGGGGACGTGAGTTGGTACAAAAGATGAGAGAATTGATCCCTCGCCAGATGTTTGAAGTGGCCGTACAGGCGGCTATTGGTGGACGGGTGATCGCGCGGGAAACCGTCAAGCCGCTGCGAAAGAACGTGACAGCCAAATGTTACGGAGGGGATATTACCCGTAAGCGAAAACTGCTAGAAAAGCAAAAAGAGGGGAAACGTCGTATGAAACAAGTTGGACGCGTCGAGATCCCGCAGGAGGCCTTCCTAGCTCTCCTGCGGGTGCGACACAATGCGTAGCCCAGAGCCTTAGAGTGGCCAAGAGTATGTCGAGACACAAGACCGATGTTGAGGAAGCTGCAAGCTCGCTTGTCGACCGGCTAGTACGCGTCAAGATTTGGCCCGCGGCGCGCGCCAAGCCGACCAAGAAGCCGGTCGTGCGCGAATATGCTGAGGCCTTGCTCGTTGCCCTGCTCTTAGCGTTCTTTATTCGTAGTTTCGTGGTGCAGGCGTTCAAAATCCCTTCGGGCTCGATGCTGCCCACATTGCAGATCGGCGATCATATTTTGGTCAATAAGTTCATCTACGGCTTGCGTCTGCCATATCCGTTCGAACGCACCCTTGTAGAGTGGGGACAGCCACAGCGGGGGGATGTGATCGTCTTCGTCTATCCTAAGGACCCTAGTAAGGACTTCATCAAACGGGTGGTGGCGGTGCCCGGGGATACGGTCGAGATTCGCCATAAGCAGTTGTATGTGAACGGGGTGAAAATAGATGATCCGCACGCGACCTTTGCTGACGGGGCGCAGGAGATCCCTGGCCCGCGCGACAATTTCGGCCCGGTCACCGTACCGGAGGGGAAATTGTTTGTTATGGGTGATAACCGTGACCGGAGTCACGACGGACGTTTTTGGGGATTTGTCGACCGTGGCGCGGTTAAAGGCAAGGCGTTTCTCATTTACTGGTCCTGGGATGGTAGCGATCGCTGGGTGCGGTGGGAGAGAATTGGCCGTCTGATTCCCTGAGCGGGAGCGACGTGACCGGAGGTGGGGTCGTACGCGCAGGGAGAGGGAACGATGCTGGCTAACTTTGAGGAGAGGGTGAGGGTTCATGCCTCGTTTCGAAGAGATGCTCCTCGCTAGCGGGAAGGTCTCGGCCGATGACCTGCGCAAAGTGCAGCGGGTGCAGCGTGAACGTGGTGAACCGCTAGAACGATTGCTCGTCGAGCTGGGGTTCATCTCGGAAGACGATCTCCTTGCGCTCCAGTCTAGTTACTACCAAACGCCGATCTTGCATGCGCGAGACTTCCCGCGGGAATTGCCAGCCATCGAGCATATTAAGCCGGGGTTTTTTTACCATGCTCGCGTCTGTCCCCTTGCTATCCAGGACGGGCGGTTAATCGTGGCGATGGCAGACCCAGGGGATTTCTATGTGCTTGAGGCCTTAGAGAAGGCAACTGGGCTGCAGGTAACCCAGTACCTGGCACGCGAGCGCGATATTCACGAGGCACTGAACACTTTTTACGCGGAGACCCCAGTAGCAGAACGCACGGGGGGTGGTGAAGTGGGTGAGGTGGAGTATGTAGAGGAGGACCAAGAAGATGTAGAGCACCTCCGTGACCTCGCCAGCGAGGCTCCGGTCATCCGCTTGGTCAATGTGTTGATCGCCCGTGCCCTCGAGCAGCGTGCTTCGGATATTCACATCGAGCCGTTCGAGAAGGAACTACGAGTGCGGTATCGGATCGACGGGGTCCTGCACGACGTGGACGCCCCGCCGCGGAAATTGCAGGCTGCGCTTATCTCCCGCGTCAAGCTGATGGCTAAGCTCAATATCGCCGAGCGACGGCTGCCGCAGGATGGCCGCATCAAATTGCGGATGCTCGGTCGGGAGATCGATCTGCGTGTTTCCACCCTACCGACGCTCTACGGCGAAAGTGTGGTCTTGCGTATTCTGGATCGCTCGAATATTTCTGTGACGCTCGATTCCCTCGGCTTTCCGCAGGATACGCTCGCCACGTTTGAGAAATTGATCAACCGGCCGTACGGCATGATCCTCGTGACCGGTCCTACAGGCAGTGGCAAGACCACGACGTTGTATGGGGCACTGGATAAAATTAATTCGCCGGATAAAAAAATCATTACCATCGAGGATCCGGTTGAGTATCAGTTAAGCGGTGTCAATCAGATTCATGTGAAACCACAAATTGGCCTCACGTTTGCCAACGGGCTTCGCTCGATCGTCCGTCAAGATCCCGATGTCATTATGGTTGGGGAGATCCGCGATTTTGAAACCGCGGAGATCGCCGTGCAAGCCGCGCTCACCGGGCACCTCGTATTTTCTACTCTCCATACAAACGACGCTGCTGGGGCGATCTCTCGGCTACTCGAGATGGGAGTAGAAGATTACCTCCTCGCTTCTTCGCTGCTGGGCGTGATGGCACAACGGCTCGTCCGCACTCTTTGCCAGCGGTGCCGACGTCCGGTTGAAGGCGGTGTGGTGCTGGCACCGAATGGAAGTTCTGCCAATGGGCATACCGAAGTGCCGACAGCGGTCTACGAGGCGCAGGGGTGTGAGCATTGTGCGATGACGGGCTACCGTGGCCGGAGCGGTATTTTTGAATTGCTGGTGGTTAATGAAGGAGTTCGCCAACTGATCCTCAAGCGGTCCTCTGCCGACATCATCCGTAACTTCGCCGTTACGAACCAAAATATGCGCACCCTACGGGAAGACGGCTGGCGCAAAGTGCGTGAGGGGATGACTTCTGTCGCCGAAGTGTTGCGCGTGACCCAGGAAGAGTAGCGGCACCAGGATCTTCCTGGCTGCTACGGTACCCCCTTCGATTTCTCTCTGGTCGGAGCGACAGGTGAACAGACGCTTTCTCTAGATTGTCCGCCCCTGCCGGAGCGAGGACTGGCGAATGCAGTCTCCGTCTACGTGGCCAAAGCCCTCGATGTGCCCGGGGTGATGTGCGTCCGATTTAGAGACCCCGGTAGTGCGCCGTTCCTGGTGGCGGCAAACATAATGGCAATACAGCCGCGAGGAATCATTAACCAGCGTCTTCCCTACTCCGGCCAGCCGGCTCCACCAGGCTGGTGTCGAGTCTGCTTTGGCTACCTTCCGCTCATGCTGCGCAGCCTGAGGAGAAGGGCCGGTGCGGTTCTATAACCCGCGATAGGTCCTCTGTAACCGTTTCTGTGGCGAGCCGTTTAACGGTACTAAAAACTGACGGGGTGTTGAGGTAAAGTACAGGCACTCCGATGAGGAAGAGACCGTGGCGTCCGAAGAATCTGGATGGCTGACAGCGGCTGGTTGCTGCGTCATTCTGCTCGTGGCGTGGCTGACCTATGCGTTGACAACTTCGAGCATCATACCGAAGGTGTGCGCGTGGGTGCGACGCTCCCTCCACTCTGTACGCGGAGTCAGCAGAATCACGGGTTTGTTGCGCGCACGCAGTCGCTCGGGTATATCGGCGTGCTCGATAAGGAGGTGCGAAACCGTGTCCGATATGCGCAAAGAACCGCAATGGGTCATGCTGAGGGTCCCCTCAGTCCCAGACGGGGAAAGCGCGCGAAGTATCCGTAAGGAAGTCGTGAGCAGCTTAGGATCGCTGGTGCCCTCGTTTTTGCTCAGCACCTGTTGCCTGGGGCCAACCCTGTACGTACTCTTCGGGGTGAGCGTAGGGGGGGCTGAGCATCTTCACTTCGCTCGAACCGTACCATCCGGCTTTTCTGCTGGCGGCGCTCGTGCTTCTTGGTTACGCTTTTTATCATCTGTATATCCGCCCGCCGCAGTTTGACTGCGTGGAGAATGGACGCTCGGCGCTGCGGACCAGCCGCGTCGTGTTCTGGATCGCGAGCCTGATCTTTGTCGTGGCCGCGCTCTATCCGGTGGTGTTACCCCATGTCTTGTTCTGAAAAGACCCAAAAGTCATAGAGAGGAGGAACGCTCGATGCAGAAACAACGGGTAATGGCGCTCGTGGGGGCTTTGGCCCTGACCATCGGTGTCACGGCCTGGGCGGGAGAGCGGACGGTCAACCTCAAGGTGGACGGGATGTCGTGTGCCATGTGTGCGCCGGCCGCTCGTAAGGCGTTGGAGAAGGTGAAGGGGGTGAAGTCAGCCAAGGTGGAAGGCGATCGAGCTGTAGTAGTCGCTGATGACAAGGTGCAAGATGCCGACCTTGTCAAGGCGATTGAGGGAGCGGGCTTCTCGGCGAGCGTGGTGAATTGAGGCGTCAGCTTCGGCCGCTGATTTTGGGAAGTGAGGCGACAAGAGATGGAGAGACGAGTGGCCATTTATTCAAGTCCGACCTGAGCCCCGTGTCGGGCAGCGAAGGAGTTTCTTTCGCACAAGGGCGTACCATTTGTAGACTACAACGTGGCTGAAGACACTGAGGCGCGGGAGCGGTTGAAGCAACTGGCCGGTCGCCTCGCCACACCGGTCATCACGGTGGATGACGAAGTGATCGTCGGTTTCGACCGCGGGAAGTTGCAACGGTTGCTGGGTTTGTAGGAGTGCGCGATGTTGTTCTGCCCTGGCTGTGGAGAAGGGGTTGATCTCGGTCGTCTCGAAGAAGGCGACCGCTTTGAGTGTGCTAACTGTGCCGGCCTTACCTTCGAGCTCGTGCGGCGGGAAGGTGAGTTCACCTTGCGGCAGATCCACCAGGTGAGCTGTCCCGTCTGCAGCCAGAGGCTGGAGGTACCAGAGCACGCCAGGGCAGGAGATACGATGAGTTGCTGCGGCCGGACGTTCCGGCTCACGTATGAGTTTGGCGCCTACGCGCTCGTCTAAATGCCGCTATTCACCACCTGCCTGTTTCACTTCTACTCTGGCGGATCTTAACCCCTCCCCTCTTGACCTTCTCCTATACTGGAAGGTGTAGCCTATCCGTGTAGAGGTTGATCCATGGCCACGATGTTGATTGGGGCAGTAGCTGCCAAACTGGGGGTCAATCCCCGCACGTTGCGCTACTACGAACAGCTCAGGATGCTGTCTCCGGCGGCTCGTACCGTCAGTGGATATCGGGTGTATGACGAGGCGGCGGTACAGCGGTTGGCCTTTATCGCCAAGGCCAAGAGTCTTGGGCTGGCCCTGAAGGAAATCCGGCAAATTCTGGCTGTGCGGGACAGCGGTAGGCTACCCTGTGCTTTGGTACAGCGGCTTCTCCAGGAGCATATCACCCGCATCGACCGCCAAATCGCCCAGTTGCAGGCGCTGAAGACCAATCTGACTACCCTGCTGGACGGGTGGCGACCAGAAAAGCAGCGCAACGCCGTGCCCTGCACGATCTGCCCCCGTATCGAGGCTGGGATGGGCCCAAGAAAGAGCGACACTGCGCAGAAAGGAGGTGAACAGTAATGGCGAAGAGCATCTCTCTCTGCCCGAGTTGTGATGCCTGCCCGCTGGTCGAGATCGACGAGCAAGAAGTGCGCATCGGCGAGGCGGGCAACCTCGTGCGGCTGACTCCAGCCGAATGGAATGTGCTCGTGCAGGCGATTAAAGCCGGTGAGCTGAGCGAACTCTAACGCTTCAGCCTCTGCAACTGGGAACAAGCTCGACCGACTTCATCGGCTATTGACGACGGAGTCGGTCCACAACCTCTCTCCCGTTCCGGGATAAGGCTGTAGGTCTGCAGTCAGCGATCCGGGCGAAGGATGAGGAGACCATCCTCAATCCAGCGGACGAGCAAGCTGCCTACTTCACGTACCACGTCTGCAGGCGGGAAGAGCGGTGCGAGAGCGGTGCAGAGAGCGGCGAAGGGTTCTCCCTGCTGGATACGTGCAAGCGCCTGGCGCTCGATTGGATCCATGCTGGCGTGATATATCACGAACCCCTGGCGCCAGATGCGCACGGCCGTCTCCCTGGGCTGAATCTGCTCTGGCCGTAGCTCTCCTGCCTCTGCCGCCCAAATCTCGTGGACCGGCCAGGCACTGTGAAGAACGAGGCAGGCTGGGATGACCTGGAAGTGCAAGGCGGGCCAGTCCTCAGGTGGGATGCGTTGCAGATGGACTAACTGTAGCGGCTCGGCATCCGGCGCGTCGAACACTTCGAGGCGAGCCCATTCGAGCCGTGCTAGGTCTGGCACGAAAGGCAGCTTTGCCTGGATCTCAGACCGTGTCGCCAGAAAGTCCGCAAAGCGGTGTCCAATGTTCCGCACGGAAGGATGCGTCGAGGGATGGACTGTTAAATATGCCTGGACGAGGAGCCGAAACTGCTCCCAGCCAAGATACGCTGCCACCCGTGGGAAGTCCTCGTGGAGCGCCGCGAGCAGGCGGGTAAAATACGCCCGGGCATAAATGCTGACCCGTTCTTGCGGACTGAGCAAACCATGCGCGCGCACTACCTGCACCAGCAGAGGATCATACCCACTGCCTCTGCCGGGAGCGCAAGCGATAGCCTGAAAAAAGCGCACCTGCAGCTCACGCAGAGACAGCATAGGCTGCTCCCATCTCTTCTGACTCGATCAGACGGGCACGTTCGGCTTCGGCACGGACAACCTCAAACTCTGGGATCTTGTCATCCCATTCGACCAGTGTTGACACGCGACCGAAAAGGCGCACGGCCAGCCGGTAGAGGTCCCAAACCGGTTCGCTCACCGCCTCATCATGGGTGTCCAAGAGATGGGTCCCTTGATTGCTATGTCCAGCCAGATGAATCTGGCCGATGCGATCAGCCGGGAGCGCTCGCAGATACTGCTCGGGAGCAAACCCATGGTTTACCGCGCTGACATACACGTTGTTCACATCCAACAGGATGCCGCAATCTGCCTGCTCAGCAATCGACCCGAGAAATTCCCACTCAGGCATGCGCGAATGGACGAACGTCAGATAGCTCGATACGTTCTCGATGAGGATCTGTTGCCCGAGTCGATCTTGAACGAGGCGCACCCGTTCGACGACATGGGTCAGCGCCTCCTCGGTAAATGGCAGCGGCAGCAAATCATGAGCATAGTGTCCACCGACACTCCCCCAGCAGAGATGATCCGAGACCCAGGCAGGTTGGAACCGACGGAGCAACTCCTTGAGATCGCGCAGATAAGCTTCATTGAGTGGGTCGGTGGATCCAAGGGAGAGCGACACGCCGTGAAGGACAAGGGGGGCCACTGCTCGTGCTCGTTCAAGCACCGCTAAGGGACGCCCTCCACGAATCATGAAGTTCTCCGAGATGACCTCGAACCAATCGGCACGAGCGGTCCGCTCCCATACCTGAGGATAGTGCTTGGGGCGCAATCCCACCCCATGGCCAAGGTACGGCATGCAACATGCCATTCTTCCCCTCCTATCGTTGTCAGACCTAGAGGTATGGAGCATCACTCTCAGTCTCCATCCTCTGACCCCTTTCTGCTGATGCCTCTCTCACTGCACGCGTGCGAGCCAATCTCCGGCAGGTTTTTCGGACTGCCACCATACTGCTCGCAGTTCAATTGCTCAATACGGGTGCGGATGCGCAACGTGCGGAACAGGTTATAGCCGACAGAAACCAAGCCCGTAAAACAGATCGTTCTCCCTTATCCATGGGAACTGCTGTGTGTTACCAACGGTTAAGAGCAATATATACCCACGACATAGCAAGGGGGCTGTATACCCTCCCGCACATGCGCGGCTTGGCTGGGCGGGTTGACGTCGTGCGCGCTAGTCCTCCTGAGCATGCGCTCTGCGCTCGGCCCGCCTCCACCGGTTCGTGAGATTTCTCAGCGCTCCATCCTCTTTCCGACCCGCTTACCGATCCGCCTGACTCACCCCTACCGCCTCGTGAGTGACGTGGTCGTACCTGACCGCGATATCGATGCCATTCAGATTCTAACCTCACGGGATCTCCCGTAGCCAGGAGGCAGGGATCATGACCTATGGCAAGTCGAACCGTCCGATCGGCAATACGGTCAAAGAGCATCATGGCCCCGGCGCGAAGCTCAACGGGCCGGATCACTATGTTGCGTGCAATCGCTTTCAAGCGAGCGGCACCACAGCATTCACGTCAGCAGCCGATGATGACCTTGGCCAGGATGAGGAAGCGCACGTGTGTCTGTTGCCGTAGACCACTTGCCGTGATGGCGCTGTAACGCAGAACGTGGATGATGGGTCCCGCAGCGAACCGTCCGTGTCAGGACGATGCGTTCCCTAAAGTCAAAGCTCCCATAAGCAGCGCCGTCTCCCTTGTCTCTCACCGGTTCCCCGCCTCGTGATCCTGCCTACTCACGCTATACACGGGCGAGTCTGGATGAAACGTCGCCCAGGCAAACCAGTAGGCAACTACCGACGGGAGCAGCGTACCAGTCTTGGCATCGACCACCCGTGCACTGTCAGCCGCTGGATCATATAGGACCTTCACCGTGGTATTGCCAATGCGATCCTCTACCGGATCTTCTCGTTCGCGCAGGAGTGTGAGGGGATAAGCTTTATGCACCTCTCCCAGGGAGACACCAAGCACTTTGTCCTTTGGCGACAGCCGGAAATCCTGATGCTTCACTGGAAACATGGGGTGAGGGCTCTTGGCATAGGCCTGATAGGGCGAACGGCTGTAATCGCGCTGAAATCCAGTCTGTGTCGAAAGCACCAAGGTGTCTGGATATTGCTCGCGCCATGCCTTCCAGCTCGTCGTCACTGACGGGATGGCGAGCAGCTTGGTCCCTGTCATCTCGCCGGTGACTGCTTCCTCCCGCAGTTGTGACCACAGGCTTTCGGTCTGATGGTCATAGAAGAGGACATTGCTCTCATAGAGCAGACCAGAGACCCCGAAGGTGAGTTCTTTGTTGTTGATAGTGCGGTCGTACACGACGCCGCTGTCGGTCAGTGGTCAATAGGTGACCGCTATGGGCTGTTCCCCTAACCGATCGTTCACCACCTCGTGCCACGCCAGAATGCGCAGGGGGTACGCCTTCGCTATGCCCCTCTGTACCACACCAATGATGAGGTCCGCGTCTTCGAGGAAGTCAGCGTCCGTAGCCGGGATAAAGCGTGGATCGAGGATAGCGGGAATGCCGTCTTTGGGCGGACCACCACCGCGAATCTCCTCGGGCGGAATGCTATGTTTGGTAAAATCAAAGTCTGCTCTACTGACATTGATACTGGTCGCGAAAGCCAGGATGAGGAATATGCCCCTCTTCATAATCCCTCCGCTTGCATGGCAACGGTGCTGCGCATCTTATCGTGTCTCGAGGACGCGGATCCGATAGGAGCGAAACTCTGGCACGTCTGTTTTGAAAAACACAAAGCGAAAAGTATCCTGGGCACCGGCAGCAATATGCTCCACCCCCATATCCTGCAGTGATTTCTCGCCCTTTTCGTACTCGTCCTCGCGCAGCGCTTCGGCCTTACGGTTGTAGCCGTAGTCACGGAACACGACGACATCATCCTCTCCCAACAATGCAAATTGCAGTTTGACGTAAGAGAGGGGCTTTCCCGAGGTGTTCTCGAGTTGCCCAGTGATGAGCAAGATTTGTTCACTGCCACCACTCATGCTAAAGAAAGAGGTCCACTCACCACGGTGGTGGAGGATACGGACGCCAAGCCTGTCGGTCGGCACCGAGGTGCCAGGCACGGCAACCGGCGCGTCGGGAATGCCTTGGACGTCGGGCACTCTGTCCTGGCCCCAGGAAGGCAAGAATGTGGCAAAGAGCGCGAGGGCAGCAACCAAACCAGACTGCAAGATCATGCCGTGACCCTCTGGGCAAATGGTGCAGAACAGTCCGTAGTGTGCTTCATCGTCTTGACCACTTAAACCTCTCCTCTCCCCCAAAAGTTCCCTCGACCCTTGCCGACCCGCGGGTGAAGGTACCACCGTGGAACTTTCGGAGGAAACTAGCGGTTTTCTCTCTGAACAGAAAGGAGTTGGTATGGAAGGAAAGTTGAACGTTGAGCAAGTCGTGCAGGCACGTTACACGGCCGGAGCGCAGCAGGCAGAAGCGGCCCTGTGCTGCCCGGCGACCTACGATTCCCGCTACCTCGCGATCCTGCCGCAAGAAATTCTCGACAAAGACTACGGCTGCGGTGATCCTTCACCCTACCTGCGGCCAGGGGAGACCGTGCTCGACCTTGGCTGCGGGGCGGGAAAAATCTGTTATATCGCCGCGCAAATCGTCGGCCCGAGCGGCCGTGTGATTGGCATTGACATGACCCCGGCCATGTTGGCGGTGGCAGAAAAATACCGTCACCACATCGGTGAGCAGTTAGGCTTCCACAATGTGGAGTTTCGGCGCGGGCGTATCCAGGATCTCCGTACCGACCTCCAGACCATTGAAGCTTACCTGCAGCGCCACCCGGTGGCGTCGGTGCAGGATATGCAAGATTTCGAAGCCTTTTGGGCAGAACAGCGGGCCACCTGTCCTCTTGTGGCCGACGAGTCAGTTGATGTAGTAGTGTCCAATTGCGTGCTGAACCTGGTACGTGACGAGGATAAACCCCAGCTCTTCGCAGAAATGTTCCGCGTGCTGCGCAATGGTGGTCGGGCGGTGATCTCGGATATCGTCTCTGACGAACCCGTTCCTCCTCACCTCAAAAATGACCCTGAGCTGTGGAGTGGGTGTATCTCTGGCGCAATGCAAGAACACCAATTCATTGCCGCTTTTGCTGCGGCTGGGTTTTACGGGATGCACCTGCTGAAACGGGACGAACAGCCCTGGCGGACAGTAGAGGGAATCGAGTTCCGCTCGGTCACCTTAGCAGCGTATAAAGGCAAGCAAGGCCCCTGCTGGGACTGCAACCAAGCAGTGATCTATAAAGGTCCGTGGAGTGAGGTGAAAGACGATGATGGCCATACGCTGATCCGCGGTGTCCCTATGGCAGTCTGCGAGAAGACATTTCGACTGTATACGCGCGAGCCCTACGCCCGGGATATTCTCCCTGTCCTGCCGCTGACCCCGATCCCTCTGGAGAAAGCGAAGCCGTTTGACTGCAGTCGCGATGCAGTACGCAGCCCGCGAGAAACCAAAGGGCATGAGTATCGTGTCACCACCCAGGCAGCCGCTTGCTGTGGGCCGGGGCAATGTTGCTAATGCTCTGCGTATATCTTTGCCTGTCCGTGTTGAGGATCATCTTCCCTCTTGCCTCGTACCTCTGGGGTACCACCAGCTCTCTGCAGCCAAAACGGCAAATACCGTGAGAAGGGGGATAGTATGGCGTGGGTGAAAACCATTGACGAAAAAGAAGCGACGGGCAGACTGGCCCAGGTCTACGCCGAAGTGATGAAACATCCGCTCAGCGGTGGCCGTGTCCCGAACGTACTCAAGAGCATGAGCTTGCGCCCGGAAGCACTGCTCAGCGTGTGGCGCATGAATCTCGGTATCACCTTTGGGGCTTCGACCCTGGGGCGTGTGAGAGAGGAGATGATCGCCACCGCGGTCTCAGCCTTGAACCACTGCTATTATTGAACGAACTCCCACGCAGAGTTTCTGCGTATGGAAACGGGCAATCACACGCTCGTCAAGCACCTTAAGACCGATCCCGCCAATGCTCCACTGGAACCGCAAGACAAGGCCATGATTGACTTTGCCCTCAAGCTCACCCGCGAGCCAGCAAAGGTGAAGAAAGACGATCTCGATTTGCTCCAGCAGTATGGGTTTAGCGAAGAGCAAGTGGTCGATATCGTATTGATCACCTGCACCTTCAACTTTATGGACCGGTTGGCCGACGGCCTGGGAGTTGAACTGGACCCCAACATGCAACGGTTGGTCGCAAGGAATGCGGACAAGGGATAACGGAGTATCGCGTGCTGGACAGCAGAGACAGGGAGAAAGAACCAACCGCACGACCCTGTAGGAGATGCGGGACGGCCAGTCTCCGACGTATCGATCAGCAGGGGAGACGCCACCCGAGCCAGCGTGTCCAAGGGGAGGCCTGTCTTTCCTCCTTTTAGGTCACGCCGAGGACCATCTCAGCGAGGGAGGACTGTAGATCTGGAGGTAGGTGGCCAGCGCAAGGAGCTGAACGGCAAGAGCAAGGGCTGGAACACCTTTGCCACTCTTGCCACGTTGTGAGTAGAAACGGCACGGTCTGGAGCTTTGCCCCGGTGAGCCGCCCGGCAACGGCCTCTGCGGTGATCTGTGACCAGAGGCTATCCGTTTGGCGATCGTAGAGGAGCAGACTGCTGTGGTAGAGGCGACCTGAGACGCCAAAACTCAAGGTGTGCTTTCCTACTCTGCGGTCGTACACGACGCCGCTGGCGGTTAGTGGTCACCACGGTACAGCAATCGGCTGGCCTTGAATCTCATCGTTGACAATTACACCCGAAGAGGAGCCGAGCCCGTTCTACCCACGGACTGAGACAGCGAAAATATCCAGAGTCCGCGATTAGTGAGCAGACCGGTAATCTCGATTTCCTTAGGACTCTCCCGCGGCGTGTAGGTCGGAATACCCTCTATAGGTTCTCTGCTTTCATGGATACACCTCCGCAAAGACAGAATGCAGTGGTATGACACGACCAGCTCCAGAATGGTTACAGGACGCCTTTTTCTCCTGAGTAACCCTTTGCTGGCTGAACCGTTTAATGCAACAGGACTCCCCTCGTGGGGTAGGATGATACAGCGACGACCGACCGATGAAGAGTTGATGCTGGCGTACCAGAGGGGGAGTACAGCAGCCTTTGAGGAGCTGTTCACCCGGTACAAAGTCCGGCTCTTTAACTATCTCCGTCGGTCCCTCGGAGATCCAATGCAAGCAGAGGATCTGCTGCAGACCCTCTTTCTCCGGGTCCATCGAGCCAGGGAAACGTATCAGCCCTCGGCGACGTTTTCGACCTGGATCTACACGATTGCGCGCAACCTGGTCCGAGACGCGTTCGACAAAGAGCGGGAGGAGAGAGCAGGAAGAGTAACAAGGCGCATGTTGCAGCGAGAGGCGGACGCAGAGCCCATCCTGCTAGAAGAGTGCGGCGTAGACGAGCACCCAGCTCCAGAGACCACCCTGCAACAGAAGGAAATTGTTGCCCGCCTCCAGCAAGCCCTGTTGTCTTTATCGCTGGAGCAACGAGAGATAATTCTGCTCAGCAAGTACGCAGAACTCTCTTTCTCGGAGATCGCTACTATTCTGGGGTGTTCAGTGACCGCCGCCAAGGTGCGGGCATTCCGGGCGCTCAAGGCTCTGCGGGTAGCGTTAGGAGATGTGCAAGACCTATGTTGACGTGCCATGAGATGCAGGAGCTGGTGCCGGAGTATCTCTCAGGGCGTCTCGCCCCAACCGAGGTGCACGCACTGAAGCTTCATCTGCAAACCTGCCAGAGCTGCGCGGCTGAGGCGAGAGAACTATCCCACGTGTGGGACCTGTTGGGGCAGTGGTCGGAGGCAGCACCGGCAGAGCATACGGTAAGCGTCATCCGACAGACAGTACTGCGCGACCTCGCCACACTCCAGCACGTTGCCCCTGCGAAAGAAGCGTTACCGGCTCGCACGCTGCTGTGGACAGTCGTCGATGGGCTGGTGTTCACCTTCGGTTCTGTCGTGGTGATGGCAGGGGTAGCAAGCCTTGAGGGGTTTTCTGCACCGGTCTTATTGGGGAGTGGCGCGCTGTGGTCGGCCCTCTACATTCTCGCGTTTGCCCTGTATTTCCGTTCGGAGGAGCAGAATGGTGCGACGCTGAACCTCCGTGTCGTCGCCATCGCTGGGCTCTTCACGATGGGGTTCTCTCTGCTGGCGGCCCGTACGCTGTCGGTCGGGCAGTTGGTCCGCTATTGTCAGATCTCACCCTGGGGTGCCGCGCTCTTCCAGTGTGTGGGACAGGAGGGCGCGTATCTTCTCTTTGGTGCCCTATATGCACTCGCGCCGTTGCTCGTGGTGTCCTTTGCCTTTGGCGAGCGGGTGCAGCAGCGGCCGCTCCTGCACGGGCTGCTCTGTGCTGGGCTCTTCTTTCTCTTGACCCTACCGGCGATCTATCTCCAATGCGGTGCCTTCTCCCTCGGCGTTAGCCTCAGTTGGATCATCGGGGCGTTCCTGGGGTCATTCGTAGGAGCGCCACTGGGATTCTGGTTGCGGGCTCGGGGCCAATCATGAGCACTCTGTTCCCCCCTCGCTCGCTGCAGATGGCCCTGGGTCACTAGGAAAACTGCGACCTCTGGGGTCGTATCAACCGCTGCCGGGGCAGCAGGGTGTGGTCTGGGCGCTGGGGACGAAGGGAGGAGCGCTGCTCGCCACACCACTCCTAGCGCATCCAGCGTGACCACCGTGGCTGTGCTGCCCTACGGTCCATGTTGCAGATACCAACGCAAATGCTGCACCCCGTAAAACCTGAGATTGTGTCGCTGCGTTCCAGGGACGAGGCGGGTGGGAGCTTTTGGGTAACTCCCTGGGGTGTGCTCGTGCAGGACAAGGGACGCCCACCTAGAACGAGAGGCGTCGAGGAAAAGAGGAAAAACGATGTTCCCACTGGCGTTATCAATGGATCCGGTCGCCCGGTTTCGTCTCAAAAACGATATCGTGCATGTGCCCGTGCGCGTACAGACTGTCGAGCAGGCCGGCCACTTCTGCCTCGTTGATCGCCCGGAGTATGTGGCAGAGGCGATGCTCGACTTCCTCACCGAACACCGGGGCCTGGGTGCTCTGGTCAAGCCTTCCACGGGTGGCTTCGTCGCAGAGTAGGGTAGAAATTTCTCCTCCAACGTGATCGCCAGAGCCTCGTGTACCTTGGAAAGATCCGCCATGCGGACCCCCTTTCCCGTAGAGGCTCAAGAGCCAGACGCTGCGGCTAACCGTTGGAGGAAAATGTCCTGAGGTTGGCGCGAAATCATAATGCAAAAATGATCGGGGAATTGTGTAAACACGGCGGTATAGCCATCGGCCGTATACCAATAGTGACCATTGCTTCCCGCCGTCCCTTGCGGTAACGGGGGCAGTGGGCCCCGTTGACGCAGACAGACGATCGGCGTCTCTCCTTCCTCCTCGTAAAGCGCTACGGCCAGTGGATGGCCCGCGGTTTCCACTATCTTCCCACCGCGGAGGCGGTATGGCCGCAGGTCTACGACACGCGTGGTAAAATCGAGGCGTGCAGAGGTATTCAACCGAGTCTGCAGTTCCTGGGGATCTTCCACGGCGTATTCGAGTGGTAGTTCGCCCGCTGTCACAGCTTGATAGTACTGGACTGCCTGGGCAAAGATATCCGCAGCCGGAGCTGACCGGAACAGGTGAGACAGCAGCATGACCGTGAGTGTCGCTGCAACGGCGAGTGCAACCGCCAGACGCGGGAAGGCGGGCAAAGGGACGAACCATGCGCCTAGACGCACCCACAGCGAGCGACTCGCCTCGCCTTCGACCTCTAAGCGCTGGCGCAATCGTTGTTCCACGTCAATCGGGACAGGAACGAGGAGCTGACGTGCGACGAAGGCAGCGTGAAATCGGGCCTCTTCCTCGAAGAGATGACGGCAACGGTCACAGTCTCGGAGATGGTCCTCTACCTCTCCTGCCTCCCTCTCTGTCAGCGTCCCGTCGACGTGTGCAGCAACCAGGTCAAGATATTTGTCACAGGTCATGCCTTCGTCCCTGAGTACTGTACGGTCTCAGCCGCGGTATGGTGGTGGTGTTTCTTCTCTCGTATGTACCCCCGGTCTCGGGCGTACGTTGTCAAGGCAGTACGCAGCAGCCGCCGGGCGCGTGAGAGCCGTGAGCGAACAGTACCAAGCGGACAGCCTAAGATCGCAGCGGCTTCTTCGTACGTGAGTTCTTCCATATCGACCAACACGAAGGTAGAGCGATATTCCTGCGGTAGGGTCTGCAGGGCTGCGATGATTTCGCTATCCAAAAGCTGTGAAAGCAGAAGCTCAGCGGGATCGTCACGGCTTGCCTCGCCGTCGCTGAGTCGTTGCTTGTCGTGCTCGTGGGCCGCCAGTTCAAACTCCAGGGTCTGGTTGGTCCGCCGGTAGTGGGG
>Ga0308420_1000275_pt1 | contig 23944 bp, 16 predicted proteins | sample HotsprSampleMS55_FD_203802 | JGI IMG/M metagenome (GOLD analysis project Ga0308420, IMG submission 203802) | Hot spring phototrophic mat microbial communities from Mushroom Spring, Yellowstone National Park, Wyoming, United States - 20090730_MS55 ... | reverse complement strand
GGGTTCGGCGATGCTTTCCCCAACATCTCCATCCCCGGCGGATCCCTCGCCTTCGCCATCGACGGCATTTACTGCGAAGGCCCCGGCCGCACCAACCGCCCCGATCCAGGCGCCGCCTGCTACATCGCGATCTCCTACATCGCCCTCCACGACACCGGCCTCCAAAGCGCCACTCTCCAAGCCGCCTACGACCGAGGCGGACGCATCGAGACCGCCGTCCTCAGTCTCACCGGTCAGGCCACCGGCATGGTTGGCTGCGCGAGCTGCCACATTTGGCAGGAGCGCCGCGCGCGACGCCTCAGCGGTCAGCCCTTCTACCCCTTCATCGGACAGGACGGCCAGCTCCGCTGGACTGGCACCCCCCTCGTCCTCGATCCGTGCAGCCCAGGCACCGCCAACCCCAACCCCGCCGCCTGCCCACCCGGCTCCACCAACGGGCCCCTGCCTGGCGACCCCACCGCGACCCCCATCGGCGGCAACCCTACCGACCTCGATTGGCTCGCCTTCATCGCCAACAAGCAGTACGCCCCCGCGACTTCCCTCGCCGTTGTGGGCTCCCCAAACCTCGGCGTGAACGCCGCCGGCGCCCCCGCTGGCACCCAGATCCGATCCGCCTGGAACCGTCTCACCCTCACCAACAGCGGTAACATCGACATCGTCCTCGACGCCAGTGCCGGTATCGCCGTCTCCAGCGACAGCCCTCAGCGCGTCGAGACCGACCGCCATACCTGCCCTGGCATGCGCCTGCGCCCCGGCGAGTCCTGCTCCATCGACGTCCGCTTCGTCCACACCTCCAACGGCACCATCTCGCGCACCTTTGTCGCGGCCAACCTTCCCCAGGGTGTCCCCGCCCCCGCACCACGCCTCCTCAGCGGCACCGCCACCGGCTTCCTCTCCCTGCGCCTCATCGGCAGCCCCGCCACCGTCAACACCAACGCTAATGGCGCCATTATCGGCACCACCATCATCTCCCCAGTCCTGCAGATCGAGGTGCGCAACATCTCTAACGCCCCCATCACCATCGGCGACGTCGTCCCCACCGGGACCGGTCCCGAGCCCATCATCATCAGCGCCTGCCGCAACACCGTGCTCGCTGCCAACAGCTCTTGCTTCGTTCAAGTCCGCTTCTCCCACACCACCAACGGGACCCTCTCGCGTACCTTCGCCCTCCAAGGCGTCGCCTCTCAGCACACCGACTCTGGTCCCGTCACCCTCACCAGTACCGCCAGCGGCTTTGTCGCAGCCCAGACTCCACCTCTCCCACCCCCCGCCCCCTAGTCCAAACTCCCAGACGACCCCGGCGCAAAAAGCGCCCAGCAAGGGCAGCGGTCCCTGACCCGATCGCCGCCGGCAAGATCCTCTGTCGAGGGCCTGCCTCAAAAGAGAGGCGGAGTGTCGGAACACCACTGGCTTGACATCCCCCGCGATTTCCTCGTGGAGCGCCTGCGCCAGCACGATCCAAGAGAGAACTTCTCGACAAACCGCCCAACCCTTGTCTCGGTTCTGAAGGCGCGCGGCTCCGTTCTTCTCGACGACAAGCTGCAACAGGTCGCGACCCACACCCTCAACTGGCTCACTGCCTCCGCTCTGCTCGACGATCCCGTAACTCACATCTCCAGCAAGGATCCTCATAGACTGGACCGGTTGATTGGAACACCCGAGCCACCGTTTGGCCGCCTCGACGGAGAATCGATCAGCAGGAACAGCCCGAACAGATCCCACCGACGCCTCAACGGCGACCGCCGAGCCCCCGCCGGCGCGGGGCCGCCACCCAGGCCAGACCAAGCCCCGCCAGCACCGCGACCGGCCCCAGCAACCACAGCGGCGTCGCCCATCCACCTGACGGCGGACGCCCGTCGATGGCCGGTCCATAGCGCTCGACCAACGCCGCCACGATCGCTTCGTCCGTCTCCCCCTCCGCCAGGCGTCGGCGCACCTCCGCGCGCACCCGTCCTGCAAACTCAGAGGCACTCTCGTCGACGGGCTCACCTTGGCACACCGGACAACGCAAGCGACGACCGAGCGCGCGGGCGCGATCCTCCAGCGCTGGATCCAGTTCCTCCCCCCGCGCCACCACGGACTCCGGCAGCAGCGTCAGGCTGACGATGGCGCGCGCGAGCCCCTCTCGCCGCGTCAGACCCATGGCCGCAGATCCCGTTCCACCCGCTCGGGCGTCAGCGCGCCGACGATCCGCCGGCGCACCACGCCGTCTGGTCCGATCAGGAAGGCCTCGGGTACCCCAAAGATACCCCAGACATCGCCAAGGCGTCCGTCTGCGTCGTGCGTCAGGCGCGCGTAGGAATCCCCCCATATCCGCAGTGCCGCCGCCCCACGGTCAGGCGTGTCACGCCAGAGCACCCCGCACAGCAAACAACCAAAATCCGACGCCGCCGCCAGTCCCGCCGGACTCTGCGCACAGGCCGGACACCACGACGCCCAGAACCACAGCAGGGCCGGCCGGCCCGGTCGCGCGAGATCCTCCGCCCGCAGAGCTCGACGCTCCTCCCCAGGCCAAGGCCGCCCCAGCAGATCCGACGGCGCCGCTGTACCCACCCTCGGGGAAGCCACCGAGCCGGAGCCTGCGGGCGCGTTCAGGCGCGTCGCCATCATCGCGCCCAGGCCCGCCACGCCTACGATCCCGACGCCTAACGGCGCCGCCAGGAGAAGACGCCGCCTCATCCCCACAGCCTCCACGCCAGCACGATCGCGCCCGTGAGCGAGAGGACGACTGCAGCCTGGAAGAGACGGCCCACGCCAACTGACAACGCGACCTGGAACCGACCATCCGGCGCGACGGCCAGAGGGGCGACACGCAAGACACGCCACCCGCGCTCCCATCGGCCAGCCCTTCCGGGAGACGCCCGAACCTCCACTGCGAAGGACCCGTGCGCCGGCGAAATCCGGACTCGGACCCCCCAGCCCTCCCGATCCCCATTGCCCGCCGCCAGCGTCCAGCGATGCCCGGCGTGCGTGGCCGTCTTCCCCGGCGCCAGAGCGACGGCCTCACCGCACAGGCGCCCGCTCGCCGCCTTGGGCCAGGTGGCCAGGCCCGCGCCGATTACGATCATCAGACCGCCCATCCAGAGCCAGGCCGCGAGCGGCTCAGATGAGAGGCGCAACAGCACCCGACCTTGCTCCTCGCCGCCATGGACCGCCCGGAGATCCCGCCATAGCCCTCGCCAAGAGCCCATCTCGGTTGTGACCTGCCCCTCCACCGGAAAGACGCGGCGCGATGTCCAGATCTCACGCCCGAACGAACCGTGCTCGGGAACGATCAGCACGCGTGCCCCGCGTTCGAGAAAGTTCGGCCCCGTGCGATCCTCAATCGCCAGCACGATCCACCGGTGCCCCGCATGGACCACCTCCTCGCCAGGGCCGAGCACCACCGAGCGCACGCTCGACAGCCCCATCGCCACCACCGCGACCGCCACAACCCCCACCCCGGCATGCGCCAGCACCGCCCCCACCCCGCGGCGCCCCAGCGCTCCCGTGCGCCACCGCTCAGCCAGATCAAGCACCGCGCCCATCAGCACCCACGCTGCCACCCCGAAACCCAGCACGCCCCAAGACCCCCCTCCCATTGCCCAAGAGGCGCCGGCCGCCCCAACGGCCGCCGGCGCCAGCGGCCAGGCCCGCGCCAGCGTCCGAGTCAGTCGGTCCCGCCGCCAGGCCAGACGCGGCCCGGGCCCCATCGCCAGCCCGATGCCCAGGGCCAGCGGGGCCAGCGCGGCTACATAGAAGGCAGGACCAACATGCAGGGACGTCCCCGACAGGGCCTCGACAATGAGCGGCCAGACCGTGCCGCCCGCCACGACCGCGGCGACCGCGCAGAGCCCAACGTTGTTGGCCACCAGCATCCCATCGCGCGACCACGGCGCGAAAGGCGCACCCTCCCGCAGACGCCCACCGCGCCAGGCGTAGAGCCCAAGCCCCGCTAACGTCACGCCGCCGGCGAGAGCCAGCATCGCTAAGCCGCGCGCTGGATCCAGCGCGAAAGCATGGACGCTCGTCAGCACCCCCGAGCGCACGAGGAAAGAGCCGAAGATCGCGCTCGCAAACGCTGCGATCGCCAGCAGTACCGCCCAGCGTCGTAGCACCCCGCGCGCCGCGACCGCCGCCACCGTGTGCAGCAAGGCGCCCGTCAGAAGCCACGGCAGGAGGGACGCGTTCTCCACCGGATCCCAGAACCAGAACCCACCCCAGCCGAGCTCCTCATAGGCCCACCAGGAGCCAAGCCCAATGCCAAGCGTCAACGCCACAAAGGCACCCCCTACCCAAGGGCGTGCGGCCGCCCCCCATGCCCGATCCACCTTCCCCACCCAAAGCGCGCCGACCGCCACCGCAAAACTGACAGCCGTGCCAACATAGCCGAGGAACAGCAACGGCGGATGGATTGAGAGCGCCCAGTGCTGCAGAATCGGGTTGAGCCCGAACCCGGGGCCAATCTCCTCCGGAGGCACCCGCACGAAGGGCGAGGAGGTCAGCACCAGGAAAAGCAGGAACCCTGACAGCACCAGCGCCAGCGCCGAGACCGCCCGCGGTCCAGCCTCCCCCAGTGGCCCCATGTGGCGCGCCAACGCCCAAAGCGCCCAGGCCGTCATCATCGACCAAAGCACCAACGATCCCTCGTGGCTCGCCCAAGACCCAGCCACGCGCAGTAGCAACGGCTTGGCCGGATGGCTGTTGTCGAGCACATTGGCCACCGTCATGTCCGAAACCGCGAAGGCCCATGCCAGGAGCAGCTGCGCCCCCGTCAGCAGCGCCGCTGCCAGGCCCGCCAGCGCCCTGGCCGCCGCTGGCCTGGGCGTCGCCCGGCCGCCCGACCAGGCGGCGAGGAGCGACGCCACCAGCGCCGACCACAGCGCCAAAGTCCCGACCTCAGGAACGCTCCCCTCAGCGGCCATCGCCAAGTCCATTCCATCGGCGCGCCGGCGGAGGACCACCGTGCGCCGGATCCCACTCTCCAGAGGCCTTCAGCGCCGCAGCCACCTCGGGTGGCATGTAAGTCTCGTCATGACGCGCCAGCACCTGCCAGGCATCGAGCCGGACGCCATCCCAGCGTCCCACCGCCACCGTCCCCTGGCCTTCCCGAAAGAGATCGGGCAGGATCCCACCATAGCTCACCTCCACCGAGGTTCGTCCGTCCGACACGCGGAAGCGTGTCAACGGACGCCCCTCCGCCCCGATCTCCCGGCGCACGCTGCCAGCCTCCACCAGGCCGCCAAGGCGTACCGCGCCCGGCTGGGCCGGCAGCGCCGCCAACTCGGTGGGAGAACGGAAGAACTGGACGCCGTCGCCGATCGCCGTCAGGGCCAGCGCGAGCGCCGTCGCCGCGCCCACGACCACCGCAAACGCCCAGGCGATCCTGCGACGACGGCGCGCGCGGGCAACCCGCATCCGCTTCCTCCCTTGCGAAAAGCCGAATTTACACATCCAATATGGGCCCTGCGTCCAATGCTGCCAGACGTAGACGGGGCCGGAGGTCGCCCCCCCCGGCCCCGCTCTCTCTCCCTTGCGGCAAATCAGGCGAAAAGCAGATCGCCGTAGTGGAAGTTCGCCATCTGCCACTGCCAGCCGTTGGCGGCAGTGATGGTGGCGCCGTCGGAGAGTGTCGCGACGTTTCCCGAGAGGCTACTGACCCGGACGCCGTCGACCAGCAGGATCCGGTCGTTGGCATCGAAGTCGAGGATAACATCGTGGCCCGAGTTCACCCCGAAGGCGAAGGTATCGGCGCCGCCGCGACCCTCGAGGATGTCGTTGCCGCGACCGCCCCAGAGGAGGTTGTCGAAGGCATTGCCGCGCACCTGGTCGTTGCCGTCACCCGCGAAAGCCCGCTCGATGACAGTGCCCGCGCCGTAGGAGACCTGGCGGCCAGCGATCACGGAGCCGAACATCAGGTCGAGGACGCTGTCGCTCGTCACCGCTGAAGCGTTGATGGCGTTGCGGCCCTGCGTGTCGTTGATGACGGTGCGGCTGGCCTCAGCACCGAGGCGCGCGAACTCGTTGGTGTAGATGTAGGTGTCGTCATGGCTGGAGCGGTCGCCGAAGATGTTGACCTGGAACCAGTCGAGCCGGCCCACGTCACCCCGTTTGACGTCCTCGACAACGAGCGTCCAGGTCCCACGCGCCTCCTCGCCCCAGAACTGGCTGGTCGTGAAGTCGAACCAGATGTTCTTCATGTTCGAGCCGGCCCCCTTGGCCCCCGGCGCGACGCCTGGGCGATCGACCAACCAGCTGGTCGTTCCCTCAGCCGAAATCAGGCCGATACGCAGATCTCCGATCCAGTTGTGCTTCAAGTCGAGCTCAAGTTCTACGCGGTCGATGGTGATATCGCGGTTGATCGTGAAAGTCGTCTGCCAGCGGCCGTTGTCGACCAGGGTCGCCCGCGGGGCGGCGCCGAAGGAGGCGGTCTGCATGTTGTGCGAGGTCTGCTGCTCCGTCCAGGTCTCGGCCAGGCGGACGGCAGCATGGGCGTCGACCAACCCAAAGCCGTAGTTCTTACTGTGGGTCAGACCGCCTCCGTTCCAGTTATCAGCTTTATTCGTGACCCAGAAGGCGTCGGTGCGCGAGGCCTCGCTCGTGCGGGCGGAGTAGGCCAGGATCTCCTGGACGTCGCGCCAACCGAGCTTGGCGTTAGCGTCGAGCATCAGTCCCACGACGCCCGCGACGGCCGGGGCGGCGAAGGAGGTGCCCTGCACCCATGCCTCGTTGCCCGTCGAGTAGCCGTCGCGGCCCGTAATGTCGGTGGTCAGCACCGACACGCCCGGCGCGGACACGTGCAGCGCCACGCCCGGGGTTGAGAACGACGCCACGCGGCCCGAGGCGTCCGTCGCACCGACGGCCATCGTGTAGATCGAGTTTTGATAGTTGTGGTAGTTCACGTCGTCGCCCAAGGCCCGGCTGTTGCCAGCGGCGAAGACATGAACCGTGCCGAGGCCCCCGCGGCCGGCGTCAACCGTGTGCTTCAGCGCGGCCTCCGAGGAGCGGAACCAGTGGCTGTCGAAATTGTCGGTGAAGAAGCCCGAGAAGCCCCAGGAATGGTTGGCGACATCGGCTTTGGCGCTCTCGCGGATCGCCGCCGCATACTGCTCCGGGTTGCCCGCGCGACCGTAGCCGATGCGCAGGCCGATCAGGGTCGCGTCGGGCGCGACGCCCACCGTGCCCACGCCGTTGTCGTCGGCGCCGGCCACACCCATCACAGCCGTGCCGTGCCAGTTGCCCCGCTCATAGATCGCGTCGAGGTCGCCGCGGCCCACGAAGTCGCGGTCAAGGCCGGTGTGATAGTTGCGCGCCAGGTCCGGGTGGCGGTAGTCGAAGCCGTCGTCGGTGAAGGCGATCTTGACGCCCGCACCCTTGAAGTCGGTCCAGACATCGCGGAGGTTCAGCGAGACGTCGGAGCGCGAGGAGGAGAGATGCCACTGCGAGGAGAACAGCGTGTCCTTCGGGCGCGGGCCGAGGAACGCCATCGACTCGGCGCCGCCAGGACCCACGTCCTCCAAGGCCTCCATGCGTGCCACCGGCGCGGCGGGAGCCGCCGGCGCCGCAAAGATGGAAGCCTTCTCGACCGCCGGGACAGGCGCTTCGGAGGGCCGACCGGCCAGGCGGGCGGCCACGGCGTCAATCTCGGGAAGGCGCGCGAAGGAGAAGGAGTCGAGGCTGACCGGCAGCAGGCCGCCCATGAAACTCGACAGGGCGGATAGGCCGACGAAGCCCGGCGGCGTCAGCGCCGTCGTCTCGGACAGCTCGGCGAGCATCTGATCGAGGAAAGACAGTGCCTGGTCGGGGCGGCGGATGCGCATGGAAAAGTCCTTTCGGTTCCGGTGGCGTTCCTCTGGCGGGAACTGCCGAACAGGATGGTCCGAGGACCTCGCATGGAGGTTAAGGAACGGATTTTACCGGATCTCTCGCCAACACAGGCCCAGCGGAGGCTCAGGCCTCTGCCGGCCTAATCTCGTCGGATGCCGCAGCGCGCGCGGGCGGCACGCTCTGAACCGCCGCTACGCGATCGCCCTCGGGCAGGCGTAGCAGGCGCGTGCCTTGCGCCGCGCGCGACGCCTCGCGGATCTCCTCGACCGGGATCCGGATCGCCCGGCCCTGCACGGATAGGACGAGCACGTCGTTGCCCTCCGCCAGGCGGGCCAGGGCCACTGGCGCTCCATGCGGCCCGAGCGCGATCGACGTCCCCTGTGCGCCGCGTCGCAGCAGGCGGAAGGCGGACGCGGGCGTGCGCCTGCCAAAGCCGTCCTCGGCCACCGCCAGCACCGGCACCTCCGCCGAACTCAGTGCCGCCGCGGCCGCCGGATCGACCCCCTCGCGCCCCTTCCGCCAGGCGGTGGCCACCGCGATGGAGACGCCCGCATGCGGCAGTGCGCAGGCCGCCGCCAGCGTCTCGCCCCTGCCGAGCGCGATACATCGCACGCTCTGGCCGTCGCGCCCGGCGGAGAGGCGCAGCTCCTCGGCGCGGAACCGCACCGCCTTGCCGGAGGAGGAGGAGGAGGAGGAGAGGAGCAGATCCTCGCCCGGCGCCACCACCACGGCCTGCGCGAGCGGTGCGCCGTCGGGATCGCGGAAGCGCTTGCCGGCGGCGAGCACAGAGGCGAAGTCGGCGGCGAGGTTGCGCCGCACGCGCCCGTCACGGAAGCAAAAGGCGATCTCGGTCCCCTCCGGCGCCCCGTCGGGCAGCGCGACGAGCCCCTCCACCCGCTCGCCTTCGGCAAGCGCCGGGAAGACATTGACGAGGGCGCGGCCGCGCCCGTCCTTGGCCTCGGGAAGGCGCCAGGCGACCTGGCGAAAGGCCCGCCCGCGGTCGGTCAGCACCAGCACGGCGTCGTGGGAGCCGCAGGCCAGCAGATGCGCCACCGCATCCTCCGGACGCAGCCGCGCCCCGCCGCGGCCCTTGCCGCCGCGCGCCTGGGGCCGGAAGGCGTGGAGATCCTGGCGTTGGAGGAAGCCGTCCCTGGTCAGCCACACCACCACCGGGCGGCGCGGCACCAGCGCCCCCTCGTCCTCGGCGGAGGCCTCGACGAAGCCCGTGCGACGGGGGCGGCCGAATCGGCGGGCGATCTCCTCCATCTCGGCGGCGATGAGGTCGTCCATGCCCGCCGGATCCCTCAGCAGCGCGAGGAGCCGCCGGATCTCGGCGGCGATCTTGCCCGCCTCCTCCTCGAGTCGCTCGCGGTTCTGCCCTGTGAGGCGGCGCAGCGTCATCTCGAGGATCCGCTGCCCCTGCTCCGCCGTCAGGCGCCAAGGTGCGGACGGCGGCTGGTCCTCCGCCACCGAGACAAGGTCGAGGTAGGCCGGGCCGACTTCGTCGAAGGAGAGCGCCTGGAGCGCCTCCAAAGCGTCTTCGTCGGCGCGCGCGCCCCGGATTGCCGCCGTCACGGCGTCGATGCGCGAGAGCGCCAGCAGCAGGCCCAGCACCCGCCGCGCGTCCCGCCGCGCCTGGCGCAGCTCAAACACCGTGCGGCGGCGCACCGTGCGGCGGCGGAAGGCCAAGAACACGTCGAGCGCCTCCGCCACGGAGAGGCGTCGGATCCGCCCGTCGACCAACGCGTTCATTGTCGCCGTGAAGCCAATCTCGAGGCGGGTCTCACGGCACAGCTGACGCCAGGCCACGGACGGATCCGTCCCCGCGCGCAGCTCGATCACGATCCGAACCCCTTGCTTGCCAGACTCGTCGCGTACCTCCTGCACGCCCTGCACCCGTGGATCCATCCCCGGCGCCGGACGCGAGCAGGCGTCCGCGATCCCCTTCACCAGCTCGGACTTGTCGATCTGAAACGGGATCTCGTCGACCACGATCGCCGTGCGGCGTCCCCCGTCGATCTCCTCCTCGTGGTGGCGCGCGCAGCCGGATCTGGCCCATCCCCGTGCGGCGGAATTCCGCCAGACCCGGCCCACGCACAATGACGCCGCCGGTCGGGAAGTCCGGCCCCGGTAGCAGCTCCGCCAGGGCCTCGTCGGAGAGGTCGGCGTCGCGCAAGCGCGCCACGGCTGCGGCACAGACCTCGGCCAGTGCATGCGGTGGGATCCGTGTCGCGTAACCCACCGCGACCCCCTCAGCGCCGTTGACAAGCAGATTCGGATAGGCGGCCGGCAAGACGGAGGGCTCCTCCATCGAGCCGTCGTAGGTCGGACGCCAGTCCACGGTGTCCTTGCGGATGCCCTCGAGGAGGCCTGTTTCGGCCAGCTTCGCCAGGCGGCTCTCGGTATAGCGCATCGCCGCCGGTGGATCCTTGTCGAGCGATCCGAAGTTACCCTGCCCCTGGATCAAGGGGGCCGACATCGAAAAGTCCTGGGCCATACGCACGAGGGCGTCGTAGATCGATGCATCCCCGTGGGGGTGATACTTGCCCATCACGTCACCTACCACGCGGGCGGACTTGCGGAACGCCTCGCTCGACCGGTAGCCGCCCTCCTCCATCGCCCAGAGGATCCGGCGCTGCACCGGCTTCAGGCCGTCACGCGCGTCGGGGATGGCGCGGCCAAGCGCGACCGCCAGCGCGTAACCTCCGTAGGCCCGCTCCACGTCGGGCACGAAGGGGACGTCGAGGATCCGCTCGCCCATCAGAAGGCCTCCATCTCGATCTGGCCAGCGTCGAGCCCTTCGATGAGCTCCTTACGCCCCTGCGTTTCCTCGCCCATGAGGCGCTCCAGCGCGGCCTCCGCAGCGACCCCATCGCTCAATGTCAGGCGCTCTAGCGTACGTGCCTCGGGATCCATCGTCGTCTCCCACAGCTGGTCTGGGTTCATCTCGCCCAAGCCCTTGTAGCGCTGGATCTGCGCTCCTTCCATCGCCGCCTGGCGCGCCAGCGCCACCATTCCCGCCGGGCCCGCGGCCCGCCATACACGGTCCTTGCGCGTCAGCTCGCCCCCCGCCAGCGCCAGACGCCAAGGCGCGTGCGCCCGCACCCGCTCCGCTCCCGGCTCGGTAGCCAGCGCCGCTAGATCGAAGACGTCTTCTGCCCCATCGGCGCAGCGCAGCAGCAGCCCTTCCTCGGCCCGCCAGGTCTCGCCGTCGGCAGCGGTCAGTGCCAGACGGCGGGCGGCGTCGCCCAAACGGCTCGGATCCACCAGTGCCCCGGATGCGGCCAACGCGTCGGCAACGGCGATCGGCACGCCCGAAGCAGCCCAAGCCTGGATTGCCTCGGCCGCCGGTAGCGCCTCCTCGAGCGCGCTCCACAGCGGCGCTCCCGCGAACTCCGCGCCGCCCGCGCGCGCGACACATTCGTCGGCAGCGGTCTCGAGTAGCAGGCGCGTCAGCGCCACCTCGTCGGCGAGGTAAGAGACGGATCCCCGACGTGCATAGCGATAGAGCGGGGGACGCGCGGCATAGATGTACCCACCCTCGAGGAGAGGGCGGAAGAAGCGGAAGAAGAGCGTGAGGAGAAGCACGCGGATATGCGCGCCGTCGACGTCGGCGTCGGTCATCAGTATGACCTTGTGGTAGCGTAGGCGATCGATGTCGAAGTCCCGCCCAACGATCCCGCAGCGCAGGGCGGTGGCGATCGTGCCCACCTGCTCGCTGCGGAAAACGTCCGCCGCTTCCTGGCGCCAGACGTTCATCAGCTTGCCCCGCAGCGCCAAGATCGCCTGATAGCGCCGATCTCGCCCCTGCTTCGCCGAGCCGCCGGCGCTGTCGCCCTCGACGAGAAAGAGCTCGCACTCGGCGGGATTGCGCGACTCACAGTCCGCGAGCTTGCCCGGCAGCGCCGCCACACCGTCCTCGGCCTTCTTGCGCTCCCAGCGCGCGGCCTTGACCTGCTCCATCTGCTCGCGGTACTTCGCCGCCGAGCGAGCCATGTCGAGTACCGCGCGGCCCTCCGCCGGATGACGCTCTAGCCACTCCGCGACGCCCGCACGCACGATCCGCCCGACGGGGCCGCGGACCTCGTTGGAGGACAGGCGACGCTTGGTCTGCGAGTCGTACTTCGGCTCCGGCATCCGGATTGAGACAACCGCGACGAGCTGCTCGCGCAGGTCTTCGGGCTTGAACGGGACCTCACGACCTTTCTGCTCCCTGGCGAATCCCTGGAAAGCCAGATAGAGCCCCGCATTCATTCCGATGACGTGCTCGCCCCCGTCCGGCTGGGGAATCCCGTTCGTGAAGGCCAGTATCTGCTCACTGCGCCTGGACGCGCGCCAGGCCAACGCCACCTCAACGTCAATCCAGAGCGGATCACGCCCCTCGACGGGCACCATCTCAAAACCCGAGATGCGCAGCGGCTCCGCCGGGATCCGCGCAGCCCCCGCCTCGCTGGAATCGGGATCTTCCCGCCGCACCAGATCTATTAGGCCGTCGGGGCTGTGAAAGACGTCCGATCTTCCATCGCGTTCATCGATCACAGAGAGCCGAAGGCCCGGGTTCAGCGCCGCAACCTCGCCACAGTGCCGACGCACCCACTCTCCGTCGAACGCCGCGGCCCCATGGTCGCGAACCAGCTTCAAGATTGAGGGATCGGGCCAGAAGCGAACCTCCGTCCCCCGCCGCCCCCCCCTGCGGGCCAATCCGGCGGGTCGGCACCACCAGAACGCCCTTCTCGTAGACGACCTCCCAGGCATAGCCGTCGCGCCAGACCCGGGCCTCGAAGCGGCTGGAGACCGCATTCACGGCGGCCACGCCCACCCCATGCAGGCCGCCGGAAACTTTGTAGGCATTCTCGTCGAACTTCCCCCCAGCGTGCAACGACCCCAACGCCAGCTCCATCGAGGAGACCCCCTTCTCGGGGTGGATCCCGGTCGGGATCCCGCGCCCGTCGTCAATCACGGAGCAGGAGCCGTCGGCATGCAGGCGCACTTCGACCCGCGTGGCGTACCCCGCCATCGCCTCGTCGACGGCGTTGTCGAGGACCTCCTTCAGCATGTGGAAGAGGCCCTCCTCGGTGTCGGTGGACCCGAGATACATCCCCGGGCGCTTGCGGACCGCCTCCAGGCCCTCGAGGACCTGGATCGCGCCCGCGCCGTAGTCGGCGCCGAGGTCTGCGGGGCGAGGGGCGTCTGGAGCGGCCTGGGCGAGGTTTTCCATCTTCCGGAGATAGGTCTGACAGCCCTACAGAGGAAATCCGACAGCGCCCAGAAATCCAAGCCTTTACAGATACTTGCTAGAAATTTTCGGCTCCACTCCAAGGCGCTGCCGACAGCACCGCCAGACCGGTCCCGTCAGACCGCCAGGGGGTGGCTGTGGCCCGCCAAGTCGACGTCAATCCATAAGTAGCGGCGCCGTGCGTGATCGCCTTGCCCGAAGGCGAAGAGGTCTCCCTCCTACCCCGCCACCACCCCCAGGTCCGCGCGACGAGGAGCTCGATCCCGCAGGAATCGGCGGCAGCCGAGCGCGCCCACGTCGATCGTCCGCCGCAGCGTCCCGTCAGCGACGTCCATCACCGCCACCAGGTTCGAGCCGAGAAGGGGCATCAGGATCTCGCCATGCGCCAGATCCGCCACCAGCGAAAGGGCATGCACCGTCTCGGTCGGCGCCAGCCCGCCCACCGGCACCAGCCGTCTGCCCTCCCTCCCGAGAGTTCTCTGGAGCGGGGCCGCTGGGAGATAGGCCTGCCCCAGCGTGGGCTGGGGGAAGGTAAGAGTCTCAGAGCTTCGGTTCCCTGCCTCCAGGTGAGGCTCCCTCCCGATCCGTGTTTGTCCAACGGCCAGACGGTGCCCGTGCCACCTACGGCAGCGCCCGCCGGAACGACCCATCAGACAGACGCACCGGCGGCAGCGTAACACTGTCGTAGCACACCACCACCGCGATCCGTCCGCCCTGCAGGAGCGCCACGTCGCGCGGCACCATCCCCCTGGCCCCATCTCGGCCAGTGGCCGGCGCGTCGCGAGTCGCGCACGACCAGCCGCTCCTCGTGATCCTCCTCGCGCCCCGTGAAGGCGCGCTGCGGACGTCACTCCACCGTCAGCCTCTCCCTTCCTGGCAGGAAGACTGCATGTCCTCCACTGAAGAAGGCCTCGGAGAGCACCAGCGAATTCCCCTTGATCTCCAGCGTCTCCGCATTGAGCACGAACCAAGCCCGCTGCTCCATCGGCGCCACCAGCAGACACCTTCCGTCGGGCGATAGTACGATCGCATGCGCCGAAACCAGCAACAGACGACGCGCACAGCGCCCCGAGACGGCTCGAGGCGCACGACGGCGCGGCGAAGGCCCCGCGGCTTCCCCAATCGATCCGCCTAGCGCGACGCTTCAGGAACTGCCGACGCCAGCCCCTCCGGGCTGCGCGCCTCCATCAGGCGACAGCCCATACCCCAGAACAATACGAAAACCACCCCGCACGACGGTTCCGAAGCCGCAGGCAGGCCAGGCCAGAGCGCCGTCAGGGCGGTGCCAGCGCATCGGCGCCAGCAGCGGTCGCCGGCCCACCGCCAATACGCTTACCGCAGCGGCCCGCGGACGTCGCCGAAGACCTGCCAGGAGATCCAGCTCGACCCCTCGACCGAGGCGCCGGCCTGTCCGGCCTCGTTGCCGCCGCACCATTGCCAACCCCCGAAACCGGGCTGGCCAGGCTCGCCGGGGCCACCGCCGCGGCCGCCGCAGCGGTCGTAGGTCGGGGTCGCACTGTAGTACTGGAACTCACCTGGATTCGCGCCCGAGGGGGGGCGGATCGTGATGACGCAGCGGCCAGTGTCTCCCTCCGACGTCGTCTCCAGCACGCCGCCTGACGGACAGGTGTAGCCCGTTATGAACTGCGAGCACGAGCCCATGCCGCCAGCCTCGGTCGAACCCGGCTGTCCAGGCCCCTGCGAAGAGAAACGCTCGCCCGTCTGCGGACCGCCCTGACCGCCCACGAAGCCAGCGCCGCCGCCCCCCGAGCCAGCCGCATAGTAGACCATCCGGCAGTGACCCGCCCCGCCGCCCCCGCCGCCGCCCCAGATCTGGCCGAGGTTCTGCATCACCGTCGGCGCCTCCGCCCGGATCGCCGGCCCGCCATCTTGTCCGCGCATCCACCAGATGCCGAAGCGCGCCCCCTCCGAGCCCGCGCCCTGGCCACCCTGGCCACCCGCGCCCTGAATCCGCCCCTGGTTGATCACATTGACCGGACGAGGCAACCCCTCGAAGGGGCCAATCCGCATCGCAGGCGCCCACGGCACCACTGAACCCACCCGGGCGCCAGGAAGGACCCGGAGATTGATCCCCATCCCCGGCTGCCATCCCGCCGCCAGCGCCGCCGCGGCGACATCATAATTGAAGACCGTCCCGGAGATCACAAGATCTACGTCCCGCGGGCGCTCGAGGCGCACCGTCACGCGTACACTACGCCCAGAGACGGCGTCGCGCACATTGACCGTGTAGGTTCCGTCCGCCACCCCCTCGCGCAGCCCTACCCGCACGCCGCAGCTCTGGCCAGGCGCCATCTCGCCCACGCAGGTATTCTCTCGGATCTCAAACGCCCCCGCGTTCTCCCCTTCCAGTATGATGTCCTCGGCCCGACGTTCGGAGGTATCCATCCCCTGCTGCTCCAGGGTCAGCGTCGTGTCCCACCGGTCGGTCGTCGTCGTCGCATCGACGTCGGGCGACCATACCGCGTCGCCGAACGAGAAGCCTTCCCCAGCGGCTCCTGCCCCAGGCGCCCCACCCCAAGGCGCGGGATAGGTTGAATCGCGGGGAGCGAACGGCTCGTTTTGCGCTACGATAGGCGCTGCTATCACTATAGAGGCGAGCAGCAGGGCGGAGAAGAGCGGAAGTGTGCGCATGGAAAAGGACGTCCCGACAGTCGCAAGAGCGACCCTTGATCTAAGACGAACCCCATTCCTGGCAAGCCCAGGAAAGGGCTGCCCCCTCCAACAGAAAAAGGGGCCGGGGCGTCGTCCCGGCCCCCCTCAGGGCTCTCAGGCCGCGGCCCGGATCTCAATCTGCCGCGGCTTCTTGGCCTCCGGCACCTCATGCACGAGGTCGATCGTCAGCAGGCCGTCGCGCAGCTCCGCCCCCTCAACCCGCAGGTCGGGCGCGAGGCGGAAGGAGTGACTGAAGGCGCGGCCCGCGATCCCACGGTGCAGGAACTGACGTCCCTCGTCCTCCTCCGGACGCTGGCCCTCGATCGTCAACACGTTCTCGCGCAGCACGACCTTGAGGTCGGTATCGCGGAAGCCCGCTACCGCCAGCACGATGCGGTAGCCGCTCTCCCCCGTCTTCTCGATGTTGTAGGGAGGGAAGGTGGGAGGCGCGACCAGCCCCGCCAGCAGGCGGTCAGCACCAATCATCGCCCGATAGAGCGGGCTCATGTCTATCGCAGTCATCGTCGACCTCCTTCGAAGCATCGACCGTTGAGACACCGGCCCTATCCAGGCGCCGGTTCCGTCCCCTTCTCCACCCCCGCAAGGCGGCGAAGACTGGGCCGGACTCAATTGATATGGGAATGAGATTGAGGATGTCAAGCGGCGGACAGGTCAAGTCTTGGGCAGGACGACAGGCACGAAGCGGTTGGAGAGATCGCCCTTGGCCTTGATCTGGACGAGGGCAGTCCGGTGCGGCTTGATGCCCGCGATCTGCTTCGGATCGATCCGGATTTTCCGGGCCATGGCCTCGTGGAACATTTCGTCGATCCCGAGGATAATCTTGGTCGCGGTGTTGGCGACAACGTCGTCAGGAAAGTGGGTTAGGCTCTGAGAGGCCAGCACCAGGCCAACGCCAAACTTGCGCGCCTCCTTGACGATGACGTTGAGGATGTGGTCGTCCTCTTCGGAAACGAACTTGTGCGCCTCGTCGATGACGATGAAGGTCTCCGTCGAAGGGCGCTCGCCCCGGCGGCGGGCCTCGAAAAAGAGATCTTCGAGGAGGATGTCAACGAAGATCCGCTGCTCGTCGGCGCTCAGTGCCTTTAGCCCATAGACTCGCACCGAACTCCTCTCCGTAAAGGGCGGGCGTTTTGGCTTGAAGACCCCGGACGATTCCAATGTGATTAGCCGTTCGTAGACTGACTGGATGACGTCGCGGCTGTTGTACTTGATGAGATCATCAATCTCTCGACCGGTCTCGATGGCGTCGATATACTCCGCATAGGCCTCCTTGGCCGCCGCTTTAGCCTTTTCGAGCGCCGTCTGCCCCTCCTCCCTCGTCGCCCCCTTGCCCGCGCCCCGCTCCTCCCGCTTGGCTTCGACCCAGGCTTTGCCGAGCTTCGCCGCCTCGCGATTGACCGCCTCTAAACGCACCGTGGCTTTCGAGCCTGCGCCGATGATCATCCCCTCCAGCTTGAAGCGGGTGAAGCGGCAGAGATCCCCAAGTGTTGGCATCTTCCGATCCAGACTCTCCCGCCACGTCCCCGGCACCTCGGGACGGAAGCCCCGCGAATGGTAGAGATCGCGCAGGAGGTTGGCTAGCACCGCCTCCTGCTTCGTCCCAAGCCGGCGGGAGGTGCGGTTCAGGGTGCTGATGAACGCCCGGATCCGCTTGCGCACCCCGCCGAAGTCCGGGTCGGCGCTGATGGCGAGTGGGTTCAGGCCGTAGTCCTTCGATTCGGAGAACTCGACGACCTCCGCACCCGGAATCCGCAGATCGCCATGGACGTCGATAACATGAAAGCGCACCCGCGGGTTCTGCCGCATGGCTGCATCCATGAAGTGACGAAGCCGGAAGGTCTTGCCCGTGCCAGAGGCTCCGACCAGAAGAACATGGCCATTGACGATGGCTGAGGAATCCCAGACGAGTGGTTCGAGACGGCCCTGAACGAGGGCCTGGCCGAGAGGGATGCGCAGGACGACGGGCGGGCTCTGGGACACGGGACGGGGGCTCCGGACCGGAGATAGTCCCGCCCTTTCGACCTCCCCACCCCTAGACCTAGATGCGCAGGATGAATTCCGTCCTACCCCTTCCCGACTCCGTCAACGCGCTGTTGCAGGCTGCCCTCGAGGATCTGGGCGCCACTGCCGCCATGCTTGCACGCGGCGATCTGCGCCTCGACGGCCCCGGCCTTGGCGGCCTTCTCGCCCGCGCCTCTGTCGAGGTGGAGGGGGGCGATCGCGCGGTCCATGGGCTGCTCGTTCAGATCGCGCTCGCTGCCCCCGATCATCCCACGCCCAGGCTTCTGCTTCTCGGCGCAGCCGCAGGGTTTGACTCCATGGCCGCCTTGGCACAAGAAGTGGGCGGCGCCCCGGAGACGATCGAGCTGCTCCGCCGCGACGCTCGACGGGCGCGCCTGCGCGCCGATCTCGCCGAGATCGACGCGATCCTTGCCGGCCCCCGGCCTGAGGACGCGCGCGCGCGAGCGCAGGCGATGGCGGAGGAGGCCAAGGCGCTCGGCGATCCCGATCTCGCCGCGGCCATGGCCGAGGTCCCCGAACGGCTCGCGCGCATCGCCGCGGCTGATCGTGGCCTCAAGATCCGCGCCCTGGCCCTGGCGGGCGGGATTGCCCTGCTGGCTGGCGCCATCGCCGTCCTCTCGCCGAGCCTGCGCTCGCCCCCGCCGCCAGAGCGTGCCGTCCAGCCGGCCGCTGGTGCTGGTCCTGTTTCGGGCGACGGTGCGCGGTGGTGCCTCCAGGAGGAGACTATCCTGCGCGCCGCCGCCGAGGCCCTCAACCGTGTCCCGGGCGGTCCCCCTCCCGACGCCGCGCGCTCCTACGAGGCAGCCGTGCGTGCCTGGGGCGCCTCCTGCGGATCGGGCTACTTCGGCACCGCCCGCGCCGAAGCCGACGCCTGGCTACAGCACCCCAGCCGCGATCTACCCGGACAAGTGCGCGAACGCCTCCGCCTCTGGGGCGTCCAGGCCCCCTAATTTCTGCGGCCGCTGGAACCGCGCGCGCCTCCTCTTCGCTGCAGGATTATGGACACAGGACGGCCCCGCCGGCAACGGCGGGGCCTCCTCGAACAGCCGAGCGTGTCAGCCCTTGGCGGGCGAGCCCGCCAGCGAGGCCTTGAGTAGGGCAGCGATGCGCCCAACGTCGGAAGTCGCCAGCGCCGCCTGCACCACGCCGTCGATATCGCTCTTGACGGCGTCAGCCATCATCTGGTCGAACTGGGCGACGAACTCGTCCGCGGCGCGCCGGAAGGGCGCCGAGCCCGCGTAGGCCGCGCGGATCCGCTCGCCCACGTTCTGTTGGCGCCCGCGCTGAAGGATCCGCCGGACGAAGGCACTACGCTCCCCGCCCCGGTAGGCCGCAAGGGCCACCGGATCAATCGAACCGTCCAGCACGCGAGCCATGTCGATCCCAAGCGCGCTGAGCGTGGCAAGCACGCCGCGGGATAGGGCGATGAAGCCCTCACGTCGCTCGGCGTCGGCGCGGCCCCGCAGATCTCGCGCCGCCCGCTCGGCTTCCAGCGCCGCTTCGACGAGCCCGGCGACCTCGCCCTTGATCGAAAGGGCGGCGCGCTCGGCCAGGCCCGAAGCCTCACCGCTGAGACGCATGGTCTCGCGCACGGATGCGGCCGCCGCCTCGGCGCGGCGGCGGATCTCCTCGCCTATCTCTACCGCCTCGCCACGGACCTTGGCGACCTCCGCCTCTGCCGCGCCGCTGAGGCGGCGCACGGCCTCGGCGGCGGCGGCTTCGACTCGGCGCGCCTCGGTGCCGGCAGCATCGGCCGCCCGCGCCGCCGCGGCCGCGGCGGCGTCGGCGACCTGATCGACCGCGCTGGCGGCCTCAATCACCGCGTCGCGGATCCGCGCGGCCTCGGAAACGCCGCGCGCGGCGACCTCGGCAACGGCATCTCGGACCTTCGAAGCGTCGCGCGCGCCTGCCCGAGCGGCCTGGGCGATTTCACCTGAGAGACCAGAGACGACAGCGCGCGCTTGCTCGGCAGCGGCGCTCACCTCAGCCACGGCTTTCTCCCGACTCGCCTCGACACCTGCAAGCACCTGGCGGATCCCGGCGTCGGCGGCGCCGGCGACCTCACGGATCGCGCTCACCGCCGTGCAGGCGGCCTCGGCGACCTGGCCGGCGACGGCATGGACCTCGGCCTTGCCCTCGGCGGCCACCGCCGCGACGCGCTTGATGGCGGCAGCAGAGGCCGCCTCGACCTCGCTAACCTTTTCCCGCGTCGCTTCCGCAATGCGTCCCGTCGTCTCAACAGCGGCCCCAGCCAGACGGCCAAGCTCCACCGTCGCCTGCGCCGAGATCTCGGACGAGGCGGCGGCAATGGCCCCCGCGGCCTCTCTGGCGCGCTTGGTCGCGGCCTCGGTCGTTTCCTCGACGCGACGAACCGTTTCCTCCTGGGCCTGCGACAGGCGCTCAACAGCGTCACGCGCCAGGTCGGAAAGCCGTGCCTGGGCTTCGCCCGAGATCGTCTGGGCCTCGCTGCGGGCTTGGGCCACGACCGCGTCGAGACGCGCCTCGGTCGCCGCGAGCTGCTCGCGGATCTCCCCCGCCGTCTCGCGGATCCCGTCGCTCAGGCGCGCGAGGTTCTGGTGTGCGATTTGGGCGGTGCGGCCGAGGCTCTCGGCCGCGTCAACCGCGGCCTGGCTCGCGCCCCTGAAAACCTCCTGCACACGTACCGCCGTCTCGTCAAGGGCGGTCAGACGAACGTCGAGGTCGGCGCCGGCCGCAGCGGCACCACGCATTGCTCGCTCGACGTCTTCAACCTTGGCCTCGGTACGCGCCAACGCCGCCTCGGTCGCGCGCGCAATCTCCTCGGCGCGCGATGCCGAGATGGCAAAGCCACCCACCGCCTGCTCGGTGCGCGCGAGCGCATCGGCTGCGACATCGGTAAGGCGCGATACCTCGCCAGTGGCCGTCTTGGCGGCGGCAGCGATGTCAGCCGCGCGGGCCCTGAAGGCATCGGCAGTGGCGTCGAGGCGTACCCGTGCAGGCTCGACCGCCTGGATGACCTGGGCCGTAGCGCGAACCGCCTCCGTCGAAACCTTGGCGATCGCCTGGGCCGCGCCCTCGACGCTCTCGCGGGTCCGCTCGGCTTCGGCTACGAGACGGCTGGTCTCGTCGGCAACGCGGCGGCGGGCTTGCTCAGCCATGTCCATGGTCCGGCCAAGATCGCCCGCGATCTCGGCCGAGGCTGCAGCGACCGCCTGACGCGCCCGCTCGGCGGCCTGGCCCATCTCGCTGGCGGCGGCGAGGATCCGCTCGCCCGTCTCGACGACCTGGCGCCCCCCCTCGGCACCCGCCTCGGCCATCGCCCGGGCTTGGGCCACGCAGGCCTCCCCCGTCTCGGCCGCGCGGCGCGCCATCATCTCGAGGGCAGCGGCGGCCTCCTCGAGCCCACGGCGCAGGCCGACCGTCGCCTCGTCGAGGCGCCCGGCCGCCGCGCTAGCCGCGTTCGTGGCGGCCTCGGCAGACTGGGAGACTGCGGTCGCGGCCGCCTTGACCCGGCTCTCGACTTCGGCAAGGCGAGCGACAACGCTCACGCCCTCGCGCTCGAAGGCCTCGGCGATCTCGGCGATGCGCCGGCCGCCCTCTGCGGCTGCACCCGCGACCGCCTGGCGCACCTGCTCGAGCATCCGCACGCCGGCGGCAGAGATCTCGCCTACCGCGCGGGACGCGTCGGCCTCGAGCGCCCCCATGCAGCCCGACACCTGCGCAACCGCCTCCTCGGCGCGCATCGACAGGCCCTTCGCAGCCTCGTCCGCGCGTGCTGCCATCGCTCTCACGCGCTCGGCCGCGGCATCGGCCACCCGACCGGCCTCACTGACGATCCGCGTCAGCGCCTCCGCCCGGCGCTCCACGTTCTGCGTGCCCGTCTCGGCCAGACGCGCGGCCTGACCCAGCGCCTCGGCGGCCCGAACCGCCACCGCGCCCACATTCTCTGCGCGGCGTGCAATATCCTCAGAGGCCTCCGCGAGATGGCCACGCGCGGCGCGCACGCCTTCGTCGAGGCGCGCGATGCTGCCTGCCACCGCCTCGGCACCAGCCGTCAGATCCGCCTTTGCCCGAGCGACGCCGTCCGCCAGTGTCTCGGCGATTTCGACGGCGCTCGCGCGCGCCGCTGCCAAATCGACCATGCGCGCGCCCAGTGTCTCGGCAGCGCCAGACAGCGCTGCGGCGGCGCGCTCGGCGGCGCGCTCCGCCATCCCAGCACCCGCTTCGAGACGCTCGGACGCGGTTTCCGCCGCGCGGGTGGCGCGCTCTGCCCCCATTCCCAGGGCCTCGGCTGCCGTCTCAGCCACCCGCGCCGCCTCCTTTGCGGTCCTGCTAGCATCAGCGAAGGCGCGGACCACTGTCGCGGCCGCCTCGCCCGCCTCCCTCGCGGCCGCGCCAAGCTGAGCGCGGCCCGTCTCAACAGCTCTGGAGAAGCCGGATACCGCCTCCGACAGCGCGACGGCCGCAGCCGTCGCGGCCGTCGCGCCAGCCTGGGCTGCTTCGGCGGCAGCCAGGGCCGACATCTGAGCCTCGGCGGCGCCCGCACGGATCCGCTCCATTGCGGCCGATGCAGCCGCAAGGGCCGCGCTCATCGACGCCTCGGCCTCGCGGATCCGCCGCGCGGCTGTCTCCCCAGCCTCAATCAATACCCGGGACGCCCCCTCGGTGCGGCGTGCGGTCTCCTCCACGCTCGTGCGCGCCTGCTCGACGTCCTCGCGCAAGCGCCGTGCAGCAGCGCCAGCTTCTTCCTGAGCGCTTCGGGCGGCGGCGGCGGCAGTCTCAGCCGCCACCACAGCGCTGCGGATCTCATTGGCCAGTGCGCCGGCCTCGGCGACGCTCCGGGCCATCTGAGCCGCGACCAGAGAGACAGACTCCTCTGTGGCCCGGCGGATCCCCGTCACCGAGGCGTCGGATGCCGCGGCAAGGCGCGCGGCGCTCTCCTCGGCCATCGCCACAATAATCCTGCGGGCCTCTTCGACGGCGGCTCCGATGACACCTGACGCAGTCTCGGCGGCCCGACCAATCTGGCTCTCGGATCCGGCGATCCCACGGGCAATCGCAGCCTCGGCGGCCCCGACGGCACCCTCGAGACGACGGATGGATCTGTCTACGACACCGTCCATTCGAGCCTCAGCCGCGCCCGAGACCTCCTCCAGGCGGCAGATTTGGCCAGACAAGCGGCCATCGACGGCTGCGGAGACCTCCTCAACGCGTGCCAGAAGCGCCTCTAGGGTCGAGAGGTGCCCGCGGGCGACCTCGTCCGCGGCTGTTCCGACGAGGCGGGCCTCCTCAAGACTTCGCGCGATGCCCGTCGCCCGCTCGGCCAGGGTCTGGTCGATCTCGCTAGCGACCTTGCCGGCAGCCGAGATGTGGGTTGAGATCTCGGCGGCGCGAGCCTCGATGCTGCGCACCACCCCTTCGAACTGCAGCGCCTGCGAGGCCATCGCCTCAATGGAAACCTCGACCTTCTCTTCCTCGGTCGTGGGACGGACCAACAGGACCGCCAACAGCGCCAGCAGCGCCGCAGGGGCGATCCCGCCCAGCAGCACGACAGCGGCGACCGGCGCCTCGGCGATCCACGGCAGCGGGATCAGGCCTGGCGACGCGGCAGCTAAGGCGGAGACAAGAATGCAGGCCATACCGGCAAGTGCGGCCAGCCGCAAGGGGAGGGGAAGGGTCATCGTGGCGTTCCCTTGTCGAGATCCCCCGGAGGCGGGGACGACTTAATAAAACATAGGTCCATTTCCGCCTGGCGAAGGCTGCCAAAACATCAACGCCCTGGCCGCGGGAGCGGCCAGGGCGTTGAGACGTCGGATGTTGGGAACGACAGGGAGAAATCAGCCGGCGTTGGAGTCCTCCTCCTCACCTTCGACCTCGCTGTCAAACCGTCCACCCGGGCGCACGCCGCTGCGGCGGCTGCGAAACTTGGCAACCGCGGCGCGATGCTGGGCTTGGGTGACGGGGCCGGGGTGCATGCCAGGGGAGATGAAGTCGTATTCGATGTCCAGCGTCTCGCCTTTGGGGTTGAGGCGGCTGTGCAGCGCGAAGGTCTGGCCCTCGTGCTCGAACTTCATGTAGAAGATCTCGGGGCCGACGCCCGCAGCCTTCAGAGCTGCGATTGCTGACGCCTCGACCGCACGCTGCGCAGAGGGCTTCAGCACGTCCTTAACAGCGCGGACGGGAAAGCAGCGGATCTTGCTGCGGACG
>Ga0308420_1000269_pt1 | contig 24249 bp, 17 predicted proteins | sample HotsprSampleMS55_FD_203802 | JGI IMG/M metagenome (GOLD analysis project Ga0308420, IMG submission 203802) | Hot spring phototrophic mat microbial communities from Mushroom Spring, Yellowstone National Park, Wyoming, United States - 20090730_MS55 ... | reverse complement strand
CGGTGTACAGCAGGATGCCGTCCCGGTGCACGTTTTCGACGATGGGGTACACCGCTATGTCGCCGTGTGCATTCCGCGCGCAGATGGTGGATATCTCCCGAGTAAAGGGGACGAGCTCTTCGGCGATGATTTCCCCGCGCAGATCCGCTTCCGCGGCCGCGTAGTCCTGTTCATTTCGCAGGATGCGCAGCCCTTTGCCGTCGTAGCCGCCGGTGGAGGTTTTGACGACGAGCGGAAGGTTGTGGGGGATGAGCGGCCTCACGTCGCGGATATCGGCGAACGTCCAAAAGCGCGGCACGGGGAACCCCCTGCCGGAGAGGAACGTCTTTTCCGATACCCGGTTCCGTTTGATGTCTAGGATGCTCGTCGCCGGAAACGTCGGGACCAGCGCCTCGATACGTTTGACCGTGTCGCCGTCGAAGTGTTCGAACTCGTACGTCGCCACGCGGCACGCCGCGGCGAACTCTTTGAAGTCGGCGGGTGCGAATGCCGCGTCGGCGACCTGCGCAGCCGGCCCTTCGAGGTCGCGGTCGATGACCGCCCACCGGTACCCCATGCGCGCACCTTCGAGAATCAGCATCCGCCCGAGCTGACCGCCGCCGATGACTCCGATCGTCGCTCCCGGCGGGATCGGCTGTCCGCTACTACCGTTCATTGCCCAATACGGTTCCCAGGACGGCGTCGCGCAGACCCTGCATGTGTGCGGATACCCGCTGCTGTATGTCGGGGTGCTTGATACCCAGGATGCGCGCGGCGAGCAGCCCGGCGTTTTCTGCTCCGTCGATGGCGACGGCGGCGACGGGGATGCCGGCGGGCATCTGGACGATGGACAGCAGGGAGTCCAGCCCGTTGAGCGATGATGTTTTGACCGGCACTCCGATGACCGGCAGCGGCGTTTTCGCGGCGGTCATGCCCGGGAGGTGCGCCGCACCGCCGGCGCCCGCGATGATCACTTCGATCCCCCGGTCGCGCGCCGACTCAGCGTACCGAAACATCTCGTCCGGTGTTCGATGCGCCGATTTGACCGACATCTCGTACGGTATGTTCAATTTTTTGAGAATGTCCGCCGCTTTTTGCATGACCTGCAGATCACTGGAGCTTCCCATGATGATGCCTACGATCGGCTTGTCCATATTTCCGGTATCTCCCGTGCGAGAATAACCGCCGTGTGCCGGACTCCTCACCACCGCTGTCGGCGCATATTACTATAAAAAAAGGCGTGTCGCAAGGCGTCGGTGTCGGTTCTCGCCATGACGCCGCTGCGCAACGTCCGATGTTTGGCTGGAGTGTACGGGGATTCCTGCGGCGGTTGCGTGTGCATGCGGGATGGTGTTTGGGTGCACACGCCATTCCGCCGGAGGTGCGGATGACTGGACACCGGAGCCGGGGAGGAGGTGGGAAGGAGGCTGTGAGCCGGTGCCGACCGAACACCCACCAGCCGGGGCACGGCCGGTACTGCCGTCTGCGGTTCACTCCAACAAGATGTTCACTTCGGCGCGGTTGCGGATGAACGTCTGCAGCGCGTGATCCCACAGCGTCCCGCCCGCGACCGCCGATGTCGGCACAGGAGGTTGTGCGTGCGGCTACTCCAGGCTCTTCAAGTTGTTGTATTGGTACTCGTAGATTCCGTAGGGGGTGTTCTCTCTGCCGATGGATTCGACCGCTGCAGATGGTGACATTTTCTTTACGGTGACCGGGTACATGCCGCCGGTGCCGCCCACGGTGGCGGTGCTCTTGTCCAGGATGGTCAACCGGATGCTCGCGCCGTCGGTGAGCGCCAGCGATACATCAAGCACCGACGGGGTCGCCGGCGTCTCCTGGAAGATGGTCGCGCCGCTCAGGCCGATCAGCTGGCTGGTGAACGTGGCGAACTTCTGTTCATCCACGGGTTTGCGGGTTTCCAGATTAACCCACGTGGTGGTTCCGTCCTTCAATGTGGTGCCAAACCGCCGAGTCTTTTTCCCCTCGGTGAGCGTGATCCCCGTCAGCGCGGAGGTGCTGAGTTTTAGTATCGTCTTGTCACAGAAGTCAGGGAAGTCCCGGTTGAGCTGGTAGGATTGCACCCCCTTCCCGTTGTAGACGCCGCGGCGTCCGGGAATCCGTACGTAGGTTTCTTCATACGAGAACCCGCCTGGTTTGCCGAACCACACCTGGGATGTTTTCCCGTTCTCATGTGTGACGGTCACCTTCAGTGCCTGTGCGTCGTCCAGCTGGTAGCGTTCGTATGCGGCGGTACTGACGGAGACCTGTTCAAGCGCGCGCAGCGTCTGCAGATCGCTGCTGAGACGATCCAGCTGGTGTGTGTCGCCCGGATACTCTCTGGCGGGTTCGGCGTGGGGACCCGACGACGGCATCACCGTCCAGGTCTTGCCGGTTTTCTTCAGTGCGATGCGTGAGCCGTTGGGGCGCACGATCATGATCTGGGAGATCGGAGCGTGCGGGATGATGCGGCGCGCCGCCGGAGAGTCGCTGCCCCAGGAACGCCACAGGGCGACGACCGACAGCAAGACGATGATGACTATCCAGGGAATGAAGCGTTTCACGTCGTTCATGGGAGTGCGATCTCCTGAGTTCTGCGGCGCTGCCAGCGGATGATGCCGTACGCAATCACCAGCAGCGGCAGCGCGAGCGTGATCAGCCACTGGTACGCCAGGCGGACGGCCGGCGGCTGCGGGCGCAGCTGCTGGGGCAGCGGCTGCTTGCTGCGGATGGCCAGCAGGTCATAGTCCTGTGCCAGACCGTCGATGACATTGGCCAACAGCAGGGCTTCCTGGTCGGCCTGTTCGCCGGTGCCTACGACGATGATCCGCGCGGTTTTTCCTTCGGGTGTCGCCGCCAGGGGCTGTTGCGCGTATGCAGTCGCCGGCAGGTCGAGGCTCTTGATGCGATCGGCGTCGAAGTATGACTTTATGCGACCGGTCACCTCGGCCGCCACGACGAACGGACCGCGGGGGTCACCCGGCGCCGGGGAGAGATCGGTCATCATCGGATTCACGATGTACAGATCTTTCTTCAGCGTGCTGGCCGGAGTGGTGCGCAGCAGCGTCGTCACCGTGATGGAAGCGGTATCCGCGTTGATTTCCAGCGGCGACACGAATGGCAGTACCACCCGGTTGAGATCCTTGACGATGGGACTGGCCCGGTTGATGCCCCCGGTGGCTTCCGAGATGATCGGCAGCAGTGGGAATGGGATAATGTTGTTGAGCAGGAACCCGCCTTCGCGCGTCCGGATGGATATCTGCTGGCTGGCAAGCGGATGTTCCGCCACCATGCCGCTGAGCACCCGCACCCCATAGCCTGCGAGAAGGTCGAAGACGTTGCTGGTGATGCGCCGGGCCATGGCACCGCGGTTGACATCAACCGTGTACGTTCCCATCAGGAACGCGGCCGGCACGCCGGACACGATCGCTTGATCCAGCGCGAACAGCTCCTTGTCAGTATAGTTGAACTTCGGACTGATGACCAGGAGCGCATCGGCCGTGCGCAGCTGATCCACCTGGGAGGCATCCCCGGGATTGATAGTGCGGAAATCGTACATTTTCTCCATGTTCCGCCGGAGGTTGGCGAACATCTCGCCGCTGAGGTCATATTCCTGGTGGCCGGTGATGACCCCGATGGTTTTGCGCGTGGTCTGCGTCAGTTTTTTGAGGTTGGAGGTGATGTCATACTCGAGTGTGGCGACGTTTTCAACCACGGGTATGACCTCGGTACGATCCCCGTGCAGCATAGCGAGACCCATGTACCCCTTTTTCGCCTTGTACTCGTTCTGCGCCAGCTGGGTGAACTGCACCGGCATGATGCCCATCGCTTGAACGTCCCGTTCACTGAGCACCGCCTTCGGGAGCGTAGGATCCACGAACTCGAAGCGCACCTTGCCCCAGGAGTTGGCGCGGTACTCCTGCAGCAAGTCGTTGACGTACATGCGAGCAAAACGGTACTGGTCGGGCAGCTCGCGGGAGAAGACCGCGCGGATCAACACCACGTCATCCATCCGGCGCAACACCCGTTTCGACGCGGGGGACAGCGAGTATGAGCGGCCCGCGGTGAAATCCAGCCGGATGAACCCGAAGTAGGCCACGATGTTGAGCAGGACGAGGGCTGCGAGGGACAGCAGGACGGCCGGGACGATGGATCGGATGCGGGTCATGGTTTTCATTGTTCCTTCGCGGTCACCAGGTGGGTGATGTAGAGGATGGCTCCCGTGACGGAGCAGAAGTACACGACGTCGCGCAGGTCAACGACCCCGCGCACGAAGTTGTCGTAGTGCAGATCGAATCCGGCGTAGGTGACCGCCGGCGGCAGGAACATGGTCAGCTTGCCGATGATGAAAAAGACGAACATCAACAGGAAACCGAGAATGAAGCTCACGATCTGGTTGCGGGTGAGGCTGGAACCCAGCACGCCCATGCTGGTGAACATGAGCGCGAGGAGGAATGCTCCCAGGAAACCGGCCGCCGCCGCACCGATGTCCAGGGGACCCAACAGGAGGATGCTCAATGGGTACACCAGAGTCAGCGCGAGCGCGGCACCGATGACGGCGGCGCTGGCGAGATACTTGCCCGCCAGCACCTCCACACGCGTGAACGGAAGGGTGTACATCAGTTCGATCGTCCCGGTTTTATACTCCTCCGAATAGATCCGCATCGTAATGGCCGGGATGAAAAACAGCATGAACAGCGGCAGCATCTCCAGGTAGTGGCGGATGGTGGCGAAGTTCTGCACGAATACGGGGCGCGTGAAGAAGAAACCGGTCAGCAGCAGAAAACAGGCGATGACGATGTAAGCAATGGGCGCGTTGAAGTACAGCGCCAGTTCCTTGGCGGCGATGCTGCGCACGTTCTTGAGGTTCATGGCGGCGGTGTCTCCTGGATCAGCCGATGGTCAGATCGCGGAAAATGTGTTCCAGCGAAGCTGAAACGCGGTGCAGCTCGGTTACGGTCCATCCCTCCTTCACGGCGAGAGCGAACAGTGCCGGACGGATATCCTCCGCGGTTGTGGTCTGAATCTCGTACTCAACCCGGTCGCCCTCGGATCCGGCCAGCTCCACCGACTGTATGCCGGGTATCAATCCGGGCAGGCGGACGGCGAAGTCCTTCGGGAGCGCGCCGCCGAAGCGCACGATGCCGCGTCGGGTTGTCAGAGAGTGCAGTTCCGCGATGCTTCCCTGGGCGGCGATGGAACCCCGGTTGATGATGACGACGCGGTCGGCGACCTCCTCCACCTCGGGCAGGATGTGCGTGGAGAGGACGATGGTCTTGTTCTTTTTAAACTCGTTGATGAGCTGGCGCACCTCGCGGGCCTGGTTGGGGTCGAGTCCGGCCGTCGGCTCATCCAGTATCAGTATCTTCGGATCGTGGAGAATCGCCGCTGCGAAACCGACGCGCTGGCGGTACCCCTTGGACAGTTCCCCGATGGAACGGGTCAGCATGTCCCGGATGCGGCACAGGTCAGCCACCTCGCCGATGCGCCGGCGCGGTTGGGCGATCTCGCGCGCCGCCGCGACGAACGACAGGTACTCGAAAACGTTCATGTCTTCGTACAAGGGGTTGTTCTCAGGTAAGTAGCCGATCATGCGTTGCAGCTCCATCGGTGCGTCGGCGGCGCTGACGCCGTCCACTGCGATGGTCCCCTCGTCGGGAGTCAGGAATCCCGTCAGCATGCGCATCGTGGTGGTTTTGCCCGCTCCGTTGGGGCCCAGCAGTCCCAGGATTTCATTGTCGCGGATCTCGGCGCTGATGCCGTTGACCGCGGTGACGGAACCGAAACGCTTGGTCAGGCCGGTGATGCTGATCATGGTTCACCTCGTCGGCGCAGGCGCGCCTGCGTAGTGTGTGAAATCGCCTCCCCAAATACAAAACTTGTTTTGAGACAGTCAAGGGTGTCGGCGGCCGCTGATGCGGACCTGGTTGATACGTAATGACGCACAGGGGCCGCTGCGGGTTGCGCCGGTGGTGACGGAATGCCGGAGGGACGTGACCGACGTCACACCCCTCCCGGACCCGGTGCATTTCCCGTCGGTCCGGACTGCGGCCGTGGCGGCGCCGCCGGGCCCCGCCCCCAGTTGCCGTTGACTTGTCTCGGCGCTTTTTATATCAAGTCTAGTGTAGCCGCGGTGTGCATCGCGCAGCCGCGGGAGTTCCGCTCGGGAGGGAATCCATGAAGCGAACGGTGTTGTGGGTGATGGTGGCGACGGTAGCGGCGGCGTGCGCAACCAACTATGTGCAGTGGCGGCCGTACCCGGGCGCGCCGAAGCTGGAAGCCACGGCGGATGTTGAAATATTCGATGGCAAACCTTCGGATATTGACTACCAGGAACTGGGCGAGATCATCGCGGCGAATCAGTACCAGGACCGGCTGGAAGCGTCCTTGAAAGCGCAGGCCCGACGTATCGGCGCCGACGCCGTCATCATCATGAAGCGGGAGAACAAGGCGTCGCTCAAAACCATCCGCGCGATCGCGGTGAAGTTCCGGTAGTCTGTCCCGGGGTGCCGCCTCGGTGCCGGGGAGGGATTCCCGAGACGGTTCCGACCGATGGAAGTGGTCATTGTCAAGCTCCGCGAGGTGTTTGTCTCCTTCTCGGGAATGCTGCTACGTTTCGCCCCGTTCTGGCTGCTTGGTATCGCGACCGGGGCGCTGATAGCGCAGTTCATCCCTTTTGAGAGCATCCGTCGGGTGCGATGGCTCGGCGGTTTTTCAGGCGTAGTCGCCGGTACGATCGCCGGGGCACTGTTTCCCGCGGGGCTCTACGGGGGCATACCGCTCGCAGTCGCGTTGAGCGCATCGGGGGTTCCCGTGCATGCGCTCATGTCTTTCCTGATAACCACGCCGCTCATCAGTCCCAACCTCCTGGTGTACACCGCAGGCCTCATCGGTCCGCGGATGGCCGCTGCCCGCCTGGTCGGGGCGCTGTGCATCGGCATCGCGGGCGGGGGCGCAGCGTGGTTGCTGTCACGATCGGCGCGAACACCCGGCGACCCGGCGCGTCTGTTCCTTTCAGGCGGTTTGGCGGGCGATGTGGAGTCGCGGGCCGCATCAACGGTCGTGCTGTACGGCCGCCGTTCACTGAAACTCTTCCTGGAGGATTTTGCAAGGTATGCACGTTTTTCAGGGAAATACTTCGTGCTCGCCGTTGTGTTGTCGTCCTGGATAGACGTACTCGTCCCGAAGGATTGGATCGTCGGGCTGCTGGGCGCGCGCAGCGCGCTGGCGGTGGTGGCTGCCACCGTTTTGAGCGTGCCGATGTACGTCTGCGGGGGCAACACTATCCCGCTCATCAACAAGCTGATGGAGTCGGGCATGACGGAGGGGGCTGCGTTGGCGTTCTTTATCGCCGGCCCCGCGACCAAGGCCGGCAACGTGGCCGCCCTCGCCGCGGTGTTCGGTTCACGGGGTGTGGCGTTGTTCGTTACCTGTGCGGTAACGTTCTCAATTGCAGCGGGGTATGTATATGATGGGCTGGGCAGGCTGTTGGGGTGGGGGGGCTGAACCCCGGTCAAGATGTGCCGTTTCTCGGAAGCACCCCGATCCTTGCACCGCGCACCCAAATGTACTACAGTCCTGCGTGGACTTATCTACATAACCGTGCAGCCGGCGGCTGGGGGGTGTTATGAAGAATCCGCGTAAGTCACGTCGTTCCACGTATGTTCTCGCTGTTCTGATCGTCGTGCCACTGCTTGCCTACATAGCATCATTCGCCATAGACGGCGGTTCCCGAACCATCGCACCGCTACCGAAGCCGCCTGCGACGACAACGGTGGCGCTCATCAAGGACAATAACCGCAACGTCCAGCAGATGGTCGCCGACGCGGTCACCGCGGTGTTAGGGCCCGGAGGTATGGCGAACCTGGTATCCCCGGGCGACACCGTGCTCATCCACGTCAATATGACCGAGTCACCGCTGGACCGTCCGGTGGGAGTGAGGCAATGTATCGTCACCAGCACCGCGGTCGCAAAGGCTATCGTGAACCTGGTGCAGGCGGCGGGGGCCGCCCGGACGATCATCGCATCGGGTTCCGGCCAGAACAATGCGAACGTCAACACCACCCGTGTTTTCCAGGATTCCGGCTACACCGTAGCGCGTTTCCCCGGGGTGGAATTCCACGATTTCAACGACACCACCAACAACTACACCTACACGTGTACCTTGCAGGACGGCACGACGGGGCGAACCGTCACCGTCTCATCGCTGTACCATGACGCCGATGTGGTCATCAATGCGCCGATCTTAAAGACGCACAACGAAGCCGGGTTCACCCTGGCGCTCAAGAACATTTTCGGCATGGCGCCGCATCCGCTGGTCAGCGGCGGAAGCATGTTCAAGAGCACTTTGCACGACGATATACGCACCTACATCGTTGACTACAACCTGCCGCGCCGGCCGGACCTCAACATCTGCGATGCCATTATCGCCATGGAAGGCAACGGGCCGACCGGGGACGGCTACAACGGGTTGCAGGGATATCCCGTCACCATGAACCTCATCATCGCAGGGACGGACATGGTGGCGGTGGATGTGGTCGGCTGCGAGCTGGCGGGCATCCCGCCGTTCCGCATCCCGTACATTGTGCTCGCGGCGAACCAGAACCTCGGCATCATGGACCTGAGCCGCATCACCATTACGGGGAACACCTCTATTGCCGCCGAACGGCGCACTTTCATGCGCGCGCCGGACACCTACGACAACGGCGACTACCAGTACCGCGGTACGACCGTCATTCGCTCAACTGACGGGCCGATCAGCATTGACGGGACGTTGTCCGAAGCAGAGTGGGGGCGGGCGTGGAAAATGTACGCAGGCGAGACGTACCAGCTCTGGACCGGTTCCGGCAACTGGACGGGTCCGCAGGACTGCTCGTTCAGCGCGAAGATGCTCTACGACATGCAGAACCTGTACATCGCCGTCTCGGTCTCTGATACCGTCAAGCAGAACAACGCCAACACCGGCAGCAATATCCGCAACGGTGAGAGCGTTAACTTCTGGCTCAGCAACTTTTACTCCGGAAGCCTCGCGCAAATCCCGCGCGGACAGTTCGCCGCAAACCGGGAGGACACGGCCTACACAACCCGTGAATACAACTTCGGCTTCAGCTACGTATCTGCCGGAACGCCCGCCAACTGGATCTACTCGCATAACCGGGCTCTGAACAACGTCCAGGTCGCCAAAACCGACACCGCATGGGGATATATCATGGAAATCGCCATCCCCTGGAGCAACTTCAATGACGGAGGAACATACATCTCCCCTGCGACCCTGCTTGCTTTCCGTGAGTTCGGGTTCAACATGGAGGTGCGCGACGCCGACGCCGGGGCTGCGGTTGACACGCGGCTGGTCTGGGAGATCGCCTGGGAGGACGCCGATACGTACGAAGACGGCAGCTCGGCGATCGACTGGGAAACGGACCGCTCGGAAATGGGAGTGGCGTACCTGGACCGTTGGAATCGCGCGCCGGTTTCGGTTCCCGGATCTGAGCGGACGGCAACGGCAGGTCAGCCGGTTGCTTTTGACGGCACGGGGTCCTACGATGCCGACGGGACTATCGTAAGCTACGCATGGAATTTCGGAGACGCCGGTACCGGCAGCGGAGCGAATCCCAGCCATACCTACGTTGCGGCCGGCACGTACACCGTCACCCTCACCGTCACCGATAATAAAGGGGCGACCGGCAGCGCCACAACCAGAGTGTTTGTCTCCGGCGGTGGCACCCCCAACCAGCCTCCGACGGTCAACCTGACCAGTCCAGTGAATGGCAGCACGTACACCGCCCCGGCGACCGTCGTGCTCTCCGCTGCGGCGTCGGACTCCGACGGCAGCATCGCCGCAGTCCGGTTCTACAGCGGCACCACCCTGCTCAACACCGACTCCGCCACCCCCTATTCGTACAACTGGACGGGTGTTGGTGCGGGCAGCTACGCCCTGCGCGCGGTGGCGACGGACAACCAGGGCGCGACGAGCACTTCAACAGCGGTGAACATCACGGTGAGCAATCCACCGGCGAACCAGCCTCCGGCGGTCAGCCTGACCAGCCCGGTGAACGGCAGCACCTACACCGCTCCGGCGAACATCACCCTCACGGCGACGGCGACCGACAGTGACGGCAGCATCGCCGCGGTGCGGTTCTACGCCGGTACGACGCTGCTTGCCACCGACAGCACCAGTCCCTACAGCTACACCTGGGCTGGTGTGCCTGCAGGCAGCTACATCCTGACGGTGCAGGCGCAAGACAACCAGGGGGCGGTGGGGACGAGCACCGCGATAGGGATAACGGTGAGCGCGCAGGCGGTGTACTACACGCTGACGGTGAATGCGAACCCGTCGAATGGCGGGACGATAACGCAGAGTCCGACCGGTTCGAGCCACCTTGCGGGGACGCAAGTGAGCCTGACGGCGGCACCCACTGCGGGGTACGAGTTTGCAGGGTGGAGTGGAGACATCACGGGCAGCAGCACGACCAACCCGATGACGGTGGTGATGGACGCTGACAAGGTCCTGACGGCGAACTTCCGGGCGACGGCAACGGATGTAGTGTTAGGAGAGGTGCGTATTGCTGGCGGTGTGGACGGGTATGTGAATCCCGCCGAAGGGCCGGCGATGATCTCCTTCAATGCTCCGCGTTCAGGACGGGTGACCGTCAACATTTTTAATCCACGGGGTGCGCTGGTCATCGAGAAGGCCTTTGATGTGGAGGCCGGTCGGAGTGAGCGGTATATCTGGGACTGTCGTACACAGGACGGTTCGCCGGCAGCTTCCGGGATCTACATCGTTCGCATCAGCGGAGCGGGTTTGCAGGTATCCCGGAAGATAGTAATAGTAAGATAAGGCCGAGTTCCAGACTGGTTCAGGCGCTGTCGGGGCGATGCCCGGAGAGATCCCGGAGACTCCGGACACCGCCCCTGTTCTTTCCCTGTGTGCAGAAATGGATCGTCACCGCGTCACGTGATTGAAACCAATCCCCGCTAATTTGTACATACGCGCGTAGTCGTTACGGTGCACCGAATACGACCAGGGGGAAGCGCGATGTCGTGTGCGGTAAATGCAAGAGCGACGGTGACACTGTTGGCTGTGTGTTGGTGTGTGGTGCCACCGCGGCTCGCGGGGGATTTCAATCCCTACGGGATCAACAGCGCGTATTGGAACAGCCCATCAGTGAACGCAGCATATCGCGCCATGGGTGTGGGGACCGCGCGGGTGCTCCTGGACTGGGCGTCGGCGGAACCGGTGTACGGCGGATACGACTGGAGCACGTGGGACACCGCGCTGGTACACTGCAGTTCCCACGGGTTCGCGGTATCGCTGGCGGTATACGGCGTGCCGGCGTGGGCGATCCGCGTGCCGGGGCGGGAGCTGTCGTACGCGCCCGAAGCATTTGCGGAGTTTGTATGCGCGGCGCTCAACCGAGCCCGGACGCTCGCGCCGGGGATCGTCCAATCTTTCGAATGGCATGAAGAGCCGACGCATGCATGGGCCGACGGAATGTCGCCGCTCCACGGTACTGAACAGCGGGATCCGTCGCAGTACTTCGTCGCCATTCTGACCACGACGTACCGCGCGGTGAAGCAGGCGTTCCCCGAAGTGGCCGTCGTCATGGATGGAATCCGCGGAGCGTTTCATCATGTGGACGACCTGTACCAGTTGGGATGCGGGCCGTACTGTGATGCGATCAACATCCACCAGTATCAGCCGCACGCTCCGGGCTACGACGATCCGTCCGGGATGCACCTGTTCCACTTCCCGACGCTGCTGACCTACCTGCGGTTCATGGCGAACCGTTGGGGCGACGACAAACCGGTGTGGGTGACTCAGTACTCGTGGACGACCAGCGGGTGGGGCTGGGGGGATATCGGTGAGGATCGCAAAGCGGCATACATGGAGTACGTCACCGATGTTTCCCGACGGTTGGGATTCGTACACCGCGTGTTCCCGGAGCTAGGGGTGAGCAGCTCCACCGCGGGGGCGGGTTCCGCGGCGGTGGTGTACGACGACGGAAATTACATGCCGGGTCCGGCCTCGCTCTCAGTTGTCACCACCGCGTACCTGCGGCTGCAGGCCTACGCACAAGCGTACCCCGTCTGGACGGGAGTTCCGGAGCCGGTGCCGCTGCTGCCCGCCGCATCGCGTGCCTGTGCCGTCACCAACAGCGGCTTTGAATCCGGAGCGGCCGGTTGGAGCGGCGCTTTCTCGGTGGATGCGTCAACGCGGTTCGCCGGTGCTTTTTCCGCCCGGGTGGATGGTGCCGGCGGGTACATCGAGTCCGCCCGGTTCGCACTTGAGGGCGGTCGGCTCTACGAAGTCAAGGCGCGGGTCAAGGTTGACGCGCCCGCCCCGTCCAGCGCGGCGGTGTGGATGGAGCTGTTCTACTCCAGCGCGCCGGGGCACCTGGGCTACGTAATTCCCGAGAACTACTACGGTGTGGTGGATACCCGACAATACCCCGGCGGCTGGCGGCGCGTCTGCTGGCCGTACTTTTCGGCGCCCGGGGCATGTGAGGCGTTCCTGAAGTTTTCGCTGCAGGGGGAGGGGACGTTCTGGCTGGATGACGTGACCGTACGTCCGTTGACGATGTCCACCGTTCCTGTGGCGACGGTCATACCGTCCGCTGTGCACGCGGGTGTACTGGGTGTCGGCGATCGGGTGAGCGCCACGGTGCTGATCGTGAATGCCGGCAGCGAGGATCTCGCGGGGGTGATCACGACGGACCGGCCGTGGATTACGGTGAGCACCGCTGCATTCACAGGCGATGTTACCGCCGTCACGGTGTCTGTGGACAACGGTCTTCTGCGTGCATCGTCGGGGCGGCATGCCGGGGCGGTGACCGTCTCGTGGCAGGGCGGTTCAACGGCGGTGCCGGTCAGCTTCGATGCGGGCGGGACGGGTGTATCCGTCACGAACGCCTACCCGAACCCGTTCTCCGATGCAGTCACGTTCCGCTGCGTACTGGATGCGCCTGCGGAAGTGAGGGTGCGCGTGTACACAATGGATGGCAGGCTCATCCGCAGCATCGCGGTTCGCGGTGCGACGGGCGACAACCGGATTCTCTGGGATGGATGCAACCAGCAGGGGATGCAGGTTGCAAACGGTCCCTACCTGTATCAGGTGGAGGTTGGGGATTCGCAGGGCGTGCGGCGGGTGTCGGGCAAAGTGGCGCGACTGCGCTGAGCCCATCCGGAGCGATGCCCCGAGGCAAGCCGTGCAGCAAAACCGCCGTTCACGCGTCACACGGTGTGCACGGAACAGCGGCGTGTGAAGGGGTGGTGTCGCGATCCGGCGGTTCCCGCGGCAGTTGTAATCAGCGATGCTCTTTTGATATGAGAAACACGTCGGTGCACCGGGTGTCAGTGCGTTCCCGGATCGGTGGTTGTGATGAGCGCGGAAGGAGGACAGCGTGGTGCATGTCGGTGCAATCGGACGTGCGGTCTGTGTCGTGGTCGTGTCGGCGGCGTTGCAGGGATGCATCGGAAAGCCGGAGTACGCCACCGCCCGCGAGTACTACCAGCGTGGCGTTGCTCTTTCCCAGGATCCGCGCCCCGAGCGGCGGGATCTGCGACAGGCGCTGCACTACCTGAACACCGCCGTACGGATGGATCCGAAGATGGCGGATGCGTACCGTGCACGGGGGCAGGTGCACCAGGCTGAATTCCGCACCGACCAGGCGTTCCGGGATTTCTCAAAGGCACTGCAGCTGAATCCGGGCGATCACGCGGCGTACTCGATGCGGGGTGCTATACAGGCATCTCGTCGGCGTTTCGCGCAAGCGGTCGCCGATCTGACCGCCGCAATCGAGCGGGCCCGCGACAATCCGCTGTATGTGTACCGGCGCGGCCTGGTGTACCAGGAGTGGGGAAAACCGCGCGAGGCTGTGGCGGACCTGTACGCAGCGGGAATGTTGTTCGCCCGGGGAGGGTACATGTCGTCGGTTGAGGACTGCATCGCGCGCATAGAGTCGCTGGAATCCGGTTCCCCGTCATCGGCGGCGTTGCGCGCCCTGCTGCCGAAACCGAAGCGCAAACGCCGGTGATTGGCCGTCAAGTCGGCGCTCCGCATCGTCAGGCGGTGACGGCGTGTCTGATCGTGGTGTCGGCGCTGATCCCGTGTGAGCTGGATCTGGCATCGCTGGGGTTCCGGCTGCCAGTCATCAACACGTCGTTGGAAATCGCCGGGCTCGTGCTCGTCGCCGCGCTGGCGGTGTTTGTCCTGGTGTCGGGACGGGCGGGTGTCCGGGCGACGCCGCTGGATGCGCCGCTGGCGGCGCTGTTTGCCTGGGGAGTGTGCAGCGCCCTTGCGGGGGTGCACCCGGTGTGGTCGCTGAAGTTCGTCGGGAAGGCGGCCGCCGGTGCCGCGGTTTTCTACGCCGTGGTATGGATGTCGCGCGATGCCGGCGATGCGCTGCGATTATGGCGGGTTATGGCGGTCGCGGGGTGCGTCGCGGCGGTGGCGGGTATCGCGGAGCGATTCTTCCCCGACGCGATGCAGCCGTGGCTGTCGGTGTTCGGTCCGGAACGGATTTACATCCCGGAGTTGCTCGGGATCAGGGTCAAGGGCACCTTCGTGCACCCCAACGTGCTGGCGCAGTTCTGCGGTGCAGCCATCGGAATTGGTGCGGGCGTGCGGCTGGCGGCGTCCCGCGGATCATGGATGTGGCTGGCGGGAATCGTCCTGGTCGCCCAGGCGCTGGTGCTGACGTACTCCCGCGGCGGTCTGATCGGTGCGCTCGGGGGTGTCGCGGCGGCATGGGGTGTGGTTTTGCCGGAGCGGATGCCGGGATTCCGCGGAACGCTCGCACGAATCGCCGCGGTCGTCTGCGCCCTCGCGGTGCTGACCGCAGTCGCCGACCGGGTGTATGTGTACCATCTGGGGAAAACGTTCGACCTTGGCTACCGTTCCAACGCGGAACGGCTGTACCTGTGGCGGTCGGCGGTCGCCGCCGCGCTCCGTGATCCGTTGACGGGTGTGGGGCCGGACGGGTTCCGCTGGGAGTATGCGCGGCGCTACGAAGCGGGCGCACCGGTGTCCACCAACATCGTATCCGGCGGCATTCCGTCGCACCACGCCAACAGTCTGTACCTGGAACAGCTGGCGGATCTGGGCTTTGTCGGCTTCGGGCTGTTTCTCTGGCTGACGGTTGCGATGTGGCGGGTGCTGCGCCGGGGAGGGATCGCTGCGGGGAGGCGGGAAGCCGGTGTCGCAGCGGGTGCCGCTGCGGTGTTCGGTGCGGTGGCGGTGCACGGGGTGTTTGACTGTTTCATGCAGTGGCAGTGGTTGCTCATGCTGCTCGGACTCGTCGCGGGGACGGCGGTCGTCGCCGCACGGGACACGATCCGACAAGAAGGAAGGAACGACTGACGCGATGCGCATCGTATTCGACGCGACCACCCTTCGGCACACGGCCAACGGCGTCAATAACCACATCCACCATACCCTGACTACGTTGCTGCGTATCGACCGCGACAACGAGTACCTGGTGGTGCTGCCGTCGGACACCCCGGAACGCGGGCTGGAGCGCCTGGGTGCCCGTGTGACCATCCGCACCATCCGCCCGCGGGTGCGCGCGCTGTGGATACAGACGGCGCTCCCGGCGCTGCTGCGCGAATGGCGGGCCGATGTGCTGCATGCACCCTGTTACCTTGCGCCGGTGACGACCCGGGTGCCGACGGTGGTGACGGTGCACGATATGGCGTCGTTTCTGTTTCCCGAAAAGTTCGTGCTGGCTCACCGCATCGTGTACGGCACCCTGGTCCCGCTGAGCATCCGTCGTGCGGCTGCCATCATTACGGTGTCCAACTTCACCCGGATGGAACTGCGGCGGCTGACGGATGTTCCCGAGGAACGGGTGTTCGTCGTGTACAATGCGGCGGATGCGGTGTTCAGTCCGTCATCCAACGGGGTTGATCCTGCCGCGGTGCGCGCCCGCTACGGGATTCCGGAACGCTACCTGCTGTTCGTAGGCGTGCTGGAACCGCGCAAGAACGTGATCGGCTTGTTGGAGTCGTTCGCCGCCGTCCGCGACCGCATACCACACTCCCTGGTGCTCGCCGGGCGTTCCGGGTGGCAGACCCGCGCGGTGTTCGCCGCCATTGAGCGGCTCCGTCTGCACGATCGCGTGGTGCGTACGGACTACGTTCCCCCCGCAGATCTTGTCGTCATCTACCGGCATGCGGACGGTTTCGTCTATCCGTCATTCTATGAAGGGTTCGGGATGCCGGTGCTGGAGGCGATGTCGTGCGGGGTGCCGGTGATCACTTCGAACCGGTCCGCACTGCCCGAGGTGACGGGAGACGCGGCGGTGCTGGTCGCGCCGGAGGATCGGCGGGCGCTGGGCGAAGCGATGGTGCGGGTGGTTTCCGACGGCCGCCTGCGAGATGACCTGCGGATGCGCGGTCTGGCGCGGGCCCGCGCCTTCTCGTGGGAGGAGTCCGCACGCGCGACGCTCGATGTGTATCGCGCCGCGGCGGCCCGGGGGAACCGCTGATGCGCATCGCCATCGAAGCGACCACCGTGCTGGCGGTCAGTTCGGGCATCAACGTCTACATCGCCCGTTCGCTGGAACACCTGTTCAACCTCGATCGGGACAACCAGTACATCCTGTACGTTCACCGGAACTCCGCCCTGCGCGCATTCGAGGGCCGGTACTCCAACGTGAGTCTGCGGCTGTTCGAGGGGCGTCGGCGCACCACGTGGATCCAGGTGTCGCTGCCGTACCTGCTCCGGCAGGAGGGCGCCGAGCTGCTGCACTCCACCAGTTTCGTGATGCCGCTGTTCCCCCGGGTGCCCGCGGTGTTGACGGTGTACGACCTGACCACGTCGTTCTTCCCGCAGAACTTTGTGCTCAAGCACCGCATCGTGTTCGGTTCCTTCGTGCCGCTCTCCATCAGGAAAGCCGACCACATCGTCGCCATATCCGAGAGCACCAAGCGCGACATCGTTGAGCACTTTAAAATCCCCGACGACCGCATCACCGTGGTGCACGGGGCGGCGGAAGACCGTTTTCGCCAGCCGGCCGATCCCGCGCGCATCGCCGCCGTCCGCGAAAAGTACCGGTTGCCGGAACGGTACATCCTTTTCGTCGGGGTGATCGAGCCGCGCAAGAACGTTCCCGGCCTGCTGGAGGCGTTCGCGAGCATCGCCCAGCGCATCCCGCACCACCTGGTCGTCGCAGGCGGTCTGGGGTGGAAGTACGACTCGGTGTTTGCGACCGTACGCCGTCTGGGGTTGGGCGAGCGGGCGGTGTTCCCCGGGTTCATCGCCGACGAGGACCTGGTGCCGCTGTACCAGGGGGCGGAACTGTTCGTCTACCCGTCGTTCTACGAAGGGTTCGGACTCCCCGTGCTGGAGGCGATGTCGTGCGGGGTGCCGGTGGTTACCTCCAACCTGTCCTCGCTGCCCGAGGTGACCGGGAACGCCGCGGAGCTGGTGGATCCGCAGGATATCGGCCAGATCGCCGAAGCGATGCACCGGGTGCTCACGGACGAGGTGCGCCGCCGGCGTATGGTGCAGGAAGGAATGGCGCGGGCGGCGGGCTACTCCTGGGATACCGCGGCACGGACGCTGCTCGGCGTGTACCGTTCCGTCGGAGGTGTGTCCCGGGGGGCCTCCGGAGGGCATTCCACCCCCATCGGTGTTTAAAACCCGGACGAGGCTGCGGCGCGACGGCAATCCCCTGGCGGATGCAGCAAAAACAGGGCTGGCGCGTCACAAAGGTCGGATGCGATTGAAATGTCCCGCGGAAAAATGTAATAGCAGTATGGCGGGGAGTCACCGGGAACGTCGCAGGGCGGCCCGGCAATTTCACTCATGGGAGGACGACGTATGAAGCTGAAGATGCTGTGTGGTGTGGCCATGGTCGTGGCGACGGTCGCTCCGTTGCGTTCCCAATGCGAGGGGACGCCGGACAAGATGTGGGAGCTGGCGCAGAAGTGCATCGAGTGCAACTCGCCCGATCTCGCCCGCGAAATGTGCCTGAAGATCCTGTATCTCTCCCCCAAGAACGACTTCCAGGATGATGCGCAGTACCTGCTGGGCGTGGCGTTCGAGCGGGTGGGGAGTCTATACTTCGCCATCGAAGAGTGGGAGAAGCTCATCCAGAAGTACCCGGATTCCAGCTGGGTTCCGAAAGCCAAAGAAAAAATCGCCCTCGCGAAAACCGCCCTTGTTGACAGCGTGTACGATACGGTCACACTCGAGGACCGCGTCGCCGAAAAGTACATCTGGTGGGCGGACGATTTCAAGAACCGCAGCAAGACGTTCAGCGACACCGGCGTGATCCGGTACAAAGACTACCTGAACGCGGCGGAGTACTGGTACACCAAGGTCATCACCATGTTCCCGAAGAGCAACAAGGCGCCGCACGCGCAGTACAACCTGGGTGATGCCTATCTGTACCAGGATGACCCGGGTTTCTTCCAGAAAGCCGTGGATGCCTACGAGCTGGTCGTGGCAAACTACCCGAAGTCCATCTGGGCGAACAAGGCGGCGCTGCAGATCGGCATCGTCTATGAGGACAACATCCGCAACAAAAAGAAGGCGATCGATGCGTACCAGAACGTACTGGAGCGCAACGGCAACGACCTGAACAACTACTACGTCACTTTTGCGCGCGCCCGGTTGCAGTACCTGGGCGTGAAGCTGGACAAGTAGTTCGTCATTCCGGCGCCGCGGTCTGTCGCCGGCCGCGTCCGGAACGGACGCAACGGCATGCATGGAAACGATGGGCGGCACGGTTCCGTGCCGCCCATCGCTGTTTCATTCCGCATGAAAACCGCTATCATCTACGACTGGCTCGTCAGCAAGGGAGGAGCCGAGCGCATTGTCCGGCCGCTCCTGAGCATCCTGCCCAGCGCGGACATCTATGCGCTGGTCTGCGACCGAGAGTCATTCGCCGCGGAAACCGCGGGGCACCGGGTCTTCACCTCCGGGTTGCAGCACATTCCCGGGATCTTTCGCGTCTACCGAAGTCTCGTCCCGCTCTTCCCGTCACTGATAGAAAAGTTCGACTTGCGCGGCTACGATCTCGTCCTGAGCGTGAGCCATTGCGTCGCCAAGGGTGTCATCACGCCGCCGGATACCTGTCACATCTGTTACTGTCTGACGCCGGTACGCTACGCGTGGGAACTGTATGCCGACTATTTCAGCCCCTCCCGCCGCAATGCCATCAATGGATTCCAGCGGCGGCTGGCGCCGTTCGTCATGAATTACCTGAAAATATGGGATGCGGCGTCGTCCAATCGCGTGGACTTCTTCCTGAGCGTCTCGCACAACATCGCGCGCAAGGTGCGCAAGTACTACCGGCGCGAGTCCGATGTCGTGTATCCCCCGGTGGACACGGAGTTCTTCCGGCCGGCGGGGTCTCCTGAGGATTTCTTCCTGGTGGTTTCCCGTCTGGTCCCCTACAAGCGGGTGGATGTCATCGTGGAGGCGTTCAACCGGTTGCGGCTGCCGCTGAAGATCGTCGGTACCGGTCCCGAGTACCGCCGACTTACACGGATGGCCGGAACGAACGTCGAGTTCCTCGGCTGGCAGCCGGATACGGTGGTGCGTGACCTGTACGCATCGTGCCGTGCGCTGGTGGTTGCCGCCGAAGAAGATTTCGGCATCACCCCGCTGGAAGCGCAGGCCTCGGGACGGCCTGTCATCGCGCTGCGGCGCGGCGGATTCCGGGAGACGGTGGTAGAGGGGACGAGCGGTGTGTTGTTCGACCGTCAGGAAGCCGGATCGCTGGCGGAAGCGGTTCGCATATTCGAGCGCATGTCGTTCGACACGGGACGGATCCGTTCCCACGCGCTCCAGTTCTCGCCGGACGTGTTCGCACGCACGATGCGCGAGCGCATCGCGGCGTGCATGCATGAGTACGCCGCGATGCTGCGACGGTGAACCGCGCCGGCGTGCGACGGTCCGCGTCATGAATGAACCCCGGGCCGCCGGCCGCATCGCGCGCAACACCGGTTTCCTGCTGGCCGCCGAGGTGGCAGGCAGGGCGGTGTCGTTCGTTGCGGGGGTCTCCATCGCCCGCGTGCTGGGTGTTGCGGACTACGGCATCTTCTCGTTCGCCTTCTCGTTTGCCGCGCTCTTCGTGATGATCTGCGATTTTGGTCTGGCGGTGATCGCAGTGCGCGACATCGCCGCCGATCGTTCACGGGTGGGCTGGTACACCGGCACCATCGCCGCGGTACGCCTGGCGCTCGCGGTCCCCACCATCGGGCTGCTCGCGGCGGCCCTGTTCATCGCTCAGCACTCCGCGGCCATCCGCGAGACCACGCTGCTGTTCGGCGCATCGCTGGTGCTCAACGCACTGGCCGAGGTGTTCACCGCCGCGTTCCGCGCTTTCGAACGCATGGGTCGCGTGTCTGCGGTGATGCTGGTGCAGCGCGCGGGCGCCCCGGTCCTGGGGCTCCTGCTGCTCTCCTTCGGTCACGGGTTGCGCGGGGTCGTCCTGGGGTACGCGGCGGGATCCCTGGCGGCGCTGCTGCTGAGCGTGTACCTGTTCGTCACGAGAGCGGGGACACTGTCGGTCCGCACCGACATCGCCTCGTGGAAACCGATCGTCACGTCGGCGCTGCCGCTGGCGGTCTCCATGGTGTTTTCAACGGTGTACTTTCGCATGGATGCGGTGATGCTGGCCGCGCTCCGGGGGACGGATGCGGTGGGGGTGTTCCACGCGGCCTGGCGGCTCATGGAGGCGCTGATGTTCGTTCCGATGAGTTTTGTCGGGGCGCTGTTTCCGGTGCTGACGGCGCGTTTCGCTGCGGGTAATCATGACGCAGTCCGGGGGCTGCTGCGACGCGGGTGCACGCTGCTGGCGGCGCTGGTGCTGCCGCTCGCGGTGTGGATGACGAGCTACGCGGGCTCGGCGACGGAAGCGCTGTACGGCGGTGCGTTCGCCCGGAGTGCGGCGCCGCTGGCGGTGCTCATGTGGGCCGAGGTCGCCATCTTCGTCAACTATCTGCTGACCCAGGCGCTGGTCGCGGCACACCTGCAGCGGTTCAATGCGGTGTACACCGCGGTGTGCGCAGGGGTCGGCATCCTGTTGAATCTGGTGTTGATCCCGCGGTTCGCCGAGACGGGCGCTGCGCTGGCGACGCTCGCCACGGAGTGCGTACTGTTCGCGCTGTGTCTGCGGCGGATCAACCGCGTCGTTGGACCGATGCGCCTGACCGGTGCACTGGCGCTGCCGGTTCTGGCTGCCGGCGGCATGGCGTTGACACTGTGGATTCTCCGCGGATCCGCCATGGTCGTTGCCAGCGTCGCAGGTATCGGGGTATACGTGGCCCTGGTGTGTGCGCTCGGGGTTATTCGTGTACAGGACGTGCGCTGCGTGCGTGATACGATCAGCGCAACGCGGGACGCATGAACAGTTCCGTGACCGCACGGATCGCGGTATGTGCCGTTGCAGTATGGGTGTGCACGACCGCGGTGTACCTTGCGGACCGTTCCAAACTGGATGCGCACGACGCAATCCCCGCGCGATACCTGCCCTACAGCATCCTGTCCGAAGGCGATGCAGACCTTACGGAGTTTCGCTTCCTGTACCGTGACGGCACGCCGTACTATCTCCAGGAGCGGGAGGGACGGTATCATTCCACTTATCCCATCGGCTCCGCGGTCGTGGCGCTGCCGCTGTACGCAGGAGTGCGGATGGTCCGGGGTCGGTTGGAATTGCAGTGGGCGGAGGCGTTGGAGAAATGGGCAGCGGCGATGCTCGCCGCGGGTTCGGTGCTGTTCGTGTTCCTGGCGCTCGCATCCGCGGGGCCGCTGCCGCTGGCGCTGGCCGGGGCGTGTATCTACGCTTTCGGGACCAACACCTGGGCGGTGACCAGCCAGGCGCAGTGGCAGCACACGTCCAGCCAGCTGTTCGTAGCCGCGGCGCTGTGGGCGCTGGTGCGCGCGCGAGAACAAGGCTGGTGGGCAATCCTCGCCGGGGCGCTGGTGTCGGCGGCGGTGGCCTGCCGGCCGACCAACATCGCATTCGCCGCCGCGGCGGCGGGATACGTCGCCGTGGTCCACCGGCGTCGGTTCGCGCTGTTCCTGGGTGCTGCCGCGCCGTGCGCGATGCTCGTCGCTTGGTACAATGCAAGCACCTTCGGCTCATTGGTCGGCGGCTACTCCGGGTGCCTGGCGGTGTACACCCGCGGGCTTTCCGTCGGGGAGCGGCTGGTCAATCTGGCCGGACTGCTGGCGAGTCCGAGCAGGGGGCTGTGGGTGTACTCGCCGGTGTTGATCGCCGCGGTCCCGAGTATCATCCGTGCGTGGCGCCGAGGCGGGGATCCGCTGGACCGGGCACTCGTAGTTGCGGTGCTCGGCCACACTGCCATCGTGATGCAGTGGCGGTGGTGGCACGGCGGGGTGACCTTCGGGCCGCGGCTGATGAACGATGTTCTGCCGCTGCTGGTGTGGCTGGCCGTTCCTGCGCTCGCGCGGTGGTGGGGCGCAGGCGGCCTGCGGCGGTGTGTGTGCGCGGCGGCGATTCTGTGGTCGGTGGGGGTGCAGCTGCTGGGGGTGCTGCGATACGACGCCCGATGGGACTTGGCGGTTGACCCGGCTAGGAACCCATCGGCGCTCTGGGATGTCCGCCGGTCGCAGCTGATCTTCGCGCTGCTCGACGGCGCTATGGAGACATCACCGCGCACATCGCCGGCGCACTACCGGGTGTCGTCGGATGCGGCGGTCTCGTCCGCCGGTTTTGACCGCTACGTCGGGTACGGCATGGGAGTCGCTGAGCCGTGGGGTCGCTGGGGCCTGGGCCGGGAATCGCTGGTTCTGGTATCGTTCGATGATCCGGGCCCGTGGCGGATGTGTGTCGAGGCGTTTGCACCCTCCCGGGGAGGCGTCGCTGGAACCCAGGAACTCACCGTGCTGGTTGATGGGCGTGTGGTAGGGATCTATACCTTGCCCGCGGACGGCGCAACGACCCGCATCATCGTTCCTCTGCCGCCGGTGCGAACCGATCAGAGCCTCGCGGTGTCGTTCCGGTACCGGTGGTGGGTGCAGCCGGCGCGGCGGGGGTTCGGGGACGCCCGCAAACTCGCAGTCGGTTTCAGGAATATCCGTTTTGAGCGGGATACCGGAACGTGTGTAAAATGAAACGCCTCAGAGAATGGTTGCGTCGGGTATCGCACAGCGATGCCGGAGCGGCGTCCCTGGTGCTGATCGTCTGCACGGCGGCGTACCTCGCCAATCCGTGGCACCGGTTCACCGGCGATACCGTACCCGCACGGCTGATTCCGCAGAGCCTGCTGCAGAGCGGTACACTGGATCTCTCCAGCCATCCCCTCGCACATAATCCGGATATTGCGTACGCATTCATCAGGCGCGACGGACGTATCTTTTCCGCATACCCGATCGGAACCCCACTGTTGGCGGTCCCGTTTTTTATGGGGATGTGTGGTGAGATTGACTCCCTCCGGCGTGAGCGTTTGTCTGCGGCTGTCCTGGCCGCGTTGTCGGCGATGCTGGTGGTTCTGGTAGCGCGTCGTCTGGGGGCGGCTCGTTGGCACGCGGTCGCACTCGGGTTCGTGTACGGGCTGTGTACCGCGACATGGTCGGTTAGTTCGCAGCTGCTGTGGCAGCATACTGGCGGCCAGTTATGCAATGCTGTGGCGCTCCTGGCGGTACTCGTGGCTGGTCGCAGTCTCGGATGGTGGGCAGTGGCGGGGTGCGCGGCGGGGATGGCGGTCGTCTGTCGTCCGACCAACGCAGTGGTGGTCGCCGCGTTCGGAGTGGTCGCGCTGCTGCGCGGCCGCCACTGTGCTCTGAGCTTTTTCGCCGGTGTAGCGCCGTTTGCGGTCGGGTTGGTGTGGTACAATCTCAGCATCGCCGGACACATCGCCGGAGGGTATGCGCCGTACGGCGGACGCGTGTGGGAGACGGTGGCCCAGGGTCGCTGGCTGGAACATCTGGCCGGGTTGTTGCTGAGTCCGGGTCGCGGGCTGTTGATCTATACGCCGGTGGTGGTGTGGTCGGTCCTCGAATCTGTCCGTTCGGTACGATCCGGGATCCGGCCGGAAACGGCCGCCTGTGCGAGTATCATCACCGCGTACGTGCTCCTGACGAGTTTGTGGTTCAACTGGTGGGGAGGGTACAGCTACGGCCCACGGCTGCTGGCGGATATGCTGCCGTTTGCCGCGGCGCTGGCGGTGCCGGTGGTGACGCGGCCGGTGAGTCGATGGGTGCGTCTTGCAATGGTGCTCACGGTCGCATGGTCGGGTGTCGTACAGTCGGGCGGAGTGTACCGGGATACCGGCCGTTGGAACGCAGATCCGCCG
>Ga0308420_1000267_pt1 | contig 24277 bp, 26 predicted proteins | sample HotsprSampleMS55_FD_203802 | JGI IMG/M metagenome (GOLD analysis project Ga0308420, IMG submission 203802) | Hot spring phototrophic mat microbial communities from Mushroom Spring, Yellowstone National Park, Wyoming, United States - 20090730_MS55 ... | reverse complement strand
TGAGCTCGACCAACTGGCAGCTGCTTATGCCAGCTTGCTCACATGGGAACGGATCGTTCAAGGAATGGTACCACCGGAGACGGAACCGGCGCTGATCTTCAGAGCCACTACGGAGGGCTAAGTGTGTACAAGACAAGTGCAGAACTTGCGTACCTGTCACTCTCTGAGGTTGCAGGCCTGCTGGAGAAACGTGAGCTTTCCCCGGTCGAACTCACCCAGGCGATGCTGGATCGCATCGCTGCACTCGATCCGCAGCTGCACGCGTACTACACTGTTTTTGCGGACGAAGCACTGGCCGCAGCCAAAGACGCGGAGGCGCAAATCCGCCACGGGCAGTACCGCGGCTCGTTCCACGGTATCCCCTTTGCCGTGAAGGATATCTATGAATCCGGGCCCACGACCGGTGGGTCAAAGCTGCGGAAAGATTATGTCGCGACCCAGGACTGCACGAGTGTGCAGAAACTCAAACAGGCGGGTGGAATCCTGCTGGGCAAGCTCGCGACCTACGAGTTTGCGCTGGGCTTGCCCACTCTAGCCTCGTACTTCCAGCCGGCACGCAACCCCTGGCACCTGGAGATGGATCCCGGAGGTTCCAGCAGCGGTTCAGGTGCGGCGGTCGCCGCTGGCCTCGCGTACGGGGCGATGGGGAGCGACACCGGCGGGTCTATCCGCTGGCCGGCCTTCTGTTGCGGCATTGTCGGTATGAAGCCCACGTACGGGCGCGTCAGCCGCGCCGGCGTGTTCCCGTTGTCTTGGAGCCTCGACCATACTGGCCCGATGACGCGCACGGTGAAAGACTGTGCCATCATGCTGCAAGCGTGCGCCGGCTATGACCCGCGGGACCCGGCCTCGGCCGATGTGGCGGTCCCAGACTTTAGCGCGACCCTGGGGCGGGATATCAAAGGCATCCGCATTGGCATCCCGCGTGCCTTGTTCGCCGGAAACTGCAACGCAGAAATCCTCGCCGCGTTTGACGGAGTCGTCACGCAGATGGTCGCGCTTGGCGCAACAGTGACGGACATCGAATCTATCACTTTTAGTGAACTTTGGGCGGTCTTCTGGCCGCTCCTCTGCGCAGAGGCTGCCGCCTACCACCTCGAAGATCTACGAGAGCGGCCCGAGCAGTATAACCCGGATCTACGCTTGACTCTCGCCACCGGTGCGCTGGTCAGTGCCACCGCTTACCTACAGGCCCAACGCGCCCGCGAGCACATCCGCCGCCGCATGCTTCGGCAGCTGGACACGATCGATCTGTTCATGCTGCCCACGACCGGTCTCATGCCGGCGCCGATTCGTGCCGAGTCCCCCGGCCTGTGGCTGATGAGTGAAAACTTCCCCATCTACACCCCACTGTTCAACCTGACAGGATTCCCGGCTTTGGCTCTTCCCTGCGGCTTCAGCTCCTCCGGCCTGCCGATAGGCTTCCAGCTCGCGGGCAAACCGTTCGATGAAACCACGGTGTTCCAGGTCGGTTACGCCTACGAGCAGTCGACCCCCTGGCATACGCGGCACCCTGCCCTATAGGCCTGGACTCCCTCTTCTCGCACTCACAGGGCGGGGGTTTGTCTCTACCCCTCTACCTCCGCTGCGTACCGTCGCGACGGAGCAGGGGGATTTCCTCCAGATGGAACAAAGGAATCCCGAGTCGATCGGACAATAGAGTGAGGACGCGCAGGGTGATCCCGAACACTACCCCTTGTGGGAGGCGTAGTGCCGGGTAGATGAGCACATCTCCCCGGTCGTTTAGCACCAAGCGATCGAGATTTCGCACGTCCCACAACTCCGAAACTGGGGTCCAGAACGCGGCAGCGACCTCGGGACCGCACTGAAGCGGGGGTAGTGATCCGGGGAGGTGGCAGACAAACGAATCAAGGAGCAGCAGCTGTTCTCTCCCGGCCAGCCATATGCGGAGCTGGGGCAACGGGACTAAGTCTGCGTCCTCGCCCAGAGAGAGGCCCACCTCTTCTTGCACCTCTCGTCGGACAGTGTGCAGAGCCGTCTCGTTCCCGGAGCGCGAGCCTCCAGGAAATGCGATATGTTCGGACCAGGGGTCACCATTCCACGGCGCGCGGCGGATAAAACAGATATGAGGGATTGAGGCGGTGTCTGCGATGAGGACACACACCGCAGCATGACGGGGCGCATCGGCCGGATGGTCACTGCGTGACATATCCCTCTCCAGCATCGCTCGTAACACCTCGAAGCTTTTCATTGACCTAGCTGCCTCCTTTTCGTGCCGTGTGTGTTCCTGTACTTTGCTCTCTGCCACACACAGAGGTATACCACCAGTAGCCTACATGGCTACATATTTCTTCGAGGGAAAGGAAGAGAGATGACGGCAAAAGAATGGATAGCGGGTTTCGCCGCGCTGTTAGGAATAAACCCACCGACTGATGAAGAGATGACAGATCTCCTGCGGCTGGCCGGTGAAGCAGCCCATGCGTCGGAGCGTACCGCCGCACCCGTCGCCTGTTGGCTTGTTGCCCGTGCAGGGCGCTCACCTGCAGAGGCGCTGGAGGCCCTCGCAAGGTGGCAACAGGAAGGGGGCCGACGTCCCTGACGGAAAGCAAATCACTATATGTTATGCATTCATCTTCCGATCCTAGGGAGCGAACAGCGTGGCGGTGGCCGGTGGAAGCCGGCTTCGCTCGCACCGACATCACGTAGCTCCCTCAGCATACCCAGAGTAACTGTGATGTCGCGACGGTAGCGAGATAAGCTTGCGCTATTCCTCGATATACACGGTGAGCAGGGTCACCTTCACGACCACGATCTTGCCCGATCCCACACGTCGCGGACGCGGGAGTGACAGGCCTAACCAGACGGGCCAGTATTTCTGCCGGTAGACCTCGGCCATGCGGTTGACTAGGTCCGGATTCCCCCGGATAAACTGCGCCTGGCCTTCGAAGAAGGGGCTGTCTTCTTTTCCGCCCCACACCCGCACTGGGCTCCCCCGATGGATACGGTGAGCTTTATGACTGGTCGGGGAGGTGGTGAAGGACACAGCCTGCCCGTCGTACATGAACCACACGGGTGCCACCGTGCTCCATTCTCCGTGTAACCGCTTTGTAGCAATGTAGATATAGGACACCGTCTTCAGCGCGGCATCTACCTCTGGGCTGAAGATCTCAGCCGCACGTGCTCCAACCCGTCGTGCCAAGCGTGGCAGCCAGCAACAGGCTCAGCAGGAGCTGCATTATGTTCCTTACGTGCTGGGGTTCCCTGTCCGCACACACATGTGCTATTTCCTCCTGATACCCTTCTTCTCTTGTCACCATCAAAGGAGGACCCTTTCAGAGGGCATTATCTCTCAAGGGGGAAACTGGTATGTGGAGAGCGCGTGTGCTGCCTTGGCCTTGCACGCGTGCCGGTATCGGCTGAGGCAGCTAGTATCCTCGCGCAGCTTCACCCGTACCGTCAAAGCACACCACGGATCTCTGGTCTCGAAGGGGTGTGACGCTCAGGCGGGAAAATGCCCAGCTTGCCCGCCAGAGGTGCTCCTGCTCGAAGTCGTCTCGCTGCTCAACGAGGGCGAATTGACCGTTAGCACCGACCGACTCCCACCCCACTGCGACAAAGGTTTTTCGCTTTTTTTTCGCTTCCTGTCTTGTTTCTGCCGAAAATTCGTTCCATAAAAGAAGGGTATGAGCGCTCATGTCCTGTGCAAACAGGATCGTCAGCTAGGAGGACACCTTAGACGGGGCGAGCCGACGCCTCCTGTCCACGTGCTGCAGAAGTGCTACGAAACCGCCACCTTTCCGCTGGCCGAGCATTTCCCGGCCATTGATCAGTGGCTGGCCGAGCATGCTCCTGACTTGTGGAAGCAAATCCGTCAAGAGGACGATGAACTCTTTCGCCTGCGTCAGCTCGGCGTCCCCCTAGAGGTATACCGAGCGAAACTCAACGCGTTCGTTGCTCTGTGCGAACGAGCAGAGCGTTTCTACTGCGAGATGCGGCCGGCGACGCTGAGCTTGCCTCTCCTCGGCTCGGGGGAGCGGGTGGCGGTGTACTACGAGTTCGGCGATAGCACCCTTCTCAAGGTTAGTGGTGCACCTGAGTAGGCCCTTGTAGGGTAGGAGACTTGCTTCCCTCGTTAGACGACGCGACGGCCGGTATGGCTACGAAGCGTACAGATGGTCCGATACTGCACAGGCTGCTCACCCTCGCTCGCCAGTGCCCACGCAGCAAAGTCGGCAAGGGTGCCAAGAACAAGCGCAAGGTGCTGGCCGCGCAAGGGCAACCCGACCTCTATATTCGTGACCTGGGGATCAGTATCTCCAGCGTGGCGGGAAACTCCGATGTGTGTGCTCTCTCTAAGAACCTCAGGGGGCAGGTAAAGATTGCGACACGGTGTTTGCCGTTCAACAAGGCATCTTTTGGCCCGCTCACGGCCGCAGGTTAGATAGGGTGGAGCCAGAACCGTTTGGAGGGATAACAAACCGTGATGAAAAGGTTTCCCTCAAATGGAATTCTTCCCGCGCATAGCTTCCTAGTTGACACGGTGGTATATACGATGTATATAAAACTCTCTGTCGTTTACTAGAGGGTGCTATGACATCAGTTCTTCACAGGTGGCGAACGATCTCATCACAATGGTCCCCCTGCCGCAGGTTCAGCGTGCTCTTAGCCGTCGTGCTGGTAGGGTGCCTGCTCTTGGTCGGTGTCGCTCCCCTAAGCAGGGCAGATGACCATCAGTACCAGCTGCCGCCACAGGGTGCTGCACATCATCGTTTCGATGATATCGAGTGGGCGGTGAAAATGTTTGAGGGTGCCGCTCGTGACGCCTGGCAAAAGCCTGATGAGGTCGTGGCGCAACTGCAATTGCGTCCCGGCGATGTCGTTGCTGACATTGGCGCGGGCACCGGGTATTTCACGCGTCGTTTTGCCGCTGCGGTGGGACCGACTGGGCAAGCCATGGGGCTCGATGTCGAGCCGACCATGGTCGCTTATATGACAGAGGATGCTCAGAAGCGGGGACTGTCCAATTACAGCGCCCGTCAGGTTCAGCGACACGACCCCCACTTAGCACCCCGGTCCGTCGATGTCATTTTCCTCTGCAATACCTACCACCACATTGCAGACCGCACCGCTTATGTGCGGCGGCGGCTAGCGCCAGCACTCAAGGTCGGTGGTCGGGTTGTCGTTGTTGACTTTCATAAGAAGCCACTGCCTCTTGGGCCGCCCCTGGAGTGGAAACTCGCTGCGGAAACCGTGACCGAAGAATTTCGCCAGGCCGGCTTTCAGCTCGCCCGCTCGGTGGATTTTTTGCCGTACCAGTATTTCCTGGAATTCACCCTATCCCCGCAAGGTCAGGGGGTCAGTGGACCATAGGGGTCTCATTTGGGCGATGGTGATGCCAGGCGTTGCAGGGTACAGCTCCATGGTTTGCCAGACGGAAAGGTCTGGCGTGCACGAACGGGGCCTGGGTGTTGTGACCCTGACCAGTCTGGTCATCGCGAGCATGATTGGTGCCGGGGTCTTCACCACTTCGGGATTCGCGCTCGGCGATTTAGGCACCCCAGGCCGTGTGATGCTGGCCTGGCTGGTCGGTGGTGGGGTGGCGCTCTGCGGCGCGGTGAGCTACGGCGCACTCGCGCGGCGCATGACGGAATCGGGTGGTGAATACCTATTTCTGTCTCGCGCTATTCACCCTTTGTTGGGCTTCCTGGCAGGCTGGGTTTCCCTCCTAGCCGGTTTCACCGGAGCAATTGCCTTTGCGGCAACGGCTCTCGAGGCGTATGCGCTACCCGACACCGCTCGCCCCCCCTGGTTGCCCCACGATGCCCTTGCGACTCTTGTCGTTGTCGGGGCTGGCGTCGCCCATGGATGGCGGGTGCAGAGGGGGGCGCTCTCCCACAATGTCGTAGTATTTGCGAAACTTGGATTGATCGCGGCTTTCCTTCTCTACGCTTTGCTCAGATCACCCGCACTGCTGTGGCAAGGGGGTGCGGTGATTGCGCCAAGCGAGAGCAGGCCGCCGCCGTTCTCGCTTTCAGCCTTTGCGGTCACGTCGATGTGGATCTCGCTGAGTTATTCGGGCTTCAATGCCGCAGTGTACGTCGCGGGCGAGGCTCGTACCGCAGACGTGACAGTGCCACGGGCTATGGTGGTAGGCACCCTCGTTGTCACCGCTTTGTATCTCGCCCTCAACGCCATCTTTGTGTACGTCCCTAGACCGGAGGCGATCGTCCAACAGAAAGATGTCGCTGCCCGCGCGGCCTTTGCCTTAGGCGGTGAACCACTAGCGCTGGCAGTACGGGTGATCATTGTCTTGGCCTTACTGACATCGGTGTCAGCTATGGTCATGACCGGACCGCGGGTATATGCGCGCATGGCTGAGGACGGGGTGTTCCCTGCCCTCTTCCGCCTGCGGCGTGACGTGCCAAGGGCGGCGGTGACACTGCAAGTTATACTAGCTGTCATCGTGATTTGGATTGCCGAACTGCAAGAGTTGTTATCGTATTTAGGATTTCTGCTTTCGCTCAGTGCGGCGGCGACTGTGGCGAGTCTGTTTGTGTTGCGGTGGCGCGAAGGTGCGCAGCGCATAGCGATTCCCGGGTATCCTCTGACCCCGGGCTGCTTTGTTTTGTGCACGTTGGGTTTCGCTGGGCTGGCTGCCCTACGCCGCCCCTTGGAGCCAATAGTGGGAGTGGCGACGATTGCCGTCGGGATAGTGCTATACCTGTTGGCAGTACGGCGACACACCGCTCAAACCTAGCCGGTGCGGCCGTGAGAGGTTTTGTGGCTACGAGGAGGGTTTATTGGGCGTTCTTGGCCTTTTCTACGTCCTGATCGCCTCCCTCCGCCGTTTTCTATCCCGAGCAGATCGGTCGGCGACCTCCGCCTCGCAGTGTAGCGGCACGGTTGTGGGGTAGCTTGCAAGCTGCTCATAGTCCGGCTGTCGTTCTCTCGGCAGTACGAGTCCTACTCGACTGCAGAAGCTGTTTTCTTCTTCCCTCGGCGTTTGACGCGGGTCAGGTGGGAGACGTAACTGATCCCGTCCCGATTATCCGTCGTAACGGGGAGGCCACCCGTGCGCCAGCCGGAGAAGCCGTCCTGCATCACCGTGACGTTGGTATATCCAGCTTCCAACAGTCGTTGCGCGGCCTGCGCGGCGCGCTCGCCGGTGTCGCAGCCGACAACCAGAGGAGTCTCTTTCGAGCAGAGGTCTTCCAGAACCAGCAAGAAACTGGTGTTAGGATAGACCGCTTTCGTGGTGGGATGATAAAAGAGGAACGGAACGTTCACCACTCTCCCCCGCGGATGGCCTAAGGCAAATTCCGCCACGGTGCGCACATCGATATAGACCACGGCCGGATCCGTCTGCAGGAGCGTGTGTACTTCTTGCGGGGTCAACATTTTCACATTCATGACGTGACTCCTCCGCTCGCAGATCGTTCTACTGGGTCAAACTCGCGCACGAGCGGAGGAATGATGCGGCAACGTTCCCGTCCCGGCGCAGCTGGCTGGTCAGTGAGGAGGTAGCGCACCCCTTCTCCTTCCGCGGGTGACAGGTCGATTTTCCTCACCTGTTCGATGTGGTAGTGCAAGATACTACCGGTTGGGGAGAGGGCAAAAATGCACTCGAGCACCTGGCGGGCTGGGAGCTCGCCCAGGGAGGGATGCAATAAGCGTTCTTTTTTGCGCATACATACTTCCCCCGATAGGATCACAATTGGCCGTGTGGTGCTTTTTTATGTTTTTTTTCCTTGACAAGCAACCACAAAGGATATTAGCCTGTAGCATCTCTCAGGGGAGAGCTATTACTGATGACAGAGCAGACCCAGAAAGAACTCGCCAACGGCGCGCTGTGGTTGCGGCCCGACGAGGATATCCCTAACGTCCCCAAGAAACTGTTCGCCCTGCAAAATCTCTGCACCGACTGCAAAATCTGTGAAGTCGCCTGCTCGCTAATTCATTCACCCGACGGTGAACTCAACCCCGTGTGGACCCGTCTGAAAATTACGCATGTGCCCCAGGTGGCAACGCGGGTCAATAAAGATGGCTTGGGGTTTATGGTGGCCATTTGTCACCACTGCGCGAACCCGCCGCCGTGCGCCGTAGCCTGTCCTACTGATGCTTTTTACTATGACCCGGTGACCTACGCTGCCATCATCGACCAGGACAAGTGTATCCAGTGTATGGAATGTGTCCCTGCCTGTCCGTTCGACACTGTCTACGTCGCCCCGACGGGCGAGGTACTGAAGTGCGACCTCTGTGGCGGCGATCCGGCGTGCGTCAAAGCGTGCGCCACCCGCCCCGATAAGCTGAACGTGGGCAAGCAGTACCCGCGCCTGCCGGTGCTGTTCTACGAGGAGAAAGCGACGTTCAGCACTATTCTGCGCAGAAGTCCTGAAGCAAAGGACGAAGTCGGCTTGATGGAAGCTCTGCTCAAGCAGGGGAAAGTCAGTAGCGCCGCCTGAACGGTGCATACGGGTAAAAGGAGAGGACCATGGAACGAGGACTGCTGCGAGTCAATCTCACTACGGGAGAGATCAAGAAAGAGACGATCCCCCACGCCATGTTTGAGCGCTGGGTAGGTGGGTCGGGCATCAACGATTGGTTGTTGTGGGAGCATTTTTTGCGCCATGACCCCATGTGCGACCCGCGTGGACCGGACAACATTTTCATCTTTGGGGTCGGCCCGCTCGCCGGCACTGGCTCGGGCATTGGCGTGAAAGGGCGGCTCACCTTCAAGAGTCCCTGTTACAAGATTTTCGGCGACTCGGCAGGCGGTGGGCAATTCCCCTACGCCATCCGCTTCACCGGGTACGACTATATCGCGGTCACCGGGAAAGCGCCGAAACCGGTGTACCTGCACATCTGCAACGACGAGGTGACAATTTGTGATGCTGGCCACCTCTGGGGCAAAGGGTCGATCGAGACGCACGCCTTGCTGAGACAAGAGCTGGGCGACTACCCTGCCGAGGTGCACACGCTGACCATCGGCCAGGCAGGCGAGAACCAGGTGGGTATCGCCGGTGTGGCGTCGGACGGATGGCGCATCTATGCCCGTGGCGGCGGCGGTGCCGTGATGGGCTCTAAGAACCTCAAAGCCATTGCCGTGCAAGGGAACAAGGGCATCAAGGTCCATAACCCCCTCGGGATGCTGCGCTGGGCCGACGGGTTTCGCCAGAAGCTCGACGCCAACGAAGCGGGGTACGGCTTTAAGCGGCGTGGGACGCTCGGCGCGGTCGAACTCTACCAGCGCATCGGCGGCAACTTCTGGCGCAATAACCAAGGCAGCCTGTTCCGTGGCGAAGAGGTCCGCTCGGACAACTGGGTCAAGAAGTTCCACAAGTACTCCGAGGTCTGCTCCGCTGATTGTTACATCGCCTGCGACGGTCGCTACAAGATCGAAGGGCACGAATCCCCGCGGGCGCAACACTACGTCGGCGAAACCTTCCGCCACCCCGAGTATCTGGTGACGGCGGGCAGCGCTGGCGCCATGGATGTGCGCGACTGGGCGGACGTGGCCCACATCGGTAGGGTCACCAACGACTACGGCATCGACATCCAAGACGCCAGCTGTGCTATCAGTTTCATCATGGAGCTCTGGCAACGGGGGCTGCTGTCCGCCAGAGAGGTCGAGGAACTGTTCGACAAGCCCCTTATTCCGGAGTGGGGCGACATGGACGCGATCGAAGAGATGCTGGCCAGCCTCGCCTATCAGAAGAACCTCTTCGGCCGCATGTTTCGCGACGGCGCGTACTGGGGCGCCCTTGCGCTCTCGCAAAAGAAGGGCGAGAACCTCGTGAAGTACGCCATTTACGGGAAGGGTGGCGCGAGCTTCACCGAGGAGCTCCGTCCGTTCCCCACCTGGATGAACAATATGGCCGTCGCCTCGCGCGGCGCCGATCACCTGAAGGGTATCGGGCTGATCGAGAAGTTTCAACGCAAAGACTTGTCAAACGCCTACTTCGGCCGCCCGGAGGCAGGAGATCCCTCTATTCCCGACCTGAAAGGCGCCAGCACCGCCATCCTGGAAAACCGGGTCGCTTTGATCAACTCCTACGGTGTGTGCATCTTTCACTGGTTGTTAGATCCGCTCGGCTACGCGCCAGAGAGTTACTACGGTCAGGCGTATGCCGAGGTCACCGGTATCGACAAGAGCCAGGAAGAGCGGCTGCGTGACGGCGAGCGCATCTGCAATCTGGAGAAGGCGTTTAATTCCCGTCTGGGGATGCGTCGTGAGCACGACATCATCTGCGAGCGGTGGATGTATGAGCCCTGCCCGGAGGGGCCGTATAAAGGACGGGTTGCCGCCGATATGTTCGAACAGGTGTTGGACGAATACTACGAATGGCGTGGCTGGGACAAGCGGACCGGCCTGCAAACCCGTAGCAAGCTCGAAGAGCTGGGACTGGCGGAGGTCGCGGAGGTGCTGGCGGCGGAGGGTGCGCTGATCGACGACCGACCGGGCAGAGCGCGCGCGGTGCACGTCACCACGCCAACGGTAGGGAACGAGAAAGTCGCCACATGAGCGTACTGCAGGAGAGTCAGCGGTGATTACGGTACGTGCCGAGTATCACGCCCGCTTCCGTGAAATTACCACAGTCGCGGAGGAAACCTTGCAGCTGGAACAGCCGCTCGTCGCCGAGCTCGCGCGGCTACTGACGCAGAAGTACGGGCCGCGTATGGAAGCACTGCTGATCGACCCGGACACCAAGGACCTGAACAACAAAGGGACCCTCTTCCTCGATTCCAAAGGCCGGCGGATCAGCATCGACGATACCTTAGAGGACGGTGAGGTGATCTCATTTATGGTGGGGATCGCAGGCGGCTCGGGTGTGCAGGAGTCTGGCAGGTGAGGCTGCGCCTGTGAAAGGGTGCAGCACTAACCCGGTGTGAGGACAGGAGCATTGTCCTCTCCCTTGAGGGAGGCGAGGGAAAAACGAGCTTCCCCTGTCTCTACAGGGGCGTAGAGTCAGCAGCGAGCAGGGCGTACACCCTGCCCGTCTAGTCTATGCTATGCCGTACAGCGCCGCGACGTTCGCGCCAACCACTTTTGCCACGTCTTGCTCGGGCGCCGCCTTGAAGTGCTCGGCGATGTACTCTCTCGAGCGCGGCCACGGTGAGTCAGTGTGTGGATAATCGGACGACCACATGATCTTATTGATGTCAACCCGATGTCGCAGGTCGATCCACACGTCCTCGAATTGGAACGTCGCCCAGACTTGTCGCTTCACGTACTCGCTGGGCATCAGCGAGAGCTGCACATTCTCGAAGTGCCGCAGCCGGTCATAGCCATGATCCAGACGGTACATGAAGTGCGGCAACCAGGAGACGTCATTCTCGGCAGAGACGATCTTCAGATTGGGGAACCGCTCAAACACGCCGCCGTACACCATATCGGCTAACGTGAGCTGAATCTCGTGGGGCAGGCTCATGTAGGAGTGGAGGATCTTACTGAAATCGATACCGTGCCCACGTCGCGCGGTGAGAATGTGGAGCGAGAGGGGCATATTGAGATCCTGTGCCGCCGCCCAGAACGGATCGTACTCGCGGCTGCTATACGGCCGATCATCCGGCGGCGCACCCCAGATCAGGGCGCCGCGCAGCCCCTTTTTGGCAATGCGCTTGAGCTCTTCCACCCCCGCGGGAATATCCTCCAGCGTGATCGCGCCCAGCCCCACAAGCCGTTTCGGATCGTAGCTGCAGTACTCTGCCGCCCAATCATTGAATGCGCGAAAGGCGGCGGCACGCAGTTCGGCGTCTTGCAAGCCGAACAGCAACATCCCCATCGAGGTGTACAGGGCTTCGGCGCTTACCCCATCGCGGTCCTGGTCTTTCAGGCGCTCGGCCGGGTCCCACACACTGGCCGGAGCGGCCTCCATGCCCTTTTTGTTGTGCTCGGGCAGCTCCTCCGAGCTCTTGCCGGAGCCAAAAAAGCCGGCAACCGGCACGGGGGTGATGTTCTCGCACACGAAAAACTCTCCCTCTTTCCCGTCGAGTCCGCGTACGGTGTGTGGGGCGCGATCACGGAACTTGCGGTCCATGCGTTCCGCCCACATCTCCGGCGGCTCAACAAAGTGCGAATCGGCAGAAATAATACGATACGTCATACCATTGACCCTCCTTTCATTCTCAAAGAGAATCAGCTACGCAGCAGCCGTACTGTGGCGTACCTTTACGCAATCTCCTCGTGCTTGTCAAGACAAAAAGATTGTGTCTCTTGATCCCCCCTTCTGGGCCATGCTATCCAGCAGAAAGGGTTACTAGTAAGGAGGAATCCCGGCCATGCCGCTTGCTACCCAACCTCAACCGGTCGAGAGGATGATCGCTACTATAGACGCACTGTGTGACTTTCTGACCGAGCCGAGCTGTCGCCGGTGCCAGGTGCTCGCGGTCTGCCTGAGACGTGTCGAAGAGGACGCTTCCCAACAGCCTATCCCCTCGCACACGGTGCTGCGCGCGCTCAGACGGGCCAATGCCTTCTCGCTCGCCCGCCGCCGGTTCGACTGCCGCCGATGCACTCCTGCGGAAATTCTCGCAGTGTACCTGACGCCCGGAAGAACAGTGCCCCAGGCCGGGAACGACGACCTTCCTACCCTTTCGTGGACCGCTGGAGAGCAAGAGATCCACTGGTAACCGCCCACCTCGTCTACCCCCCTAGCTACACATTCTTCCGCTGTCTCTCACTGAGAGAGACAATCTTCCTCCACCCCGCTGCAAGGCTGCTTGTGAACAGAGAGGAGGTGGCGATGGCGCGGATTCGCGCCGTCCTGTTTGACTGTAGGGGAACCCTCATTGACTATACCGCTCTGAGCGCGCAAGGCTGATCGAGCTTGTCTAGCGGGCGGGCCTTGCCCCACGCCACAGGCGGTCCTGCGCAGACCCTCCCGTGTCGCTCGCAAACGTGTATTCTCCGAATTATTATCTTCGCCGTGACCCCTGGTGCGGGTGTCTTGCTAGCATAGCCCACGGTGTGGGAGGAGCGCTGGCCGATGCCCTATTTCTGTGCACCTACGCCCCATGGCATTATCCGCCGTATCCCGACATTGCTACCCCTGGTGTCGGTATGGTGCGGGCCACGCTCTTGCCACACTCCACCGCTATGTGAGCAGCACGGCAACGATCCCAGTAAAAAAGATGCCGTCAAACGTGCCGGCCCCCCCGATAGAGGCGACCGGCGCGCCGAGACCGGCAAGGCGGTGGAGATTCAGGAGATCCGCACCGACCAGGCAACCCAGCGTACCAGCAACGTACGCCAAGGCTGGGGCATGCGCAGGAGAAAGGACAAGGCCTGTGGCGGCTGCCACTAAAGGCGGCACAAAGAGTGGCACCGCGATCCCTACCCCAGGCACCGGCCTGGCCAAGCGGTGCACGATGAGCGAAACAAATGTTACTCCTAATACTCCCCTCAGGAAAAGACCCGTGGTAGCAAGCAAATAGAACGACAGGAGGGTAGGCACCACTGCACCACCTACGTTGACGGCGACGACTGTCCGCCCATGCCGGGCAATTACCGGGATGACGTAGCGTATGCCAAAGAAGTCCACGACGTGCTGAGACACAACCTGACCACCGTCGACCTCTGTCACTGGAATGTTAATCGCACTCCCGAGGAGCGAAATGAGCAGTAACGGCAGGATGACGTGGGCGTCGATGCCGAGCCGCTCGTAGGCGTAACTGATAAGGCCCACCTGGATCGCCGCCAGGAGAAAAAGCGGCAGGAAGAAGAAGATAGCGACAAACACCGCCGTTACAGGGAAGAAGTACATGCTACGCATACATCCTTCTCCGATCAGTGACGTTGCACAGAGGATAGCACCCTGCCCTTCGCTTGGGCAGGACGCAGAGAACAGCAGGCGAAACTACGTGTATGCCTGCAAGAGAGCGGCCAATTAAGGAGGCTGATACCAACAGAGGCCGTGTTTGCGCTTCAGGTGCTCTGTGCCGTTGCGATCGGGAAAATGTACCCGATGGGGAACGGGCGACCGGGTTTTCCTTACAGACTTCGGATAGCCATACTGTTTTGCTTCCCAGGGTTGTCTGACCGGCCTGGGCTGTACACCACCACAGCCCCGATTGTTACAGAGAAACTTGACAAATTTCCGTAGGGGGAGGACAAAAACCTTGCTTGTGGACCGCCTTGGCATCCTCTTTGCTCGCTCTTCTGCACGCGGTAGAGAAGAAGATGCTCGTGGATCAATCGTCGCTCATGCTGATCGTCACTGGCGCGTACGCCATTTTCGCCATCGCCGGGGTTGCCTATCTGGCCGGTAGAGGCCGTCCAGAAACGCGATTCACCTTGGTGGTTGTTCTTTTGTTGCTGTCCGCGCTCTTTGCATTGCTCCCCCTGACGGGTATGCGTTCTGACATGAGCAGAGGTTTCACGTCCAGTGAATGAGCCGAGGGAAGGAGGAAGAATGATCGACGTGCGGGCTCTTATTGCTGACCTGATCCGGCAAGGATTCCAACTCGTTCCACAAGGGGACACGCTCGCGGTATCCCCAGCGAACAGGGTCACGCCTGAACTCGCGACGTTGCTCAGGACGTACAAGCCAGAGATTCTCCGCTTATTGCGGTCCGGGACGACTGGCGCAAAAGACCCGGCCGTGTTGTATTATCAGGATCCGGCACCGTGTCCTCACTGTGGGCAACGCCTGTGGTGGATCAATATTTATTATTCGCCTGTTTGCGACACCTGCTACCCGGCCTCCTCGCCAGAAATGGTGTTGGAGTGGTTGAGGCCACAAGGCAAATAGGTTGGAGGAGGGACATTACAGCGTGAACAAAAGGTCGGCGACTAGAGCTCCAGGCACGCGGCTACTACTGGTCGAGCGCGCGCCATAGGTGCTCGGGTCGAGAAGGAACTCTCGTTCGTAGGTCAAGCCCACTAAGTTCTCGCCTAGCATGCGGTAGAGGGTGTCATCAAAGCGCATTACGTTGAGCGGGGCTTGGATGACGCCCCCCTCAACCCAAAAGGTGGCAAAGCGTGTCATGCCGGTGATGCGACAGGCCATGCGGTCTGAGTAGTTGAGATACCACACGTTGTTAATATAGACACCTTTGTCGAGGTGGCGGAGGATGTCAGCAGCAGGGATATCTCCGGCACGCATATCCAGGGATTCCGGTGCTTCGTCACGCGAGGCGCCGTTCGTCGCTACCCCATATTCCTTAGCCGAACGCGGCGAGACGAGACACTCGCGAAACGCCCCGGCTGCGATGAGGATGACCTGATCGGGCTTGCTGAAGCCTTCTTCTTGAAAATTGGGGGCAACGCCGTCTCGGGTATTTTCCGAGATGGTCACGGCCGGATGGAGGCAAATGCCTTCTTCCACCATTTTCAGCAGAGGGGTCTGTTTCGTGCGGTGATCTTTCAGCCCAAACCCACCCCAGCTGAGCAGGCCGAGAATCTCGGCCAGGGCGGCAGGGGCGAGGTAGACGCGATATCGTCCAGGCGTGATTGTTTGCGGCGGCCGCGCCAGCACCGCGAGTTGTGCGCTTGCTGTCTCCATTTTCCGTGCGAACTCATGCGGGTCCCACACGAAGCCGGCGTAGCTGTTTTTCACAGCCTTGTCACCTTGGTGGTAGAGGCTCCAATCGAAGTTATAGCTGTAGCTGGCAAACCAGTTCCGCTGCCCCAGGGAATTCGCAAATCCGCGGTACATTCCTCCAGCGGCGTACAATCCGACTAAATCGAGGCCGCGCCCGGCTTCCTGAATGGCGGTGATCACAGCTGTACTGTCTTCCGGCAGACGATTCTCGCCCATATACTCGCTGGTATGCACTTCGGTGGCATAGAGCAGATGGGGGTCGTCCGGGAGGTGGGGAAGCTGGGCGCGCAGCGTCGTCAGCAGGGTCGCGACACGAGAACGGTCAACCTCGAGAGCTCCTGCAAGAGAGAGTGTCCCGGAGGCATGGCGTAGGCCGTCGATAAGCGTGAGCGAGAGGAAACGTTGCGTCACTGTCCCGGCCTGACGGATGGCGTTGTGGTTGAAGCGGACAAATTCGGTATCCTCTCCCGCGAAGGTGCAGGTATACACCTCCGCACCGTGCAACAGAGCCGTGAGCTCGTCAGCGAGTTGGTAGAAATACTCCTGCATCGCTCATTCCCCCCCGAAAACCTCGACGTCGGCAAACAGACATGCCGGTGCTGCATGCCCCACGCGAATCACTTGGTTCGGCTCGCCCTTGCCACAGTAAGGAGAGCCGAGCACCTCGAACGTCTGTCGATCACCGACCATTTTGAGATTGCGCCAGAACGTAGCGGAGACCCCGCGGTAATTCGGGTTCTTCACTACCGTGGTCAGTTTCCCCTGTTCTATGAGCTGTCCCCACTCGCAGCCGAACTGGAATTTGTTGCGTGAATCATCGATGGACCAGGAGACGTTTGTTTGCATATACACGCCACGGTCGACCGCCGTGATCATCTCCGTGAAACTGGATTCCCCAGGTTCAAGGTTGAGATTAGCTATACGGTCGATCGGCGGGCGGTTCCAACTGCTCGCGCGGGCGTTGGCGACCCCAGGCAGCCCGGAACGCACCTGCGAGACGGCACCGCCGAGACCACGCAAGAGGATACCGTTACGGATTAAGTACTCCCGACACGCGGGCTGGCCTTCGTCATCAAAACCATAGCTGGCGAATTCTTCGGGCCGGGTGGGGTCGAAAGTGACGTTCAGGAGCTCGGAGCCGTAGCGGTACGTGCCGAACATCTCCGGTGTGACGAAGCTCGTGCCCGCGTAGTTCCGTTCGTCTCCGAGGATACGGTCCAGTTCCAGGGGGTGCCCGATCGACTCATGCAGTTGCAAGATCATCTGATCGGGGGCGAGCAGTACATCCATACGCCCGGACGGGCAGTTCGGGGCGAGGAGCAGTTGTACCGCCTCAGATGCGATACGAGGTGCAGCCTCGTGAAAGCCGGTGTGATCGAGGATTTCCAGCCCCCCTTGCCGGCAGTACCCGCGCCCGGCGAACGTGCGCGTTTGTGTCTCGACCCCAGCGTTCGCCGTGGCACTGAGCATCGGCACGAGGTAAGAAAAACATTGGTGCACACGGCCACCGTCGGCCGTGACATAGAGCACTTCACTCTCCGTGTGCCACAACGAGGCCTCCCAGTCGACGATACGCTCATCGCTCTTCAGCCGCTCTGCAGCAGTACGCAACAGGGCGATTTTCTCTGAGAGGGGAATCGACGCCCAGGGGATTTGTACGGCACTGCTATATGCTCCCTGTGGGCAGGGGAAAGTTCTTTGAGAGAAAGGTGTGACGCTGCGGTCCGCACCGTACCGCGCCCAGGCGAGCGCGCGTTCGACCGCACGGCGGAGGCCTGCCTCCGTTAAGTCACTGGTCCCCGCGTATCCCATCCCCCCCTGGTCCATCACGGTGACCATGGCACCCACGTCGTCAGTGATGGACACTGGCTGGAGGATATTTTGCCGGACGCAGAGGTACTCGGAACGCTGATGGACGAAACGAAGAGAGCAGAAATCGACCGCTGGGGCAACGGCGTGGAAGCGCGCGATCAGGCGTTCGTGCATGGCAAATCTCCCCGGCAGCTCTCTTATCCCTCCGCCTTTTCCGTGCTGAGGATCACCTCATGAATTTCGAGCACGCTGGGTCCGGCAAACATCTCCGCTGGTGGACGATTGCTGTGCGCAATACGGAACGATTCGCTGTTGGTCCAGTCCCAAAAGGCCTGTTCGCTCTCCCAGTAAGTCTGCACAAGGTAATAGCCCTGTTCGGGTGTGTCTTCCCATTGACCCGTCTGGTGGTTGAAACGACGGCGCACCGGGCGTAGGACGAGATTCTTGATGAACCCTGGTGAACGATCGATGAGATGAGCGCGCCTACGGAAGCGTTCTTCGAATTCGGCCTCATGCCCGCGGGCAACAGGAATACGGTTTGTCACGACGAACACGTGCTGTCCTCCTCGAAGTAGATTCCATTCATCATCCTATGTCTCTTGCCCGCATCTGACAAGTTCAGGCTCAAAGGGGACAAATTTTTCTCGTCCCCAACACCATGGCAGCGGAACAGGAGGGCGACGAGGGTGCGTCTCATGTGGCAACTACGGCGATGCTAAAACAGTCAGTAAGTTTTTTTCATTACCCCCCTGCTTGTCGAGCAACAGACTGCTCGATATCGTGTGACTGGGTAACACCGTGGCGCAGATTTTTCACCCGAGTACGAATACGCTTGCCAGATTGAGCATCTTTGGAGTGGTGTTTATCCTGGCGGCTGCGGCCGTGATTGGTGCAGGGATTATCCGCTCGTCCTATGTCACGGAAGTCGGCGTTGCACGTGAGCAGCCGGTTCCGTTTAGCCATAAACGTCACGTCAGCGGCCTCGGGCTCGACTGTCGCTACTGTCACACCTCTGTGGAAGAGTCGTCTTTTGCCGGCCTCCCGCCAACGCACACTTGCATGACTTGCCACTCGCAGATCTGGGTCGACAGTCCGATGCTTGCGCCGGTACGAGAAAGCTACCGGACGAATCGGTCGCTAGAGTGGATAAGAGTCAACGACATTGCCGATTTTGCCTATTTCGACCACAGTATTCACGTGAAGAAAGGAATCGGCTGTGTAACCTGCCACGGGCAGGTTGACGACATGCCGCTCATGTGGCGGGCACACTCGTTGTATATGGAGTGGTGCCTGGAATGTCACCGTCATCCGGAACGCTATGTCCGGCCGCGTGAGGAAGTGTTCAATATGCATTGGCAGCCCCCCGCAGGAGATCAACTTGCCCTCGGGCGGCAATTGGTGAAAGCATACAATATCCGCAGCCTCACTTCGTGTTCCACTTGTCACCGATGAAAAGGGATACACCAAAACGAGCCTCTCTTGACCTCGCCGCGCTCCGTGCTCGTCTCGCAAGCACGCGGGGGCAGCAGTATTGGCGCAGCCTTGAGGAACTGGCTGAGACCGAGGAGTTGCAAGAGCTCCTGCAGCGGGAGTTCCCGCGCCAGGCCGCAGTCCTCAACGCTGTCAGCCGCCGCCGGTTTTTGCATCTGTTAGGTGCCTCTCTCGCCTTAGCCGGTCTTAACGCGTGCACGAGCAAGCCAACTGAGAAGATTGTTCCCTACGTACGTGCACCCGAAGAGATTATCCCGGGGAAGCCCCTCTTTTTTGCCACTGCGGTAGTGCGCAATGGGATGGCGCTGGGGGTGTTGGTGGAAAGCCATATGGGACGGCCAATCAAAGTGGAAGGGAATCCGCAACACCCCGCCAGCCTGGGCGCGACCGATGTGTTCGCTCAAGCGTCGGTACTGACTTTGTACGATCCTGACCGCTCGCAGGTTGTCACCCACCTTGGGCAGATTAGCACGTGGAATACGTTCCTCTCTGCCATCCAGACACGTCTGGCCCTCCAGCGGATCACTAAAGGTGCGGGCTTGCGTATATTGACGGAGACGGTGACCTCGCCGACGCTTGCCGCTCAGCTGCACGCGCTGCTCGAGGGGTTTCCTGCGGCAAAGTGGCATCAATATGATGCGGTGGGACGGGATCACGCCCGCGCTGGAGCTGTCCTGGCCTTTGGGGAGCATGTCGATGCCCGCTACGATTTCCGGCGAGCCGAGGTCATTCTCTCGCTGGATGCGGATTTTCTTTCTGCCCTGCCGGGCAGTGTGCGTTACGCGCGCGAGTTTGCCGCGCGACGGCGTGTACAGCCTGATCAGGCAACGATGAACCGTCTGTATGTGGTGGAAAGCTCGCCGTCGCTGACCGGTTCGGTGGCAGACCACCGTCTCCCCCTGCGCCCGAGCGAGATCGAGGCTCTGGCTTGGATGGTTGCCCACAAAGTAGGGATTGTACCAGGAGAATTCCCCGGGGGTCAGTCTCTTGCGCAACATGCTCGCTGGATTGAGGCTGTGGTACGCGACTTGCAGCAACATTCCGGCTCCAGTCTGGTGCTCGTGGGAGACGGACAATTACCGGTCGTGCATGCCATAGGACACGCGCTCAACACGGCTTTAGGAAATGTTGGCTCGACTGTCGTGTATACCGCACCCGTGGAAGCACGGCCCGTTGACCATGCGGCTTCGCTGCGAGACCTCGTGGTGGATATGGAAGCTGGCCGTGTGGAGATTCTTGTTGTGCTTGGAGGTAACCCAGCGTACACGGCGCCGGCAGATCTGGAGTTCGTTGAACATCTCTCTAAAGTCAAACTCCGCATCCACTGGGGATTGTACTATGACGAGACGGCAGCGCTGTGCCACTGGCACCTCCCTGCCACTCACCCTTTCGAGTCGTGGGGTGATGCGCGCACCTATGATGGGACCGCAACGATCCTCCAGCCCTTGATCGCCCCCTTGTATGATGGTAGGTCTGCACACGAGGTACTTGCTGCCCTGCTGGGGCAACCTGGTCGCTCCAGCTACGACATTGTACGGGATTATTGGAAGACCTGGTATCAGGGAGGTGACTTCGAGAGTTTTTGGCAAACCGCGCTGCACGACGGCGTCGTGGCTGGAACAACCTTCGTGCCCCGGTCGGTCTCGCTGCGGCCCGACTGGGCACGGCGACAGGAAAGGAACCAAGGTGCGGATGTGAAACATCAGCCACGACAGCCTACGCCTCCTCCCCTGACGCTCATCTTTCGTCCCGATCCCACCGTGTGGGATGGGTCGTTCGCCAACAACGGCTGGCTGCAGGAATTGCCCAAACCGCTCACGCAACTGACGTGGGATAACGCCGCTCTGTTGAGTCCCGCGACGGCTGAGCGGTTGGGACTGGCGAATGAAGAGGTTATTGAGTTGCGGGTGCGAGAGCGCACGGTCCGGGCCCCAGTGTGGATCCTCCCTGGGCATGCCGAGAATGCGGTTACTGTTTCCTTGGGATATGGACGGACCCGTGCCGGACGGGTAGGGAACGGTGTTGGCTTTAATGCCTACTCGCTCCGCTTAGCAGAGACCCCCTGGTATGTGGAGGGTCTCGAAATCCGCAAAACAGGCCAAACCTACCGCCTGGCGTGCACGCAAAATCACCACAGCCTGGAAGGTCGCCCGCTTGTACTGTCGGCGACCCTCACAGAGTACCAGGAACATCCTGATTTTGTCCACGAATTCATCCACGTCCCTGCCCCGCAGATGACGCTCTACCCCCCCTACACATACGAGGGGTACGCTTGGGGGATGGTGATCGATATCAACGCGTGCATTGGTTGTGGAGTCTGCGTGGTAGCCTGCCAGGCGGAGAATAACATTCCGATAGTGGGCAAAGACCAAATCCTTGTCGGACGGGAAATGCACTGGCTGCGCGTCGATCGCTACTACCAGGGGGATTTAGACAATCCCACAACCTACCATCAACCCATTCCGTGCATGCATTGCGAGAATGCGCCGTGCGAAGTCGTATGTCCCGTGGCTGCTACCACGCATAGCGACGAAGGACTGAACGACATGGTCTACAACCGCTGTGTGGGGACGCGGTACTGTGCGAACAATTGCCCGTACAAGGTTCGGCGCTTCAATTTTCTCCAGTACGCAGATTTGCAGACCCCCAGCGTGAAGCTGTTATACAACCCTGACGTCACGGTGCGGACGCGGGGCGTCATGGAAAAGTGCACGTATTGTGTGCAACGCATCAACGCCGCTCGCATCCAGGCCAAGCTCGAAGAGCGCAAGATCGGTGACGGCGAAGTGATGACCGCTTGTCAGCAGGCGTGTCCGACACAAGCGATCGTCTTTGGGGACCTCAACGATCCCATGAGCCGCGTCTCCCAGGGCAAAGCAGATCCGCGGCATTACCCCTTGTTGGCTGAGTTAAACACCCGACCCCGGACCACTTATTTAGCGCGAGTGCGGAACCCTAACCCCGCAATCGCGGAGGGTGAGACGGAGTAGCGCCATGGCATACGAATCGCGAAAGCCAGTGGTGGAGGTTGCCGCAGCCCCTCTGGTCGTCGAGTCTGGATACACGCCGCGCTCGGTCAATGAAAAAATCAGCTCTCTTGTCCTCACCTACCCGACATCGCGGGGATGGATCGTTGGGTTCGGCCTCTCGTTTCTTATGGTGCTGCTCCTCTTGTACGCCATCGTGTACCTGCTCGCTGTCGGTGTAGGAATTTGGGGCGTCAATCAGCCAGTAGGGTGGGGATTTGCCATCATCAATTTCGTCTGGTGGATCGGGATCGGACACGCAGGAACACTCATTTCGGCTATCCTGCTCTTGTTGCGGCAAGAGTGGCGGACCTCGATTAATCGCTTCGCCGAGGCGATGACGCTGTTTGCCGTGGCCTGTGCCGGCATCTTTCCCCTTATTCATCTCGGACGACCGTGGTTTTTCTACTGGCTGCTACCCTATCCCAACGTGATGGGGATGTGGCCACAGTTTCGCAGTCCCCTGGTGTGGGATGTCTTTGCCGTCTTTACCTACGCGACCGTTTCTCTGCTCTTCTGGTACGTGGGCTTGATTCCTGACCTTGCCACCCTCCGCGACCGTTCGCAGAACCGTATAGGGCGCGTCATATACGGCATATTGGCCATGGGCTGGCGTGGGTCGGCACGGCATTGGTACCGCTACCAGACGGCTTACCTGTTGCTCGCCGGCTTGGCGACGCCGCTCGTGGTCTCGGTGCATACAGTCGTGAGCTTCGACTTCGCTGTGGGTATTATCCCGGGATGGCATGCGACGATCTTCCCCCCTTATTTTGTCGCTGGTGCCATTTTCGCGGGATTTGCCATGGTCTTACTTATTGCTATCCCCCTACGGAAGTTTTACGACTTGGCAGATTTCATTACCCTGCGCCACCTCGATAACATGGCAAAAGTTCTCCTAGCGACCGGCTTGGTCGTCGCGTACGGCTACATGATGGAGACGTTCATGGCCTGGTACGGCGGCAACCCCTATGAACAATACGCCCTTATCGTCAACCGCATGACGGGTCCGTATGCTCCGCTGTATTGGGGGTTGATCCTGTGTAACGTAGTGGTCCCGCAAATCCTGTGGTCACGGCGTGCCAGGGCACATGTTCCGCTGTTGTTTGGCGTCGCTCTGATTGTGAGTGTGGGGATGTGGCTGGAGCGTTTTCTTATTGTCGTGGTGAGTCTTCACCGCGACTTTTTGCCGTCGTCATGGGGGATGTACTATCCTACGGTGTGGGACTGGGCGACGTTCATCGGGACGCTTGGTCTCTTCGTCTCGCTCCTGTTCTTATTTGTACGCTTCCTGCCGATGATTTCCATCTTTGAGATGCAAGAGCTCGTCTCGGAGGAGGAACGGGGCGGACACCGTCGGGCAACGTCCGCAGTCTCCCCCGCTCCTGAAGCCGCGCAGGTGAGCGGATAGAGGCAACGAACATGGCGCGTGTGTATGGTTTGCTGGCGGAGTTTGCTACGCCAGAAGAGCTCCTCGCGGCAGCCCGACGGGCTCGTGACGCGGGGTACCGTCAGATGGATGCCTACACCCCTTTTCCCATCGAGGGCTTGGCTGAGGTGATCGGTTTCCGCCGTACCTGGTTGCCGTTGCTCGTCCTCGTCGGTGCGATTGTCGGCTGCCTCAGTGGCTATCTCTTGCAGTATTGGACATCTGTGGTTGATTATCCGCTCAATATCGGTGGGCGTCCCCCGCATAGCTGGCCGGCGTTTGTCGTAGTCACCTTTGAGCTCACTATCCTCTTTGCTGCTCTCTCCGCAGTGTTAGGAATGTTAGCGTTAAATGGATTGCCTATGCCCTACCACCCCCTGTTTAATGTCCCGCGCTTCGCGCTTGCGACCCGTGACCGGTTCTTCCTCTGTCTAGAGGCGACGGACCCACAATTTGACCATGAGGAAACGCGCCGTTTTCTGGAACGTGCACAGCCCCGACAAGTGTCGGAAGTTGCATACTAGTGGAGGGCCAGGGCGCATGGCGGTGAGGGTCATTCTGTTCGGTTGTCTGTTGCTTATATCTTGTCGACAAGATATGGCCCGGCAACCGAGCTACCGGCCATTCGCACCCAGCACCTTTTTTGCAGACGGGCGCTCTGCGCGTCACCTCGTTCCTGGAACCGTGGCGCGGGGGCAGCTCAAAACGGATACGCATCTCTACGCTGGTCAAGTGAATGGGAAACTCGTCGATACGTTCCCTTTCCCCGTGACCCGTGTGGTCTTAGAGAGAGGGCAAGAGCGGTACAACATCTATTGTTCCCCTTGTCACGGCCGAATCGGGAATGGGGAAGGGATCGTTGTGCAGCGAGGCTTTCAACGCCCTGCCTCTTTTCATATTGACCGTTTGCGCGAGGCACCAGTGGGCTACTTCTTTAACGTCATTACGAACGGGTTCGGCACGATGTACGACTATGCCGCCCGCATCAAACCTGCAGACCGCTGGGCTATCGTCGCCTA
>Ga0308420_1000263_pt1 | contig 24403 bp, 21 predicted proteins | sample HotsprSampleMS55_FD_203802 | JGI IMG/M metagenome (GOLD analysis project Ga0308420, IMG submission 203802) | Hot spring phototrophic mat microbial communities from Mushroom Spring, Yellowstone National Park, Wyoming, United States - 20090730_MS55 ... | reverse complement strand
AGAGCAGACACAACTAGGCCCTCATCTAACGGTGGTGGGAGGATGTCGTACGCTGAGCACCTGCCGTGCTGCTGTACCGGTAGGCTTCGCGGTAGTGCAAGACACGCTGCACATATTCTTGGGTTTCTTTGTACGGAGGTACCCCCCTGTAGCGCACGACTGCCGCGGGGCCAGCATTGTACGCCGCAAGAGTAAGAGGCAAATTCCCCTGAAAACGATCGAGTAACAGACGAAGGTGCCGCACGCCACCGTCGATATTATCGCGTGGCGCGTGAACGTTTGCTACTCCATGGAGAGCAGCAGTCTCTGGCATGAGTTGCATCAACCCGCGTGCCCCAGCGGGGGAAAGGGCAGCAGGGTCAAATGCCGACTCGGCTTTGATGACAGCCTTCACCAATGCAAATTCGACCCCGTGACGTCGGCAGGCTGCAGCGATCAGCCTGTCGAACGCAGCGGTTTCTCTGCCGCCTAAACTACGGAGATAAGGACGGAACAACGCAAAGGGGCGGTAAACGGGGCGGGTAGGGACGTTGGTAAAGTGAACTACCCCTTTGCTGTCGCGGTACACATAAATGTCAGCGGCCGCTGGGAGCACTCTGAACAGCGCACGTGCTATGCCGAAGAGACAGATGAAGAAAACTGTCCCTCTGCTCCACCTACAACACACCATACAGCTTCCAGCATAAATGATTTCTTTTGCCCGGGTCAAATTGTGGTCCCTCCTTGACTCATGTCAGCGTGCATGCGAGCAATGAGATACACCGCGTAATGTCCGTGTATCATAGTGACGTTCTCATTATCGGAAGCGGCATCGCCGGGTTAAGCTTGGCGCTCAAAGCGGCGACCTGCGGCTCGGTCACGATCGTGACGAAAGATTCCCTGCCCGAGAGTAACAGCGCCTATGCGCAAGGGGGCATTGCATCTGTCTGGAGCCCTGAGGATTCATTCGACGCGCACATCAAAGATACGCTCGTTGCCGGGGCTGGGCTTTGCCATCCCGACGTTGTGGAAGTGGTGGTGAAGGAAGGGCCGGATCGGATCCGCGAACTGATTGCCCTGGGGACAAATTTCTCGCGCCGACCAGGGGGGGAAGAGAGCGAGTATGACCTCGGCCTAGAGGGTGGCCATTCCCACCGTCGCATCTTGCACGCGTTGGACGCGACCGGCCAGGAGATCATCCGCGCGCTCATGGCCGCAGTGCGCCAACAGCCCAATATTGTCATTCTGGAAAAACACTTAGGGATCGACCTGCTCACCAAGGTGGGACGCGACGGGGTGGAGTGCTGGGGGGCATACGTCTTGGACCTGAATACAAACCAGGTCAAAACATTCACCGCGCGTGTCACGGCGCTCTGCACCGGTGGTGCTGGGAAAGTGTATCTGTACACGAGTAATCCGGATGTGGCGACTGGAGATGGATTAGCCATGGCCTATCGCGCTGGGGCAGCGGTCGGCAATTTAGAGTTCTTCCAATTTCATCCCACGTGTTTGTTCCATCCGCAAGCGAAATCCTTCTTGATCTCCGAGGCCTTGCGCGGTGAAGGCGCGGTGCTGCGGCGGCCTGATGGTACCCCGTTTATGGCCCAGTATGACCCGCGGGCGGAACTGGCGCCGCGCGATATCGTGGCGCGGGCGATCGACCAGGAGATGAAAAGTCACGGTTTTACTCACGTCTTCCTTGACATCAGCCACCGTGACGCCGACTTTCTCCGCCAACGGTTTCCGTCCATTTACCGCCGCTGCTTGGCCTTTGGCGTCGATATCACCCGTGAACCGATCCCTGTTGTCCCGGCCGCGCACTATCTGTGTGGTGGGGTGGTCACCGATCTGCACGGCGCAACCTTGATCCGCCGTCTCTACGCTGCCGGTGAGGTGGCTATGACCGGGCTCCACGGCGCTAACCGCTTGGCCTCGAATTCCCTTCTTGAGGCAGTCGTATTTGCCCATCGCGTATTTCTGCATACGAAGGACTTTCTTGCCACTGATCGCACTCCTCCCCCCTCGTTTCCGGACTGGAATCCCGGACAGGCAGTGAGTAGCGACGAGATGGTAGTTGTCACGCACACGTGGGAAGAGATCCGGCGTTTGATGTGGAACTACGTAGGGATTGTGCGCAGTAACCGTCGTCTGAGCCGTGCTCGTCGCCGGATCGCTTTGATCCAAGAGGAGATTCGTGAATATTACTGGAATTTCCTGGTGACGGGCGATTTGTTGGAATTACGGAACCTGGCAACGGTCGCGGAGTTGATTATTCGCTGTGCGAGTCTGCGCAAAGAAAGCCGCGGCCTGCACTACACGTTGGACTATCCAGAGACTGACGATGTCAACTGGCGGCGCGACACCATCGTCCGGCGCTCAGAGCCGGCGGTGGACCTCCGGCAGTAAGGATATGGTGAAGGGCTGCTACCGTTCGAGTTCACTGAAAAGGAAGAGTTGACTCCCCTTTGGGCGCTCGCCCAAAAGAACTGGATAGCGGCCGGTGAAGCACGCATCACAGAATCCCCCGCTCTCTTCCCTCAGAGCGGCATACATTCCTGCCTCGCTGAGGTACGCCAGGCTGTCTGCCGTGACGTATCGACAGATTTCCTCGATCGAGTGGGACGCGGCGATGAGCTCTCGCCGCGTTGGGGTATCAACGCCGTAGAAGCACGGTCCGATCGTCGGGGGGGAGCTAATGCGCAGATGGACCGCGCGGGCGCCGGCTGCACGGATCATCTTGACGATTTTCCGGCTCGTGGTGCCGCGCACGATAGAATCGTCGACCACGACGACCCGTTTCTCTCGCAACACTGCGGGTTGGGCGTTGAGCTTCACCTTGACCCCGAAGTGGCGGATTGATTCGCGCGGTTCAATAAACGTCCGCCCGACATAGTGGTTACGGATCAGACCCATCTCAAATGGCAAGCCGGATTCCTCGGCATATCCCAGTGCAGCCGGCACCCCGGAGTCCGGGACAGGGATGACAATATCTGCCTCGACGGCCGCTTCACGCGCCAGTTGGCGGCCGAACTCTTTGCGCGTTTGGTAGACACTGCGACCATACAGGAGGCTGTCCGGTCGGGCAAAATAGATATGCTCAAAGATGCAACGGGATAATGGCCGCCGTGGGAAGGGGAAATACGAGGTCACCCCCTGGGGGGTGAATAAGAGCACTTCTCCCGGCTCCACTTCGCGCTCGTAGGTTGCGCCGATCAGGTCTAAGGCACAAGTTTCCGATACTGCGACGTGGGTGCTTCTACCGCTGTCTGTGATGCTGCCGAGGACCAGCGGCCGGAAGCCGTGCGGATCACGTACCGCGATCATCTCTTGCTCACTGAGCAACACCAGCGAGTACGCGCCTTGGACTTGTTTGAGGGCTTCGATGACGCGTTCGACCAGGCGCGGAGCGCGCGACGCGGCAATCAGATGGAGGATCACTTCGGTATCAACTGTCGATTGGAAAATCGACCCGTGCTCCTCCAAATGCAAACGCAATTCCTCGGCATTGACGAGGTTGCCGTTGTGGGCAACAGCAAGGGAACCGTGCGTGTATTTTACCACCAAAGGCTGACTGTTTTTGAGGACTGTCGAGCCAGTGGTCGAGTAACGATTGTGGCCAATGGCACTCCAGCCTTCGAGGCGACGAATCATCTTTTCGTCGAAAATGTCAGCTACGAGTCCCATGCCGCGATGGACGAGGAGAGTTTGGCCGTTGGATGACGCAATCCCCGCCGATTCTTGGCCGCGATGCTGTAAGGCGTAGAGAGCCAGATAGGCGAGGTTAGCCGCCTCAGGGTGGCCATAGACCCCAACGACCCCGCATTCTTCGTGGAAACGGTCGAAGACAGCGTCGACTTGGGCGTCTGTCACAGTCCTCCTCCTGTTTGCGGTTTCAGGACTCCCCTGGCACTACAACCGCTTCCAGCCGTCTTGCTAAAGCCGTGCGCCATTCGCGGCGCAACATCTCCACCGGTAAACGGCAGTACCCGCCAATGTCCAGTTCGTTCCCACCGACTTCGCCCAAGATGAAGAGAGGGAATGAAGCTGAACGAGCCAGTACCTGTAATCGTGAGAGCGCAGCAGGTGGGACAGACACCAGGACGCGCGACTGGCTCTCGCTAAAGAATAAAACATCCGGCCGAAGACCGCTAGGGAGTTGCACCCGGGCCCCGATAGCTCTGTCTGGATGGGAAATGCAGGATTCTGCCAGGGCAATGGCAAGGCCACCTTCAGCGACGTCGTGAGCTGAGGAGAGTAGGCCTTCCTGGGCCGCAGTCAGGCACAGTTCCTGGAGGCGTTTTTCCTGCGACAAATCGAGGGTGGGGGGGGAACCTGCCACACGGCCGTGGATGAGAGCCAAATACTCACTGCCCCCTAGTTCCTCCTTTGTCTCTCCAAGCAGAACAATGATATCCCCTGCCTGTTTGAACCACTGGGTAACGTGGCGAGTAACGTCAGGTAGAATGCCTACCATCGCGACGGTCGGAGTCGGAGGGATGGCCCGTCCTTCTGTCTCGTTGTAGAAACTCACGTTCCCGCTGACCACGGCGAGGCCAAGAGCGAGACACGCATCGCGTATCCCAGCGATAGTTTGCTGGAACTGCCACATCACTTGCGGTTTTTCAGGGTTCCCGAAATTGAGGCAGTCGGACAGTGCCAGCGGACGGGCGCCGCTCACGGCCAAATTCCGCGCGCCCTCAGCTACGGCGATTTGCGCACCGAGGTACGGATCCAGCGCACAGTAGCGGCTGTTACAGTCGACGCTCAAGCCGATTCCTTTGCGGGTTCCTTTCAGGCGGATGATCGCTGCATCGGAGCCCGGTTGCACCACCGTGTTACTGCCCACCAAGAAATCGTACTGACGGTAGATCCACTCCTTGCTGGCGAGGTTCGGTGCGGTCAGCAGTTGCACAAGGACTCGACCGTAATCAGACGGGCAAGGAATGTCCGCAAGATCGAGACGGTGGTGTGCTGCCCAATCCGGAGGTGGGGCAGCTGGGCGTTCATATACCGGCGCTTCAGTGGTCAGAGCAGAGACGGGGATGTGTACAACTTCTTCGCCGTACCAGCAGGCACGAAACAATCCGTCGTTTGTGACTTGCCCGACAACTTCGGCCTGCAGATCCCAGCGGGCAAAAATCGCGCGGACGTCCTCTTCACAACCTGCTTTCGCGACGAGGAGCATGCGCTCTTGTGATTCGGAGAGCAGCAGCTCATACGGCGTGATTCCCGCTTCGCGGGTAGGAATGGCCTCGAGGTGCAAGAGGATCCCCGTGCCACCCCGCCCTGCCATTTCTACCGCTGAACTGGTCAGTCCAGCGGCACCCATGTCTTGGATAGCAACGATCAGGTCGTGTTGCATCAGTTCGAGACACGCCTCGATGAGCAATTTTTCTGTGAAGGGATCACCGACCTGCACGGCGGGGCGTAGCGCTTCAGAGCGGGTGTCAAACTCCCGCGACGCAAGCAAACTGGCGCCGTGAATGCCATCGCGTCCCGTGCGTGAGCCTACATATATGACCGGGTTCCCCACCCCTGCAGCACGCGCGCGAAAGATGCGATCCGTGCGAACCACGCCGAGCGTAAACGCGTTGACGAGAATATTGTTGTTATACCCTGGATCAAAATAGACCTCCCCACCGACCGTTGGTACCCCCACGCAGTTACCGTATCCACCGATGCCGGCAACCACACCTTTCACCAGATAGGGGGTACGCGGGTGATCAAGCGAACCAAAGCGGAGGGAATTCAGCGAAGCGATAGGACGGGCCCCCATGGTAAAGACATCGCGGAGGATTCCCCCCACGCCTGTAGCCGCACCGTGGTACGGCTCGATGAAGGAGGGGTGATTATGACTCTCAATTTTAAACGCAACTGCTAGACCGTCACCGACTTCGACGATGCCGGCATTCTCTCCAGGGCCCTGTAAAATCTGCCCTCCGGTTGTTGGTAGTTGGCGCAGGAGACGGCGGGAGCTTTTGTAGCTACAGTGCTCGGACCACATCACCGAAAAAACTCCTAGCTCTTCAAACGTCGGGGTGCGACCGAGCAGGTGGCGGATGCGCTGATATTCGTCGGCGGTGAGACCATGCTCTTGCACTACTTGGGGGGTAACGGGGAGAGAACGGTAGGTAAGGTTCATAACCATGTAAACGGTAGACGGAAAAGTTTGCGGCCGTCCTCACCACCTAGGAGCGACTCCACGGCATGTTCCGGGTGGGGCATCAGGCCGACGACATTGCCACGCGCGTTGGTCACACCGGCGATATTATGGAGCGATCCGTTCGGGTTTGCCGTTTCACTTGCCTCTCCGGCGGCATTGACATAACGGAACACGATCTGGCCGTTGTTTTCTAAGGTGCTCAGTGTCTCTGCGTCGGCCACGTAGCAACCTGTGCCGTGTTTGATGGGAAGGCGGAGGATCTCGCCGACACGGCAGGCTGCGGTGAACGGCGTGCGAGACGTTTCTACCTTGATCCTCACCCAGTCACAGATAAACGAGAGCGAACGGTTGCGCACCAAGGCACCTGGTAAAAGGCCTGCCTCGCATAAAATTTGAAAGCCATTGCAGATCCCGATCACCGGCCCTCCTGCATGGGCGAATTCACAGACACTCTGCATAATAGGAGAAAACCGCGCGAGCGCGCCGCAGCGAAGGTAATCGCCGTAGGAAAAACCACCGGGAAGCAAAATTGCATCCACACCGTGCAGGTCTCGGTCTTTGTGCCACAAGGCAGTGGCTTGCTGGCCGAGGACTGTTTCTAGACAATAAAGCGCGTCGCGGTCGTCACACGAGCCAGGAAAGATTACCACTCCCCACTTCACCAGCTTACTCCTCCACCAGCTCAAAGCGAAAATCTTCGATGATTGGGTTTGCGAGGAGGCGGCGGCACATCTCCTCAACCCGTCGTTCGGCTTGCGCACGCGACAGCCCTGTGAGGCGCACTTCAAGATACTTCCCCATGCGGACCTCAATCACTTCAGGATAGTCCAGTGCGTGTAGTGAATGGGCAATAGCCTTTCCCTGGGGGTCGAGAATGGCTTTCTTGGGGGTGACGTACACTCTTGCTAACATTTCACTGTGGCAGTACGCGCTGCAGAATAGTATCTATATGTCTAAGCGCGTGACGCACGTCGAACAGTTGCTCAATCTCGCTTTGGCTCAGCACGTGGCAAATATCTGGATCCCGTCGTACTTCGGCAGCGAAAGAGGCACCATTTTCCCACACCCGCATGGCGTTGCGTTGCACCCAGCGGTACGCTTCGTCGCGCGCAACCCCCTTGCGTACGAGAGCGAGGAGGAGGTGTTCTGAGTAGATCGCCTCGCCCAACAGCGCCATATTGTTGCGCATCCGTTGCGGGTGGACGACCAGCTGGTCGAGGATAGTAGTCAAGCGGGCGAGCATAAAATCAAGCAGAATGGTGGCGTCAGGGCCGATCACGCGTTCGACCGAGGAGTGGCTAATATCACGCTCGTGCCAGAGGGGAATATTTTCCCAGGCAGAGAGCGCATAGCCACGGAGGAGCCTGGCCAACCCGCAGACGTTTTCCAGTTGCCAGGGGTTCCGTTTGTGTGGCATTGCCGATGACCCTTTTTGACCAGGGCTGAAGGGTTCCTCCACTTCTAGCACTTCGGTGCGTTGGAGATGGCGAAGCTCCGTGGCGATGCGTTCAAGTGAGCTGCCGATTAACGCCAGGGTGGAAAAGAACGCAGCATGACGGTCCCGTGGCACGATTTGTGTAGCAATCGGTTCTGGGTGGAGGCCGAGACGAGCACACACGAAAGCTTCGACTGCAGGATCGATGTTCGCGAATGTTCCGACCGCGCCCGAGATTTTGCCAAATGCCACTTCCTGTCGTGCCTGGACCAAACGAGCTCGATTACGCTGCACTTCCGCGTACCAATGCGCAACCTTCAAGCCAAATGTAATGGGTTCGGCATGCACGCCGTGGGTGCGACCAATCATGAATGTATGCTGATGGGTTCGTGCGAGGCGAGCGAGGACGCTCAACAGCGCATCAATATCAGATAGCAGCAGGTCTGCGGCTTCGCACAGTTGCACGGCGAACCCCGTATCGATCACGTCAGAGGAGGTCAGGCCCAGGTGGAGGTAACGTCCATCTTCCCCGACGGTTTCGGCTACTGCCGTGACAAAGGCAATAACGTCGTGTTTGACCTCAGCCTCAATCTCTCGCATGCGGGCAAGATCGACCCGCGCGCGCTGACGGAGCTGAGCTACAGCTTGCTTCGGGATATCTCCGCGCTCGGCTAAAGCCTCACACACAAGAAGCTCGACTTCTAGCCATTTGGCTAGTTTATTCTCTTCTGTCCAGATCCGACCCATGGCCGGACGGGTATAGCGTTCAATCATCGTCCGCAAAGAAAAAGACAATGTCCCAGTGACTCCAGACGGAAGACCGAGAGATCCTTTTGCTTGACTCTCTTATAGCTGATCACCTCGACCCTGTCATCTATAATCCTGCCAGGGTGTTGCATTCGCAGAGGGGAACACGTTAAAGTAACAGACCACGGCGGCGTACCCAAGTGGCTAAGGGAGAGGTCTGCAAAACCTCCATTCACCGGTTCGAATCCGGTCGCCGCCTTGATCGATCCAAGTCAAGAGGGCGCCCCACCCCGCACGAGAACTTCGCGAAGCGTGCTGTCCAGCTTGCGAGGCGCCTGGGCATCGCCGCTCGGACACGGCTCCGATACTTTGATAACCTGATCCTGCTCTGCGACGATGAGCAAAGAAGACGCTGCCATGGTGTCCTCCTCAGGTGCTAGTGGAGCGCACGCTTGCTGTCACTCTCCCGGTTTTATCAGCCCCTATTCTTGCCTGGTTCTGGGTAACTGTAGGCCAGCCCTTCACTGGGGTCCATTTGAATGCCGTAGGGAGGAATAGGATAGCGGAGCCCGGCTTTCGCGAGCATCTCTAAGCCCTCGATCACTTTGGGCAAGAGCTGCGGAGGTAGGGCCATCAGTAGCTCGTCATCTGCTACTCCCCCATAGCGGCGCTCAGCGTAACACGGGATCGACAGCGACGGCTCGCCGGTTGCCAGGGCGTGGCCCCAGGAGTCTGAACAAGCGCTCTCGCCCACCACGCCAAACTGATAGCGCCGATACCCTCTCCATTGCAAGCCGTTGATGAATAAGATCATCTGCCCTGGGGTGCCATAGATGAGCGCAATATCTGGCGGGTCGAGGCGGCCGGAGGCCAAGGGCGAGACCACCATGGCGTGATACTTCCCCGGGGGCACGCGCGTCATCGCTGCCTGGTGTTTGGCCGCTTCCTCTTTGTCCTTGAACCATACCCCCGCCATACGGGTACCATCGAGCGTATCCGGCGGCACGGCAGCAAGGCCAATCACCGCGCCACAGTTGCCGGGCATCAGGTTGTCGCTCGTCACGCCGATCGTCCAGCCGATCTGGCGCGCTTGCGTGACGATCTGACAGGTGGTGTGATGTGTCTTGGGACGACGGATTTTCGGGATCGCTGCCATCTCGTCCACCGTTTCGAACAGCTTCATCCCCACAGGCAGGGTACGGAGTCGCAGCAGGTTCTGCAGCTTGTCGCTCACTGCTTTCCAGTCGATGCGCCCTGCGGTGGTGCCGGTTGTTTCTGGCATGGTCCTTTCCTCCTTATTTCCCGTGCCAGCGCTCCATATGCCGCGCATGGGTCTCCAAATAGCTTCCCGGCCCAAAGTGGGTGTCGTAGAATTCGGTGTCCAGGTGGTGGGCCTGAACATAGACGCGCATAAAAATCGTGGGCACCGTGCCGGGAAACTTGCCGTAGGTGTCATACACATACTGCGCCATCTCTCCGATACAGGCGAGCAACTCCTCACTGTACGGGGTCACGCTCTGCTTGACTTCCCGGTTGCGCTGATAGGGGCCTGGAGTCGTGGGATCGTACGTTCCCCCTTCGCCAAACTTCCATTCGGCTAGCTTTCTCGCTGCCTCGTACATATCTGGGGAGTACGGCGGACAGAGGCTCTCGTAGTGCCCATCCAGGCCGACCGGGTTGGGCAAACTCCAATCCTCACGTCGCACGAAACGAAAGCCTAGCCCGCGAATCCCTCGGTCAGCAAAAGCGCCCATGACGCTGTAGGGATTGATCCCGGTGAACATCCAGCCACCAAGGCCCAGAGCCTGCAGAGCGAGCACGATGTTGTGGCACATGGTTGCCAGCTCCATAGCCGTGGTGGCTAGCAGGTACTGCTCGGTGTACGAAAGGGGCAGGCGCTTTTTTTCGCTCAGCAGCCCAGAGCGGACATAGGGCTCCAGGCGACCAGCAGGCCGTTGAGCGAGGTCATCGTAGAGCGTGTAGCCGTTGCTGGCCAAGATCGCTAAGAACGCCAGCAGCTGTTGTCCCACGTCGGCCACCGGCAGGAAGAGGGTCGAGCCTGGAACGTTGGCGTTCCACAGGTTATGCTCGCTGATGTGCGGGGGTTCGCGCGGCACCGTCAGGCGCTGGTCACTCAGCTGTACCGTCAACTCCCGACAGCGCTGCAAGAGCCGCTCGCTGTCACGCGGCCCCGTGCACTCCCGCAGTCCGCTGGCTCCGGCGTCGCGTGTTTTGACCAGATAGGTTCCCTGATCATTAGTGTAGAACAATTCTGGCGTCCCAATGCCGGCGGCGGTAGGGAAGGTGCGACCGGTCAGACGCACCGCATAGCTGCTCAGTCCAGGTTCGGCCTCGCTATAGGGAATGCCGAAATGCCAGCCGCTGATGCCCGTGCCCGCGGCGATTAGCAGTGCCTGCTCGAGCTCGGAGAGGGGGAAAGGAGCGTGCTTGGACCGAAAGGCCAGCGGTCCCCGCGGAATTTCCATGCCATAGGCGAAGCGGCGGGCGCGCCGACCAAAGAGAGCGTCAAATAACGAAAAGTCCCACACCTCGCTGAGGAGGGATTCTTGACTAACTGGGTGTGTCATAATTGCACCTCTGTCTCTGTCCGACTTGTTTCGCTATGCCCGTACAGTGTTCTACAGGGCAAACTCTACAGTCAATGGCCCTAGCGGAGCGCTTCTCCCAGTTGGCACGAACGTAGATGTCAAGATTCTTGGCTCAGAAAGTGCCCAGGCTCCCATCATCCATATACGCATAATCCTTGTCTGCTCGTTCGCCGCTGCCTGAGCAAGGGGCAAATGAACTGGAGGTCTTTGCTAGCATAAAGCGGTTGGAACACACAAGGTAGACCGGCGTCAAGACGGCCACGAGCCACTGCTCGGCGCACGGTGCATTGCCTGCAGGTGATTCCCCTCCCGCATGTCGTGGGCATGCTGCGCGTTGGTTGTGCTTTATTCCTCTTCTACGCGTCCGGTCCTGGGTCCAAAGCAGACTCCTCGGCGGGATTGTTCGATAAAGTCCAACAAGTAGCGCACGTCCGGTGAGCACGGCTCCTGCCGTAGCTCTGCGACAGCCCGTCGCAGATTCACTTTCTGACGAAACAAGCGCGCGAATGCCTGTCTGAGGGCGCGAATGCGTTCCTGGCTGAAACCTGCCCGGCGCAAGCCTACGGTATTAATCCCTCTGACTGTATGCGTCCCATCCATGATACAAAATGGGGGAACGTCTCGGCTGGTGCGTGACAGACCACGTAGAAGGGCCAGAGTGCCAATGCGCACGAATTGGTGCACTACACAATTGCCGGACACAAACGCACGATCCTCGACCTGTACGTAGCCGGCGAGTAACGCTCCGCCGGCGATAATCGTCTGATTGCCAATCTGGCAGTTGTGCGCGATGTGGGAGTGATGCATCAAGTAGTTATCGTTCCCCAGAATGGTTGCGCTGCCTGCAGCCGTCCCACGGTGGATCTGGCTATGTTCGCGAATGATATTGCGATGGCCGATGCGCAGGAATGTCCGGTCGCCCTTGTAGGTGACGTCTTGGGGGACGTGGCCAATGACTGCGCCCATGTGGATCTCGTTGTCGTCGCCGATCACTGTCTCGCCGCTGAGTACCGCATGAGCGAGGATGCGGGTGCCGCGCCCGACCTGCACGGGACCTTCGATCACCACGTAGGGGCCGATTTCAGCTTCAGGGTGGATCTCGGCGCGCGGGTCAATCAGAGCAGTGGGGTGGATAGGCATGCGCGCTCGCTTATGTGCGGTCCGGTGGTGCCGGGGGGTCTTCGCCTTGACTCTGTTCGCCAGGGATACGGTACGACTCGTCTACCCAGGCGCCCAGGTCGATCAGCCGACACCGTTCCGAGCAGAACGGACGGTAGGGGTTATCGTGCCAAGGGACTGGTTTCCGGCAGGTTGGACACGTAACACTGGGTCGCATCTGCAGGGTTCTAAAGGCAATAGAGCGGGCGACCGGACTTGAACCGGCGACGTCCAGCTTGGGAAGCTGGCATTCTACCACTGAATTACGCCCGCCTGCTGACCTCCGCTCATCAGGTAGAGCAACAAAACGGAAACCCCGGCCTCGTCCTACTCTCCCACAGCAGCGGGGCTGCAGTACCATCGGCGCTGGAGGGCTTAACTTCCGTGTTCGGGATGGGAACGGGTGTGGCCCCTCCGCTATTGAGACCGGGGATTTTCTGTAAGAGAGAGTAATCGGTTTCAGCCGGTCTGTCAAGCAGCAGCTTGACGGGGGGAAACCTGCTTCCTAAGATCAGAGGCGGCGAACATGAAAGAGATTATCGCGGCCATTTTTGCTGAGAGTATTGGTGCCAAGCAACAGTTCTTTCAAGAGCAGCTTGACGTGCTCATCCGGGCTATTGAAGAGGTGGTGCGAACGCTCAAAGCGGGGGGCAAAATTCTGTTATTCGGGAATGGAGGGAGTGCCGCTGACGCACAACATCTGGCCGCCGAATTCGTGAACCGGTACCTTGTCGAACGCCCTCCGTTACCCGCCATTGCTTTGACGACAGACACCTCGGTGCTCACCTCCGTTGCCAATGACTACAGTGCCGTTGATCTCTTCGCTAAGCAAGTGCGCGCGTTGGGAAGAGCGGGGGATGTGGCCATTGCCATCTCGACAAGCGGGAAGTCGCCGAACGTGTTGAAGGCGATTGAGGTCTGTCGGGATTTAGGCATTCGTACGATCGGGTTAACCGGGGGCAACGGTGGAGCGATGGCCGGTCTAGTCGATCACCTCCTGTGCGTGTCTGCGACATCCACCACGCCGCGCATTCAGGAAGCGCACATCCTGATCGGGCATATTATTTGTGAAATGGTCGATCACCTTCTTTACAGTCATCGTGGAGTTCCTCCAGAAGAGGCAACATAGCAGGGCCGGCTAAGAGGATGATGAAATGCGATTCTCCCCCATTGACGTGTCGCAGGTTGTCACGTACCCCCTCCGTGCGAGAAAAAGCAAGGTTGCGGCACGCGTTTTCGCCTCCCCTTGGCGCACCGGAGGGAGTATGCGCGCGTTTTTGGCGTCTCTGCCAAGGACGTTAGCGGCGGCAGATCTGCACGAGATTGTCCAGCGCATTGTCGAGGCGGTGCGATCTCGCCGTCCGGTAATTTTAGGGATGGGGGCCCATCCAATAAAAGTTGGACTTTCTCCGCTTATTGTTGACTTCCTGGAGCGCGGTCTTTTCTCTGCCGTTGCTATGAATGGCGCGGCCATTATTCACGATTTCGAGCTTGCGTATCAGGGGGCAACGTCCGAAGAGGTTGCTGAAGCGTTAGCCGACGGCAGTTTTGGCATGGCAAAGGAAACCGCAGAATTTTTGAATGCGGCCATCCGAGAAGGGGTGACCCAGGAAGGAATGGGGATGGGTGAGGCTGTGGGGAAACGCATCAATGCTGCTAAACTACCGTATGCGCATCTGAGTATCCTCGCGACGTGTGCCCGGCTGGCAATTCCTGCCTGTGTGCATGTAGCCGTCGGCACGGATATTATACATATGCATCCTCAAGCAGATGGAGCAGCGATGGGACAAGGGAGCTTGTCGGACTTTCGTCTCCTGACGTCTGTCGTGACCCAACTTGAAGGAGGTGTGTTCTTGAATGTTGGCTCTGCGGTCATTCTCCCTGAGGTATTTCTCAAAGCGCTGTCCTTGGCCCGTAACCTTGGATATGTGGTGAACTCCTTTACGACGGTTGACCTCGATTTTGTCCGCCATTACCGACCGCAGATGAATGTTGTCAGTCGGCCAACTCAGCAAGGGGGGCGAGGTTTTCATATCACGGGACATCATGAGATTCTTTTTCCCCTGCTCTGTGCTGCCGTATTAGAAGCCCTGGGGGAGACCGAACGAGCCGAGCACGCAGAGAGACACAGGCAGCACGGTACAGAAACGTAGAGGTATTGGGTCACTCGCACATGAAGTTCATGTTGTTTTTGCTGCCAACGCTCCCTGCCACTTTGGCCGAGAGAAAAAAACTGCGCCCGATTGCGAACCATACTGACCGTTGGCAGTTGATGTTTGAAGAGGTGGTCGAATTAGTACGCCTGGCGGAAGATCTTGGCTTTGATGCAGTTGCCTTTCCCGAGCACCATTTGCACAGCGAGGGATTTGAAGTTGGAGGGCCGCCGGAATTTTTACTCTACGTCGCGCTGCATACGAAGCACATACGCGTGGGGCCTATTGGCTATGTGCTGCCGGGATGGGATCCCCTGCGATTGGCCATTACGACTGCGTGGCTCGATCAGTTGACTCGAGGACGTTCGTTCGTGGGGTTTGCTCGTGGCTATCAGCAGCGGTGGCTTGACCAGATGGCGCAGAAGATCAATATCTCGGCAACCTTCAGCGATCACTCCCCTCTCGATGACAGCAACCGTCGCGCCTTTGAAGAAGTCTATCAGATCCTCAAACTCGCGTGGGCGGATGAACCTTTTCGTTTTCGCGGTGAATTTTATGAGTACCCGCACCCCTATGACGTAGGAACCCTCTGGCCTCCGCATCAGTGGACCCGCGAGTATGGCGCGATTGGGGAAGTTGACGCCCAAGGACGGCTGCAGAAAATCGCTGTCGTCCCCAAGCCCTATCAGAAGCCTCATCCACCGCTTTTCCAGGCGTTTTCTATCAGCGAATCGACTATCCGTTGGTGTGCACGTGAAGGGGTAACCCCCATGATTTTGCTCTCACGCCCTGAACAGATCCGTCACTTGGCTCGAGTGCATGTCGAAGAAGCCGGCCGGACAGGGCGTTGGCTCGCCTTGGGAGAAGGGATCGGGGTCCTCCGTCAGGTGTACTTTGCCGATAGCCTCCGTGCGGCGGAGCGATTAGCAGAGCAGGGGTTGGTCGGCGTTGGCTACAAGCGTTTCTGGGGACATTTCGGTTTTTGGGAGGCATTTCGTTTTCCCGCAGATGAGCTGGAATACCCTGGTATACCTCTGCCGGCACACGAGTGGACTGTTGAGCGCATGATCCGTGCCCGGTATCTCTACGCCGGATCTGTTGCGGCCGTACGGGAAGGGATGGATGAGTTGGTAGAGACCGTCAACCCCGAGTGGTTCGCTTGGTTATTTGATCAAGGGCTGCTGCCTCGTGCAGAATTAAGGAAACAACTAGAACTGTTTGGCTCTCAGGTGCTTCCACACTATCGACACAACAAGGGCCGGATGCAAAGTTGAGCCGGGCGACGTTATGCCTCAGTTTCATTATCAGGCTACGACTCCCCAGGGCAAGCTCATTGAAGGGATGATGGAGGCGGGGGAGGAGCGGGTAGTGATCTCTCGGCTGCACGAACAAGGGTATATTCCCCTGCGGGTTGCGCTCCCTGGTCAGGAAACACCTCGAGCAGGGATGTCGGTGTCGTTGTCGGCATTCCCTCTGGTTCGCAGCGGTGGAGCGGTGCGACAACGAGATTTGCTCGTGCTGACGCAAGAACTTGCGACTCTCATCGCTGCTGGCCTGCCTCTTGACCGCGCACTGTCGGTGATCGCTGGACTGACAGAGAAGGTAGCACTCAAGAAAGCTGTCGGTCATATTCTCCGCTCCGTGCAACAGGGAAAATCTTTAGCCGAGGCGCTAGGGGAATATCCGAAGATTTTCCCTCCGCTGTACGTCAATATGGTGAAAGCGGGCGAGCTCGGCGGGTTTCTGGATACAGCTTTGCAGCGTCTGGTGGAGTACTTAGAACGTTCTCAACAGGTCCAAGATGAAATTAAATCCGCCCTGACCTATCCGATATTGCTCACGATCGTAGGAGGCCTCTCCGTTGTTATTCTTTTGACCTACGTCCTGCCGAAGTTTGCCGTGATTCTTGGGGACCTGGGCCAGGCATTACCGACCTCAACGCGCATACTGATGGGGATCAGCCAGGGGCTCCGAGCATATTGGTGGGGATTGGTGCTTATGGGAATAGGGGGGTGGTTGGGGATGAAGCGCTATCTGGCCACGCCTCAGGGACGCTTCGTGTGGGATCGATGGCGGTTTCACCTCGTCATATTAGGCCAGCTGCTGTGCAAGCGGGAAGTGGCACGATTCGCCCGGACCCTAGGAACGTTGCTGAAAAGTGGAGTCCCGCTGCTGCAAGCCCTGGAAGTCGTGCAAGAAGTCGCCGGTAATGAGATGGTCAGAAGAGCGTTGCAAGAAGTCAGGGTTGGGGTACGAGAAGGGCATGGGATCGCTGGTCCGCTCAGCCGCAGCGGGGTATTCCCCACGCTGGCGTTGCAAATGGTGAGCGTGGGCGAAGAGACGGGACGGCTTGATGAAATGCTTGTCCGCGTCGCTGAGTACTATGAGCGTGATTCCTATAACCAAATTAAACGCCTCACCTCCTTGGTCGAACCGCTGCTCATCTTAGTCATGGGGTTGATTGTGGGGTTTGTGGTCATTTCGCTGCTGACAGCGGTATTCAGTATCAACGACGTTCCCTTCTAACCAGATGCGGGCGAGCGTCGGGGGTGGCTCTCGAAGATCTGATCCTGTGGAGTCTAGCTGCTGTGCAAGAGGTGGTGTTGCGATGACAAGGAAACTCTCCCAAGGTGGATTTACTTTGATTGAACTCCTGGTGGTCATGGTCATTATTGGCCTCTTGGCATCGCTGGTCGCGCCCCGTTTTATCCGGCAAGAAGAAAAGGCCAAGGTGAAGGCTGCCAAAGCGCAGATCGAGATGTTGGGGACTGCACTGGATACTTTCCGGTTAGATGTCGGTCGCTACCCTACGACCCAGGAAGGGTTAGAAGCCTTACGCCAGCGCCCTGCGGGTCTGGAGCGTTGGGATGGCCCCTATCTCAAGAAGGAAATCCCACGTGATCCGTGGGGGAATCCCTATGTGTATCGTAGCCCCGGAGAACACGAACCTTACGAGCTTTTTTCCTATGGTGCGGACGGCGTTGCCGGCGGGACCGAAGATAATGCGGATATCAAGAGCTGGGAAGGGTAAGAGTGTCTAAGAGAGAGGCAACGGTGGATCTGGCAGCGACAGTCCAGCGCCTGACCCGGATAGATTACATCGATGGTCTCGGCATCGCTATTGGACCCCAAGGGGTCTCCTTCGCCCATGTTGCGAAACGCTTCTTTCGGGTGAGCCTGCGGCAAGTGCGCCTGGTACCTCTTCCGGCAGCGGGAGCAGAGCGAGCCAGGGCCTTTACTCTTGCGCTTTCGCAATTTCTTGCGGATATCCACCTCACTCCAGATCAAGTTGTGCTGTGTTTGCCCCGTCGTATGGCGTGTGTGAGTCGCGTGATCGTGCCGGAAACCGCTCGCGGGGCGCTCGAACAAATTATTGACTACGAAGTCGAGCGTCTCCTGCCGTTTGGCAAAGAAGAGATTTACTATGATTTTCTTACCTATGACATCGGGGGGGAGGAACGGCGACTCGGGGTAATAATTTTTGGCCTTCCGCGTCGGGACGTTGAAGAGTATCTCGCTCCGCTGACGCAAATACAGCTTCGTCCGCAGGTGGTGACCGTGAGTACATCCGCCCTCGTGAATACACTCGCGTTCTGCGAACCTCCGTCCGCAGTGCCGGCTGCAGTTGTGTCAACCGAAAATGGTGAGGTCGAACTCTGTTTTGTCGAACGCCAACACCTTGCTGCCAGCTTTCTGTTTCCGCGCGCGCAAGCACAGAGCCCTGAAGGGTTGATGGACATACTGGCCCAGGGGATCGCTCGGTCTCTTCCCGGAATTGCACCAACGGACGTAGAGATCTTCACGTGTGGGGAAAATGGGAGCCTCGCGTTACAAGGGGCAGCGGTGCAAGATCTTGCCACCCTTGTGGGTTCCCGCTTCACCCAGGCTCAGGCTAACCCTATGCCCGCTAGTGCACTCCCCGCTTTGGGGGCAGCATTACAAGCGATTGGTGAGGCGGCTGCCGAGGTTAATGTCTTACCTCCGGAAAAGCGCGCACGGCCAGAGAAACGTCTCTCCCCGTTGACCTTCCTGCTTGTCGGGTTGATCGTGCTGCTCAGCGTGAGTTGGGCCGTAGGGGTAGTGGTGCAGGAACACCGTATCCTTGGACTCTTGGCTCAGCAGATAGACACCCTCGATCCTGAGGTGCGTCGAGTGCAGATGCAAGAGGAGGAAGCGAATCTCTTGAAGGGGCGCCTGCAGCTCCTGGAGCAGGTCACACAACGGCGCGTGCTTCCGCTGCTGGGCGATCTCTCAGAGCGTGTTCCTACGGACGTTTATCTGACCAACTTTCGTTACAAGGATGGGGGAGTGGAATTGAGTGGGGTCGCTGCACGCTCTGCCTCTGATCTGGTAGCGTTGCTTGAAGAATCACCGTGCCTCCGCAACGTCGCTCCAAAGGCTCCATTTACCAAAACAGCCAACGGAGAAACTTTTACACTGGGTGCCCAGGTGGAGCCATGCGGCTAACGCAGTTCTGGTCTCGCCTGTCCATGCGGGAGCGCACCCTAACAGGTGCAGCCTGCGTGGCACTGTTCTTGGTCCTCCTGCGCTATGGGATTGTCGAACCATACTTTTCCTATACTGCTCAACTCGAAGAGCAAATCGAGCAAAAGGTGCAACGCGTGGAAAAGATGCAACGGCAGCGTGCCCGTGCAGCAGACGTTGCTGAACAGGTCCGTGCGTTACAACAGCGCTTTCTCGACGCCAAGCGCGGTCTGATCCCTGGGGAGACGCCCTCCCTCGCCGCGGCGCATCTGCAAGATCGTATGCAGCGGCTTGCCGCCGAGAGCGGTCTTGAACTGGTCACGACGCAGGTCATGCGCAATGAGCCGCTTGGGGAGTTTCGCCAGGCGGCCGTCCAAGTCACCTTGCGGGGAGATCTCTCCGCAGTAGCCAATTTCCTGGCCGGTGTGGAGTATGGGGACTGGCGGTTGGCGGTAAGTACCTTGGAGATACGCGGTGCGTATGGGCTGCGCGCCCCGCGCAGGGGGGTGCAGCAATTCCCGCTGACGATCACTTTGGAGGTCGGTGGAGTGATGCAGGGGCCAGAGCCCGCAAATGCGACGCGAGGATAGTCGATGCGTATCCGGCGGTTTATTCACTTGTTGTTGTTCTTTCTTGCTATCGCTCTGTTCTGGCAGGTGGTGGAAACCTGGAGTCGCCCCCACCCTGTTCCGGCCTCTCCTGCTGCGGCGCGTCCGCCGGAGGAAGCCGGGGCACCCCGGTTCGCCCCCACCCCGGCGCCTGCCGTCGTCAAGCAGCTAGCGCAGGTCATTGCCGATAAGGACCTCTTTTCGCCGAGCCGCAGCCGCGCGGTGGCCGAGCCGCCACCAGAGGCAGCGCCCGTCCCTCCCCCCGCCCACCTGAAACTCGTCGGGATTATTCTCTTTCCCGGTCAGGAGGAGGCTTTTTTTTCTGACTCTTCTCAGGGCGGGAAGGTGGTCCGATTGCGCAAAGGAGAAACACTCGGACCCTACCGCCTTGTGCAGATCGCGCCGCTGCAAGCGACGTTGACGCTCGGTCAGGACGGGGAAGAAGTCAGTCTCCCCCTCGTGGTCATCGACAGTGGTGCCGCCGCGAAAGCCCCCCGGTTAATCCCCCCGCTGGCCCAGGCCGCCTCCCAGACGGCGAGGGGGCAGCAAGCTCGAGCCGTGGCGGCTACGGCGGACGGAGGTGACCTGACGGACGAGACCCAGGCGATCCGGCAAAATATCCAGCAACTCCAGCGCCGCCTGCGCCAGATTCGGCGCCAGGCCGCGCGGCAGAAGGCCGGAAACCAAGAGAACGAACCCCAAGACGAGCCCCCAGCGGCTGAGGAGGAAGAGGCGGGCGAGGAGGAGAGTGAAGGATGAGACCACAGAAGACGGGCCGCCTCATGAGGATGATGCTGTGGGGAGGGGTCATCGCGTTTGTCTTCTCTATACAGGTAGGAGGCGGCGAAGCGCAGGAGGCCCCAGGGACGGGAGGGGAGAGTGAAATCGATGAAGCAGTTGTGTTGAACTTCGAAGGGGCGGACATTCGAGAAGTCATCCACAGTTTAGCGACTGCCCTTGGTATTAACTATATCATTGACCCCCGCGTGCAGGGGCAGGTCACTATTCGCACGACAGGCAAGATCGCTCGGCGCGACTTATTCCCCCTCTTCCACCAAATCCTGAGGAGTAGCGGAATAGCGGCGGTAAAGGTTGGGGAAGTGTATCAGATCGCTCCGGTCGGCGAGGCCAAGACCAAGTCCGCCCTAGTGACCAGCTCGGCCGCGCGACGGGAGGCAGCCGCTGAAGACGCGTTTGTGATCGAGTTGGTCAAGATCGAACACCTGGCGGCAGAGGAGATGGCCAAGGTATTGCAGCCGTTCATCTCGCCTGGGGGGGATGTGATTGCCTATCCGCGTGGCAACCTCGTGATCATTACCGACCTTGCCTCAAACGTGACACGCTTAAAGGAACTTGTTCGTGCTTTTGACACCGACACTTTTCGCGACCTTCATACCAGGGTCTTCCGCATCGAGCACGCCAACGTCGAAGATTTAGGAGAAGAGCTGAAAGGAGTGCTCGCACCCTACGGCGTCACCCCCAAGACGGCCGAGGAGCGAGGCGTTTTTATCGTGCCGCTCAGCCGCCTCAATGCGCTTGTGGTGGTGAGCTTTAACCCTGAAGTCCTTGCGCAAGTGGAGAGATGGATCCAGATTCTCGATGTGCCGCCGGAGAAGGGGGGGGGACGCGCGGTTCATGTTTATGCGGTGGAGAATGCGAAAGCTGCTGATTTAGCTGCGGTACTGGGAGACTTGTACGGGGGTGAAGGAGGAGGGACGGGAAGACGACGTGACCAGCGCTCTCGTTCTGGAACGACGCGGAGTCTTGAAGCGGGAAGGGAGCGGGGGGAAAGTGCGGACCTAGGAAGTACTAGCGAAGGGTTAGGAGCTGGCGGCAGGCGTCGGGGAAGCCGCAGGCGCGAGAGGACAAGCGGGGGAGGCACCCAAAGCATCTCCATTACGCCTCGGGAAGGGGAGCGGCCGATTTTTAAAGAGGAGGTGCGGATCGTTGCTGATGACATCACTAATTCGCTGGTGATTTTGGCCACCCCGCGGGATTACGACATGATCCGGGAGGTGTTACGCCAGCTGGATGTGGTGCCGCGACAGGTGCTGATCGAAGCGGTCATTGCCGAGGTGGGGTTGACAGGAGATCTGCGGTTTGGGGTCGAGTATGCCATTGCCAGTGGTGGTCTCGGACGCCTTTTAGGCAGCACTACCAGTTCGAGTAGCACCAGCAGCACAGGGGGGAATGGGACGAGTAGCAGTACGAGCAGCACGGGAGGCACGAGCACCAGTAGCGACGGAGCGACGTCTGCCGGTATATCCGACGACAAGTTACTCGGCGTTGCCAAGCGTGCCATTCACGTTTCTGGGCAGGGGTTGTTCGGGTTCATTACCGATCGGGATCAATTTCTGGTTCTCGTCAAGGCGCTGGCTGCCCAATCTCGATTGAATATTCTGGCGACTCCGCATATCATCGCTGCGGATAACCGTGAGGCGCACATCCTGATCGGTGAGCAAATTCCGATTTTAACGTCGACCCAGCAGAGCACCTTAGCACAGGCAAACATCGTCCAGAGTATCCAGTATAGAGACACGGGAAAGATTCTGACCATTCTCCCCCAAGTCAACTCTGCCGGTTTGGTGAACATGGAAATCCGCCAGGAGGTCAGCGACGTTGGGCAGGACCGGTTTGGCGGGACTAATTCTCCGAGTTTCATTACCCGTGAGGCGGAAACAACAGTGGTGGTGCAGAACGGCGAGTCGGTGCTCATTGGTGGGATTATCGATGACAATATCACGCGGGCGCGTAGCGGGGTGCCCTTCTTGATGGATATTCCCGTTTTCGGACGGCTATTCCGCGTCGAGACTGAGCGAGTTGACCGTACCGAACTGATCATTCTCATTACCCCCCATGTCATTCGCGACCGCCAAGAGGCACGGGTGGTGACAGAGGAGTTCGAGGGGCGCATCCGTAACCTCAAAGAGATGTTAGAGCGAGTAAAGCGCCATAGGCCAGGAGCTGCTTCCCCCTAAAGACCGCCGTCCGGTTCCGGACCAGAACGAAAACGTCTCGGGAAGGTGAAAAAGGTCGGTGCGAGAGAGACGGAAGACAGCGAGATGACCTCCGTGCGATTATCACTACAAGTGATTTGTTCATGAACAAGCTGCTTGCCTGGTTGCTCCTGGGCGGGGCGGTCTTCGCTGTGTACGCCAATACCCTGGATAACGGCTTTGTGTTTGACGACTATTTCATGGTGGTCGAAAACAAGGCGATCCGCCTGCCCCTCCAGGAATGGCCGCGCATGTTCTACCGTACCGGTGGCTCGTATCGGCCCCTACGGACGTTGTCCTACGCTGTCGATTATCAGCTCGGTGGGCTACACCCTTTTGTGTATCACCTCTTCAACCTTGTCTATCACTGGACTGCAGCTTTTTTGGTGTTTCTGGTTACCCTTCGCCTCCTCTCGCTGCGGGACGATCCGGTCGTGCGGGAGACGCTCCCTCCACCGTCGGTGAGCGCATGCGGGATCGCGCTTTTGTGGGCACTGCACCCAGTACAGACGGAGGCCGTTGCCTATGTTTCCGGACGGCGGGATATTCTCGCAGGGTTGTTTTTCTTTCTCGGTTTCTACGCCTTCCTGCATCTTCGCCCTATCCGTTCTCACCACTCTAGCAGGAAACGGCTTGGATGGATGCTGCTCGCTGTTCTCGCTTTTCTCTGCGGTTCGCTCGCGAAGGAATCCGCTTTTATCTTGCCGCTTGTGTGTTTCGTGTACGACTTCTGCCGAGAATACAATACGCATGAGAGGTCGTGGCGCAACGCCGTGCTCGTCGGCTGGCGGTATCGGTGGTTATACGGTCCTTTGGGCGTTATAGGGGCGGGAGCGACGTGGTATTACGCTCCGTACTTTTCCGTCATCGTGCAATGGCATACTGCAGAGAATCCCCTGGCAACATGGGCGACGGTACCACGCATTTGGTTGCATTACGTCAAATTGCTGTTTTTCCCGGTGACATTGAACGCCGACTACTCAAACGCGTTTCCCCTCTCTGCTTCTTTTGGGGAATGGCGCTCGCTGGTGGCCACGAGCGGTATCCTCTTCCTGTGGGCTACTGCGTCCTGGTGGCTCAAACGGGGATACCGCCTTGCCGCTTTTAGCATCTCGTGGTTTATGGTGACGCTCCTCCCGGTCTCGCACCTGCTGCCTCATCCAGAACTGGTGGCCGAGCACTACTTGTACCTTCCCTCCTTCGGGTTTTGCGTGCTCGTCGGGTTAGCGCTGATTCAGGTGCAGACAGGCTCTCTGTGGATTCGCTGGTTGAAAGACAAGGCGGCCGTGCGGCGGCGGTGGAGAGAGGTGAGCTATGGCCTGTTTGTTGCGCTGATCATTTTCTACGCCGTGCGGACAGGCATGCGCAATGGCGACTGGCAAGATGAAGTGACCCTGTGGAGCAAGACTGTTGCGACGGCGCCAACTTCGGCGCGTGCACACCATAATTTAGGGGTGGCTTTATCGCTGCAGAAGAATTTTGCTGCGGCTGAACAAGAGTTTCAGCGCGCGGTCGAGGCTGACCCGACGTACGGCCCAGCCTACACGGGACTAGCTGAGATCTACCTCGCGTCCTTCCGGTTCGATGATGCGCTTGCTGCTGCGCAAAAAGGGGTCAAATTTAGGGAGAAGCGTATGTGGGCACATTGGGTCCTTGGACTGGTCCACTTCCGTCGCGGTGAATATCCACAAGCGCTGATTGCTTTGCAAAAAGTGGTGGAACTGGACAAAGACTTTACTCCAGCCCACACCCTGATTGTTGGGCTGTATCGCACGATGGGAGAAGAAGAAAAAGCCTTAGCCTGGCAGCAGCGTTTTCCCCAGTCAGTGGCACCGTTTCCTGAGCGGCTGCTGCCGCACGGACGCGAAGGAAGAGAACCTCTAACCTCTCTCCGAACTTGGCGAAGAAAAGAGGGGGGTACTCACCCCCCCCTCTGACGATCTATATACCGGCCCCTGATCGGTTATGGCTTAGAGGTTCCCGTGCGGTTCAGTGCGGCGGTAACATTGTCCCCCGGGATGACAAGACCAGCGCTTGCGTTGAACCACGGAGCAAAAGTGCCGGACAGAG